>Ga0209208_10006896_pt1 | contig 15590 bp, 14 predicted proteins | sample S1TSphfallax_3_FD_187694 | JGI IMG/M metagenome (GOLD analysis project Ga0209208, IMG submission 187694) | Host-associated microbial communities from peat moss isolated from Minnesota, USA - S1T2_Fd - Sphagnum fallax MG (SPAdes) (version 2) | ecosystem: Host-associated > Plants > Peat moss >...
AAAGAAAGAGGAAGGAAGGAAGGAGAGAGACGAGGCCTTCTTCCTTCTGTACCCAAAACCCTAGAACAGCTTTGCTGGATCAAGCCCAAGGTGCACGCCGACGGAACCGCGTCATCCTCCGCACTGTGGAACCCCGATCGATAGATAGTTCTCCGAATAGTCCTCGGGGGAATACAACCAAGAAATCGATCGGCAAGCAAGCGAATTTAGTATCAGGGTTTTGTAAATTTGATCCTTTGTAACACATTTTCCTCTCCACATGATTTGATGAAGGATTTGGGCATGATTTGAAGAAGGATCTGGGTAATGGGTCATTGGATCCCGGTTGTTCTGAGGCATCCAAGATTTGCTCGGCAATTTGGAAGAATTGGAACGGAAACAATCGGGATGTGCTTCTCCTTCTTCTACTTGTCGTAAATCGGTTTCGAGCTTTAGGGTTTTGAGTTCTTCTTGTCTCTTGTGTTGCGGTTTTCGAGCATTAGGGTTTTGAGTTCTTCGTGTCTCTTCTGTTGCGGTTTTCTCGTGTGTGTGTGTGTGTGTGTGTGTTTTCTCTTTCTCTCTCTCTCCCAGAAGCATCTATTTCAGAGCTTGGTCTATCTGATTTACTGGTGGTTTCTCTTCTGTCGTCGCACGGAAGGGGATGGGGAAGAACGAATTTCTGACACCAAAGGCCATAGCCAACAGAATCAAGGCGAAGGGGCTGCAGAAGCTGCGATGGTACTGCCAGATGTGTCAGAAGCAGTGTCGTGACGAGAATGGGTTCAAGTGCCATTGCATGTCGGAGGGACACCAGCGGCAGATGCAAGTGTTTGGCGAGAATCCGGACCGTTTCATCGATGGGTACTCGGAGGAGTTCGAGGAATCGTTCATGGAGCACTTGAAGAGGAGCCATCGGTTCAGCAGAGTGGCGGCGACGGTGGTATGGAACGAGTACATTGCAAACCGACATCACATCCATATGAACTCCACCAAATGGGCCACGCTCACGGATTTTGTCAAGTACCTGGGTCGGATTGGGAAGTGCAAGGTTGATGAGACTCCCAAGGGCTGGTTCATAACCTTCATCGATCGTGAGCCTGAAACCTTGTTGAAAGAAGGCTTGAAGAATAAGCGGGCAAGAGCTGAGCTTGCAGATGAGGATCGACAGGAGAAGGTCCTTGCTGAACAGATCGAGAGAGCCGTGAACTCCAAGCCTGACAAAGAGCAAATCGAGGTCGAGAAGACAGAGCTCTTCAAGCAGCAAGGTGAGAAAATTGGATTCTCGTTTGCAACAGTGTCTTCAAAAGCAGCAGCAGATACCAGCTTGCAACAAACTGCAGCTGGTAAGATGGCAAAGTCTGCTTCCATCTTTGAGGAAGGGGACGATGACTCCACCCTGCAGCCAAGCAAGAAATGGAGAAAGGAGAACAGTACCAAAGAGAATGAAACACAAGGTACTTCTACCATTCTTGCTGACATGATGAGAGAAGAAGAGAAGGCAAAAGAGAAGGTGAACAGGAAAGATTACTGGCTTTGTAAGGATCTTGTTGTCAAGGTAATGAGTCAAAGCCTTGCAGACAAAGGGTATTACAAAGAGAAGGGCGTTGTGGAGCGTGTGATCAGCAAGTATGTTGGTGAGATTAGGATGTTGGAAAGCAATCACCTACTCAAAGTGGATCAAGAGGAGCTTGAGACAGTACTTCCACAGATTGGAGGCACCGTCAGGATAGTGAATGGTGCTTATAGGGGATCAAATGCGCGCCTTCTTGCAATTGATACACAGAAGTTTGCTGCCAAGGTCCAGATTGAGAATGGTGCCTTTGATGGAAGAATTCTGACAGCCATTGACTATGAAGACATTTGCAAAATCATGTCATCTTCATAGCCCCATATCACCATTGGCTTTCCCATCTTTGTACATCTAGAAACATGATATTCTTCTTCCTAGGCTTACTCACTTGTCAAGCTTCTCTTTTCTGTTTTGGTTGCAAAAAAAGAGAGTTCATGAATTAACTCTTCATGAGTGCCATTGCCAAGCTTATCATCAAAGTTATTGTAAGGGCTTTCTTTCTGACCTTCCAATGGTACAGCTCCTTTTTTCCATTCTTATTAGTCTCCAGACAGAGCCTGGTTTTGTATGCCAAATTTGTGACCTAACGAGAAGGAATGGAACTCAGTGATTGAAGACAGAGGCAGGAGACGGCAAGAAAAAAGGAGGAGAACAAGAAGTAAAAGGATTTCTGAGCATTGCTGTGGCCATTGGAACAGATCTGGGTGTGTTTTTCACGCTGCTTGTGGAGCAAATTTGCACCACCACTCTGCCACCATTGTTGCATAGTAGCAACTCGAAGGTTGTATCTGATGATGCTGGTTGGAGTCATGAGTATCATTCCTCCAACACTCATAGGTAGTTCCTAGTTGCATCAAGGCTTTCAACATGGATTCCACAACAGCAGGTTTTGATTTGTTTCTGTGATCCCATTTGTGTTCATTAAACTGAATAAATTCTTGATCACCAGAGTCATCATATGTGGGTTTGATTAAGCTTCACCTTCCCAGGGTTGTAAAAACCTGTGTAGTTTTTTAGTGTTGTTGCAGGTAGCCTTACAGAGCGTTATACACCAGCGAGCATTTCAAAAAATGTAATATCTGTGGAGGTGGGCTTTTAGCTTTTTGAAAAGCTTGCTGTTGTTTTTTCCCATGGTATCTGGAGTGTACCTGCTGGGAATCACTGGAATCAAAATAAAGAAAATTGCAATGGTTTTTAAGCAGTGTAAAGCCCTTGATGGCGGACTTGGGCTTTATGGGAATTGGGCCTGTGCTTGGCTCTGCCACATGGGGCCCTGATTTCCTGGAAAGCCCACCCAATGGGCTTTTGGGCTTTACTGTCCACTTCAACACTTTGTACCGAGACATGGATAAAATGTTCTCTTCTTCAGGCAATAGTAATATGGGATCCATTTCCTGTATGTGTACATGCAAAATGAGGCCACAAAAGGCCTTCGAAATATGAGATCCATTGCTTGCATATGTGCATGTAAAATGGGGTTATGTAAGGCCTTTGTAAAATATATATGAATGAGCTAATTGAAATCTGAGTAACCCTTTTTAAAGAGAAAAAGGTTTAAAGTAAGATTTTCTTTCTATCAAAGGGGTATGTATTTGCAACTGAAATGCTATTGTTTACACTTGCATATGCAAATTGTACAGTTAAACCATTTCGTGCACACTTGCTACTTAGGTACCAAGTTGTGACAACCCTACACACTTAGATTTTCTTTTCCACAGGTGGGTATGTCTGCAACTGAGTTGTTTACAGTTGAATATGCAAATTATGCAGTAAAAATCCTTTCTCATATGCTGAAGTACCAAGGTGTAAAAGCCCTACACACTTAAGATTTTCTTTTTCATACATGGGCAGTTTACAACTGAAATGCCATTGTTTACACTCACATATGCAAATCATATTGTAACAACTTTTTCATTCAGATAGGAGTTTGCCATCATTGATGTAAATTATGAATACCAAGGTGTAATTGTCACAAGCACATCTATTAAATGTCTTTTCACTATTTTGTGCATAGAGGAATTCAGGACAAACCTCCCATCACCATGGCCAACTTATTGCTAGCAGTCAGTTTTTGACATGTAAAAATATGACCACCCTATCACAGGCAGTTGATTTTTGACATAGATAGATTTCAACATCTAGTTTAAGCTAAATTCTCCCTTTTCGTTTATTTTATCCATTTGTACATTTAAAAAATCTAGTATATTTATTAATAAAGTTTTGCAGGGTTGCACCAATTCCTAATATGCATGTGAAAATCACACAATTCAGTCCCTCTAGAAAGTGGCAAGCAATAGCATCTCTACAAAATTCTGTTGCAAAACTCATTTGCTCTTGGTGTCACAACAAGAAGGACCCATGGTAGCACAACAGATATACATTACAGCATATCTGTTTCTGGGCTATTAGGTTACCATCCATAGCACCACAGATAAACTGGAATTGCACATAACATGGCCTACTAATATAATGTTATTAACCCATGTAATGTTAGTTAACATTACATGAGTTATCTGCAGTTGGGTTACCATCCGCGAGTACTGTGCATCCTAAATGGTAGTACTAGAAAGGTCAATGGCTCTTATGCATCACAGCAAAAACACAGGCTCCTGCACATTTTTCTCAATCACTCCCTTGAGCACACAGCACAACCTGAAATCTATTGTAGAGTACAGAAGAAAGTATGTTATGAAAAACTCTACTTTTCAAGGGAAGGATTAAGATCTCAAAACAGTTCTCAACTTGCATTCAATTACTATTACAGCAGGAAGCCAATCCAGTCAAATGGCAAACCTGAAAGAATGGTACAGAGGCAGGGGAAATGGTCAAGAGAGTATCATCCCCTTCCCGACTGCATCTTGATGACACATAAAGGCCATGAAGAACAGTACCCTGACACAAACAAGATAGGAGTGCTTGAGGAGGCATGGATCATAGCTAATCATCTTCTAGGCACATGAAGTTACATAGTATCGCTGATACATGTAAAACATGGGTGACTTTAGCAAAAGGTTAACAGTGTTTATAAGCGTCTACTGGGCTCTCTGAAAAAAGGGTGCTTCAGTGCTTCCTTTGCCGTCAATCGCTCTGATGGCTCAAATTTGAGCAATCCTTGCAACAAGTCAATTAGCAAGCCTCCAGAATGATCTACATGTTGCATTATCAAATTCTGCAAAAAAAAAAAAAGGTTCCCACAACTGAATCCAATGTCACAGTCCATTCAAGAGGGGGAAAAATTCAAACCTTCACATCCTCATTTGATGCTATTGTAAGTCCACCCATCTTAATACTAACCAAACTTCAGGCCTTACAAACAGCATTGACTATTGGATGGTGGGCGTCCTTATTCATCAACTGCCTATACAGCCTAATACAAAGCTATATTTTCACATTTCATGTCCCCCCAACATCATATGTACACAATGTCAAGAAACAGAAGATGCCAATTGCCACTTCTGTTTTCTCTGGAAGGAAATCATAATGCTCAACACAATGTCAGATGCATATCTGTCAACTTCAAAAGGCCAAATCTTTTCCAAAAAACATTAAAAACACTGATGAGTTCTTCAGCTGAGAAAATTCCCATTAACTATTCTAAATAAAAATCATATGAACCTTTTGTTTGATTGGCATTGAGTACCCAAATGCATGAAAATTCCATTACTGCATATCTTTTAGAAGCTCCACTTCTAGATCCTTGTGAAGCCCCATTGGACAGTTAGGTCAATATTCTGTTTTGAAAATGCATTGGAATTAATTTTTATCCTTCCCAAAAACTCACAATTAAGGGTTCACTAAGAACACAATTTAGACCATGTAAATTAACTAATGGTCAAAGAACCACATACCCGTAGTCTGGGTAATCTGCGTACAGCTCGAATGCTCTCTTTTGATACTGCTCCCTCTGGCCAATTTAACTCACGTCCATATCGGACATACTTTTCAGAACGCCGACTGTTACTCAGAACACAAATTATACCATCAGAATTCCAAACAAGGAAAACTTACAAAATCACCCTTCTGTTGGTCACAACTATTCAGAAACACCATACTGATGGTCACATACTCTGCCCTCTTGATCATGTGTTGAGGAATGGGCCCAAGAACTCGCTCCATCATTGCTAAATGCTCCAGGTTCTCATGTGTCTGAAACAAGGCATCACCCTGCCAAGCTCATGGCAAAATAATCAGATGAACCCAAAAGAGCTCATCTTTGTGTTAAAAAAGTACAACTTTCAAGTGCAAGGAACAGAGAGCACTACACAAATCACACTATTTACTGCTGGTTGGAATTTAGTGTGGGTTTCACATTACTGTGGTCCACACTATGTGCAGGCAATCAAAATGGAGGTTCACTACCAAAATGCTAGTTTGCCTATGAAATTCCATGCATATTGATTACTTGTCCACACTGTTCATGAACTTTTGTAAGTAGTGTGGACCATATTTAATGGCATTGGAGATTTGTGTGGTCCACACTATTGGGTGGGTAGGTGACTCAAAATGAATGTTCAGAATTAGTGTGGGCCGCACTAAATACTGCAACCAGTGTAGGGGGAAGGAAGAGAAACTACCTTCTGCAGCTTATGACATGCTATATATAATAGGGGATATCACATACCGAACACAGTTCGACAAGAATGCAACCAACACTCCATAGATCGCAAGGATAAGTCCACCCAAGACCTGAGACACAGAATTTGTAAGAATCATCGATGCTAATCTGTATCCTATTCTTACTTTCTTCCTTGACCTAACTCTTTCACATTATTTGGAAGATGAATGGGACTAAGGTCACATTCATCAATCTGGAATGCAAAATCTTGTAGACAATGAAACCCCAAAACTGGCCTTTGGCCTGTAGTGTGCAATTCATTTCAAGAGTACCATAAATTGTGAACATGGAGTCAAACCAGCAAGAAAAAATTATCAACTTCACTCTACAGTCATATATTAGTTGGTCAATGCTGAAATAGTCTAGGAGCACCTAGCTAGACTGGCAAAGAAAACTATTAAGAACTGGATGACAAGACTTGAGCATGGGCACCTCCAAATCGACCATTACAAGGCTGTTAAGGTGCAAGTTTTAGACAAGCGCATAACGTTTTGTTAATACCCAACTAGGACACTGAAGGAATCCATATATAACACTTGAGTATCACAAATTCTCCATACCCAGGATTAAGGAACCAGGACCAGGTGAGAAACTTGCAGATAAGGATTGACAAACTGAGAAAAACACAAAGGGAAGTACTAGAACAAACATAAACTAGCAGTATGAACAGCAGTGATAGTCCTTCACTTGTTCCAGGACCATCAACAGGAACATGGATGAACGAGACTTATCTACTGCGACTTACCCACTGACTTCATCAGCTCCCTACAGTGGGCATGGGCCAGTGTAACCACTAGTCTGTGCAGTACATTTCTGTCACAAGTTTGAAAGCAACAGGACAACTAAGCCATGATACTTGCTAGCACCCTACACCACATAAAGGAAAAGACAGAGAGAAGGGAGAAGAAGAAAAAAGACCAAGCAGGCTTAAAAAAAGCTCTCCAATTACAAGACTCTAAACAAAATCATTCAGAAGACTCTGAAATCTGAAATTCCAAATACTAATTTCTCGTTATTGAGCAATGCTCAAGTCCTGTTTAAGAGAACCTTCAGAGGGTGGCCTTTATTCTTCAGAAGGACATTAAGACAGACTGTCTGAGAAATGAAGAACTACAAAGCCAAATGGTGTATATACAACAAGCAATTTGCAATAGGGAGACAAATATGGATCCCACATACACTTTAAGCAGGTGCGACCAACTTTACTAAATGCCAGGTTCCTCAAATAGGTTCAAAATCCATTTCTCCAAAGAAAATCCAAAACTTGCAGAGAAAGATTGCACTGGTTTTTCGATTGCAGAAAACAATTATGAGCTCCGTATTTGGAGTTCACACTTCAAGGTTGACTTTTATGGTTAAGTGTCAGTGAATACTAAGAGTAAAGCAGTAACCCCCAGAAGAACACTTCTAGTGGTCCTGATAACATCCAGAGACCAGACCTGAGCAAGATAAGCTTACCAAAAATGACCTCCGGGGCTCGGTAATGCCGAGTGGATACAACAGAGCAATGGTAATGGCTCTCGAATGTGGCACTGCCAAAATCAATAAGCTTGATTTCACTTGATTTTGGTACTCGCTTGAAATGTTTCCCTGTTTGTGACTTCTGCCAACTGCCAACCTGCCAACAAGTATGGAGAAGTTGCCAGAGCACCCAGAAAAAGGTCTCAATCCTAGTGGGACATAGAATAAAAATCCACCAGTTTTTGTCTTGGTGTGGCTCATTGTGCAGTGTCAATGACTAAACTATGGGGTTAAATCATCAGGGACACAACACCACCAATAAGGAACATATAGTCACTTTTACTACTGAAAAACCTTGTCATTTACAATTCACTTTGCTACGAAAAAAATCAGGAACAAAAGTACCCAGTCTAAGAAAAACTTCATGCAACTTTCAGATTTTACATCAAAAGTGAGGTCTGAGGTCCCATTGCAATGACAGACAGTGAGTGATGAATCTTACATTCATGTACGAGCTCACCTTGTAATCTGGTACTTTGACATACTCAGAAGAAACCAAGAGAATGTTCTCAGGTTTCAAGTCAGTGTGAATAAGCGTAAGCTCATGCATGTCTGCCGGCAACCCCAACAATCCAACAAATCAGGAAACTCTGCCTTCGAGACAGATACTAAAAGGTCCTAAGGGGTTCACCACACTTCTGAAAAACAACAATCTCTAGGGTCTGTCACACTTTGATAACAGAGACTTATCTTCAACTTACAAATAAGCAGCTTGCATTAGGAAAAGAACAGTAGCCTACAGTTAAAAAAACAGAATCTTTTGTGTTTATTTGAAACCTACATGCAACAGACTCCAGTAGTTGATGACCAAAGTCACGAACAAGGTCCACTGGAAATGGTCGGTAATTGTTTTTCCGGAGAAAATCATATAAGCTTGGACCCAGTCGTTCACACACCTGTGGCAGAAACAGAAACAGAAACCAGCCATCAGACAGCTCCACCATCACATATCCAGATGAATATTCCATGAACAGGTAATATCCTCCATTTATGCTCAGATGTAATCAATAATGAATAATTGATCGGATTAACCATAAAACATGACAGGAAGTAACAATCTTTTTGTAAATTAAAGCAACTTAAAGCATACACTAGAAAACAACAAACAGTCTATCACAGCTGATGTTCCCCAAAACTATAGAGTTTGACACCTATAATAACACCATGTGCTTGACAGAGAGAGAATAGGGATAGGATGGTGGGCATACAATGCAAACATGGTTGCGAAAATCAAACCAATCTTTCAACAGCAAACAATGCCTGCACCCCCAACCCATTGCAATGAAACAAACAGGGTAATATGTGATAAAAATTAGGTCAAGATCTAGAACAATCAGAGAGGAGCAATCACATTACAGCAGAACATCTTCAAAGATTGTCTGCCACATACTACTGGGTCTAGAACATAAAGAGGTATCAACCAAGAGACATCAAGGGTCTTCATGTGTCATCTAAGAGAGGGACAACTTCCCTTGCCATTCTTGGCACTTTCACAACAAGTTTACAGAGATGATGACAAAATTTTGAAAGATGAACAACTCACCGTGACCCTGACCTATCATTTTTGGCAAGAGTGCGAAGGACATCAATTTCTATCATAGCTGCATCACGATACTTTTGCACACTGCGAATAACCTTGATGGCCACGTATTCCTGGGCGTCCCTATCCCAGCACTCCAAAACTCGCCCAAATGTGCCTGCAAATCAATGACCCTCCAAGTCCACCCAGTACTAATTAGAACCCCTAATATATCTGGAGTAGTCAGGTTCATCAAGGAGTGCCTCTTCAGTTCCACAGATTCACATATTTTTAAACAATTTCTACTTCTAAATCATCCTCAAGAACTTCTTTGGTGTACTCATCACAGAAACAGTATAAGAATGCACAGTTAAGAGGCACTTTATTAAGTTCTTCATTTAGATATATCCAAAGTGCTCTACACAGAAGTTGGACCATGAGTGCCGTAGTATTGTGAGGCACCTCACAGACTGACAATTTGAGCCTAAATATCTTTCATAAGAATAGAGAAATCTCCATTCTCACAATGAAGAAGAAACAGCAAGGTTAACACTTCCCCAGGAAGCCACAGAAAGAACCAAACTAAGGAAGACAGAAAACAAACAAAAAACGAAAAACACACACCAGTATGAACAAAAAGTGCCAGTCTCAGAGCTGTTCAGGGACCATCAACAGTAGTATGTATGATAGTGACTTAACTATCACAACTTCCCCACTGACTTCATCAGCTCCATACATTTGAGCCTAAACCCTAAAGAAAATTCTGATCCTTTGAGAAACAGTTCACATGGTCCACACATATCAATCCTACAGTGCTGACTCTCAAGAGGTGCAATCAGTGATCTCCTCAGACACCTATCTATGAGATTGCGGAGAAATCTCTCTGAGCTTGACACAACAACGATGAAGTCATAACCTTATGAGAGTTGGTCACAAAGTTTCAAACCATCACCTTCATCACACAGAGCAGTGATGAGCTGCCATGACTATCTACTGAATTCACCTGAGTACCTACCTGCTGCCCTGCTGATATGGGTAGATCCATGACATCCTCAAAGACAGTAAATAGACTGTTACAACCAAACAAAATCTGCACAAAATATGCATAATGTGCTGTTGAGATCAAGGCAGCAGGGGCAAATAAGAAGAGCTCACCTTCACCCATTTTGCTGATGATCTTGTCTGCAGTTCACAACCCAACCAAACAGGCACCACGACACAAGGTCATCAAAATATTGCGGCGCATTTCCGCAACTGAAGAAGCAGCACAGGCTTCTAAACCCTCTCAAGAATCTGAGCCTCCACCATAGACACGTAAGGCGGCAAGCAAGCGGGAAGTTATGGGGGACACTAGAAGAAAGGTTAGCAAAGTAAGATTACAGCGAGAGGTTATATTCTCTCCCAACTCAAACATGTAGTGCCCATCTTTATCATCCTCATGCCATGGTGGTGAGGCAACCCTAGCAGCGGCACCTCCATTGGCATATCCAAAACCAGCCCCTTGCAGAACTTCCCGTGCTCCTCCTAGATGCTCATAATGCTCACTGATTACAGCTGTTGCCTGCCGCTAAAAACCCCACACAGCCAAGGTCAGATCCTTGTTCGCACCCTAACAACAACATCCAAAGCAAGCAGATAAAAGGACGTAAACATCCAAATACAAGTATAGGAAGATAACTGTGCTTCGACATTCCCCAACCCATCACCATGAATCTTCTTTCTCTTGATGAACTTTCTGAAGCTGATAACGACATCCTTGGTGTACAACAACAATAAGGCGAGCAAAAACATCAACAAATCCGTCCAACTGGCGTTGTAAATACATTGTTGCACGACGACAGGTGGTGGTGTAAAGGGTCAAGAAAGATGGAAGAAGCAAAGAAATCTACCTCATCAATTGCATCACTGCGATCACCATCATCCAGCAATGTGAGGCGAGCACGCTTCTCAGGCCGGACCTCGTACATCGTCCGCTCCATGGCCTGCTGCCCTCCAACCCCCCACCCCTGGCTACCCCCCCCCTCTCTCTTGGTTTGTCTACCACAAGTCAACACGGCGTAAATCCTTCAAGCTCACAAACCCTAGCAAACCCTAGCAGGGAAGCATTAGCGATGCGTAACCAATCCCAGGCGGATGAAGCTGCGCTAAACAACCTGCAATAGAGTACAAACCCATCTTCGCCACTCCTCTTCCCGTGCTTCTTCCTCAAGAAAAAACCCTAATCATCTCGAGAAGACAAGGAAGGAGTTTTTTTTTTTGGGTGTGTATGGGAGAAAGAGACAAAGACAGAAACAGAGACAGAGAGACAACAACGCAGAAAAAGACTCGAAGCTCGCAGACCAAAACACCGAACCCCAAAAATTAAAAAAACTAGCGACCAGGACAGCAATCGTTCTTACTACACGGATCCACACTAGTTCGACGAATCATCGATGATCTCGACCTGAGATGCAAAACTCTTTGTCCGGATGCACGCGCGGGCAGTGCAAGCTTCGCACACACAAGCGGCAAAATAGCCGCTGCGCTGCGCGGCTTGCGGGGCCCAATGCCCATCGCTTCTCATCCCAAATTTGTCATCCATGATCACCGTCAAACGCTGCTACATTCATCTACTCCCTACAGTCATTCGTTTTTATTTTTTGATGGTATGCTCTTTCAGTCCCACCACCTCACACGTGTTAGGTTAGGTTTAAAAACTATTATTTTATTTATTTATTTATTCAAATACACTATTTCAATTTGTAAAATTCAAATTTTGGTATTTTTTCTCCCAAAAAAGAAAAGTTGAATTTACATTAGGAAGAAAAAACTCTCAATTTTTTGTAAAAAAATGACAAAAGTTGATGAATAAAATATTGGTGTAGGTAGATGGTGCCATGTAGATGGTGTGATAAGTAAATAGGAGCACATAGGTGGGTAGTGGGTAGGTCTAGGCACGTTTGTTTGTGGGTAAGTAATTAGGTGGGACCATGTAGGTGAGTGAGTAGGTAGGAAAGTAGGTAAGTAAGTAGAAAGATGGAGAGTCACTCTAGTTGGACATAAAAGAGGGTAAGATGGTATTTAGTATGTACTTGTGTTCTAACAATGTGAGTATGTGCAAAGTGCATGTTTTCATTGATTCATCACATGTGCATTTCAAGGTGACTTTCAATGGGCATGAAAGATGTCGTTTTGTTAGGTCATCTTCATTCATCAAAACTCTTAACCTTTGGAAGGGAAATTGTATTGCAATGTTTTGTCTTAACACCTTCCAACCTTTTCCTCTTGGGTAAATGATTTTCCTATCTTCAACTTTTGAGCTTTTGTAAAAAAAACATTTATGTTTCCATTTCTAACATGTCAACCACCATTTCTTATTATATCAACTATTGTTGTAGCTTCAACTTTCGTCAACATTTTCATTATTTCTTGAATCATGCCTTTGCACCTTCATGCACCCATACTTATGGACTTCCTGATTCACCAAAGTATTAACAACAATTGGAATGAGTGTCTTGTTTAGTAATTTGTGCCCACATTAACATTCTCAAAAGATTAGTGTGGCATTATTGTCCTTTTCAAATTTATGTTGAATTTGGTTTAGTTTTCTTAGGCTTTATGATCATGCTTCTTTCCCCTCCTTTTTTTCTTCCTCCCTCTGTACATGAAGCTTGGGTTTTAAATATAAACATTTTTGTTTCACTTAGGGTTTTCAAAAATTATAATTGTACTCATGCAATTCCACTTGCTTTATGATAATAAATATCATGTGTTATTCGATTTGATTTGGATTCAATATAAATGTAAAATCACTTAAACAAAATAACTTGACACATGTTATTTTTCTCATTACAATCATATTGTAATTAAAATTTTCATGATTTTTTCATTTTTTTATTCATTCATTCAACATGTGTTCTATATAAATAGCAATTTAAAATATCTTAGTTGTGTTTAAATTTATTTTAAGCCTTTCAATAATGTAAAAACCAATTCATAAATTGACACATGGATGATTTTTACAAAAGATTAAAAAGAAGGGCAAGACTAACACATCTCAAGTTTTTGAAAAGACTCAAATGCAAGTCCCAAAGTGAAATCATTGAAAGAAAAAGGAATTGGGGGCATGTTCTTTAACTCGTAGCACTTCGAAGGTAAGAAAAGCACATTAGAGTTTTGATATGGAGATTAAAACAAGTGACAAGTGGGTCAATTATTCTTATGGATATACATAAACCAAATAACAAATTGGTTAGTGCATAGTTGTAGCACTTTTGGTGCATAGACGAGCCATGAGCATACACATATTCACAAGATTCACCATGGTCCAAACATGGGGGAAGTCGCTACCTTCCCTTTATAGTATTATCTATGATTGGGCATGGGGGCTACACCCAAATGTCATTTTTCTAAGACGCCCAAGTCGGGAATCCCGAAATTCCAGAAATTAAAACTTTTGCCATTTTGGGGGTTTGTAATTTTTTTTGTAAACCTCCAATTGAGGTGAGGTCTAAAGCAAAGTTGTAGAGTTTCCCAACAATATGTGGCACACCTCTTACACGCACGTAATTCAGGGCAATTCTTGACTTTTAATGGTCGAAAGTCAAATTGACATTTTGATTTTGGGTTTTTTATTCGGCCATAAGTGTTATAAATACTCAAGTGGATTGTACAAACCCATTTTAAATATCTACATCTTTATAAAAAATCAATGGCATAAAAAATTCGTCAATCCAATGAGTTTTGACCTATTAAATTGCTCTCTAAAAATTTGGGACTCCATAAGGATTCTAATTCCCAAAGTGGGAACCATTTGGAAATATGTGCGCTCATTCCCTCACACACTCTCACACTCTTGAGAATGTGAATGTGATTATTGGGTTGGATTTTCAACTCACACCTTTCCATGCCGTTGCTTTGATCGCCAACCCAAGGCTAGGGTTGTGACAAAAACCCTTAATTAAATATACAAAATAAAATAAATTAATGACCTATAATAACAAGGTTTTATAATGGATTAAAATCTTAATGAATTTTGGTAATTCATTCATAAAATGATAGTTTTATTATAATTGTGTTAACCTTGATGAATGAAATCACATTGAGAAATTTGTTGAAATGTGATTATTTATTTTAACACCCTTGATGTAAACCAAACAACAAGACAAGATTTGAGATGAGTTGTTCATTGAGGGAATTAATTTTTGAAATGACAATATCCATAGTTGGTATGTTGTTTAACAAAATACAATGGGACTAATTGTGCATTGGGTTAACATTTATTGAAGTAGGAATTTGAAATGAAAGATAAGGAACTAAATTTTTTTGTGTAATTGTGGAATGTGGTGTTGTAATGGTTTAAATGAATTTTATTTTTTTATTGCATCTCATGATTTATGAATTGGTGAAAAATATTATAGTTTTAAAGGTGCCTATTAAGATAAAAAAATCTTTTAAAGACAAAGAAGGAATTTATGTGATAAACATGTTGAAATATAAACTTTCACTTTGTGTGTTGAATGGAATGTTTGTTGAAATAATGATGATTTGTGGTGGAGTGGAAAAATGAAATAACAAAGCCATGGATGCGATATCAAAAATGTAATTGAATGTGAATGACTTGAAAACTTTCCCAACTTGGAATATTGGTCCTTCCAAGTACATGTTGAATCTATGAAGTTGAATTAAGAAATTTTTATAGCCATTTGAAGGAAGAAAAATGTGTTGGTGGTGTTTTTGGATTGGAAACACCTATTGGTGCATGATGGTGTTATAGATTAGAGCAACAATTAGAGGAAGGCGGTGAATGTATTTATTGGGTGTTGTTCCATGATTGTTAATGCAATGTTGCGAAGTTGCAAATGGAACATGTGAATGTAATCATTCACGTTAAGTGAGGTGAATGTGAGGTTACAACATTGTGGGTTTTTGTAAAGAATATGTACTTTGGTGTTGGGAGGTGATTACAAGTTACTGAAATTAATGTGAATGGTGTTAGGCAAATTGTTTTTTTATTATGGACCATGTTGTTGATTCAATGATTAGCAATAAAATGAAGTGCAAATGAATAAACGATGAATCTCAAAGATGTTTTTTGTTGCATGTGTGCAAGTCACAATCATTAGTGGGCAAGAGGTTGGTAATGTGCAAATAAGTTCAATTTACTTTTATATGGGTGCCCGTGACCTTCGGCCACTGTGAAGTCCCCCGATTTCTTTAAACTTGGTTCATGTTTTAATTTTTTTTAGAAACTTTTAACTTTTTTATTTTTTTATTTTTATGTGTTTTCTATTTTTTTATTATTTTGTATAATAAAAATAAAGTGTTTCTTTTTCATTTATATATATATATTTATTTGGATGCAAGTTTGAAGTTTGGAGAAAGAAGACACACCTCATTATTTTTCA
>Ga0209208_10006897_pt1 | contig 15588 bp, 13 predicted proteins | sample S1TSphfallax_3_FD_187694 | JGI IMG/M metagenome (GOLD analysis project Ga0209208, IMG submission 187694) | Host-associated microbial communities from peat moss isolated from Minnesota, USA - S1T2_Fd - Sphagnum fallax MG (SPAdes) (version 2) | ecosystem: Host-associated > Plants > Peat moss >...
AGAACCTCCGTACGCCGCATATTAGCTCAAAAAAAGGCCTGACCGCTCGGGTTTACGCACGCTCGCCGGAAACTCACTGTGGATCGATTGCCGGGCGTGGCCGAGGCGCGCGCGGCGCGGCGGCAGCGTCGGCAGGTATTGGCGTCGGTTGCGCCTCTCGCGCCGGCAGAAATTGCGGACGGCGTGAAGCCGGAAGCGATTGTGAAAGCCATGAGCGAAAGCTTCCGGCAGAAAATTCAGCAGACCGGATTGCGCAGGAAACCCAAACGCTGCTTTCCACCGCAGCCGGTGAATTGCGGACCACGACCAGGGCGCTGGATGCCGCCGTGCAAACCCCATCAGCGAGCGTTATCACGGCCTCGCCACAGAAGTCGAAGAACAAGCCAAGAGCCTGACTGCGCAAAGCAACGATCTGACGACAACGGCGGATAAACTTCACACCCAAAATGCCCAGCTCGTGGCCGAAGCCCGGAACGCGAGAGCGTCCCAAATGGGCCGGGAGACTCAACGCTGAGCGGCGAACGCGTGCGGCACAAAGCTGGGCAACCCTCCCGCGCCGCCGAAGCCGCCGTGATCGCCCGGGCAGCGAAGACCATTTACGTTCGCGTCGACGTCGCTGCGCTACTCCTTTCTTCCTTCTGGTATTGTCGTAACATTTGCCGTAGTCGGATGATCGTCCTTAAATAAGTCAATGCAAAGGCAAGCAAATTGCGCTTGCTTTGTCCCTTCTTCCGCTGTTCGAAAGTGATCGGTACCTCTAACACGGAACCAGTTCCGTAATGGCTGCACAGTTTGATCAGAACTTCTGGAATTAGATCAAAATTCGTCGACTGAATCGGCACTGACTTAAGCGCCGCTGCTTGATACAGTCTGAAACTGTTGGACACATCTTTACAAGGAAGCGAGAAGCATGCACGGAAAACAAGGTTTACCACGTAGCTCATAGCTATCAGGATACGTGGATTTTCTGTCGTTCCCCCTGCTACATAGCGCGACCCGATCACTAGTACGTACTCGGATCTGTGTCTCCAAAGCGTCTTGATTTCTGACGGATTATGGGATCCGTCCGCATCCATGAAAAGAATGCTTCGCCCTCGAGCATGGTTCAATCCCATGTGCACAGCATCGCCGTATGAACTACCTCTTCTGCGAATATGGGTTACTCCGTTCGCATGGCAGACTTCCTCAGTTTGATCCAGCTTGTCCTGCGTATCGACGACGAGAATCTCGCTGGTTGCAGATAGGGCTGCCAAGTTAACTCTCAGCCTCGGTAACAAAAGAGCGAGAGAATCAGCCTCGATGTAAGCTGGGATGATGACCGAAAGATCGACCTGAGCATCTTGGCCAACTTGCTCCTGCTCGATTTTGTGTTCTATCAACACGCTAGATAACTGCTTCTCTTCGCGAGTCAAGCACACTCCTGGACCACTCCATCATTCTTGCGATTCCATCTTGATAAGACACCGATGGATTCCAGCCGAAACTTTGGCTGGCCTTGTACGTCGATGCAACGAAAATCTTTTGATCCGCTACTCGCCACGGCCCGGTTCGGAATGTAAAGTCCTTCCCGATCAAGGAGCTCAACACCCTGAATAATTCGATCAGCGACAGGCTGTTCGCCATACCTCCGCCAATATTGAAAGCCTGACCTGAGCAGTGGTCGGCTGCTTGAAATGCCTGCAAATAACAGGACACAAGATCGGAGGCGTAGAGAAGGTCGCGGACTTGCTTTCCATTGCCGGCAATCGAAATCTCCAACGATGCATCTCGAAGCATCTCCAACGCCTTCATGCAAAACCAACCAATCCAGCCCTGATCGATCGTAGGGAACTGCCGCCCACCATACATGGATGAATGCCTAAACACAACTGTTCTAATGCCGAACACGCGATAGTAATCCCGGAAATAGCTGTCCGCAGTCAACTTGGAGCAGCCGTATGGCGTTGATCCATTCAAAGGCAATGACTCATCAAAACCACGCTCATATCCGACGGCTTCATAACGGGTAGCGTTTTCTGCATACGTCAACTCCTCCAAGCTGCCGTAAACCTTATTCGTGGAAGAAAACATAACCACGGCCGACGGATGCTTGATTCTAACCGCCTCGAGAACATTTAGTGCTCCAAGTGCGTTGACTTCAAAATCCATCCTCGGATTCTCAATACTTGTTGTAGCTGCTACCTGCCCGGCGAGATGCGCAATGGCATCGGGTTTCACTTCGGCTACTATTCTGAGCAGGCTTTCCGCTGAGCGGGTATCGCCCTCAACTACGCGGAACTCCGTGCCATGCCTCTTACGGAGCCACTCCAGATTGCTTGCTGAACCGAGCCGAGAGAAGTTATCGAAGACAACAACCTCTTCCCCGTTGCTCAATAACTCGTCCGTTAAATTGCAACCAATAAATCCGCCACCGCCTGTAATAAGCCAACTCATTGCTCAATCAATGCTTTATGAATAGAATCGATAATAAATGTAATCATTTCATCTGTTAGGCCCGGGTAAACACCTACCCAAAATGAATTGTTCATCTCAATATCGGTGTTTTTGAGGTCGCCCACTATTCGGTGCTGGATATTTTCATACGCCGGTTGCCGCAAAATATTCCCAGCAAATAGCAGTCGTGTACCAATGCGGCGGCTTTCCAGGAAGCGCACAATCTGGTTACGGGTTTTTGGAGACTCCGGCTTCACCGTAATCAGATAGCCAAACCAGCTTGGCTCTGAGCCAGGCGTTGGCTGCGGCAAATGAAGCATTTGTTGCAGGTCCTGAAGTCCCACCGAAAGCTTTTCCCAGTTAATTCGGCGAGTTTGTATAAATCCAGGCAACTTCGACATCTGCGCCAGACCAACTGCTGCCTGCATATCTGTCATCTTTAAGTTGAAACCCACATGGGAGTAAGTGTACTTATGATCATATCCGTAAGGAAGCTGGCCTAACTGCCACTCAAACCTCTTGCCGCAAGTGTTGTCCTTCCCCGGATCGCACCAACAGTCTCGGCCCCAGTCACGGAAAGACTCTATCAACGGCTTGAGCTTGACGTTGTCGGTAAACACGCAGCCGCCTTCACCAGTTGTTATATGGTGCGCGGGATAGAAACTGAGAGTAGCAATGTCACCAAACGTTCCGACGTACTTGCCATTCATCTTCGCACCCAGCGCATCGCAAGAATCTTCTATGAGCCAAAGGTCATGACGTCTTGCTATATCTGCTACCCTGTCGACGGGGAAAGGATTACCCAAGGTATGCGCCACCATGATAGCCTTGGTCCTAGGTCCAATTGCCTGCTCAATTTGAGCTACATCGATATTGTGAGTCTCCAAATCCATGTCGACAAAGACGGGCGTCAACCCATTTTGCAGAATAGGATTAACCGTTGTCGGAAAGCCGCCTGCCGCAGTGACTACTTCGTCGCCCGGTCGCAGCCTTCGCTCACCCAGCTTTGGAGACGTCAAGCTGCTTAACGCCAGCAGATTGGCGGAGGAACCGGAGTTGCACAGCAGTGCATGCCGGACGCCCAAAAATTTGGCCAGCGCCCGTTCTAATTCGGCCGCGTATCGACCTGTTGTCAGCCAAAAATCAAGACTGCTGTCAACAAGGCTGACCATTTCGTCGTGGTCAAAGACCTTACCTGACACCGGTACCGGTGTTTCACCGGGGATGAACTGCTTTGCTGGGAATGCCTCCGCATGATAGACTTTGACCAAATTAAGAATGTCAGAGCGCAGCTTGGCTGACCTGCTCTTAACGGCTGGCTCGATTATTTCTATACCATTCAATTGTTTTTCGAAGACCACTTTCTCGATTAATCAGAGGATACCAACCCCAATCCTTAATCAATCGGTTTTCACTGCCGGGTCGATGGCCGACAAAGTTCCTGTCCGGTATTAGCAGGCTTCGCGGAGCCGCTGCTGCGTTCGCTCCTATTAGTCGCCTTATGTGTTCTGCGGTATCTCGCAAAGGCTCACGGTGTCCAGATGCAATCTCCAGAATAGCCCCGTCAACAGGCCTTTCCGCAGCCTGCAGCAGGGCTGAGATGACATCGTCGATATAGACCAGATCACACTCTCTGTCTGGAGTTCCCAACACCGGCGCGCGATCTCCAAGATAAGAATTAATGACATACGGCACGAATTTTTCTTGCGCCTGGTGCGGACCGTAGGCCAGATTCAAAAGCACTTGAGTGACCGGCAACTGATATGCAATCCGAAAATGGTCGGAATAAAGCGAAGCAACTCGTTTTGCCAAACCATATGGAGAAAGCGACGAACCTACAGCGCCATTCTCCTCAACACTAGCAACGGTAACTAGCCGCTGGCAACTAGACCTGGCGACCGCATCGAGTAAATAAAGGGTGGCAGCAGCATTGTTATGGAACATTGGAACCACCAGCTCCTGTTGTTCGGCGGCGAACACATGCCCGGCCAGATGGAAAATTATATCAGGCTTGAAATGGGATATAATCGCTTCTGCGCTATCGGGCAGCGACAAGTCGGCAACCATCACATTCAAAGACTCTAATCTACAGTCTTGTGCCGGACGGCGCAAAACACAGCCGACTTCGCTTCCCCTGCTCAGCAGCGCAGGCACCAGATTCTTCCCCATAAAACCGGAAGCGCCAGTGACAAGACATCGAGTCCCTGCCCAGTTCATCCTACTTAAGAAGAAATCGCCGGTACCAATCAACCGTCTGTTGCAATCCAGATGACAAGTCGTAAAGCGGTTTCCATCCTAACTGAACGCGCGCTTTTTCCGCGTTCAGGTACTGATGCAAAATCTCATTTGAGGCCTTATTCAAAACCTCTGGCTGCAAAGATGATCCTAAGACTTCAGAGATGCGTTTAACCAAATCCAGGACCGAGATTTGGAGCTCGTTTGAGAAGTTGAAAGCTTGCCCCCGCAATTCGTGATTTGTCGCTAGTTTCTCTGCCAAAAGCATATAAGCGGCTGCTCCATCTTCAACAAAAAAATAGTCCCTGATGTTGCTTCCGTCTGATCGAATAATGGGCCGTTCATTGTTCAAGATCGAACGTATTGTCCCAGGGACCACGCGGTTCCAATTCAAATCGCCGGGACCATAAAAGTTACCGCAGCGAGTAATCGCCACTGGCAAATCATAACTGACCGCATACGTCTGGGCAATTAAATCCGCGCATGACTTGCTTACATCGTAAGGGTGGTTCCCCCGCAAGGCGGCTTTCTCGTCATAGGGAAGAACTGCATGGTCACCATAAGCTTTATCAGAGGACGCAATAACTATTTGCTGGACAAGTGGGTTCCTTCGGCATGCTTCCAATAAACACCACGTTCCTTGAATGTTAGATTCAAAAGTCGCGACTGGGTTCCTATTCGCTATACCTACAATGGTTTGAGCCGCAAGATGAATCACCGTAACAATCTCGTATTCAGCTAAACAGCGTTCCAAAAGCGCTTGATCGCGGACATCTCCTCGAACAACGTTGGCAGCAGAAAGCAAACCTGCCTGGTTACTCTCCGACTTAGGAACCCAATCGCGCACCAAGCAGGTAATAGAAGCTCCGGCGTCGCTGAGCCGACGTATAAGACACGATCCCACGAGGCCTGTAACGCCCGTAATTAATGTGGGCCGACCAGCCCAAAAATCGTATTGTGGCAAACCACATGATTATAACGCCTTAGCCATTCCAAAGCTTCCATGGAGCCCTTTGCTGGTGCCAAAGTTCATTTAAGAGCTTGACTTCACGAATCGTGTCCATTGGCTGCCAAAAGCCAGTATGGCGAAAGCCCACTAACTGGCCGTCCAACGCTAGTTTTTCCAATGGAGCCCGCTCAAAGACCGTGCTGTCGCCATCAATATACTCGAAGACCTTAGGTTCAAGCACAAAAAAGCCCCCATTTATCCACCCTTCTCCGATCTGAGGCTTTTCGAGAAAATGCGATATGTTATCGCCGTCGAACTGCAAACCGCCAAACCGCGAGGCCGGCCTAACCGCGGTAACCGTGGCAAGTTTGCCGTGCGACCGATGAAAATCTAGGAGTTCATCGACATCAAGGTCTGCAACGCCGTCGCCGTAAGTCAGAAAGAAAGTCTCGCCCTCGCAATATTCCGCCAATCTCTTCACGCGGCCGCCAGTCTCAGTGCCGGCACCCGTATCAATTAACGAGATTGTCCAGTTCTCTGGTGCTTCGTTGATCGGCTCGATCTGCTTCTTGGCTAAATCAATCCTGAGGCTGCTATTCATGTAACTATAGTTGACAAAATAGTGCTTAATATGATCGCCTTTGTAGCCTAGCGCCACTACGAAGTCCTTGTGCCCGAAGTGACTGTAGAGTTTCATAATGTGCCACAGTATGGGATGCCCACCGATTTCTACCATCGGCTTAGGTTTTGTTACAGTCTCTTCTGAGAGTCTGGTGCCAAGGCCACCAGCAAGTATAAAAGTTTTCATAAAGCGCGCGGAATTCTAAAAGTCTTTAATTTACAATACACATGGTGGGACAAGGAGCAGCTTGTTTGCCGCGACGGGGCGGCTTCTTCTACAATTTGCTCGATTTCTGTCTTGAAAGAATGGGAGAAGCAGGTTATCGTCAATTTTCACTTGAAGCATCCCTCTGGAAGTGTGCCCGGCGCTTGACGTTCATGATGCTGGATGCAGGCATCGTGGCGGTGAGATTATGGGCACTATGTTGTTGGGGCGGAACATCCACGCCCTGACTTTCTAAATACTCACTCACGGCGGGCGGTGCTCGTCTCTCCATTTCACGCTGACCCGGAACATTTGGACCCACTCCCAGCTAAATAGTCCGCAAACAAATAGTTGACGTCGAACAAGCGATCAAGCCACGATGGGGAGGAAAAACATTTCCACGAATCTGAACAGTAGATGACATCGCCAAAATTAGAACCTGAGAAGTTGTTTGACGCAAAGTATTATCAAGCAGGGTTAGGTCTTCCTTACGAGAGGAACGATCACTGGTTGAATTTCTTTGGCGGAATTGCAGACCAGATCATTCGTTCGCTTAGACCCCGGACCGTACTTGACGTCGGCTGTGCTTTGGGGTTCTTGGTAGAGGGTTTGTGGGATCGTGGGATTCCATCGTATGGCTTTGACATTTCATCATTCGCGATCGCTCAGGTTCGTCGCGATATCCAGCCATATTGTCGTCAGGCGTCAATTCTAGAACCAATTGCCGGCCGCTACGATTTAATCACATGCATTGAGGTTCTGGAGCATTTGCATCCTGAAGAAACAACAGCTGCAATTGCTAACCTCGCATCCGCAAGTGATGCCATTCTGTTTTCTTCCTCGCCAACGGACCTGACCGAGTCCACCCATTTCAATGTTCGGCCCACGATTGGCTGGTTGAAGCTTTTCGCAGAGGCAGGCTTTTGGCCGGATGCCTTGTTTGACGCCTCCTTTGTGGCTCCGCATGCAATTCTTCTTCGCAAGCAGCAACCTTCTTCAGAAGAGACTCTAAGCTTGTTCAGTGAAAAGACCAGGCTTAAGTGCGCACTCGTTGAACGAGAACAGCGGATCGGGAGTCTCAACGAAAGCTTGGCCCAACTGAAGACTCAAGTGGAAGCGAATCCTGGTGTATCCGAAGCAGCGCGAAGTGAAATTGCACGATTAGCAAGAGACGTCGACATTCTTCGGGCTGAATCTGAATCATTTCGACATGAAAATACAAGGCTCTTGACAGAGACGGAGCAGCTTCGTTCCGAAAGAGACCGCCTTGTGAGCGAATCGGGGCCCATTCAACAGCAGCTTGTTGGTCTGCGAGGTAAAGTCAAAAGGCTACTGGACGAGAAAAATAAAGTGGTCGATGCACTGCGCCAAGTTCGGGATGAGAATGAACAACTTTCCAGGAGATTACTAGACTATTCGTCCAGACTTCAGGAATCCACAACAAGGGCACTCGTGTTGCATACCGAATTGGAGAATTCCAGGCACCAAGGGCGACTCTTGAGCGCGGAGATTGCTCATATCAACCGCAGTGCGGCGTGGCAAGTTACTCAGCGTTATAGAGCGTGGGTTGAAAACCGCCGCGCTGAGTCTAGCTTGATACGAGCATATGACCGAACTGCGAAGTGGCTAATTCATATCGTCAAACCGTCGAAGACTTCGAGGCCGTCCGAACCGGCGTCTGTTTCAGAACAGATGGAGAAGCCGGCGCCCGTAGTAGAAAGCGAGGTGCAAGGTTCGGCAGAGATCTCTCTACCGATACAAGAAGTCGAATCATACGAATCTTGGTATCGTCGGACGGAGCCTGGACCAAAGGAACTCGAATTTCAGAAAGCGCTATCCAGAAACTTGCGGCTGCAACCGCTTCTGAGCGTGCTCGTTCCTGTTTATAGCGTTCCCATTAGGGTCTTGGAAGAAATGGTTGCTTCAGTCCGTGAGCAGAGTTACCCCTATTGGGAGTTGTGCATTGTGCATGGATATCCTGCGGACGAGGAGGGGCGGGCGTTTCTGGCATCCGAGGCCGCCGAGGATTCACGGATAAAAGTGCGGCTGCTCGAGAAAAATCAGGGTATTTCAGGAAACTCAAATGCCGCGCTCGAACTAGTTCAAGGAGACTTTGTTGTCCTTCTCGATCATGACGATACTCTGGCTCCCTTCGCGCTCTTTCAGATAGCATCAGCCATTAATGAGCATCCCGAAGTAGGATTTCTCTACTCCGATAAGGATTGCATCAGCGACGATGGAAAGCAGAGATTGAGGCCTCTATTCAAACCACAATGGTCGCCGGAACTTATGCTATGTGCAAACTACCTGACACACTTGTCAGTCATGAGGACCAGCTTGGTTCGGAAGGCTGGTGGCTGGAAATCTGAAACAGACGGGGCGCAGGACTGGGATATATTCTTGCGCGTGCTGGACCTCGGCGCAAAAGTCTGCCACGTGCCGGGTATCCTATATCACTGGCGAATCATCTCTACCTCGGTTGCTTCTGGCGGACTGGAAGCAAAACCTTATGTGACCCAAGGACAAATTGCAACTTTAGATGCGCATTCTCAGCGCCTCGGATTGACTGCTGACGTGGATATCGACAATCGCGGTATCTGCAAAATGAATTGGAATGGGGTAGAAGACCATTCGGTTTCCCTAATGATTGTCCCATCTTCTGATTCAGGAGTTTCCGCAAAGCATTCCTTACACTCGTGTCCGGCAGCCCTCTGGCCGGGTGTTCAGATCGTTTCAGTTGATACTGTCCCCTATGACGAACAGGAACCTTTAGTGGTGTGGCTGAATCGGGCTGTCAAAGTCACGAAGAGCGATTACCTTGTCTTCATCGATGAATCTGTTGTTGTCCGCCAGCACGACTGGCTACGGGAGTTGGTCGGCCCGCTGCAACAGCATGATGTGGCCATAGTCGGCCCGAAATTGATCAACCCCGTGGATGGCTCACTTCAGCACGCCGGCATCGTGTTTAACTCGGATGGTTCGGCTGATTCTATTTTTTCCCAGGAGCCCGAGCACGTCTACGAACAGTTTGGGTCTGCGAATTGGTATCGCAACTGGTCGGCCGTCACTGGAGCGTGTTTTGCCATCAGACGCAAATCATTTGACAACGTTGGGGGGTTTCAGGACAATCCAGCCTACCCGAGGCATGATATCGACCTCTGCCTGCGAGTTCGCACTCAGACTGGGAACCGGATTGTCTACAACCCATTTGCCAGGTTGTTTCAAAGTCGCCATGCGAAACTTGAAACCTGGCTCAGCCCCGGTGGACCTCAGGCCGGAGCGGCCTATATTCGAGAATGTTTCGCTACGGGCGATCCTTATTTTAACCAGGATCTTCAATGCCGATCTGGCAAAGTATTGTTTGCGTCGAATAAATCCAGCACAACAGTCAGCGACTATACGGCGGAAGCGAGAGCTCTCGTTGGATTTTTTGACGCGACTTCAGATACGGTCGAGTCTTCAAAGACTCTCACCATCGGTCCGCTCACCCACACATTCAAACACTTGACATGGATTCTTCCACAATTTGTCCATCCATTCTATGGAGGTGTTCATACTATTCTCCGCTTTGCCGAGTATTTCCGCCGACAGCATGGAGTGCGCTCAGAATTTGTTTTTTCAGGCAGTGTCCCTGAACAAGTGATAGCAGAACGGATAGCCCTTGCATTCCCAGAACTAGCGTTAGAGTCGGGCGTCATCAATCTACGTAGTTACGCCGATTTTGACCGGGTCCATTGCTCCGATGCCGCAATTTCGACGCTGTGGACAACGGCCTATTCTGCCCTCCACTTCAAGAACACCCGGAAGAAGTTTTACTTCATTCAGGATTATGAGTCGGGCTTTTATCCGGCCGGATCAACATATGGATTGGTCGAGGCAACATACCGATTTGGGTTCCACGGAATCTGCAATACTCGCTCGCTTGCTGAAATGTACCGCGAGTTTGGCGGAACTGCCGAATACTTCAATCCGTGCATCGACCCGCAATATTTCTTCGAGCCCAAAGAGAAAGGCGCGCAGAGACAGCCATTCCGGATCTTTTGTTATGCCCGCCCCGGTCATCCGCGAAACTGCTTCGAGCTCCTTATAGCGTCGCTGACAAAACTTAAACAGCGCCTAGGGGATCAGGTTGAACTTCTCAGCGCGGGCTCTCAGTGGAGCCCGTCTGAATTCGGTTTAGAAGGTGTAGTAGAAAACCTCGGCTTAATTAGTTATTCAGCCACCGGCGCTCTTTACCGAACATGTGACGCGGGAGTTGTGCTGATGATGACGCGGCATCCATCGTATTTGCCGATGGAATTAATGGCCTGCGGCTCGCTCGTGATCACAAATCAAAATCGCTATACCCAATGGCTGCTCAAGCACGAACAAAACTGTTTGCTCTCCGAGACAACCGCAAGTGCCTTTGCCGACACTATCGAAAGAGGATTAATCGAGCGGAATCTTCGCATGAATATCACTCGAAAAGCGAGCGAGCAAATTCGGGCCGAGTACAGCGATTGGAATTTGGAGGCAGAGAAGATGTTTCGCTATATTGTCGCGAATGTGTAAGGAGTTTGTTTAATCAAATGGCGTAAGTTAAACTCTAATGCATATGCTCAGTTCATTACGCGGAGTTGTTGGAAGACTCGGTATACAAAGGGGCCGGATGTCTGTGGTTGGGGTTCTTTTAACTTTCCTTATGACCGTCATTTTGGTAACTGCTGGTTGTGCTCCCCAGCCAGCTCCATCGCCAAGTGCATTGGTGGCAGTCCCTGCGTGGGAAGGAAAATTGGTCCGTAAGCCGGGTGACACGCCCGACGACAGCAAGGTATATCTCGTTAAGGATGGAAAGCGGCATTGGATCGTTAACGCGGACTGGCTGAAAGCCAATGGCTTTAGATGGCCTGACGACGTGCATACAATACGCGCTGCTGACCTCGATGCAATACCTCAGGGTGAGCCGCTGCAGTAAGTTCCAATTGCTGACAGAGAAATAGCCCAAGATGACTCGCCTTCCAGGCCGTATGGTGACGACAGACGATCCTTCATTTGGTGGCCGTGTCTTCTATGAACATAACGGGATCAGGCATTGGGTAGTATCTGCTTCTTACTTTGCGGTCTACGGTTTTCTATGGCCAGATGATGTAAACAGCTTACCTGTTGACCAAATTCGCAGTCTCAAGCCGGGAGGCCCGCTTCCTTGGCCATGGACCGAAAGTGATATGACTGACCCACCCAAACGGGATTGGACCAGTCTGCGCGAACTATCATGCTGTACTCTGAGAGGCCGCGGTATCGAGTTCGGAGCGGGCACAGCACCTTTATGTCTTCCTCCCGGATGTCAGGTCGAGTTTGCGGACTTTTTTTCCAAGAACGAGTTGCGTGACCGCAGTTATGAATCTCAAATGCAGGCGAATGCCGAGTTTGTTGAGTTGGCATACATCACCACGATTGAGGAAATTATAGGCGTTCCAGATGATAGTTTGGACTTTATTGTTGCCTGTCACGTCATTGAGCATACCCGAAACCCGGTCAAGGCAATAGCCCAGTCGTTTAATCGACTTAAACAAGGCGGCAAACTAGTCTTGATCGTTCCGGATAAGCGCCTTACATTTGATCGAGCACGTCCGCTCACCTCGCTCGAACATAACATAGCCGACTATATGCAACCCGACGACAAACGTGACGAAGAGCATTACTACGACTTTTGCCGCAACGTGAAAGATATATCAGACGATAAATTGGAGGAGTATGTTCAAACGGCGATCAGGACGAACATGGACCTCCATTTTCACGTCTGGACATATGACACCTTCTCCGATCTCATCTTGTACATCCAAAGAGCGTTGATACCCTGGACCTCCATTTGGTCCCATCCCCCAGGGACAGGTGACGTAGCTAATGAGTTCTATTTTGTACTCACCAAGTGAGAGCGAATTCACATTGCCACCTGACGGGACTGGTTATAGGCACAAACTGAGGCGTGTCGAGACTAGCGCGCTGCTGGCCTTTTCCACATTGCTACTGATCGCTTGGACAGTTGCCACCCCCTATGCTTGAATCTCCTGATGAAAGCACACATTGGAACTGCGCCCGATATATTCATGATCACTGGTTATTACCTCACTACGACCAAGAGATGGTTGAGGGCAATCAACCCCCAGTTTACTATCTCCTCATCGCGTCCGTCGCCAGCGCCAGCAACCTTCCGACTGCACGATTTGCTAGCAGGATGCTGAAAAAGTAACTCGGCCTCGTTACCGGCGAAAACATAACTGCGTCTAAATGTTTATAAGCCATGCGAGGACAAGACACCCAACAGAGCGCGATGTTCAGTTACGTTTCACCCGAGGCGCGGGTTCCCGCCGATCATCCCCTTCGACCGATCCAGGCGATGGTGGATGTGGCGCTGCGCGGGCTGTCTTCGTCTTTCGACACCCTGTATAAGAACTTCGGACGCCCGTCGATTGCGCCCGAGAAACTGCTGCGGGCGCTTCTGTTGCAGGTTCTATATTCAGTGCGCAGCGAGCGGATGCTGATGGAGCAGTTGGAATACAACCTGCTGTTCCGCTGGTTCGTGGGTCTGAACATGGATGATGCGGTGTGGGTGCCGACAGTATTCAGCAAGAACCGGGACCGGTTGCTGGATGGGGATATTGCGCAGAAGTTCTTCAGCCAGGTTTTGGAACAGGCGCGGAAAGCCAACCTGACATCGGATGAGCATTTCAGCGTGGACGGAACGCTGATTGAAGCCTGGGCGAGCCAGAAAAGCTTTCAGCGGAAGGGGCAGGGGGGTGAACCGCCCGCCGACATGGATGACCCGGGCAACCCCACGGTGAACTTTCACGGCGAGACGCGCTGCAATGACACCCATGAATCGAAGACCGACCCGGAAGCGCTGCTGGCGCGCAAGGGCGGCGGGAAGGAAGCAAAGCTGTCGTTTTGCGGCAACGTGCTGATTGAAAACCGGAACGGCCTGGTGGTGAACGCCGAATTGCGGCAGGCCACCGGCACGGCGGAACGCGACGCAGCCACGGCTATGGCCGAGAACATTGGCCACACGGAGCGCGTGACGATGGCTGCCGACAAGGGCTATGACACAAAGGATTTTGTGGCGGCACTGCGCAGCCTGAACGTGACGCCGCATGTGGCGCGGAACGAGAAGCGGCGCGGCGGCAGCGCCATTGATGGGCGCACGACGCGGCATGAAGGCTATCAGATCAGCCAGCGCAAAAGGAAAAGGATTGAGGAAGTGTTCGGCTGGATGAAGACGGTGGGGATGATGCGCAAGACTCGGCACCGGGGCGTGTCCAGGGTGGGCTGGATGTTTACCTTCGCGGCCGCCGCCTATAATCTGGTGCGGATGCGCACGCTTCTTCCATCGGCGGTTCAAACTGCCTAACTCCGGGGAGAAGTGTGCCTGGAGGGCACCGTTGCAGGTGTTTCGGCATACCGAAGACGCAAAAAAAGCAGTTAGTCTTCAGTGCTAAGTCGTTTTACCAATCTCGAGGATCTTGGGGAGATAGAAAACCTCCAAAACGAGTTACTTTTTCAGCATCCTGCTAGGGGCCAAACGGGCCTGTAAGACCTTGTTACCCGCTCAACTATGACGTTTGCTCTTCAGATTTTGCGCGTTTCTGGCCGCTTCGCATAGCGCGTTTGATAACAGCTTTGTTCTCTGTTCTGACGGTGCTTTTCGTTTACATGGCAGGAATGGAAATCAGCGGGAGCCACCATGGCGGAATATTGGCTGGAGTGCTTCTTATTTGTCTGCCTGAATTTGCTTTCCGTGGAGGCAATATTAGTAACGACGGAATGGTGGCTACGACGTCCGCGCTGGCTACGTACTGGATTATTCGTCTCATGCGCCGGGGTTTTTCCGTGCGCGCCGGTACAACTGCCTCTCTTTGCGTCGCATTGGCATTTCTGTCCAAGATTAGCGCCATAATCCTGTTCCCGGTTCTTGCAGTCGTGTTGATTTCATTTCCGGGTGATTTCAAAATGAAGCTGAGACGTCTGAGCGTACTGCTAATCGCCGTCCTTTGCATAGCGCCATGGCTTATCAGAAATCAGGTGTTGTATGGAGATCCGCTTGCCAGTAAAGCGATGCTGACGGTGGTTCCTGGCTTGATCGACCTTAAGCCTCTCTGGTCTCCCTGGTTCCTGAACGTGTTTCCTGCAGCGATGGGGAACAGTTTAGTGGGAGCGTTTGGCGGTGCTGGCGACGTTTTCTTAGCCCCGGCCAAGCTGCTGGTCTCTGCGCTCGGCATGCTCCCGCTCAGCCGTTTGATCGCTCCCGCCCGCAGCTGGAAAGGGCGTCCCTCGAAAGACCGCCAGGCCCTGGCAGCCGCCTTTGTGGCTAAGGCCGTCCTCGGATTGCAGACCACACGCCAACTGCTGGATCGTTTGCAAGCGGACCGCACGCTCCGCTATCTTTGCGGCTGGAACTCCGCTGAAGCGGTGCCGCACGAATCCACCTTTTCGCGCGCCTTCGGTGACGACATGGATTAGCAAGTCGGACATCTACCGCGACGGCCAGTTCTATAGGAACGGACGACCCACCGCCTACGACATGCTTATTCGCGCTACGGACACAATCAAGGTAAAGGCATGTGGCACATGCGAGAAGTAAGACTGAGACTGCCTTGCTATATTGGTTTGGGGCCCGAAATAATGCCTCAGCTACTCAAACAATGATGAGCACAGAGTGGCCCGTTGTCAGCACTAAGCATTGGTACAATTCAAGGCTGTTTGGGCTCGCCTTACTGCTTATTTTTTCTACGGTGTTGCTGACCAGTTGGACATTCGCGGTGCCGATGTTTGAATCCCCAGATGAAGGCACTCACTGGGACTATGCTCGATATCTTCATGATAACGGCAAGTTGCCGCATTATGATCAGGGCATGATTGAGGGTAATCAGCCACCCATTTACTATTTGTTGATCGCCCCGTTTGCGGCAGACAGTGCTCGACCTCATGCCCATTACTCGAACGGGCCGGGCGGCCTAGTGTTGCCGTGTGCGCCGCGCATTTACAACGTTTGCTCTTCAGATTTTGCGCGTTTCTGGCCGCTTCGCATAGCGCGTTTGATAACAGCTTTGTTCTCTGTTCTGACGGTGCTTTTCGTTTACATGGCAGGAATGGAAATCAGCGGGAGCCACCA
>Ga0209208_10006898_pt1 | contig 15587 bp, 12 predicted proteins | sample S1TSphfallax_3_FD_187694 | JGI IMG/M metagenome (GOLD analysis project Ga0209208, IMG submission 187694) | Host-associated microbial communities from peat moss isolated from Minnesota, USA - S1T2_Fd - Sphagnum fallax MG (SPAdes) (version 2) | ecosystem: Host-associated > Plants > Peat moss >...
CCCCACCCTCCAACACTTTTGCAAACCACAGGACCTTGTTTTGAGGTGCATAGGCATGAGAATGGTAGCTTGAGTGACAAGCACCCAAAAACAAGGAAGGCAGGGCCTTAACCTTCTCCAGCATAAAACCTGCCTTCATTTTCACAGGATCTGTGGTTCCACCACAGAAGACTTCATCCATTTGGTAAGATCCTGCATGATCATAGCTGAGTTCTTGTGCATGAGAAAGGTCGTCATTACAAAAACTAGGGCAGGCTTTTAGGGGAGGTTGGACGGGGTGGCTAGGAAGTAGTTATTTGGGCCTAGCAAAAACCATTCACTGATGGGTCCAAGTGAACTAACACCCACCAGCACACCAGCCATTGGAAACCTACACTGTGTAAGGTAAGTGTAGGGTGTAATGGAATGCATCAATAAGGGCCCTGTGAGGTGGAATCGAGTGTGGACCCAAATCCAGTAATGCTCACCCCTCACAGCTTTGCACAGTGTAAAAATTGATGATTTAAAAAAATATCATTCTTTTCCCATGATACCCAGTAGAGGTTTATTTGAAGTGCCCAACAATAACAGGCCAATAAAAATCATATGAACAAATCTAACACACGGATCAAACAATACGAATCCAAAAATGTAAATCAAGGCCATAGTTGTATTGGGAATTACCACATATAACATGTTCAGTCAAACTCTCAAAGTCCTCGACGTTATTTCAGTGACACATCATAAATGTGTGTTGGTTTCAAGGCAACCTGACACTAGTTTCAGTGGGTGCTATGTTCAGAGGCTCGCACTGATTGTGCATCCAAACCCATGCCAGGCCGCCTCAAAACCAACAACACATTTATGACATGTCACTGAAATATTGTTGGGCAACAAAGTGTTCTTGGAATTTCAAGGCGTCAAAAATCACTCGTGAGGGTTGATAGGTAATACCCCTAACAATAATTGAAACCATATATTCACAATAAATCAAGTTCTAGGGGAAAAAAAAACTTTTAATTGAAAAATACATAACAATTTGGTACCAACAATATCAAGCTTAGTACATTCATACAAACAACCTTACCTCACAGATTGTGCCCCCCACCCCCCACATTCAGAAATCAATGCTTTTACAATGTGGTTTTCACTGTGGTACCCTCACAAGTTGGCAACAGATAATAGACCAAACTGTAAATCGAAGGTATTAAACAACTCAATATAGCCAATGTAATTAGAAATGTCCACCTCAAATTGTACATATTTGTGTAATTTGTCATTGATCAATTTGACACGTTTGCAGTTTTCACACATGCAACATTCAAACCGATGCCAAAGATGTCCTTGTTTGGAAAGATCACTCAGGTATATATACAAATTGACTCCACTGTAAAACAGATGGAGCACTTCATTTTGTCTACAACTCATGTTGTTTCTGATGGGTGATACAAGGCAAACACCCAGTTTCTCAGCTAAACAATCAGACATGATAAAATGTTATACAAAAAAGCATACTTTCTCTAACAATCTACATGCGATTCCTACTCATATCTCACATAGCAATTAAGAACTATAATTTTGAGACCATCTGCTAGCAGATTCTTTTGTGCACTTTCTGCAAAATCCTTGCCATTTCCACTTTCTCCTCAGATGTAACTCGTTTTGTGCCTGAGGAGAAGCTGTCCTTTTTTTAACATGCATATTATGACCTAAACCCAATGGCAGGCCTTCCACAGGATGAAGAGTAATATGAAATCTTGTTTAGTTTCATGCCACATTCTTCCTTCCTCTGAGTCTTGAGCAATGTAATTTGCCTGACCACAATTTCTCCACAAAGCACATTGCTTCACATTAAGAAAGCTTAATGCAATTCTGGGGAAGCACAGCACCATTGAAAACAGCACCACAGAATGCAGCATCAGGTGATCTTGAGAACACACATTTTCGGTTGGGAAAGAAAACTCCACTTGTTCATGAGGCTTCACCATCACGTGTCAAATGCACCTCTCAAGACAGTTGATGTCCCAAACAACCATGGAAGCAAACATAGGACCACAATCCCAATCCCAATCATATTACCTTCTCTTGCAGCATTCTTGAAGGTATCCCATGAGATTTCTCTTGCAAACTCACTTGCAGTCCTCACAATCTGATGCTGCCGAGACCGTCCAAAAGATTTGGTAATCAAATAGTCAAAGACAATTGCAGTGATCCAAGTCATAATCATTCTTGGAACCATGAGGGCAAGCAAGAAGACGGCAAAGAATAAGCTGATTAGGGCACCAAGGAGAAGATACGCTTGTGCAACTTGCCAAGGTGGTATGTGCACATCAGTAGTATTGTCAGGAGGTCGCCATCGAAGGATTGGTCGCACTGTCAAGGACATGCACCATAGAAGAGCTCCAAGCACTGCTGCATAGCATGCCAAGCTACTGTATTCCACTAACCTGAGCTGTGTGGAATAATTCAACACAAAACTAGGCTCCTCCTCTGCTTCTTGTTCTAGTTCTTGTTCTTCTGGCACTTCCCTTGTCTCTTCAAAGCTCTCACTGATTTCCCCCACAGCTTCTGAAATCTCTTGAGCATCTGCCATTTCTTCTTGTCCAGAAAAGTCTGCTAGCTACTTGCAAGGACACTGACTTCTTCGCCACCTTGAGCTTCAAACCCTAATCTGCCAATTTGTGAATGCAGAAAGGTTAGAATTAGAGAGAGATTCTGCTTTCTTCTCATCATCGTCAACCCTATTACCCATATCTTGAGATGATGATGATGATGATGACCACGTATGTTGTTGCATCCTTGGAATTGTAGACTCCGCCACACTCCAGCATCCATCCTGACCTGAGATATAAATTGCTCCAAAATAATGGAAAAAGAAACTGACCGAACATCGAAAGAAGAAGAAGAATTCTACAAACTGAGAATTTCACCCTTCTTTTCACAAAAATCACGGAAAAAAGAAGCAAACTCTCCCCAAATTTGGAAACTTTGCTGCCTCAAGAGATACACAGAACAAGCATATGCCAAGAAGCTGTTGTTACCAGTACCAGTCTTGCACACAGAAACGACGAAAGCACAGGTGTGAGTGACAAAAACCTTGATGTTCAACTTTCTGGATCATCATGCAGAGTCTTCGTGCTGTTGCCGTCGTAGCCATCATCCTCACTCTCTTCTTGTGAGAATTTGCAACGGAAGTCTTTCCTCATGGAAGTCGCAGCAACGGAGATAGTAACAACAGCAACAGACAAACAAACAAACAATGATCCGAGAGAGAAGGAAGGAAGTCTTCTCCAGAAGGGGAAAGAACAGTTGCCTAAGTCCCAAGGAAAAGGAGTGCTCTTCAGAACCTTCCGGAAATCAGTTGACAAAGTCCGAAACAAAGGTCAGAAACAAACGTCAGAAACAAGCCGAGGTCCATAGAAGTGTGCTCACAGTAACCAAGAAGGGGTTTTTACGTAGCTTGGAAGTTGTCAGCAGTAGTGATGAGAGAGAGAGACGGAGAGAAAGACAGAGGCGTGCTTTCTTGTTTGCTTGCTGCTAAGAGTAATGACTGATATGATCCCTATTATGCGTGACACCTTTTTTTTGCAGATTATCGTGTGGATTTTTTTAGCAGATTTCTGTGAATTTGGTGAATAGGTTTGCTTGCTGCACCAAAACTGCAATGGCTTTCTATGATGCATCTTTTCGAGATGTCTGTCTCTCTCTCTCTCTCTCTGACCTTTGAGCGGAGCATTTGTTTGTATCTCCTCTAAGCTCTAACATTACTGGCATTTGACCTCACAAAGTTGATGGTGACGTGAAACATCTCTGTGTTTCCACAACATATGTTGTGTATCATACCCCAACACATGGATTGCAAAACTGTGGGCATAAGATCCAAAATGGATTGAAAGACTCCGTTGTCCTTGACCTCTTTCTTTACAGAGAAAGCTGAAGAGAAAACTGCTTCTGTTCACCACTATCATTCATGGCCTCCTGCTTGTGGAAGGAAGTCCTGCTGGTTTTTTTAACAAACAGTAAAGGCTAAGCATTCAAGGTGAGCACAAAGTACCACACTGAGACTGATGCAATATTCCAAGGGTCCTTTACGCTTTTCTCTTCTAAAAATGCAGCCTCCATATTGACAAACATGCATTATGCACTCCCCTAAAATCATCATTCTGCCTTGTGTTTATTCATCCAGGTGATTGATATGTTTGGGTGTGGATCCCTCCGACCTTTGTATTGATTGATCCACCAAATAGAAGCAATCTTGGTGCATGGCAAGGTTCAAGGAGCTGGATGGTCAACAACAATGAATTGACTCTAAAGTAAAGAGCTACTGTTTGTGAAGTGTGAGTGCCATTTCCACTCTCTCTCTCTCTGGACACAGATCTGCAGAAGGCTCTTATGCTCCTGCCTCATTCTCTTTCCTTTCGGAGTAAGCAATTGGAAAATTAAATGGGAAAACCGTGCTAATTTGTTGTTAAAACAGAGACACAGGGCAAGCAACTGAGTCAATTGTACAAGAACAAACCTGGAATGCATGCATTTTACTTTAGCTCCTGCATCTATCTGGTATGAAAGCAACTAGTAAATTGGCAATCACTGAGTTTTTCCAAGCTCTTAAAAATTGGGGTTGCTGCAAAATCAATATTAGGAAGCCATCACAAGATCATGTACTTTGAGCTTAGGGGAGCACTATGATGAGCTTCACCCACAAAGCAAGTGTCTCTCTGTTTGCACCCACTCCAAATGTTGTGAGAGCAACAAAGAATGATTTTCTACAAAGAGTTCATGAAAGAAAAATCACCCTCAACAAAATGCAAAAGTTACACGTATACTCCAGTCCAAAGGAGTAGAAATAGCGTCCCAAAACCCTGCAAACCACCAACCACCAGATTATGTAGCACTCCAGGTTGTATAGCAGATCATGTAGGTTGAAATGCTGTAAAAAACAAGCAGTATGAACAGCTGCAGTAACAGTCTCTCACTTGTTGTTCAGGGACCATCAACAGTAACATGGATGTATGATAGCGTATTTTCTACCACAACTTACTCATTGACTGCATCAGCTCCCTGTGGACAGTAGTGGGTATAGGCCAGTGTAACCACTACTAGCCTGCATATTGAATTTCTGTCACAGCTCTGAAACCAATGGGAGGACCAAGTCATTGATACAGGCTAGCACCCTACCACAACAGAAGGGAAAGCCAGAAGGGGGAAAAAAAGAAAATGAAAGAGGAGGTATATGGGGAACAAAGAACAGAATATAGCAGACAAAAGGGAGAAGACAAACTTCAAGTCCAGAAAGATCAGGACAAAAAAGATCATCCACCAACCTATGAACTAGGGATAAACTTTGCAGGATAACAGGGCAGGTGTTCAACATCAAAAGACACTTCAATAAATCAAACTCATAGGAGGAGGAAAAGAGGTAGAAATTTGCTAAAGAGACTGTGGCACAATCCCATGGGCATACCAATAGTTCAGCCATAACTGACATGGCAGAGAAATCTCCACCAGAACAAGGTAGGCAATGTGGCAATGATCATGGTCATAACCTTGTGAGAGTCACTCACAAAGTGTCAGACCATCACCTTCACTCATGACTAGCACGCCATGATACTACCCATTGACTTCATCAGCTCCTGACAGTTGGTGAAGATAGTGTAAGCCCAAATCTGGGCAAACCCTTATACAAAATATGCGTTGTATCAATGGCCAAGTCCTCCCAAAATTGAAATGATTGACAAACAACCATGTCTAAAATGGTACCAGGCAGAAAAGATGATGTTACACACCAGAAATAGAGACGCCACCCCTCCTGTTGCAAATTCTCGAGACAAACTGCGGCTGAACTTGGAGGTGGTTGCTTCATAGCTGCTCAAAAGCACACAACAGAACCACGCAGTTGTCATGTAAGTCTTACACTCATAAGCAGCAATACCTCCTAACTAGAGAGGCAACATGCTACCACCACTTTGAGCTCCCTTGCACCGGTTGTTTGGAGACACCACCAACAGTAGCTACAAGTCATGGCCACCTTAGGAAACCAAGATGGCATCTATCTTCGCAAGAAAACACCATTGACAGACACCATTCTCCTTCTTCCTTGCAGATGATGCTAAGAGTCTCCACATCAAGCAGTACTACACTGGATAGCTGCACACAGGCAGGCTATGGAACTGATACTCAATAGTAAGAGGCAGCAGCAACATGTATGACTGCCTTACATGAAGAAGGCAGCAGTCAACACAAGGCCCACAATGAGCAGAAGCACTGCCAAGAATGGATACAGTGTGTGAGGTATAGGACTCCCAATTGCAGTTACCACCACCTCTTGTGCCTGCATGCATGCAACCCCCCCATTCCAGAGCAACTTTATAGTGAGTACTTCATGAATGAATCCAAATATGAGGCAATCATCAGGAAAAAAGATGCTGCAGCAGACAGCTGAGCACAAGAAGGGCACAAGAGAGGTCCCAAGGGGAGAAAGGAAGCAAGCAAGCAAAGAGATGAGCACACCCAATAAAAATCACACGCAGTTTGAGAAGTCCAAAGGGTCCGGGTATAGTGAAGAAGAGAGATTACCATGTTGAGAGAGGGACACCCAGGAACACAAGAGCTGAAAGATGTTGAGTTCTCCAAAACAAAACAAAAAGTCTTACAAAGACCCCGCTCTCTCTCTCTCTCTCTCCTTCTGCTCCTTGGCCTCAATCTGTCCACTCTTGAAGACAGAAAGCAACGACCCAATGAGACAATCACGGCTAGATTCGTCTTCGCACCGCCTCTTGAAGGTGGACAAATCCGTTTCTCTACCTGAAGAAGAGATCTAGGGTTTGTTCGATTGTTCTCACACGTTGTTGCTGCATGACCAGTTTGACCTAATTCCGGGCAGGTGTTCTCAGAGGTGCTGCGACGTGACGGAGGAGGAGGAGATAGGGTAGCAGGATGTCTTCGTCTGTGATCAGTGCTACTGGGTTAGGGTTTATATTGTGTGCTTCCCTGTGCTGCCAGAGAGTAGTTTCGCAGTACGAAGGACAAGCAGCAATGGAGAGATTCACAGCCCACGTTGTTGTTTTGTATTAGAAGCCCGAGTGTTCAAGTATTGGGTGGCAGCAGATGTGGTGGCAGATGTGGTGGATTGTTAGCGAGAGAAACACTCGCTCAGGCCGATTTGTACTACATTGTGGCCAATATGGTGCAGCACACAGCACACCCACTGGCAGCTTCACCAATGCCTGCAAAGTACTGGTACACTTCCAATCTCTGCATGCTTGCCACCATTCTTGGTTCCAAATCAATCCCTGTATGCTTGCAACCCATTCTTCGTTCTCCAATCCCAACAAGCGTGCTTGTAATCGTTCTCAATGTACAGGAAGCTATGTGCACCTGATTGGTTTTATCCAAGAGATCCACATATCCACATTTACAAGGTGTTTCTTGATTGTTTGGTCCAGAATGGCTATGTCCAAGAAGCAGAGTCTTTTTTTTGTTGTGAAAGATGCGAAGAATTTCAGGTGATGATGAGACTGTCATGTTCTCTTTGTGCACAAATGCCATGATTTTTGTTTTTGACAGCCAGTTGGAGGAGCTCTTTTTCTGCAAGGCATCACAAGTTTCCAAAGCATCCATCTGTATGGATTAGCTGTGGTTCTGTACAGCAGAAAGGGGTGTATATCATGACAACAAAGTGCTGAGTGGTCTGAGTGCTGCAAGAATCTCATGACTCGAGAAACTGTGTTCTCCAACAAATGGGCATGATGCTGGCTCCATATTTGATACAATCTCTCTTATGGCAGCTCCTTGATTTGGGCCTCTTGGCACTTGCATATGTGGGTGGCAGGTTGTAGCCCAGTAATTTTATTGGAAATGTAAGAAGCGGGGATGCAAATGTACGGAGGGCATACCATGATTGATGTCATGGATTTCACGTACCATCACCATGTGTTGTGCACATGATGAAACTCCTCTTGCCTACAAATCTTCAATGGCCGAGCAAACACAATACAGTGGAGTACCATGTTTGAACAGCTGTTTAGTGGCAAGAAACTTTTACCATCTTGGCAACCATGTTTACTGGTAAGAAAGTTTCAAAACAGATTTACATCACCAAATCTTGTTGCTTTCATTGAACTTAGACATCTGTGAGTGGCAGCTAAAAGCTCTGATGTATGAGAGAGCTGCATGAACCCCTGGCAAGACTTTTTCTTTGTCCAAAGTAGTAAGTGTTTGAGACCTCTCCTTCTGACAACAGTTGCCAATTAAGTACTCAAATTTTGGATCCTTCAGACACAGAGTTGATGAACCCTGATTTGTGGATGCAGGAATCTGCAGTACAGAACCATTTGGATAATGTGACATATTTCCTCAACATTGGGCTGGTGATGATCCAACAACTATGATTGAATGGATTTAACAATTGGGAATTGGGTCATTGCAAGCTGTAACTCAATCCATTTTGTAGAGTTTGAAATGTGATCCAAATGATGGAATCTCAATCCATCAAACAATGGCCACTCATTGTACATTATGGACCAGGTGTATTAGTCACCTATTAGGTGTATTCAGCCTGGCTACAGGTTGTATATAACAGCCCATCTAACTAGTGGGAGCACCTTGACAAGTCAGATAACCTGCAATAGCTTCTAAACAGGTGAAAGGTGGCTTGTACCATATCAGAGCATGTGTAAACTAGTTAGATGGCCTGCTTTAACCTGTGGAGTCAGGCAAATGGTGGCAAATACCATAGGGGAGTTCCTGGACTAGTTTGATAGCCTGGTATAGCCTGGAGTCAGGCTTTTGGTAAACATCATATCAGAGCATGTGTCAACTAGTTAGATGGCCTGCTACAGCCTGTAGTCAGGTGAAAGCTGGCAAAGAGTGTACATAAGTAGAGGTTGCTAACAGCTAGGCTATGGCGTGTAACTGTATGCTCAGAGAGCCAATGAAAAAATTACTGTGTTTGTGTGCAAACTGATTAGCTAGGTCTAGTTCATTGAGAAAAGTGCACTTGAATTGTCCACAAGGGAAACTAATAATGTTCTAAAATTGTTTTTGTTTCAAAGCTATATAACATGGCTGTTGTTGAGTGTAAACTGCTGTCCCAGATTATCATGCACTTGGTTGTGAAAAGTTATACAACAACAGTAGTACCAGAAAACTTGGGATCAGAACTAACAATGAGAACAGTTCTAAACACACCAGGATACACAAATCATAGTTACAAAATCCTAAAAGATGGATTTTGAGCAAGTTGTACAAACTTATGAACCAGAGCTCAGCCAGATGATGATGAATCATGGAACCAAGGAATTGTCTGAATTAGAATCTGCTGCTGAAGTGAGATACATGTGATTCTTGTGACAAATTGCATGAGTCAATGTATATTTGTGACCTTTGGTCATTGAAGTACTACAAAGCTCAGTTCATGAGCTAAAGATAAAAGCTTGAAGCTTCTGCAGCTGCAGGAATTTACAAATCTGTCTGCAATCTAGTATTGTCAGAGAATCTGCAGGTGTTGTTGTTTGTGTGGAACTAGCATTGGAAACAAAGATTGTGTTCTATGCGACCTCCTCCGCTACAACACAAGCAATAGAACGATTCTTTTTTTTTGGGGTTTGTAGTTGTCTTCTTGCGACCAGCTGCAGGGCTCGGGATCATGCGTGCAATCTGATCATCATCATCATCATCTTGTAACCTTACAGCTCTTGTTGATGACTGTGCCGTTAGGGCTGCTGAGAGATGGAGGGCTGAAGCTCAGATTGCAAGTGACATGGACCCAGAAAGCGAAGGACTTGAAAGCCCCAATCTTGACTTTTGCCTTCACACTGGTTCGGACTTCCAAAGGAACGCTGTTGTTGTCGATGTCCGTCTTTAAAGAATCGGCGTCGCTCTGAGTGAGTGCGTAGTTGACGATGCTCAGGTGCGAAGTCACTGTGGTGATGTTCTGGTGTCCTTGATAGAAGGGAGGGATGACGCCGCTACCCAATTCGTTGCCGTCGAAGAAGGCGGTGGTGGTGATGCTCTCGTAGATGATTCCTATCTTCTTGTTGGGATTGTTAGCCTGAATGGTCAAAAGGATGTCGGAATTCAAGATGCCGCTCTGCTGCTGAGGAGTCGAAAGGTTGAAGCTTTGGAACTGGATGTTCTCCACAGTGTATTGAGGAGCTCTGATGGGTCGTAAGATTAGCCAGACGACTAATGCAGCGATGCCGAGAACCACTATACTCGCAACTAAAAGCCCACAAAGAGTTGAGAAAATGCAGCAGCAGATTCCCCCGCATGATGCTGATCTACGACTGCCGCCGGAGCGGATACGTCCTTTACGACGATCAGCAGCAGCAGCTGGTGAGTACGTAGCGGGCGTAGGAAGCTCCTGCCGCTGCATATCTGATCGAGGACCCTTCGTCGCAAAAGGTAAATGAGTAGCTTCTTCATCATGCAGATCTACTGGATAGATCGAATTCGACGCCGCCGCCGCCATGGCTCCTCCGGGAGCTAGTCACAAACTCTAACGAAAAACCCAAAACTTCACTGCAAAACAAAACCTAGACCTTGATACTCCAGAACACAGATCAGTGCAGCTGCACCTCAAGTGTATGAAAACAGCTAGAAACCTGTACGTTTCAGACCAAACAAAGCTGTGCTGCTGCAGACAGATAGCAAGCAAATCTTGGGATATCTAGCAAATTTCTTCTTCTCTTAAATTCTTCGAATGGCCGGAAGCGGCTTGCGATCAAACTGGGTGAGAGCTGCAAAAGATGATGGAAGGGGAATGGAAGCACAATATAAACCTGCTGCGGTATCTGAAGCTGTTACGAAGAGTGCAGAAGTAGAGGAGAGCAGGGAAGTAAATAGCTAGCTAGAATCCCGCGTGAACTGCACTTGTTTGCGCTAATTGGAAGTTGCAGGGCAGCGTTGATACTCTTTCTTTATCCCACCATCATCAGTCACTCACTCACTGAGTCACACGCGCATCGCCGCCGCAATATGCTACCTGCCAGAGAGAACCGCGACGAAGGTGCACACAGATCCTGTGGCAACTACGTACCTTCTCCTCCGCCTCCGTCTCCTCGTCACCAAGCCGCGTTGTCATTGCAGGCATCGTGGTTGCAACGCAGACTTTAGCGTAATGGTCGTGGTCGTGAAGCGCCTTTGTCATAGTCGTCGCCCAAGAGTTCGTAGTTCGTACATGTGCTGCTTATTATAATGGGAAAGTTGTTTGGTTGTTTGTCTGTATCTTTTTCCATTTTTTTGGGTTATCCTTCACTTGTAGACCCCTCCTCTCCCACTACCACTTCAGTTCAGGGTCAAAAGCTGGTTGCCTAATTTGGGCACTTTTTCCATGAAAAGTCTCTTGCATGAGTCAATTTTTTTCCCGTGTCAAAATTTGAGGAAATTTCACCCCCAAAAAAAAGTGTGGAATTAATGTGTTGCAATCGTGTGTCTTCATCAGGGTCAAAGTCTGGCTCAATTTGGGTACTTTTTCCATGAAATCTATTTTGCATACATCAAACAAATCATATTTTTCCAAGTCAAAATTTGACGAAATTTCAAATAAAACAAAGTGCAAAAATAATGTGCTACAACCCTGTCTCTAAATAGCATTACACATTGAACTGGTATTTCACTCAAGATTACTAAAAAAACAAATTCAAACCTCCAAATCCAGCAATCCCATTGGCCTGGGAAAAAAAAAAAAAATTTAAGTCTACACACAACCCTATTTTGCTGAACATTGAAAATAATGATCCCTTTCTGCCATTTCCATGGGTCCTCTAAAATTTTCACAGACCTCTCAAACCCTATTAAATTGTTAGTTCACTCAAGATAACTAAGAAAAAAAATTCAGACCACCAAGTCCAGCAATTTCATTGGCCATATCACTTTTTCTGCACACCTACACTCAAGCCTACTCAACACCCTTTGCATATTACGATACTAACACTATAACCCATGTCTGGGTTAAAAACATTGCTTCAGATATATTTTATGCTGTAGATCTGCTTGTTGACCCCTCACCTATTGCCACTGCAAATGAATATCTAGGATGACTTCTAGTTTTAACTCTAGATTGTTGAGATTTTTAATTTTGTAATTAATTTTAAACCATATCCATCTCTACATTTTCTTGCTCTTATTTGGTCACCTCCCTTTTTCTTTTCTTGGAATTTAGTCTTGCAGATTTACATCAAAGCACATTTCCAAGTTCACTTTGATCTAATAAACAACAATAGTTTTTTTGCATTAATACTATGTTTGTAATTTTGTTAGTTGTTGTTACTTGGCTTTTGGGCTACCAACTACTCTTGTGCAAAAAGCTCTTTTTTTTTCCCTTTATTTTTGGGTTCCCTCCTAATTTGAAGTATGTTCTACTTTTCTTAGGTGACTAACAGGGTTTGTGTTTAAAATATGCAAGCATTCTCCATCCTAAGCAAAGGGAGCATTGACATTGGCTTTATACCACTGCATTATATAATTACTTATTACTTGCTTTTAGGCTACTCTTGCACAAAAGCCATTTTTCCCCTCTCTTTTACACAACCTCATGTTTTTTAGGCAGATGGGCTTTTATTTATTGCATTGGAAAAATTTCAAGAATCCATTTTTGTCACGTGCAAAGCATGAATGGTAAGGTTGCCTTCCATCTAGCTTCCCCTTCCTTAGACATCATGGCCTCCAGCCAATATTTGTTATAAAGACATTACCAGTCCATCATGTTAGTGCAGGATGGGGCGTTCCCAAAGTAAGGGCCCCCAGGTCGCAGCCAAGAGAGGGATGCACATTGGGAACGCACCATCTGAGGGTGTTGTCCCACGTAATAATCTGGCACAAAAATTCCTGTGATACCCGCCGGGTATCATCGAAACAGTGAGCCAACACTTTTCGAAACACCTACTGCAGCTGCCTTTTCAGGTGGACATTTTCTAGGAGGCCATATTAGAGTTGATAACCTGCCTTACACTAAGTTCCTGCCAGGTTACACAGAGTCATTAAGTCTTACTTCTGACCCTGGCTAGTCTCTGTTCTTGGGGGTTCATCTTTTCTCTTCCACCCTTCACGATTTTCCCTATTTTTTTCAATATACAGTATTCTGAGAAATTTCCCTAATGAATTCGGAGGACAACTTATGCAATGCTAATAATGCCACCTCAAAAACATGAGGCACCTTATACACCCAGGCCTTTCCCTACATAAATTGAGATATAGCCATTTCCTTGATGGTTTTTGACAAATGCATTTTGATTGGATGCAATTGCATGATATCTTTGTTAGAGAAAAAAAGTAAAGTTTGATTGACATGTGCTTTCTTTTCTTTTTCTTTCTTTCATCACAAAAGACAATTGTATTTTGTGAAATTCTATGATAAAAAATCACTTGTTTTGTTCATAGTCATCATGTACACTAGCTATTTACACATTATCATTGAAGACATCACAAAGGTTGTTCAAATAAATGCTTCACATTTATAAGATGTACTATTCAACAATATTCAACTTATATCATAAACTAATTTGAACATGAGATGGTAATCTGAAACATGGGGGAAAATTTGGACCTGAGATTAAGAGGAACTAATTTATATCTTCAAATTAATGAAAATCATAAATTCCTTAATCCCTTGTAGTCTGCTAAATGTTGTCCACGACTCTTGATGGTTTATAGTACAATTATGAACAATGATTTCACCTCATTTGAATTAGTTGGCACAAAATAAAACAAAAACAAAACCATCTACCATTTTATCAAACAACTATGGACTACAATGTGAAAGAAAATGGCTTGTTCAAAGTCATTGGTCACATAGTAAGGTTTAATCTTTCTGACTTCCTTTGAAAAATGAATTACACAAAGATATTCTAACATGCATACAAGGAAATTTAAGGTCACATTTGCATCTACCAATGTTGACAAGTTCAGGTTGTTTGTAGGTTAAGGTTCTAGTAACGTTTTGAGGTAGCTAGATTGGAGGATTAGAAAATTCAAGGTGTGTATGAAAAGCAATTCCAAGGCTACCATGGAACTACTATTAGATCTAAATCCATTGACATGCATTTGGAGGACAATTCATGCATCTCAAGTTTTCATTCATTCCTTCCTTGAGAGAGATAGCCAGTGAAGATGAAAATTTGTAAACATCTTTGTAGCTGAGTTCTTGTCTTTGCATACTTGATTATCTATCATTTTTGCCCATCCAATTGTTACTTGATGTTTTTCCTTGCTATTTGTGACTTCTTTTGTTTTCATCATTTTAGTAAGTCCAATGAAACTATTCCATTTAAGGATATGAAAAAAATTGCATAATGGATTTGAGACTTCTTGTTGGATGAGGATTTTTCCATGACTGTGATGTGATAACCAATTTGCTTCTCACTCACAAGGTCATGGACCCAACAACGACACCTTCTCAAACTAGATAGTAGCTTTAACTTTGCTTATAAATGTTAGTTGTAGCCATTAATGGCATGTATCAAATTCCCTCTGATTGTCACTGCCCTTCACTTGCACACACAACACACAACTTTGTCACATTCTGGCATCGCTTAGGGAAAGATGGCCACGTCATTCAAAATACAATTTTAAAATATTGCAACTTGGAGTCTGGAGTCGAAGACTCTAGCCATGTGGGCACTTCCTCAAAAACAAAAAAAAAGGGCTGAATCTAAGCATATAGGATATATAGTGTTTCCCTACACTTTTACCTTAGATTTATCAACTTTTGTCCTTAGGATGGCCAAGAGTCAGCCCAAAGCCCATCTTAACACTGGCAATAGGGTAAAATGTTGGTCATCATCCTTTATCCTTACCTGGATTGAAGTTTATGGGAAATGCCTAGATACCCATTGTTGATGATATGTTAGCAATTTGTGGAGTGTGGAACTGGTTTTGGTGTCTCATGGTGCATTCACACTTGATGCTAAGTCAGTGTTACATGAAATTATAGGTGGCATCCTAGGTGGCACCCAATGTTAAATGGGTGATAGCTTAATGTTAAGTGAATGTTAACATAAAATTTTCATGATACTAGGTTGAAGTTCTAAATGGTTAGCCTGGTGTCAGGGGACTCAACACTAGAGTCCCTAACACCAAGTGTGAACACACCTTTATTCAAGTACTTCATTAGGTTTTTCCCAGGTGGGACAGGTGGGCATCTGCTGGTTCCACTTTTGATTATACCAGTTCCACTTGTGATAGTGAATCAACTATGGCAGAACAACATTGGAAGTGATATGAATCAATAGTAGGGAACACCAGTTACACCCTAGAATAGGCCATGGTAGAGCCCGTTGTGATCTATTGGAACAACACCTTGCCCTACCAGGCTGATGCCTTCTTAGGTGGAATGGGGCTTCTTTTACAATTAAGAGTACAATCATGAAATTGCAAAAAAGCACACATTTTGCAGGTGGAGAAAGGCACTTTGATGTTACTCAAGAGGAGAAAGAGAAAGAAAATTACATGCAGTGATGACAATAGCTTGTGTTGTGTAGCTCAATTTGGCTTTTGCCCATGGGACCGTGTGTGCAAGAATCACCTGTAAAAGAGATTCACAATTAAAAATTTATTGTTTTTATGTCAACACAACTCAATGTAAAAAAATTATTTTTCATACAAAACAA
>Ga0209208_10006899_pt1 | contig 15586 bp, 4 predicted proteins | sample S1TSphfallax_3_FD_187694 | JGI IMG/M metagenome (GOLD analysis project Ga0209208, IMG submission 187694) | Host-associated microbial communities from peat moss isolated from Minnesota, USA - S1T2_Fd - Sphagnum fallax MG (SPAdes) (version 2) | ecosystem: Host-associated > Plants > Peat moss >...
GACAAAAGAACTTGCGTTTCAATTGCAATCTTAGACTTCACTTGATTTAAGAGTCCAAGCTAAATTTTCAAATTCAATTTAGATAAGTCAATAGTATTTCTAAAGATAGCTTGAAGTTTTTCAATAGCCAAAATTAAATTGGCACAAGTTTAACACTTTGGATCTTAATTCTAGGCCAAAATTTAACCACATGGTCATTTAAACAACCAATGGCCATAAAACAAGTGACATTTTTCCATTTGTTCAAAAAAGATATATAATAATTATAGTCATTAAATATTATAATCATAATTATTGAATATTATAATTACAAAAATTAATTATTATAATTAACCAATTATAATCTATCTTAAACTAAACTATAATAGGCAACCTATTCTAAACTAGGGTAGGGTAGAATAGGTTACCTAGTAGAGGCTAAGTAGGTAGGTAGGATCCTATTTCTTTTGTTCAAGACGCACCTTTTGATTGGCTCATCCCAAATGGCACATGCACTACACTGATAGTGCACACCATGAATCTAGTCCATTCCTTCACCTACTTATATACTTTATAAGTTTGAAGTTATAGAAAAAGGATTTTGGATAAATTTTAATGAAAGGGAAACACTACAATGCTATCACATCCTTTGTCCAATATAAAAACATTATCATATATGCACACAATAAAATATTTACTATTTTCACCAATTATCTACTACCTATCCTACTTACAACCTACTACATACAAATTAAACTACCATATTAAAATCAATTAATATAAAAAGAATATGACATATCTACACAATAAAATACCTACTACTTAACTTAACTACTTATCCTACTTACTACATATTACTTAGGCTAGATACGTACTATTTATTACTTAACCTACATTTAATAAATTAATTATGTAACATAGCTAATTAATTAATCCATTAATACAAAAACACTACAACATATCCACAAAATAAAATACCTCTTGCTTAACTTATAACCTACCTACCTACTACTTACTAATAGTCATCCTACTTATTACATACTACTTAAGTTACATACCTATTATCTACTACCTAATCTACCTAATAAATTGATTACTTAGCCTAAATTTAATTAATCAATGTTTTAAGATAGCTAATTAATTAATCCATTAATACAAAAACATTATGACATATTCACAAAATAAAATACCTATTGTTTAGCTTACCTACCTACTACCTACTAATACATATCCTACTTATTACATATTACCTAGCATATTTAATTAATTGATTAAGTACCTAACCTAATTAATTAGTTAATCAATATGAAAACATGATCACATATTCACACAATAAACTAATTAACTTACCTACTACTTAATTTACCAATTAATTGATGACTTAGCTTACCAACTACCTACATAATTTAGTTAGCCTAACTAGGTCTAACCTTCATAGCATAACCTATTAACTACATCTAATAAACTAGCCTACTATTACATATAGATAAGTTAGGCCAATTAACCAGATATGCAAGCTAGGCTAGGCTACCAATGTACATAGGCATACTTAGTTTAACGTAACCTATTAAGCTTACCTAGCTTAGTTTACTAATTAGGTTATAATAACCTTTTTTAGCAAACTATTAACTATTAGATATTATAACATGAAAGATCCATGGATAATTGCAAAGAAATCACATGGATGGGTACATTGAAGGGATCTAATAGTCCAATTGAAATAACAAAGTTTGTCATGTGGGGTCTATGTTTCTTTGTTCATGTGGTAGAATATACTATTGCAATTGCAAACTTTCATTGTAGTTGCAAAAACAACTATGTTATCATCCCTTGATGGATGCAATCAAAATTGGATGACATTGTTCACTTTTCATTACATTTTCAATGAAAATCATATTAATCATAAGTTGTAATAGATCTATGACTAGAATTTTGTTCCGACCCTTCGTATAGTTGCATATGCGACTATAACAAGTTGCAACCACATGGACACGTAAGACTATGACACTATTAGTCATAAAATAAGTTGGTTTGGACATTAGTTGCATAGTAATTATAAAAATATGGTTAGAATAGACAACATTCTTCTAGTGATTAAAGCTCAAATGAATGTCTTTCAACCTTTGGGCCTTCAAAATCTAGAAGTGGTTATTTTTACATTGACAAATAATTCTTATTCCTAAATATCCACACTTGTAGATTTTTCTTATTTTTGAGATATATATTACAATATTACAATATTGAAAAATGATTTAAAATTTAATTTTATCTTCCTCTAGAACAACCTTATTTTCAAAATCCCCCAACCTTGGGGCTTTAACCTCCATTAATATCCCTAACTTTTGAGCAAACAACTAAAAGAGTGAAAGTTTTTGTGTTCCAATGGCAACCATGAAGTATTGCCCTCAAGTTAAGCTTTGACAAAAGAATTTGTGTTTCAATTGCAATCTTAGATTTCACTCAACTTGGACAAGTCAATAGTATCTTGAAAGATAGCTTTAAATTTTTCAATAACCAAAATTAAGTTGGCACAAGTTTAACATGTTGGATATCAATTAAAGGGACCTCAAATGAACTTCTTTCAAACTTTGAGGCTTTAGGGTTTAGGGTTTAAGGTTCAATAATAATCAATTATTAATATTTATTTATCAATCTATGATTTAATATTTAAATAGTGAATTAGAAATTTTGAAATAACTAACTGAGCAATCAATCATTATATATTCATTAATATTAGTTAAAATTCAGTTAATTAATTAAGTAACATTAATTATTTCATAATTTATACTAACCAATCAATTAGTTGATAGTAATAATTCATCAATAATTAATATTTTTTTAATAAAATCATAATAACATATTAATATGACCTCACCACTAATATAATTTAATCATACCTTAAAATAGATGTGGTATATTTTTTAACAAAAAATATAAAATCAAAATGAAATTTTGTAATATAATATGCCCATAATATGAACAAATATATACTCAATATATTTTGAATACAAATTCAATACCTTAATATACCATGAATACAATAGATATGTTTAATATATGTTAATATGAACTAAATACATTTAAATATGTTAAAGATGTTTAATATACATTGAATACAAGTTAGATATACTCTTAGTGTAGTTCACAATACCCTAATGTACATTAAATGTATAAGCACACCATAAGAAGTGACCAAGTTGCAATTCATTTTGCAACTAAATGAACAAAAATGCCTATTCTTGGATGGAAAATTTAAGAAATTAATCGATATGGAAGGATGTTTAACTTAATAGTTGCACCATAATCACAAAAATAGTAGAAAATTTAAAAGGATGGTGATTAATTGTCAAAATGATAAAACATAGTTGCAAATTATAAATAATGACATGTAGTTGCACAATCAATGGTTACATAATATAAAACATTTATAATCCCTCCAAACAAATGAATTATGAATAATTTCTCATCCACCTAGCCCATGACATATCACATTAATTACAAATATAAAAAAATATTATTCACAAAGATGACATGGATCTAGAGTCCCTAGATGTATACTAAGGTTTACAAGGGATGTATTAAAAAATAAATTGTAAATGTATATATTTAAAAACACAAGGGTAAGTTGTAGGTTAGTAATAGGTTGGTAGCCCACCTATTTACCTACTTAAATTGCCTACCTATCTACCTATGTTTATTACCAACCCACTTAACCTACCTATTTACTTACCTATGCTAACCTACCCACCCACCCACCCACCTACAAAAATACCTTTTTTATTTCATGTTTTTATTAAAATATACAAATAGTGACCTCCGTGAACAAATGATTCAACAACATTACTAAACGTTTTCCCCCAATTAACAAAGATTGACCGAGAGTACATATGGGGTGAAACACATGAGCAAACCTTTGAAAAATTGAAGGTTAGGTTCATATCAACTCCCATTTTGTCAAATACTTATCAACCAAAGTACAAAATTCCATGAGGAGTTCCAAAAGTTATGTGAGAAAACATTGATCAATCATCACACAACTTCATAAGACCATCCTAAAGCAAATTAGTTAATTGAATGAATGATGTAAACAATGAAACAAGGAATGTGATAATATGGGCTTCAAAAGGATCATCAATATTAAAAATCAGGATCATCAACTACCATGGTTAACTTTTGGGTATAACTTCAATCAATAGGTTTTTCTTGTGTTGTTTTCAAGATATTTTTTATTTTTTGGCCATGAACCAAGCTACTAGCTTCAATGCAATGAATCACATTTTGCAAATGTGTCGTTTTAAACATGTGAACATTGAGCAATTTTATTTTGATGAATAATACCAATGGCTATGGAAAATCTATCAATTGTTTAACATTGGGGTATGTTGCATTATGCCATTATTTGAAATGGTGGTTGTCAACCTGGAGTCTATAGATTTGAAGTAGGAAATTATGTTGACTTATAACAAACAACATCAACTAAGTTGGATGTGACTATTGGGACATGTTATTTTGTGCATGTAGGAAATGCCATCTTTTGAAGCATTATTGTTGGAAGGATCATGTGCATAATAATTGTGTGCCATGTCATCTTTCACATGTTGATGGCCAAGTTGACTAATCTTTGGTGGTTGTTTTCATTGGATTACGTTGTATGTTGTGTGGGTAGTTTACAAAGGTTGCCACTATATTAATTTGTGATTGGTGTTCCAAAGGTTGGCATATCGGATGTTTTATTCACGATTGGAAGAAGTGTCAATCACAACATAGTTTCACCCTTGGTGCACTAAATAGAGTTATATACATATTCATGTAGTTAAATAGTAAGATTATTTTAAGTTTTTGCCCATGATAATTCACCTTTGGTTGAAGATTTGGGGGGATTGCAATTAGGCAACTAATGATGGGGCTTAAATTTGCACCTAACTTACTAGTCCTTTCACCTTAAAACAAAATGTTCTCTTAATAAATTTACATACATAATTTCCTATATGGCTATTTGGCTTAGGGGGACATTAGCTCTAGATAGGGGGTGGTTTGTAGGTGAGATGCCATTTAGGGTCATTTATGCTATTTGGTTTATGTGTGTGGATAATGATAGTTATAGATGCCAATATGGTAGCACATGACAATTATCATGAATGTTAATTTAGTTGCCAAGTTAAGTTCTAATTATATTAGTGTTAAGTTGGGTTGATGTAGTTGATTATGTTTTATGTTCAAGTGTGATCTAGGTTTGGGATATTTTGTGTTTAGGATATACTCCCAAGTTATGTGTATTCCAAAACACACAAGGTTTGTTGTTGCAAGTTTTTTGTGGTTTTTTACAAGTTTTGTTTGTGCACATTGTTGTGTGGATTTTGTTTGTGTGTTTTAGGTTTGGATTCGTAATGTTTGTAGGTGAGTTGTGTTTTGGCTTTGGGGATGAGCCACCACCACTTAGGGTGATTTATGTTATTTGGTTTGTGTGTACATGTGGACAATGATAATTATAAATGTTAATATGGTAGCATATGACATCTTGTTAATTATTGGATAAATGCTATGCAATGGTGGACTAGCTTAAAGCAATAATCTCTTGGGTTTTCATTAATTTCAATATTTTTCCTTGCCTTAATGTTGTTGTGCATGCATCAGCTTCTTGTTTTTTGTTTAATTGTTCATTCAATGTTGGACCAATTCTAATTCAAGGTTTCCTCTTTTCTTCACCTTAAAAAAAGACTTCAATTTTTTGCAATTGAAAAACTTTCATTTCAAAGTTTTTCTTTTTTCGGTTTTCACCTCCAAAATTGTCTTTTCATTTGCTTTGCCTCTTATAGCACATAAGTTATAAACCTTTTATGTGACTTCCTTTTAAAGGCCCTCTTCCTCAACTTTACCCATACCTACCTCATGTAAAACATCACACTTACAACCCCTAAACCCTAATGACTTGAAAAAAAGTTAGGTAATACAATTGAAAACTTAAATGCTACAAAAAGAAACTAACCCAATTCTCAAAATTTCAACACACAAGGACCAAGGTAATCATTTTCTAAAACTTTGACACCCATAAACATGAAATTGTGAACAATATCAAGTGAGAGACCATTTAAATATCAACATTTGGCCAATTATCATGACTTGCCAATAACAAATAGTCATTTCCTTTATTAACTTTCTTGGAGGGCATAATATCACGAGAAAAATGTAAAGGCCTAAACTAATTTCACACTATTTGAAGGTTTTTTTTCATCCAAAATGTGTATAGGTAATTTGATTGATGTGAATGGAAATGTTTTTTTTTTAAAATCTAACTTAACTAATGTTTGCTTTTGTATTTAAAAAAATTTCACACAACAAAATTTTCCTCCAACCTTCACCTAATGGAAATGTGACACCAAGATGGGTTACCAAAGGTAAAACTTGCAAATAATAATATTGATATGGCCTAGGGGTAGAATGATGAGTAAGTATGGAAATAAATGATTCATCTTATAGGCCTTATTTTGAGAATCTTTGACTAGGGACATAGACTTGGACTCATGAATAATTTCATGATTTATTTTGGATTAGACATAGTTAGAGGTGAATTATGTGAATTTAATTAAATTTAGGAAAGAACATTTCAAATAAAATAATGACTTGTTCATACAATGGATGATAATTTAGAAAGCTAATGTGCAGCATAATATTATTGGCTTGTAATTGATAAATGGGAATGTTTAGTAGATGTAGATGAATAAGGATAATAATTAATCCATTCCCTCTTTAAAAAAAAACATAAGAGGTTGCAGGAGAAACTTTGGGGTTCATATTCTTCATTTCATGGTTTCATGTTGTTATTTTGTGTTAAACTTTGGGATAAGCCATTTGTGTAATGAACCTATGATATAATAAACTTAATGTGTCATGTTCATTATGAAAATGTTCACAAAAGCAAATGTACATGTCGATGATCAATTTTTATAAAACAAAATCCTTAGATGTGTGTGATAAGCTCCCCCCCCCAATTGGATGTAGCCCACACAAGGATCAAGCTTTATGTACATAGCTAATCCTAGTTCAAAAATAGGTAAGTTTAATTTCTTGCTATTGTTCAAGTGTTTTATGTGTGATATGCAAGTGTTATGTGAGAATTTAGTACCCATGTGATAGAATGGATTCAAAATTAACCCTCGTTTAAGTTTGAAACCTTCTTAGATTATTGAACAACATTTCAATCTATGAACCTTGATGCATTGCCCATGTTGGGTCGGAAGAATTTCAAGGTTTGAGGGAGATCTTTCTTTCTTTCTTTGTTTTAGGGTTTGAAGCTTCAAACCCTAAGTTTTGGGGTTTCTTTTGTTCTTCCTCTTCTTCGTCTCCTCCACCCATCGAGGCCTTGGGGTTGTTGCGAGCAGCGGACTGATTCTCTGGCGTTGTGTGTTCTCTGTTTGTTGGCGATGGCGCATGGCGTGGCGGTAAACAGCACGACGGCCAAGAAGGTGTTGGCCTTGTGCATCATGATGCCAGTTGTGGCTCTTGGGGCTCGGCTGTACTCCGACCCCTTGCATCATCGGTCCGTCTCTTCTCGTCAGGAGCTGAGTGATGAGAATAGCATGCCACCACCGCATGTGCCTCCTCCTTTACCAGCTTCCGTTCTTGAGCATCGTCAGCAACGAGCGCAATCCAGCTGAGAGAATTTTTTTCCCCATTTTTCGAGGTATATAGATCGCTACTTACAGTCTCTGTCTAATTAGAAATTCATATCACTGTGTATGAATGAATGAGATAGGCAAAAGAAAGAAACCAGCATGAAAAGATTATGCATTCACAAATCAGAAATCCAGACACTTCTTATAAATCCAAAAGTCTCTTCAGTCAGTGGTGTCACGACTTTTTGAGTCGAAACTATGTCTCTTTAGTGCTACCTGACGATGTCATGAACTGGAAATAATACCGCATCGCTTCTAGGAATGTGACAGAAACAATGTGCAATTGTCATTCTTGTCTTGCTAGGGTGTTTTGGTTTTGCTGCAATTGACACAGAATGGTTACCTTGGAAATTGTTACTGTGCAGTTTCGGCCATTGCACAAACAGAGACAGACAGAGACAGAGAGAGAGAGAGAGAGAGAGAGACACACACACACACACACACACACATATGCTACAGCTAGTATAATTAGGGTTGGGCAATTTTGAGTCTTTTCTTTTGAGTAATGGAATTTTGCTTTAGCTATAACATTATTAAACTTCTGATTATACGCACACTTGTGCAAATCATGAGCTCAAATCAATATCTAGTACAGTTTTCTCAGCAATCTTGGAGAGAGATACTACTACCGGACCACACCTAGTAATAGGGTTGACAATTGAAAGTCTTTTCTTTCTATAATCAAAATTGTGTTCAGTTTTGGTGCTATTATACATCCAATGACTACTGTGGACACTTGTGTGCAAACGGAAGGCTCAAGTTGATATGGAGTAGGATACCACCATATTTAATAGGTCAATCACCAGTAGCATCTGTGAATTAGTGTGTTTTTCATCAGTGTACATGAGCTGTCTGTAGCATGAATAGAAGCTGAGTGTTGATCCTGTAATTGAATAAGAGTATAGATGTTTTTAATCTTTTCATTTTGTGTGTGCAGGTGTTCAGAAGGAAATGTAGAACAAGGCAACCTACAAGCTCTGTTTGAAGAACTCGGCTATGGGGTGGCAGATAGCTTTGTTAGCATACTCTGCCCCTTTAATTCCAGTTGGCAATGCACTAATTCATCTGCAGTTTATGTGTTGAAGCCATCATTGAGCAATTTCAGAGTAGACTGATTATCAGTTTGATGATTTCAAATCATTTCTTTTATTTGGGTGTTTTTACTAATTGTTCTGACATCAGTGTAAATAAATGTGGATGTTAAATACAAAATTATATGTTGAACTTCAGATCAAGTTAGATCATACATCTTCCGATATGCCTCCTGTTTGCCTGTAGGATATTGAGATGTTTCACTACATGGAATTTTCTCACACTGAAGTAAATGCCTGATAATGATGAAATGAAAACCACAACCAAATTCCAAAGTGGGAGACTGCACTTCTCCTCTCCACTTAAGTCCTCTTGTGAGCATCCACTGCAAATGCCACATTTCCAAACACCACAAACAATTTTCAACAATGTCATTTTTTGTGACCCATGTCTTTCTTCAGTTACAACATAATCCATCCTGAAATTCCTCATGGTGCAGGTTGGTTACCAGATTAGAACCTACTGAAGGTTAGAGGGCAGGGAATACTGGGTGCTCCTACTTGATCTGAGCTGTAAGAAGCATTGAATTGAGTTGTGTGAGACCAGTTTTGGCATTTTATAACTCAAGGTTATCTGCAAGTCTCTTAAAGAATTGACAATCTTGCCCCAGTTGCCTTATTTCTCTAGCAAACCACCTCAACATTAGGTTTGAAAGACAATCTGGCAGCATTATGAAGCAAACACAATTAGCACAATTTAGCAGGTCATAACATGAGGAAGTCAGCTTAGCCAGCTGAAGCTTGTTGAATACTCAGCTAGCTCTATACTCAGCAGACTCCTGGAAATTTGCTGCAATTAGAAAGAATCCCAAAAGTTGTTCATTTTTCTCTCTGAAGTGCCTTTGATCTTCTCTGTTTGCTCATGAAGTTTCTCCAGGTGGGTAATAGAATCCAGTTCAGGATCAGGCCGGTTTCCAGGCTGGTCTTTGCCAGAAAACTGATGGTTTTCAGTCAATGGAAGAACTGCTGGCTGAAAGAAGCAAGGATGGAAGAGATGGTGCAGCATGAACTGCAGACCCTAGCATAAACCTAGACAATTATAGCCAGGGCAAAAACAGTTTCAAGTCAATTAGGGCATTGTAAAGAAAGCTGATTGTTTAGGACATGAAAGCTGAAATCTGTCACAAAACTGCAACCTGAAACAAATCAACCAAAGAAAGTAAAACTGAGATTCAAGCTGTGGCTGGCATCACTGAGAACCTTTTCCTTTTTCTAGTTATAAATTCTGTGGACATTCTCTTTATGTCCTTGCAGTACTGCTATCTTGGGAGGACACCCATCCCAGCAAACCTTGAACAAAAGCTCCATGTCATATATGAGGATCACTTGTGCTCAGATTGAGTAGCCAGTGTGCTGGTATATGAGATCTCTACTCAGTAAGGAGGCATAAACTGGACATGGAGGGTGCCCAAGGGCTCGGTGCAGAGTGTACATAAAAAAAATTCAGTGTGTTTCCTACCGACAGTTCTCAGTTCATGAGGGGGTAGACAGACACTCACATGCAACCAATCAAGCATAAGATCACTTAGAGTAGAGAGGAGAGACCCAAGCTCTACAATCCAAATGGTAATACAAAGTGGATTTTCAAGCTCAATACCAAATACTAAACAAAATCAAGGGGGCGCAAGACATTTCTGAATCTCTATGGTGGAATTACCTATGCACTTTGACCAACTTCAGTACAGAACCTTCCAACAGCTAGGGCAAAAGGCCATTAGAGACTGGACAACATCAGTACAATGAGGTGATCTTGCACAATGTTCTTTGTAGGATCTCACGAATGGGTTAGCAATCCTTGCTAGATCACCCTGGCTGGGAGAAAAACATTCATAAATTGCACAACCTTGTCACAGGTGGGTGGCTTTTTGTTGGAACATTGTACAGGCAGAGGAGTGAGTTTTACTGAAAAGCTTATACCACCACAGTGCTTGCCAAGGACAAGGGAAGCCGAAAATTGACTTACATCTTGAAACTAGCTGCTAGAATATTTCAACTGTTTTGAGATAGCATTTGGGAGATTTCACTTAATGTATTGACTGCTCTCTTGCATCTAGCTCCTCCAGTTTTTAACCCAGAACAGCCTTTGCTCTCAAGGTCTCTTTCTCCTGGACAGCACAGAACAAAGGGAAGAAAAACAAGGAAGGGGGAGTCCAGGAAAAAGTATTTACTCATCGTATAAGACTTCTTGTAGCCTTGTTTACATGGATCCCACATTGAATTAAGAGAAAGTGACATTACAAATGTTTCCAGTTTACATAAGAACAGAGGCCTGATCTTATTGCATTGAGGAAAATTATGTGCAGTGGACAAAGAAACAGTGCATTGAACAGAATATCCATCGAGGGTCTTTGCACAAACCTATAATATGAGAGATGGATTTTGCAAAACATGCTGTTTAAGCACACCAATGAACAAGAAAATTAGCTGCTACAAGGATTGCCAGAATGCAAGTTGTGAAAGCTCCAAAATCCTGCTTTCAAGGCCACAGTAATATAATAGCCTCTCCCGTACAGGTGGGTAATTGGCGAATAAAATGAAAGCTCAATCAGCATGTCCAAGATGAGGCAGCAAGGAGGGGTCTGCCTTGCCAACAAAGAAGCAAACAACCATTATCCCTTGCAACTTGAAAACCACGTCTTGTAGATAAATCATTCACAAGCTTATCAGCCTGGAACTGGGAAGCATCACTCAGAGGGCGACTTTGGAATCCTGATTTGCACAGATGGATTCGCCATTGCTCCAATTGTTCATGCCTCTCCACTCTCGAAGCACCCTCACATGCTACAATGTTCAGGATCTCGGGTGCCAGCAAGTAGTTCTCAATATTCACCGAAGAATCTGAACCTGGTTCAAGCGAGCTTGTCAAAGAGTCAAATAAGAATGAATAATATTGAAAAGCTTCAGAGAATCGTTCGTGAAAATTGGACCCACTGTGATTGGCTTCTTGCTCCACCACAGTTATTACTTTTGGCTGAGTATCCCGCACAGTTTTGAGGACAGCGTTCAATCTGTTTGAGAATGTCCCATCCAAGAGGCGGTGAAGACTGAACACAAAGTTCACAGCAACTGCTTCGTGGTCTCGGAGATTGAGCATGGAGAGCTCCAAGAGTTCGGGTGATGTTGCAACAGCTTGAAATTCGAGAGAGACATTCAGCAACAGTGCAAAAGCACAGAGGCTTGCTCCAGTTGCATGCATTTCATCAGCGTTTGACCCAATTGCAGTCAAGCGAACTCTGGGGGTTGATTTTCCACATGCTTGTGTACTAGCTATGTCTTGGATAAAGGAAGCCCATTGGGCACCGGCACCCAATCGGAAATCTATGACATGGACAGAATTTTCTCCCTCAAATGCCTCCATGATCGCCTGGTTTGCAGTAAAGTGGGCAAATTTGGGGAAGGGAGAAACCTCACAAAAGCGAACATACGCATTGATCTTGCGGTACTCTTCAAGAGGGGGAAGAATTCGATCTGGCAACAGTTGTTCCATGAAGTTTTCAGCTCCCATGATGCGGGTGACCAGGGCTTGTGTGAAGTAATGTGCTAACCGGTGAAATGGTTTACCCCTGGTTGGGGAGATGTGCTGATTGAGCCGCGCCAATATCGCTTGAGCCATCTCTGTGTTCCCTACTTCCACAGCTTTGGCTGCACTAAGTAGGCAAGTTTTCATAGGGAGACCTCCTTCAGGAATCACTCCACCTTCTTGCTGCTGCCCTGTGTCCAGGTTGACCAACCCTTCCTTCCTTTCTCCATTTTTGAAGTTCTCAAGCTTTGGGCTGCTGCTGAGAGTGAAGCCAGGGACTGATGATGATAGAGGAGAAGGAGCACCCCCTGTTCGAATTCGTGACTCCCCATGCACCTTGTTGTGATTGCGAGGGTGGTCAGAGCCAAAGTGTCGGGGAGGACTCCGGCCCAGATGCCAAGATCTCTGCCTTTGTAACAGGTAATCCTGATGTGCAGTTCCTACTCCCTGGAGCTTCATTGGCTGATCCATTGATGTTAATGCAGGCAGGGAAGAGAATGATCTTTGCAAGCTTTGATGGGATGTAGTAAAGTCTCTAGAGTCCTGGGTGTAAAAGCTTCCCTGGACAAGAGATGGTGGTGGGTTCAAGTGAAAGCCTTGATTGGATGATGAAGGCATTTGGCCCCCATGGATGAGGGAACGAGGAACCTCCTTCATAGCCATGCTGGCTTGAAGTGCTGCTACAAAGCTGCTCTCTCGGGGAGGTTGCAAGGGAGAGAATCCACTGGAATTGGAGCGAAGAGATTGGCGGAACAAATCACCTGGTGTTGGAGGAGAAGATTCAGGAGAATCTGAATATGCAGCAGTCACAGCCATGGAGGGACTCGGAACTGTAAATGGATAACCACCACTTGGTCCATTGATACCCGCCCTGACCAAGGCTTCCGAGTTTGGGCGGTGTTCACCGGAAGAATTGATGGTGATGTTTTGCATGTGAGAGGGAAGAGAGAGAGCACGAGGCAGTGAAGAAAAAGAAGGGGTTAAGAAGGAGGTGGGTTGTTCAGATATTGCGTTGATGCTGCGAGGTGAAGGAGACACAGAGAAAGCAGCAGCATCTCCAGTTCCTCCCAGTAGATGAGAAATCTCACTCTGGGCTGACTGCTGCTGCTCATGATGGCTTGAGCTCCATGAGTCTGACTCCATCATCACAGCATCTGTGTTGTTGTACTGCTGCTGTATTATTCTCTGACCTTCCCCTCCTCCTCCACCTTGCTGCTGAAGAGCTTGCAAGCCTTGGTGCTGCACGTGTTGTGACTCTCCCATAAGGCACTTCATCACATTCTGATCAGGGTCGGGGCCAGGCAAAGTGAACAACATGCTGTCGAAGTCTTCGTAATTGCCATAGCCACTGTTATGGGGGGGCTTGAAACTTCCACCAAACTCAGGAGCAGCAGAAGAAGTGACCAGATTATGTTCAAGGGCAGCAGCTTGAGGAGGAGGTGCAATGGTGGTAGTTGCCCAACTTTCCACCCACCAGTCATCTGCACAGCGGGGCGCTGCTGCGTTGTTGTTGTTACCCTTGTCTACTGTCTCGGAACCACCACTTCCCCCGGAGCTTCCGTTGCTGATCAAAACACTGCTCTCCGTTAGGCCCCCTCCATTCCTATGATGATTAGCTTGATGAGCAGCAGTTTGTTGGGCTTGTTGTTGTTGTGCTACTCTCAGATTGTGGATAGATGCGAATGAACCAGACTCATAAACTGCAGAACACAACCGTGCCGTGTTGCCCGTTGCAGCAGAAGGCCTAGACTCTACTACCTTGAGATTACTGGAGAAGGGAGAAAGCAAATGCCCATGACCATGACCACCATTAGTGTTGTCATCAACAACTCCTCCCTTCACTACTGCAACAACATTCCCTGCACTACTCCCCATTTCGCCATTCCTCGCTAAGAGATCATAGCACATGCTCGGAATCACGGAAGCCGCCGCACAGGAGCCTCCCATCCCACCACCACCGCTACTACTGTTGTAAGCCCTTTTCAGGTCTCTTGCCATCGACTTCTAGAGGCTCTCATCAGCCGCCTGCGCCTCCTCACAGCTTGCTAGCTAGCTTAGCTTAGCTTAGCTTAGCTGCTGCTCCTGACCTCCTCATGCGGCAGAGGACAGATCGAAGATCCAGCCACCGATCCCAATACTCCCCCTCTCCTTCTCCTTCTTCTTGTTGTCACCGCCAATCTCTCTCGCTTCCTTCTCCGCGATCCCGCTCCCGCAATTCTACCCTCCCAACCTGAACCCCAAAAAACAACAAAACAAAACAAAACCAGCAAAACAATCCTATTGTTTTATACTAGCTATTTGTTTGCAGCTCCCATTTGGTTTCTTGCGGTTCAAAGATCCTCGTCACATTGTCTTCTTCCTCCAGGCTGCCATCGCCCCCTCGTCTTCTCTAGAAGAAACCATGTATAAATATACCGACTCTCTAGTCTTCTCACAACTGATGATTCCTTTCTACACTTTCTCCTCTTCTCTCACTCTCTCAAACTCTTTCCAGTTGCTACTACAAAACCACCCTTACACACCACACATATACACATACAAGTAAACACAAAGAGCAGGTTGCGCGGGCGCGAGAGATAGAGAGAGGGAGAGACGATCTATCGATCGAGCCAGCAGTCGCGCGAGGCAACGCGATCGAGGAAGCGAGAGCGCGCGCGCGCGAGACAAGGAAGGGGCGAAAGAGACAAAGAGCAAGGGCGAGTGGTCGCGGGCGGGCCCGTGCGCCCGCGAAACCCGGGCGACTCTCCAGTGTTCCGGGACGAGCTTATTCACCGTCCGATCGCCTACCACGCGTGCTACGATCCCGGGCACGTGGGACCGCGGCAGTAGCTTAGGGCTAAGCGTCTGTGTGTGTGTGTGTGTTTGGCTTTGGGGATGTGGATTCAGCCAAGTCTTGAAATTCAAGGTCGGCAAGTTCTTTGGGTGTGAGGGTGGGTGGGTGAGTGGGTGCAGAGGGGTGTATAATAATTAAAAAATTTGTGATATCGAGGATTTGGCGAATTTTTTTCCAAAACTTTGGCAAATTTAGTCGAATTTACAACTTCAGGAATTCAAAAAAAAATCTCAACAAACATTTAATTAAAAAAATTAAGTTCCTAAACAAACATTGTCAGGCAATAATACATTTACTCAGCAATAACATTTTTCTAAAAAATTCCTGAAAAAGAATTGTCAGGCAATGCATTTAGTCAGCAATAAAAAAAAATTAAATTTTTTTCCTGAAAATAACATTGTCAGGCAATGCATTCACTCAAACTTTAACCTTTTTTTTTAATTTGGGCGGATTTTCGTCCTGTTGGGGCAAAACAATTGGGAACTTTTTG
>Ga0209208_10006901_pt1 | contig 15585 bp, 12 predicted proteins | sample S1TSphfallax_3_FD_187694 | JGI IMG/M metagenome (GOLD analysis project Ga0209208, IMG submission 187694) | Host-associated microbial communities from peat moss isolated from Minnesota, USA - S1T2_Fd - Sphagnum fallax MG (SPAdes) (version 2) | ecosystem: Host-associated > Plants > Peat moss >...
TTGAGTTGAGAATCTAATAAAAAAGATTTCATTTCAACACACATAAAAAAGGTCATATTGTCATTTTGGACAAATCAAATTTAATATATCCTATGTGATTGGGGTGATCTTTTTTAGTAGCAAAATAAAAGACCATTTGACTCATTATTTTTGTTAATAAATAGGGGATCATTTGATTGCTTGAATCTTTACCCAAATTACAATCAATTTTTGAGGTTTTTTAAATCATATTTTATTAGGTAGGTAGGTAGGTGGTAGCATACTTTACCTACTTACCTACCCTAGCCCCCTAGGCATGTATATAAATTACAAGTATAAAAAATTGAACCCCTCACCTTCACAATGATAAACAAAATCCTTATAAACAGACCATAATTATTAAAAATGACAATTTTTAATAAGTTTTTTTATTTCACATCATTACAAAAGTATAATTAAATTAAAAAGTTAGATAATTAGTACATAGGTTGGTAGGTAAGTAAGTAGGAGCTAGTTTTCTCAAATGGTAGATGGGAAGTAATTAAGATGTTAAATTGTAAGTATAAAGTAAATAGGTTGTAGGATGATAAGTAGGTAGACCTAACCTATTTACATAGCCCAAAAAGTAATTAGCTTGGCCTATTAACAAACATAGGATATCCCATTTGATTAAAAATTATTGATCATTTTGATTAATGATGTCACTTTGTTTTGTTCAACTTGATTAGATGTGCCATTTGATTTGAACCCATTGGCCATTTTGACCAAAGTAATTAGTCTTTTATTAAAAAGTGATTAGATGTTCATTTTAACAAATAGTCAAATAGGTCCTTTAAGTCAAATTCATTGATTAAAAAATACACATGTCTTTTAGACCTCGATTCTTTAATCAAAATGGACATGCCCACTAATCACCATTTTGCCAAAACATGTTTTCATGATTAGGACAACTTGCAACTATTGTTTAATTATAGTCATGTAATCATATTTTAATTTGAATAATTGTCATTTTTTCAACTATAATGATAATTAAGACTACAAGACTATAAATACGACTACACAATTAGTTAATCATGTTGAAACAATTCATCTTGCTTGACCAACAATCAAAAGCCTAATTTAACCCAATTTTAAATAGTTCAACCTAAATAATTTCATTTAGCCAAATTAGGTTAAACTAAATTATTTAGGTTAAACTTGGCTACTTAGATTAAACTAAGTTAAATTAAAAGAAATTAAGTTATTAAAGCTAAATTTGATTATTTAAGAAATATAGGTTATATTACACTAAATTAAACAAAATTATGTTATTTAAATAAAATTAGGCTAAATTAGGTTAAATTAAACTAAATTAAACTAAATTAGGCTAAGCTAAATTACTTGGATTAAATTAAGCTAACTAGGTTATATAGATTCAATTAGGTTCAATAATGCTATTTAAATTAAATTAAATTAAACTACATTAAGGTTAACAATATTACTTAATCAAAATTAGATGAAATTAACTTATATACATTAATTTAACAATTTTAAACCTAATTTAGTCTAATTTATTTATTTTCAAGTAAATTAACCAAGTTTGACATAGGTAACCTACTTTTAGCTAAATTAGCCAAGTTTAACTTAAATTAACCAAATTTAGCCTAAATAGTTTAATTTACCTTAATGTAATTTTAATAACCTAGTTTAACATAATTTAAACAAGTTCAACGAAGTTCACAATAATTTAAATTAATTTAACCCAATAGTAGAAAAAAATGTCATTTGTGATTAAATTATAATTGCAAGTGACACTTGTGATTAAAAATCAACATAATAGCAAACAATAAGTTCAAATGACCATTAGCCGCAAATGACAAATGAATCATTTTTTCGTAGAATATAAGTATGGAAATTTTATACATATCCAAAGATGAATTCCTACAATTACATTTGCAACTACAATGCAGACCAATATGTTCACACATGGTAGTCTGAAAATGTGATAGATGGCATCATTTGGATTTTTCAAAAAAAATTGCCAATTTTTTTTTTTTCAACCATCCAATTAAAACAACTAAATTATGCCACATGGCAACTTAAAATTACCCTTTAATCATCTAGGGTTAATTTAAGGTTGGACCATTTATGATAAGCCACATGGCACCTAGCATAATTTTGAGCTAGGCCATTTACAATAAGCCTAGGCCACCTAGCCATAGGTTTAGCCTAGGTAGGTAGGTAGGTAGGTAGGTAGGTAGATCTAGGTTTAAATCTTTTACGACAAAATCCTATTTTATTTTAAATGTAACCTTTTGGGTGGAACCTATGTGATTAGCTCCCCCCATATGACAATTGAAAAAATTGAATGTGTTTACTACATCAAACCAACCTATTTACATAGTTTGTAAACTTGAAAGGGAAGATAAACAATATGGGATAAAATTTTAATTGTAGCTTAGTTGCAACTATTCCCTAGCACGTACTTTTACATAGTCTACCTATTAAGTAGCATAAGTTTTTACTAGGTACTTATTTAAATAGCCTCTAAATAATTATTTATAATTAAATTACCTATAGGGTAGTTAATGGGTATGTAGGTACCTAGTAAATAGGCAGGCAGGTAGGTAGGTAGGTATTTAATAAGAACATATATACATATAAGTACGTATTTATTATTAAATAGTTTATATATGTAGTTACTAGGTAGCATACATACCTTATGCAACTATAATGTGACTACTTTAATTGTATGTGAAACTAAATGTATATACAATGTTAAAATCATGAAAAATCAACCTATTGGAAAGATGAAATAGATCATAATTGCAACTAATTGAAAGGAAGATCAAAATCTATCCAAATTTGAATAATAGTTGCATAAGCAATCATTCGTAATCATAAGCAACATATAGTTGCACAAGGTATGGTTGTAAATCTACTAGTGACTTAAATAGCCTGATTTGAATGAATTTAGCCAAGTTTAGCTTAAGCAGCTTCATTTAGTGTAATTTAACCTTTGTAACCAAATTTAACATAAGTAATTCAATTTAGCTTAATTAAACTTAAGTGGCCAAGTTTAACCAAGTTTAACACAAGTAGTTTAATTTAATTTAAGTTAATTTAAATAACTTAATTTAACCTTAGTAGCCAAGTTTAACTTGGTTTAAATTAAGTAACCAAATTGAATCACTTTTAATTTAATTTAGCTTATTAAGTAACCAAATTTGACTAAGTTGAACTCAATTATTCTAATTTAGTTTAATTTAGCTTAAGTTGCTTAATTTGATATAATTTAGCCAAGTTAACTTAAGTAGCTTAATTTAATCAAGTTCAAGTAACTAAGTTTTGCCTAATTTTAATTTTAAGTTAGTCTACCTAAATAGCCTTAAGTTATATTAGATTAACTTAAGTTTAACTTGATGAAGCCTAGGTTAATTTGGGCTAAAACATTTTAGTGTTTATACATTAATGGTAAGTAGTTTCATTGTAAAATTGTTTTTGTGGTGCAATCATTAAAAAACCCTCAAAGGTGAGGGTTCAAATCTCCCCACTTACAACTTAAATGTTACCTAGCTTTTTCTAAGCTTCTAACCGAAATTTGCTAGCAAAACCTAAATGAATTTTTAGTTGAACCTAGGCTAGACATAAATAACTCCTCTAGGTTAGGTCACATAGTTCCCCTAGGCTAGGCTTCCTAAGTTAACCTTATTTCATTAAACCTTGATTACCACATGGCATTGCATAATTGGGCAAATTTTTTAATTTCTTAATTATAGAGCTAGCACATGATATCACACAATTGGGCAAAAAAATAATTTTTAAAATTCTAGGGCTGCCACATGGCATCACATAATTGGGCCCAAAAATCCTTGTTCTAGGGCTACCATGTGGCATCACACTTTTGGGCCCAAAAAATTCTAGTTCTAGGGTTATCACATGGTAACTCATAAAGTGGTCAATAAATTTCTTGAATATACCTTAAGCTACCATGTGGTAACAAGGAATTAGTCCAAAAACTTTATTTTTAAATCTTAATCATTGAAGATGTCCCTCATGATTATTAGAAATATGTTTACAATCATGGAGGAAAATTGCAAATGACACTTGGAATTAACACCATTTTTGCAACTAATGGTATATACAATAGGGACATTTGGACTAATAGTCATGTAGGCATGTGAAGTCACAAATGGCATAAACAACTACATTTATAATCATTTATGCAATCCTAAAAATCACATTTTGAAATAGTGCAATAAGGACTAGTTAATCAACTTGGACCATTTGAAATAAATTATAAAAAATTTGGAAGGTTTTTCCATAAACATGAACATATGTTACTGTAATGCAACCCAAATTATTTGCATTCAAATCAACAAAAATTTAAAGTAGAATTAACATGTTGTTGGTACTTTGATTTATAATTATGTGATATAATCCACATCCACATCTTACAATAACATCACACCATGTTTGTTTTCACCTCCTTTTGAGTTCATATTTGTTTATCTTATTGGGTTATGTTTTTTTTTAAACTTTTTCTTTAAATGTATGCTTTGTTTATTGTAGCTATTTTGTCCATGACGATTGCATCTTTTCTAGTTTGAAAATGTTAATTATTAAAAATTGACTGTATTGATACATCATGGGAATTCTAATGCAACAATAGCTAACTTTTTCATACATTAATATCTTATGATCAATAACATTTGTAACAATTCACATGATTTACATTTATGCAAGTCATATATTTTCCTTCAAACAAAATTAATCACATGCATGTATGTTGTAAATTAAATAATTCTAGTTGATTCATTTCTTATTCTTTATTATGAGTTATTTAATTCGGATTTCCTTTTCCTAAGATAACAATATTTCATGCTAATTATAATGAACTTCACATTTGCAATTAAGTATTAAAAAACTAACTAGGAAAGAATGTACTTAGTTGAACTAAATCTAAATTTGTAATTTTTTTTTAGTTAATTAATCATTAAATCCATGCAAGTACTACAAGAAAAATGGGCATTTGTATTCCTTTTATTGGTCAATAATTGACCACCTTTTGAAAGGAAGTAGTAGCCATATGGTATATAAGCAATTCAACTATTCATAGTTGGCAAACCAAAAATGTCCATTTTTTCCTTTTAAATGTTCAACCTTACATAAATTTGAACTATAAAAGACTTATTGATTCAATGCCTTATGAAAACATTTTACCAACTTTAGATGTTTTCATGGAATGCACATTTGAAAGCAAACTTTGCATCTTTTGCCATTTTGTTTGACTATCAATAATGGTGCTTTCATGAAATCTAAATAATGTTCTAGGTCACGAGCTTGATGCATTATTGCATTTTCTCATGCATATTATGGAAGAACCATGAGTGCATATGTTTTAGAAGTTAAGTGGGTTGCTATCAATATTGTGAGGCTATCCGATTTGCATTGCTAAATTGAGGGTTCGGGTTCATGTGACTTAGACCCAACCTACCTTCGTTTGTTGGAATCAACACAAAGAGAAGGACTATGAAACTAGCCTTTTGCTAGATTCAAAACCAAGACCAAAATTGTGAAAAAATGATCCCAAACACAAGTTCACATTCTATAAATAAGCAAGTTCATTTTTTTGGAAAAGTTGGTAAGTAGACTGAACTTTATAATAATGTATTTATTTTAGTCAATTGTTGAACTTTGTATCTATATAAATCCTTGTTTTAATTTGTTATAAAACTTTGTTCGCACATACAATCTTTCAGATTGGGGAGCATGTAATATTTACATGGCATTAGACCTAAAGTTCTTGAATTTGAAAAAATATGCTAAAATAAAAATTGAAAAAATTGGGTTCAATCCTACACCTAAATGAACCTTCCCAAGAAAATGTAAAAATCAAAACTAGACATTTTTTAAAAAAAATCAAAAGATTACACAACACTAGTTGTTACTGTTCAAATATTTGCAACCTTTACATAAATATTTTCATTTTCCACTGTTGTCTCAATTGTATTATCCCATTAATTGCATATATTATGCAATCTTGAAAGGCTTTGTATTTGTTTCTTGTTTGATATCATGTCTATTCTCAACTATCTTCCACTTTCCTTCATATATCAATCCAATTTGCTTATGTATGTTGATTTTTAATGCCAAACAACTTATTTGGTTAGTTAGTCATTTGTACTTAATTGTTGCATACATTTTTCTCACTTCACATTGATTATATGTAATATTAGTTTAACATTTTTATTTATTCTATTTTCCATTTAGTACTTGTGAGCTTTTCAATACCCTCCTTGTCTATAGTTGTCTTGAAATGTTTCCATTTCCAAAATTCATTTTTTACTTCTCCAATATGAAAATTGCTAACATCACTAGGTTAAACAAGAAAAAAAAATATTGAAATTGCTTGTTCCAAGAACCACAAGACAGTGTTAACCTTTTACAACAGACAATCTTTTGTGCTACATGAACAACAATTTTTAACAATTTCAAAGTGCATTTATTTGTTTTTCTTTGTAACAAATTGAGGTGGCAATATGTCCAAACCCATTTAAATAAATTACAACTAATATATATATAGATTTTATACCAATGGCAGCATTATTTTAATTTGTGAAATTACAAATTTTTTTAAATGATTTTTGGGGGGTTTTTTTGTTGCCATATCACTTGATTTTTATATTAAGTCAAATCAATCACCACTAAGTAGCAAAAAAATATTAAAATATGAAAATACTTTTTCCTTTGATACATCATTTATAACCAAATTTGGCAAAACTTGCTTATTGATGATCACCACATTTGTCACATCACAAAATTGTTTTGAAATTGTTGATAAGCAATCTTCCTTACACACCCAAAAATTTACTAAAGATGAAATCTTGTAATCATTTAGGAAAATCAACATGTCAACAAACCATCCAAATCCTTTCGAGTATGAAAAATATTCAAAGTTAAAGAACTTCTAAAATTTTATAAAGATTTGGGTAATCATGGTTCTCATGATGTGGGGTAGGTGCCATGCTCCAATGTGAAGAGCCATTGAGAATCATCAATGTTGATATCTACCAGGATAGTGCAAGATTCCAGCTTCAACTCCCTAGGGCCATGCAGTTCAAAGTGGGAGAAAAAAACAACAATCAATTTTTGTCCGACACCTTTTTTAAAAACTTGCCTTTTTTGTTCCTTTCATGATTTTGCCTTGAATCGTATTGCATGGTGTTTCATGTTTAGAGTGTTTTGCAAAAAGTTGTACTATGTTTTGCATGTTTTGTTACACAATGCTGAATTCAATCCTAGCACGTCTCCCATGAGAAAAAAAACTACCAACCAATATCATACTTTCAAACCCTAGAAAGGAAGGGACAATTTTTTTAAGCAATTAATATATATTATAGAATCAAAACAATCAAAACCACATTTTAAACATTATCAACCACTTTTTGCACTAGACTGGGTATATAACATCTTAGAAACCTAACAATAGATTTCAACAAAGCAAAGCATCTATGAAAATGCATGTGGCACACAAATATAATGAATGCAAATGAACTTTGGACTACCTGGTGTTCGTAAATCCGGGGAGGAGTCATTTATTCATAGGTGTCACAAAAAACATGGGGGGGTGGTTGTTGGGAGCCAGGTTGGGGGAGAGGGGGGCAATAGGACTAATGGTGCATTCACACTTGATGTTAAGTCAGTGTTAAATGAAAATCTAGGTGACACAATATTAAATGGGTGATAGCTTAATGTTAAGTGAATGTTAAATTAACATTATGTGTTCATGGTTAGTAGGTCTAAGTCCTAAATGACTAGCATGGTGTTAGGGGACTCGACACTAGAATCACCACCACTAACACCAAGTATGAATGCACCTTAAAGCAAGTGAAGTTGAAAGGATGGGATGAAATGGGCCAGCCCAAATGATTGGATGGTCCCTACCCATGGTTGAGAGTGCAATCCAGGTTGGCAACTAGTCTGCATAAACCCACTTGTTCACGGCCCTTCCTGTCCACACGTTAGCTACAAAGATACTAGACTCGGTCATGTCACAGATGGCTGGCTGGACATAACATGTGTAAACCTGGAAAGACAGGTGGACCCATGATCAGCTTGAGCTAGTGGTCTTCACGTTGTCGTACTCCTGCTAGCTCACTCCTAACAGCTGGATGTATAAGGATTCCACATGTCGATTCGATACGATAAACATGAATATAATGAGCATGGCAAAAGACTCTCAATATCATTGTTTTGATAAGCTTGAATAACATTGACATCGCGCAATATTGTTGTTATCCTTGTTTCAATAAACATGAATAAAATTGACGCGGCACACCAAAAAAAAAAAACTCACAATAGTATTGTAGACAATCTTTGTTTCAATAAACGTGAATAAAAACTGACGTGGCAAAAGACTCACAATATTATTGTACAATGTTGCTTCGATAAACATGAATAAATTGGCATGGCAAAAGACTCGCCATGTTGTTGTTGTTGTTGTTATTGTTTCGATAAACTTGAATAAAAATGGACATGGCCCAGTTGGTGATTTGTTTTTGTTTTTTTTTTTTTTTTTTTAATTTTAAATTTTCTGATGTTGGGTCAGTGAGTGGTAGCACACTCAGAGGGATTTGGGATGTAGCATTAAATGGTGACATGTTTTCAGAACCTGTCTAAATAGTGAAGAAGCTAGTTTTTAAATGTTACAAAACTATAATCGGAGTCCAAGTGTGATGAAAAATTTTCAATTTTAAATTCGAAATCTGGCGTTTATTTCACCAAAAAAATGGGAATATTATGACTGGAAATTTTCTTCTTTTCCTGTTTGTTTAGCTTTTTTAGTGGTTGGGTCTCCAACTTTCCAGCAGGCTTTCACAATTCCAATGGCCCAATATATAACTTGGGGTGGAAAAGGTTTCAATTTGAAGATGTACAAAGCAGTGTTGCTGCATCATTGCAGTATTTGGTGGTGTGCAACCAGTCGTACGCACTGACACCCACAAAGTTCATGGCGGCTGCATCGCATCGGTATTAAAATTTGTCATTTTATGTGTTTTTTTTCTCCCGTACACGTCTGGACCCACCCACATACTTGCCCGACCCCGCAATCAATCATGCTGCATTGCAACCTGATAAGGGTGAGTGAGCTTCATGCACTTGGCACCATGGACCTGGTTCACACTTCCCTCCTCAGTGGGCCCTGGCTTTTGGCCTTGTAACTAGGTCGGGCCCACTCCACTTGGAAGGGAGGCTTAACTAATGCCGAGAAATGCATAATATGCCTTCAATTGCACACAAATATAACAAAGGGTTGTTTCACACTATGGCCTTGCCATTTACATTAAACGGTATCTTAAGGCAAAAGAAGAATTATGGAAACTCAAATATTTCACCATGCAAAAATATAATCTTTAAAAAATCCTTTAAAAGAAACCAAATCCTTCAAGATATTATAACTCTATAACTATTCTCGAGTTTCCACACAAGCCAAAATATCATTTTTCCAAAATCCTCATATAATAATAGACCCTATTATCACCTAGGGCCCAAAATCCCATAAGCTACTCTTTAATGAATCTAAACACAATATCCTTGCCTTGGTAGGCAAGGCCAACAAAGAAGAGTAATTCTGAGAACTGTGAGCATGGCTGAATATCTCAGATGCACAACTAATGTACTCTCCCCTGAGTTTCAACTAATGCAACATGGTTTATGGAACTTTAGAAACAAGGGGAGGAATAAAAAACCCTAAATTAACTCTTTTTTAGAGTAGCATGCACGTTTTTGTCATGGACAAACAAACATACATTAGAGCAGTAAACTTAAAACACAAGTTAGTCAATAGTTACAGGCAAAACTTTGTACAAACAAAGAAATTACCATGAAAAACACTTGAATCAAAATTTGAATGAATGTTGCACAAATGTGATGAGAAGCTTGCGCAATTTAAGGGTGGAAATCATGATACCTTCTTGCACCTTATAATTGACATTTTCTTTTTCCATATTTTTTTTCCTGAAAAAAATCAATGCTTTTAATTACATGAATTTTACTCTTAACCCAATAATTTAGTTCCTGCACTTACATTTCCCATTCGACCACCCAATTATAATTAAATAGAAAGGGGAAATAATGAAGTTAGAATTTTTAAATTAACTGTGGTTGAATCCAATTTATGATAAGGTTGAATGTTTAGAAGAATCTAAAAAATAGTGACTCCAACTCAAAGAACAAAAGAAATAGTACTTGACATCATAAGCTATAATAAAAATTGTAGAATGAAGTAGAATGAAGAGATGTGGGCATGTATTACATTTTTTAAAGTTTCAATTATCTTTCATCCATAAGCTAGAATGAAGAAGCTAGAAATGAAGGGTATGGTTGTATAGCGCACTTCAAAAGTTGTGAGCATCCTTCATGCTGAATGGTAAGAGTGGGATTGACAACCTCCTGATTTCCACCCCTTGTGTGACTACTTTTCATTGTCACTGGCGTGGCCTGTACCATTGGCCCAAATGTGAGCTCGTAACTCAAATTTCTCCTTTCAAAATCAGTTTTTATAATTTAGTTGAATTTTTCAATGACAAAGTTTACTCAAAATTCAATATCTCCTTCAACTTAGATGTAAAAATTACAAAATCAGCTTCCAAGAAATCCACTCATCAAGGGCTTTTCAAGTATAAGAATAGCTTGCCTCAATTTCCCTAAAAGTTTTGATTTTGACTTTGCTGAAACTTTTTGACAAAATGGTTCAATATTCAGTAACTCCTACACCTCATTGAGGGCTTTCAATGGTACCAAGAGCGTTGCAAGAGGCATCCAGGTTTGAGAGATCTCAACACGATAAACTAACTAATTAACTATCTTAATAGAGGGCTTTAAATGGTACCAAGAGCATTGCAAGAGGCATCCAGGTTTGAGAGATCTCAACATGATAAACTAACGAACTAACTATCTTAATAGATGGATGTCGAAGGGGTTGAGTGCTATTGGTACTCAAGCTCTAACTTCCAACATTAATCTTTGAATGTTCAGTTATAACATTACCCACAAGATGTCCACAACCAAGCAAGGATTGATGCCCTTTCTTTTTTCCATCTCCTTCTTGCAATAAGCTTGGCAGGTTTTCATCAATAAAAAGTGGGCAAGCTACTTAAGTAACCCACTAGTAAGCTCATGATAGTGGCCAATAAAGCTACTAAGTTGGTGGTAGATTGTAGGTACGGGCATTGGGCACTGTTTTTTCTTTCAGTTTTTTTTTAGTTTTCTGGCTTGTTTTTTTAAAACGAAAATTGGCTGCAAAAAAAGTCATCAGTACACAATTTTCTTTTTTTCCAATTTTGTGATGTCCACAAAGTCAAGAGCACCCAAGAGAAAATTTAGCTGTCTTTGGCTATAATCCAGATATGAGAGTGGAAAAAATATAAGGATCTTTCTGTATACCTACTCAAACCTATTGTAAAAATATGGTGGGTTTTCATTAAAATATGGTGAATTTGGGCTGTTTTTTTAAATGAAAAAACTTTTTCATAGGTGATTGGGAAAAAAAAAATCAGGTAACAAAAAAAAAGGCCAATTTTTGGGTCCCCACCCCCAAATATCACTCTAAGTGATACAAAGTGTCTGATTTTGTTTGGGCGAATTCTCACATCTTGGCCAAAGAAAAAAGACGGAGGTGCAAATCATACAAAAGAAAGTGGGCCCAAATCACCGCATTATGAAGAAAAAATTCTGAAGTAGCCATATTTAAACAATAGGTTCCTACATGTCGCCAAAATATAGGAGGAATCGTAACTGTCTCTACAAGTTTCCTCTCTGACGTGTAGCCAAATCTGGTTAAATCCTCTTGTGGATGATCGCCAACCCACTTACCTAACCCCCTGCAAAATTGAAAAGAAAAAAAAAAAACTGAGTGTTAGGAGCGCGATGTACGGTAGTGCTGCCCGAGTCGTAAGTTGTAGGTTGGCCAGACCGTGGGGCAGGCCGGCCGCCGTGGCATGAGGCGCCAGGTGCTTACCACCAGCCTTACGCATCGTCGCATGCTGTGAGTGCGGCGCTGTCGCTTCTCCTTCCTTCCTTCCTGTCCAGGCAGGCTCACAAGGACATAAATGCGCAAACTGCTGCTCCATTTCTCTCCCTTTCCTCTCATTCAAGCTCCATGCTTTGCTCTAGAGCTTCTAAAAAATATATAGATTTGTTGATAACCTGAGCTTTGTCTCAATGCTCATATCGAGGCTCTGATTTTGGGAGTTTGGCAGCGGAGAGAAAATTTGCTGAAGAAGAACAAGTTCCAGGTGGTGGTGTTGGTGGTGAGCGGGGAGGTGCGGCGGTTTTCATGCTAAACATCATCTGCCCAGACAGAGATTTTGCCGAGTAGCCATTCAGGTGGTGAAATTTTATATAGCCGGACGGACGTACCACGGTGCTGATATCTATCTATCTCTCTATCGATGGCGGCATCGAAGAAAAGGAGTTCACTGGCTCTGAAATCGCTGAACCACATTTCGCGAAACTGCGTGGACTTGGCAGAGTCGATAGAGTTTTATGAGAACGTGTTGGGGTTCATGCCAATCAAGAGGCCCGGCTCGTTCGACTTCAGTGGAGCTTGGTAGGAACGCCATCCAGCGGATCGGTTGTTGTTTGTGAGAAAGAGGGCATACTGATCTTCTTAGAAATCGTAAACCCTACTGCCCCATCGGAAAACAGAGCTCTGCAGTGCACATGACCATTCACAGAGGCCCCGGTGCAGTTGACGACTTATTTTCTGAAGAATTCCTCGAGGGAATGAATGAATGAACGAGAGGAAATTTATGAATGAGTTTGTGAAATTAGCTGCTGTTTTGCTGTTAGGTTTAAACCTGTCGTAGATTGCCATTCATAAATCGTAGATACTTCCTTTCCTTTCATTCTCAGCAATAGTGTGGTGCATTTTTTTGTGATGGCTATTTGCAGGCTGTTTGCCTATGGGATGGGTATCCATTTGCTGCAAGCAGAGAAGGAGGAGAATATCAAACATACCCTTACTTGGAAGAAGAGGGAAATAAATCCCCGGGATGATCACATTTCTTTTCAGGTACATGAGATCCATCCTGCACAGCTTGATGATCATACATGATCCCCCCGTCCCCCATTTGCTCATGCTCCATAGACTTGCTTCATTGATGACAACCTTGTGCTGATCAGCTTTCTTGGTCAGCATTTGGCTATTTTGAGCCTGAAGCTTTGCTTTACGGTGCTGTTGCTTTGAAAAAGTTTGCGATCTTTTTTTGGGATTACTTGTTGGGCTTTAGCCTTGTTGCAAGAAGACAGTACATGAAAGTTCACCTTGTAAGTTGTTTGTGACCTGATCAGCAGGCTGTGATGCTACTCTTTCAGAATTTCTAGATGGTGCCGGCCAGGTTCACCCTGACTTCTTCGGTGCCTTCCTTCTGTGAAGTTCAATTAGGCAAATCAGAGGAGAGTAGATCTGATAGGTCTAAATTCAGGCTGAAATTCTGGTCGTATCAACCCAGTTTTATGGGGTCAAAGGTGTCACTCAAGTATTTGGAAGTGTGACAAATTGCAAGTGAAGCTTGAAGAGCTTCCATTTCCTTCAGGGAAAGAGTGGGATTCAAGCAGGAGAAATAAGATCATAGGGAACTCTAAGAGAACACGGTATGAATATCCAAGAGGGTGAATTGTACCAGTGTCTGTGTCACATCTGGCTTTGACAGCATCCTCAAGTTATCATGTTATTAGATTGAGTCTAATTTCTGAGTATTTGAGCTGGAATCCAACATTCTGTTTTGTTGTGCAGTGTGAAGATATTGTGCAGGTGGAAAAAGATTTGCAAGAGAGGAACATCAAGTGCACAAGGCAGGTAGTGGAGGAGGGTGGTATCATGGTGGACCAGCTGTTCTTCCATGATCCAGATGGGTTTATGATTGAAGTCTGCAACTGTGAGAAACTGCCTGTAGTGCCACTGAGTACATCTGTGGCATCATGTGGCTTAAGAAGATGTGCTTCCTCCACAATGCCAACAATAATCACCACTCCCACATCATCTAGCGACACAATTACCCAACACCTCCAAGCTGATTACAGAGCTAGTAGTGAGCAGTATGCCATGTGTGTATGACAAAAAAAATGCCAGAAAATTTTGCCTTGGGTTATTGTGCTGAAAATTCTTTCTACGTGTGGATGGATATACCTGAGGGAGGATCTGAATCAAAACTACAGCTTAGCAGAATAAGAAGTTGGAGGTTGTATAAATGTACACGGTATGTAGTGTGTAGCTGAAAATTGAAAACCAAACTTCTACCCTGGTTGGCATGACTTGTGACTGCCTCCTCTTCATGCCAAAGGTACTGCCTCCATTTGAAGGCAAGGTTAAACTCCAAGGTTATTGTGTGTTGTAGATCTAAGGCCCGACAATAGGAAGAATGACATTGTTGAGTCAAATATAAGGTATGTTCATATTTATACTATACTGCAAAAATAAATCCTCTTGCTTGATAGTAGAGGGAATGCAGAACCTTTTCTCTTCTTTTTTTTGGGTGGATTTAAAGGTGATATAGTGCTTTTTTTTGGACTTGTGAATATGCACATGATATAGTGCTCTCTTAACCCACTGGTAAAGAATGCTAAACAATTTGATTGGATTTTCACAATAATCAGCCCAGGTGGTGGCATTCAACTCATGCCACATTCTTTCCATTTTTATGTTATTGGGTGGGGTTTGGGAAATAGCTTGCACATTATTTCAGATGTGATAGACACTAGTAGAAGCCCCTATGAGTTATCTTTTTTATTGGCACATGGTCATCAATGGCAGATCCACAAAAATTCAAAGTGCATTTGCCAAAATCCCATCAAATATTCATCTAAGATTCTTTTTCGCTAAAGCATTCATCTAAATGTATTTTGATCTTTGAACAAAATTTCATAAAGACAGACCCAACAATTTTGAATGATGTAATTGTAACCAACCAAAATTTTAAAACTAAGAACTATCTACATAGAATAAAAGATCAACCATTTATGTGTCATAATCCAGATTCCAAGTTTTTGAATTGGCAAAGAATGTATAATATCGTCCCATTTTCTGGGAGAGAAATTGATGGATGTAAGGTGCCCTCCAAATATACTACAGATTTTTCTCCCGGTGCTTTACATAGGTTTTGTTCATGATAAATTATGCCTCGTGCTTTAGGATAGTAAAGCCCATGGGTGGGTGACATTACCAAAATTGAGGCTGGACTATTACCTTGTCTAGGTCCCTTTATTTGGGGAATGCCCCTGTCCTAGGGCTTTACCCAAAAATTCACATTCCTAGTACTTACCCCTAGGAGGGCTCAAACTGGCATGCAAACATAGGGTAATTAATTGGTAAATTGTGGGTAAATTTGAAGTATTGCGTGGAGATTGTGATTTTTTTTTTTAAAGAATATAGTTGGTTTGTTGAACTGACTTCGTCAAACTGCAGTGATGTGGTCAAAAAAAGTAATCTCCCTCTCGCGTGCTTGGAGTGAAGGGAAATTCTGTTTTGTAAAGTCTAGTCAGAAAGTTTTACAACCAATATAGTCTGGTCAAAAAATGCATACTTCATCTACCATGCCCACCAATAGGGACTAGTGTGAACGT
>Ga0209208_10006902_pt1 | contig 15578 bp, 20 predicted proteins | sample S1TSphfallax_3_FD_187694 | JGI IMG/M metagenome (GOLD analysis project Ga0209208, IMG submission 187694) | Host-associated microbial communities from peat moss isolated from Minnesota, USA - S1T2_Fd - Sphagnum fallax MG (SPAdes) (version 2) | ecosystem: Host-associated > Plants > Peat moss >...
TCTGCCAACACAGACCATTCCAAAAAATAATCATCTCCAGAACTCAGATCATTCTGGTTTTTAATCTGCCCAATGAACTGGAAGAAATTATGGAAGTGATCAAAAGATGGGTTTTTGCATAATAATGATTTATTGGGTGGGGTTTTCAGATCATTTTAAAAAAGAAAAAGCATTTTTGTGTGAATTTGTGTCTAGTATAAAGTTTTTTTTTTTTTTTTTTTTCCTGAGTAGAATGAGTGTGAAGGGATTAATAGGCTGGTGAGCGAACACTTAAGCTCTGAGAGAGCTTTGAATCCTAAGACATTGCTTTTTTGCCTCTCGAGTTCAAAAGGTACTTTTTTTTTTTCTTTTTTTAAAATTTAAAATTTAAAATTAAATTTATTTTTCTTTTTTTTAGAGCTTGACTTGGCACACTCATGATCATTCAGATTTCTCCCAAGAAATTAAAAAAGAGAAAAAAATGGTTGTTAAAAATAAGTGAAGTTAGTGTTTCGGTCATGGATGTAATAAATTTCAAGATTTAATATGTTTGTCTTTTTCATGGCTTTTTTTTGTGTTGGTTTTTTCTTTTTTTTTGGCTTTCCAAGTTTAAAGAGATAATAATGTATAAAGCTTAGACTTGGCACTTCCTTTACTCTTTACATCAGTCAAAGGAGAAGAAAAATTTGAGAAAAGGTTCAAAAATGTTCAGTCACTGGCCAACAATTGATGATGGGCAGTTCTACTTTATTAGGGTTATTTTAATCAAATTTTTTGTCCAAAAAATTGACAGAAATTGACAAAAATTAGTCAGAATTACATGAGAAAAAAAAATTCCAATCTTTTTGTAGAAAAAATGACCAAAAATAGTCCAAAACAAGCATTGATTATTAGTACCAGCCAAAAAAAAATGACCGCCTATCATAATACAAGAGTGCTTCTAATGTCGCAAAAATTGCTCAATTTGGTAAAGGAATGGGGAAACTATAGTTGTGTTTGGCATAAGAAAGCTTAGTGTGTGATGATGAGTAAATTAAAATAGATTGGTATTTCAAGCTTAAACTATTTAATTGTTGCATCTTTGCCTCTGGAATACAAGGAAGAAAATATGGGTCTGGAACTAAAGAAGGGTTTAAAGCTAGTTTTTCAAAATTTTAAAATAAACTAAGATTAAATTGATCAAGGATTGAACAATTCAAAAACAGGCTAGATCCAAGGGGAGGGCTTCCGATTGTTTCTGGTGTTCATACAAAACTTTGAACCCCTCCTATTCATGCCTTTGGCACATTCAAAATCATCAAAAATGGAATAGAACTGAAAAAGTTACTACCTAGAGAGAGTCAAGAATTCCAAAAAAAAAGCCACTAAACATTGCAAAGGCCATTTCTTGAACACCCAAAAAAATTCCTTGTATGTTATTCTATTGATATTAGAGTTCAAAGATGATTTGTAGAACTTCAGGTGGGTGTGTTTCGACCACATCGACATCTACATGGACACTACAAGTGGGCTTCGTGTTGGACATGGTTACCACACAACATGCATAGAAGACATGCATATTCCTCTTCTTGCATATTCTCCACTATTGGGTTTTGACCATATGTGAGTGTTATGTGACGGGGGCAAGTCTAGGGGGTTTTTATGTGTAGGAGGGTAATAAGGACCATGAATGGGGTTGTTATGGGAGTAAGGGCCTAGGAACGAGGTGATATTCAAGCCTAGATGTAAAGAATGTTCCCCCACATGTGCACTTTACAAATCATAAAGCATGACATGAGAGTCACCATGTGTAGGAGAGAGCAAATGATCTTATGGCTAGTTTGGAAGGGTCTTACACCTACATAATATCCCTTCCACTCGAGTTAGGTGGAAGATTATTTGTAATTAGCCTTCAAAGCTTGACTTGACTATTGCCTCCTCCTAGGACACTTTATTTTGGACCCTAGGGCTTTATCCTACAATTAGTGTTTCCCTATTAAGGTGTCACATGCCCTTTTGCATTTCATATCTTCAAATTTGGAGCGCCAAATCCCATTTGAAATTATGCAAGTGATGTACATACACACTTGGTACTTATGTGTTTTACATTCACAAGAAAGTGGTTCTACACACATTTCGTCTTTTATAGAAACATCGTGTGTAAAGAACTTGCATTAAATTCTACATATTTCATCTATATGCAACAAGGGGAGTATGGTTGTAAAAATACCTTAAAAGTAAACCCAAAAATTCTTATGAGCCATTTATACGTCAATCACAAACTTTTGATATTTGAAACATGAAAAAAGGTGTACTCCATTATTTATGCAAGATTTCATCATTCAAAAACTAGGGTTTCAAGCCCTAAATTTTATTTCTCAAATTGTGTGTTTAGGGATTCTTCTTTTTTGCATAGTGGAAGGCATAGAAGGCCTTGTTGTCAAGGCATCACGCCCTAGGAACCAAGGGCAGAGTTGAAGTCCAAGGTGAAATAACACCTTGACAGCAGTGCCTTCTCCTAGCACAACAGATGGGGAGCTCCTCAGCTCTATGGCTAGATAATCTCAATCAATGATCATTACTCCCTCCAGCAAAATACCCTCACAAAGCCTCCCCACGCAAGCCTTGAGAATGAGATTGTCATTGGGGAGGTCCCCTAAATAACAAAGTGATTTTTTGGTCACAGTTGCTACAGACCCTTTTCAGTGACTTGTGAAAAAGGTGTTGCCATTCATTGCTCCATTGCTAAGAGTTTTCATTGATGAATTTGGAGTGTATTTTAGGTTTTACCCATGTACAAGCAAAGCATCTAAGACTAGGAAATAGAGAGGACACAAAGCCTTTGGATGTTTGTGTACTAAACTTTCTGCTTGAATGCTTTCCCAGTTACCGATTCTAACTTTGAAAAAGAATACAATGGACAAGACACTTAACATTGATGAGTGAAAGAAACAATTGGGTTTAGGGTTTAAGTCTTTGTCATCCCTAGACCACACAACAGCAGTCTTTCTTTCATTATGTTTATAAGGTGAAAACTTGCAGCACTAGAAGAGACTGGCAACAGAAGACAGTTCTCAAAAGCCATTGTGGGTTTTGCTTACAGACTTCAACTGGTTCAGTTTCTGAATCATGGCTGTTCATGAAGTTTATTCAAACCATCGGCGCAAGTCTCCTGCTGCCACCTTTGTGCTACCTTTCCCGGTGCTGTTGTGATTGCTTGCTACTGGGGGATTAAAGTACTTGGTGCGGTACTCTGCAACTAGCTGGTCTAATTTGTCTTCAGCTCGTGGGTGCTTCCTCTCCCGTCTCGATACCTCTGGAACTGCTTGAGTCCCAACCTTGCCTGCTTTGGGGATCTGATCTTGAACTCCTTTCTGTCTCTGCAATTTCACATTACCATAAGCCCCCAAGATCAACACTAAGTCCAGGTAGTACTGGACAGGCGGAACTCACAACATTAAAAAACAACAACACAACCCCAGAAACCGGATGTGGTCAAGTTATAGATACCTGCAATGAGAGACTCTTTGTTGGAGGTGTCTGCTGCAGCTTTTTGTTTCCCCTAATCCCTGCCTCCCTGTTCTGTTCTTTCCCCCTGAAGGACTTTGATTGCCTGTCATCTTTCTTTGAAGAGCTCAATACTTCACCTTGGACAGTTTTGCTGTTGACACCTGCCACCATCTTCAAGTCCAAAGCTGTTGTGCCTTTACTGCCATTCTCGTGTTCTTTTCTTGCTCTCTTCCTGTCACGCTTTGTGGCAGCAGCAACAACCTCCCTTTCACCTAGAATGGGTGTCTTAAGATCCCCATTCCCTATTTTGACAGGCACCTTCTTCTTCTTTTCACGTTTTCGCTTTTGTTTTCCAGGCCTTTCTCCTCCCTCCTGTTTCTCTGAGCCTGCAATTGCATTTCTACTTTCACCCTCCTTCTCAGATGCATGCTTCTCAACTCTTGGCTCTTGTTTCCTTCTACCTGACTTTTCACTGCCATCTTCCCTCTCATTGCCAGTTTGCCTGTCTGCAGTCCTCTTCTGAGGAAAGCCACCTTTAGCCTGGAAGTTCCGTGCTGCCCTCTTCTTCAATATTTGGGAATTTTCAATTGCAAATGTCACTATTGGACGATGCTCTGAGCTGAATGTCTCTGCAATACATCATATTGTGTTAGAAAGAAACAAAATCTAGAGACAAGAAGGCTCTCAAACTACCATCCTGGTCACAGTGTATGAATGACCACAACTTCAAGGCATGTGGGTCATAGCAAACTGAGAGCAAGAGTGAGAAAGCAAAAGAGACCTGGGTTGTTATTGAGAACACGTAGAGCCACAAGTGCATGCTGATGCTCCGTGAACTCCACAAAGGCAGCTCCCCGAGATCTACCCCCTACACTTGGCATGCCTTTCACCTCATCCCTCAAGATTTTCACCTGCTCACACCCACAAGAAGTTTCAGCATGCACCTTGTTGGAAAGTTTTCGGCCAGCAAACTCTAGCTCTTATGAACATTTTCAGACATCTCAAGAATGAACTTGGACACTCAGACACTAGAACAATCAGTACACATTGCCAGCCACTGAATGCCATAGTTCATCAATATGTAATGGGGTTTTGTGGGTGATAGACAAACACAGTAAGTGAACTAAATGCTGACTGTCAATGGTGTATACCTGTTTCACCACAGGATGCTGCTTAGATGCCCGGGACTTGACAGCTTTAATCACAAGCTCCTTGAGATCCTTCTCCATCAAGTCCTTTGGAAGGTTGTGCAAAGCCAACCGAGTAGTTGACACATGGAAATTCGGGCTTCGCAACTTTGTTGCTTTCTCATGTTCCACCCTTCCACAGAAAATAGCACATAAAACATTTAGACTTTTCATCTAGTGCTGCTATTTCAAAGATGCTAGACCTTCATACTAACAGCAGCTCTGCTGCCCTCGTATCTGTTTCTCAACCTCAAGTAGGACAATAAAACACTCCATCCCAAATACAAAAGACATTTGGATCATACTGTTTTCTTTTTGCCATATCACCCTTGGATACTCCCTGAGCTGCCGGTGTACCCTCCTCTATCAAGCCCTCCTGTGATAATTCCCACTCTGTGAGTCAGGAGAGATGATGGAATCAGCATGCAATTGTGTGATGGTTTGGATCACCATAAGATTATGTGACAGGTTTCTGAGAACAATGGAAGCAATTGATGTGACATTCTTGAGCTTTTGCTTCAGCCTGCAATAGAATAACTTCTAGATAAACATCTACTTCCAGAGTTGTAGATGAAGAGAAGCTAGCCTTAGCAAGCTTCAAATGTCGGCGATCATGATCATCTTGTTGTATTGAGGCCTGCTTGGCTACATTTCGGGCTTGGTCTCGATCCAATGCCAGATTTACAGCCAGCTGGTGACCTTTAACCACCAAGACTCCAGTGTTGACGTTATCAATCTTGTTTGCAGCAGCAACTGCTGTGTCTGCTCCTTCTACTGTAGCAAACTCCAAGAAAGCAGTTCCTTTGGGCCTCCTGTCACGTGTCAAACAAACAGCCAAGGAACTTGCAGTTATATACCTTAAGGCCAAAACACACACAAGTGGAGAAGAGAACATCTCCAGGGGAACCCAGTCTCTGGATTTCCCAAGGTGCACAGAGAGGTAAACAACATGCTACAGATTTTGCACTGCTTTTGGAAGCTTTACTTGGTGATTGGGTGGAGCACAGGACGAAATGACTTGACTTCACCAAAGGCAGAGAATCGGCGACGCATATCAAGCACATTGACATCCACAGGCAGATTCCTGATAAACACAGTCCTTCTCATAGCCAATTCCTTGACATCCGCTGTTGCAATGTCAGTGCTCATTTCCTTCCCAGTTTGTTGTTCGGGAAGCTTAGAAGGCCTTGCTTCCTTTTTTTTCTTAACAGTTTTGTCTTCACCTTGCTGCTGCTGCTTCTCCTGACCATCAGATGCATCAACATTATTGACCTCTGTGGTGTTGACAAATACATCCTTGCCTGATACAACAACTTTATTCAATACCCGTTTCAGCAAATCCCTCTCTTGAGCAGAATCAATGGCATGTGTGTCATTCTCATCATCCTCAGATAGGCTTTCATTGCTCTTAGCATCGCTTCTGACTGAGTCATCCTCTTGCCCTTCATCAGAGCCTTCATTGCTCTCCTTCCCAATTCTCTTGGTGTGTCCCATTTCAGATTCTAAATCTCCAATTCTACTGTCTGCTTTCACATTCTTCTTGGTTTTGATGGCGGCCTCTTGCCTGGGCTGACCATCATCACTATCCTCATCATCATCATATTCATCATCATCATCCTCGTCATCACTGGCAGTGTCCTCATCTTCCAAGTCAGACATGTCCTCCTTCCCCTTTGCTGCAAAGATCAATGTTACCCAGAACTCAGAGGCTTCATCCAAATGGAAGATAAGTCTCAAGAGAGGCCAAAAAGACCTACAACAACTAAGCTCTCTGCTTTGTACAGAAAATGTAATAATGCCCCAGGGCAGAGAGAAGACATCAAGAGACCTGCATTGGGAGCATTTGCAGCTACAATAGTTTCATATGTCTTCTTTGCCACAGCCCAGTCCACAGCGATGGGTCTTTTACTAACAACTGTTCCATTCACAGTTTTGATAGCCTGCAATAATCACAAACTGCTCAGACTTGGCACAGCCAACTGAATGCTTATATCCACTTATATCTATGCTTAGAGAATATAGTCAATTCCATGTCCAAATTGAAATGATACTCACTACAAAACTCACACCACAATACCTGTTGATACCAGGATCAACAGGACTTAATTTAGCAACCCAGTTGCGGAAATCACAAACACCCAATTTTGGAATAACGAACTGACATGTCTGGAACTCACTTTTTCAGCATCAGTCTTGCAAGTGAAGCCGATAAATGCGAATCCTTTTGATCTGCACATGATGAAAATGCACACCAGGTTGATGAAGAGAAAGCTTGACCCAGTAAAAAAAAACAGATGCAGAAACATTTGGCACTACACAATAACATGGTTCCCACTGAATGCCTAATCAACAGGCTGATAACCTCATTATTTCTGATCTTGCAGCCACAATAGAAAGAGCAGGTCTGTATGTAACTGCAGAAATCATTCATACTTCCACACATACACCCAGCCCTCTGACATCACAAGAAATTCCATGATGATAACAACAGACAGGAAGACAAAGCAACAGGAGGTGAAAGACATGGTACATACGAGCCATCGAGTTTCCTTGGGATGGTGATCTCCCACACAAAACCTGCTGGTGAAAATAGTGCACGGAGTGTTTGCTCTTTGAGCTGCATTTTACAATGTGAATATCAACCTGTCAAGTTTTCAGTAATACAAGAGAAGATAGGGAGACAAGCAAGAACACTCCATCACAAAATGGCATCTTTGGTCAAATGCAAAGTACCTGAAAGGGGAGATTCCGAACAATAAGTCGCCATTTTTTAAGCTTTGAACCCTGCAATGGGCAATGCCATATTGGTCAGAAATCATGAAGTCTTGTGATGCTTGCAACAATGATAAAAATCAATCATGCTAGACCAACTAACAAAATAAACTATTGCAAGCAACAAGATCAACAAGGAGCAGATCAGAAAACAGACAATTCCAAAGAAGAATAACTGACTACCCAAGAACTTCTTTCTGCTCCAGCTCAAAAGCAAAAGTCAAAGTACAGTACCTCACCACCAAGTTGGCGAGCCCACAGGACACCATTTCCTATCATCTGTTGATGAAGGCTTGCAACAGCGTGACATGCTTCCTTGACTGACACATAAACAATGGCTGCTGCCATTTGCTTGCACCCATCCTTTGCCAAACCTGCAAGGGATCCAATTCTGGGAATGTGAGCAGAGACTTCACAAAGGAAAAGAAAAGCTTGGGTCCCTCCCAAGTGTCTCACCAAAAGCCACATGAATTCTGTGATTGCCTCCACAAGTATATTAGAGCTTATAACCCAAGTGGCTTGCTCAATGGTGAAGATCAGAACTACCTGTCAGAATAAACCAGGAGGTGAGAGCTTACCACGACTAACTAGCTCTATGTCTTCCAGTGGGTGCCTAACTTCTTCAACAGATCCAAGCTTCTTAGCCTTGGCAATCACAGAAGCAAGCATCTTTGGATTCTCAATCCCACCAACCACAACTGTTCTGGCAGGCCTGCATTTGAATCAACTAGTAAAAAAAATCATGGCTTGGATCTCCACTCTTAGAAACTAGCAGAATTGAATGCTGCAAAAAAATTTCATCAAGAATGCTTGGCATTTGAATATTGGAAACCGCAACTGTAGTCAGTGATAAATATCATGATTTTCTCCTCGGATGTGGATAATATCATTTTTTACACAGAGAATGATTGGCAAGTTTGTTCGGCAAGTTTGATCAGTCACATCATGCATGTGCTACCCAAAGCAGGAAGAAAGGATGCTGGTCGTCATGATGCACAGAAAATTACCTTTGTTTGTCAGAACTTTTGCCTTCCTCATGTTGCTGTTTACGACTCTTTGGTTCTTTTCCACCTTGACCATCAACCCATGGAGCTATCAAAACTCCAGTGCACTTCAACTTTGCAGATCACTGGGCTAAATAGACCTCATCTTGTAGAAATGCAAAGAAACAGCAGCAATGTATTATTCAGGTATATCATTCCAGCTTACTAGGTTTTAGCTTCTTAGTATCCTGAGGGTTCGCCTCAGGTGCTGATACCCTGGAGTGCACCGTATTATCATCCACAGCTTTTCTCTTTTTCTTTTGAATTTTTCCCTCCAGATGATCTGTGGATGGCTCCACTGCTGTTTCTTCAACGCCATCTTTCTGGTCAACATCTTTCTTATTTTCTGCCAAGCAAGGAACCACCATCAAAACCTTGATTTTGAATAGAAATTATGCTGCAAGCAAAAAGGATCGCCACAAAAGCCATTCTAGAAACTGCACCAATTTTGTGGCATGGACTTAGCACTCAAAGAGACAGAATCAAAGACATTGTGTGCATTGTGCCTGACCTTTAACATTTGTCAGTGGACGCCGCTGGTCTAGAGGTGCTCGACGCTTAGCAAGTTCTACCTTTATTTTTCGACCTTGCAACAACACTCCATTCTTTGATTCAACAGCACGCAGAGCATCTTCAGCAACTGCACTGTTCAAACTCCCACAGATAATGGCAATAGATCAATCAAGATGAATCAATACTCAGAAGTCTCCGAGTCACCATAAGAATGAAAATGAAACAGGAAACCAAGTGGAGGATTAGATCAGTGCTTACAACTGAACAAAACCAAATCCTCGATGCACCTCTGCTCCTGCACAGATGCCCAGGTTTTTTGTAAAATTTTAATACCGTGTCAAATCACAGAGTCACAGAGCATAGAATAATCTCTCTTCAATACCAAACCCTAAAACAACTCTTGATAGGAAAATGTTGCCTGTTGTACCAGAAAGAATGGCAAAATCTGGCCATCATATCATGTCTGTCATCATTGACATTCAAGAACTAGATTTGTTTGTTTCTTGACAAGTACCCTACACCTTGTGAGAAATACAAACCAAAAGAAAACTTGTGTTGATGGAGCAAACAAACAAAGATTACACAATGCTGCCGGAGACAAGGAATATGAAATCCACCCAAGGAGGAAATGCTGAAGAGAGAGAGACACCCACCAACCAACCTAAAAAGCTCACTCACCTTTTTCTTTCACAGTAAAGCAATGTCTAACTGGACCCAATTCACTGAAAATCTCCTCGAGCTGCAACAACATGCAAAATCTAACCAAACTTTTTAGCAACAAATCAAAACTTCATGAGTTGGATTTTGCTTACTTCAAACACATCCACGATTTTGCTTATATGAAATTGCGGAGGGGAGGGGAAGCCATCTACGATCAAGAAGAGAACATAATGGGAAGAAACCTAGCAAGAAAAAACAAAGCACAATATACAACGGTGATAGATAGAAAGATAGATGGCAATCGACCTGGGCATCCGAAAGAGAGAACGGCAAGCTGCGCACGAAGACTGTGCGTTCATCAACATCAGAAGAGGATCCATGAGGAGCTGCTGCTGCGGGAGGTTCAGCAGCCTCTGCTACTTTCTCGATCGCCATCCCCAATCCTCAAGTTCCTGCTGCAAAATCCCACAGCAAGGAAGGGAAGAAAAAGACAACTGCTAGAAGATGAAGAACACCAAACTTCCAGACACATCTCTGAGATTTAGGGTTCAAGGTTTTAGGGTTTGTGGGGCTCTTTTTGGGTCTGTAGGGTTTAGGGTTTTCGGAGCATTTGAGTTTGGGGCTACTTTTAAGTCCCTAGGGTTATTGGAGCATTTGGATTGGGATCTATTTTTGGAGTAGTTGGGTGTGGGGCTCTTTTTGGGTCTCTAGGGTTATTCAAGCATTGGGTTTCTGGATCATTTTGGGTCCCTGTGGATTTTCAAGCATTTTAATTTGGGGCTCTTTTGGGTCCCTAGGGTTATTCAAGCATTTGGGTTTGGTACTCATTTTGGGTTACTATGCTTTACTCAAGCATTTGGATGTGAGCCTTTTTTCGAGTCTGTAGGGTTTAAGGTTAGGGTGTTGAAGTTGAGTTGCCATCTCTTTTAGGGTCTGTAGGGTTTAAGGTTTAGGATTTTGAAGTTGGGTTTGGGTCTCTTTTTGGGTGTGTAGGGTTTAAGGTTTAGGGTTTTGAAGTTGGGTTTGGGTCTCTTTTTGGGTGTGTAGGGTTTAAGGTTTAGGGTTTTGAAGTTGGGTTTGGGTCTCTTTTTGGGTCTGTAGGGTTTAAGGTTAAGGGTTTTGCAGTTGGGCTTGGGTCTCTTTTTGGGTCTGTAGTTGCCTCTTTAGGGTCTACAGTTCCAAAGCATTTGGGTTTGGGGCTCTTATAGGTCCAAAGGGTTTTTCGTGATTTTAGGAGCATTGATGTTTTGGGTCTGCAGAATTTAGGGTTTCATTGGAGCATTTTGGTTTGAGCTCTCCAAGATTAGGGGTCTACATTTTATTATCTCATTGTTTTCACTCATAGACAAGTCTGTACAATTCTTGATGCTCTTGGGTTTTGTTGGCCATAAAATCATGCTCAAATTCACCATGGGATATGACTCAAGGTACATAACCCTTCTTTTTTTCTGAGGTCATGATCTCTGATTCTTTTTGGGTACAAATTTCCAGAGAAAAAAGCTCACAACAATTGATTTCTTGATACTTCTGTGTTGCCAAATTTTACAGATTTTTTCAATGAAAGTTTACAAATTATCTTCAGTAGGACATGTCGTGGAGTGTATTGGATGACTGACATTCCAGTACCTAGTACCACCCAAGTAATGAGTTGAAGAATTATTACAGTTCTTGAATCCTCGCTAAAAAAACCATTAAAATACAAAGCACACAACATTTTCAAGAAGAGAACACTTCCAATACAACCACACATTTTGCACATCAATGGAACTGCTTTCCAATGAGAAAATACTTAAAGCCATGAACACTGTAATGAACTAATCTGAGACAAGCATTCAAACCAATTGCGACAGCTGCTGTGCTGATGATTGGCGATTTTTGCTGAAATAACTAGTTCTGAAGTCAAGTTTCAGAAATTATACCAGCTATAGAAATACACAATATAATTTGCAACAATACCTTGGCACACCAGAAAGTACTTGCAGAACTGCACTAGAAACTTCACCCTTGCCATCATCTCTTACCTCCCAAGACACTCTTACACCCCAATCAAACATAACACAGCTTCTCATCACATAGAACGGCTCTCTATCCCTCTATGGCAAAGTTCAAAACTAGCCAACAGGGCATTTTCACTCCATTTTGGCCATTTTTTCATGCATATTGGGAAGAAGTTCCAGGCTGAACCTGGATATATAAACTGGTATTGCTCCTGGTATCAAAGAATCAACTAGATGCATATAAGCTGAAAACAACCCAAGCTTTGGTAGTACCTGTCTGGTAGCGACATACCTGCATTCTACCAGTATCTGCCTGGTAGTAGGGTAAGGGACCAGAGGCAATACCAAAGTATATACTTGCCCCGTTAGAGCCAAAAACCAACCTTGGACCCTAATACCTGGATCATGCTGGCATGAAAGTTCTTACAAAGATGCAATACCAGTAACATGCTGGTAATGAGGGAAAAACACACACACCCGATTCCAGTTCCAAGCTGGTAGATTCGGAAGTTGATACCCGTCCAACACGGGTTCAAACCAATGTTGGTCTGGTACATAGGTTTCCGAATGGTATCACCACTGGCATAAAAACTGGTGGTAGCAAAGACCCTACCAGTCTTGCATGAGCTGAAGCAATTCATACCTGCCTCAAAACAAGTACCAGTCTTGAAGGTACTTGAGGTAATACCAACCTTGCACAAGTTTTATACCAGTCTCAATACCAGTTCTATATACCTGCCATTTAGGAACTGAAAAAAAATGGCTTGCACCCAATACAAGGACTAAACCAGACTGGTATGAAAGTAGCCAGTACCAGCATGGGGCCTGGTATGAAAGAAGGGGGAAAAAACACAAGGAAAAATCCCTGATACCCGGACCCAGCTGGTAAGTTGCACATGTTGATACCCGCCCAACACTGGTTCAAAGCAGCCAAAGAACAAGAGGTGAAATAGGAAATGTTCCATACAGTAAGGAAGGTAAAAAAACTAAAAAGGAAAAAGTCTTGTTAAACAAGGAGGGTTAAAAATGAGAGTTTTTTCCCTCCTTCTCGTTGGCTCCTAATTTGGCTACACGAATGAACTGTCCCTACCTGAGTAGCACATCTATCGATCTCGAATGTCTCCTCATGAGCAGGCAGACATGGATCTCGAACGTTGTTTCTACCTGAGCAACAAAACACAGATCGATCGATCGATCGAGAACGGTCTCTACCTGAGCGGCACATGGATCCATCTTGAGTGGGAGCTGCTGCTGAGGAGGCTCGAGATCGACACAAAAGCTCAAGCTCCAATCATCGCACTCACTCCAGCAACAAAAACATGATGATGAGTTCGAGCTTGGTTCCCGCAATAGAATCAAGAAAATCGTTAAAAAAAAACACGAAAGTTGCAGAGATTGCAACCCTGCACAAATCATGAATTTCCGCTGCTGTGCCCACCTGCTGCAGCTGCTGCGAGTATCGAGCTTCAAATGCACTATTGCTCGCAGTATAATCTGGGTTGCCCCCAACAGAACACCGATCTCTGCAACAAGATGTGTTGCAGAGGACAAGACGAAAAAAAACTTATAGCTGGTTAGTGGTTTTTTGTTTCCCCCTTTCTCTAAGAAAAACACCAACCGCAATTAGTACATGGGATCTGATGCTAGCATACTTAAAATGTTAGAGAATTAGAGGCGTAAAAATGGAACTGATTCGGTTGATGTGATCTTCCCAGCCCGACAACGTTTTTCAGCATGCGCTTGTGGCCATCAAGCTGCTGCACTTGGGCATCTCCATGCACGAGGGTCTAAGGAAGTGCACCCCGCTTCTCAAGTACTGTGAGGTTCTGATGGCAATCGTCTCCTTCAGCATCCGGGCCCGAAGAGGAAGTCTGTAATTGCAAGCCACAACTGCCCAGGCTGCTGCCTTTAACCTCAGTAGCGACTTCTTGATCTTCTCCGGGGCTAGTTTTCTCTCTTTGGAAAATGTGTAGGAGCGCAAATACTCCTGCCTGCTCTCGTAATCCCGAGGAGCAATAGTGCAGAATTCGAAATCCTGCTGATGATATTCAGTAGCTGCTGGGTTCTCGTGAATATCCCATATCAAGTCTTGCTCATTGCAGGCGCGCAGAGGCGAGAATGGAATCTCGATCAATCTGAAACCCTCTACACGGTTCCTGTAGTCGACCGCGTGGTCAGATGACCTGCGCTTGCTGCTGCTCATGTAGCTCCTGAAAGGGCTCATCATCGTCGAGACTCGCTCCTAGCTAGTAAGGAATCCTTGTTGGAAAAAATCCCCCAAGCAAGCACGACCTCGATCAGCTCAGACTCATCTGCAGCTCGCACCCACAACGTTTATAAATTTTCCTGTCTGCATCATGCTCCCGGCTTGGCTTCCAAATGAAGCTGGAATTCTTTTCACTGTTTCCAGCAACAAATCTTCCAGTCCACTTATAAGATTGATCAGCAATGTTGATCACTCGAGAACCTGCAAAGAATCGAGAACTGATCGATCATGAGAAACCACGTCACAAACGTGAGCTGAGCCACAACAACCTAATACATCATTTCTCGACAGACCGACCTCATGATGCAGTTTGCTAAAACAAATTTTTGACAATCCTCACAAGACGAAAGCACAATCAAAGCAAGACGTGTCCGCGATCTTCAATAGAACCCCCCAATACTTTAACTACTTCCCTACACGAGCTTCTACAAAATCATCTTACAAGCAGCTACTAGTGTGACATATCCTTCGACTCATCATGCACGAGCCACTGTTCTCAAGAAAGAAAAAAAACCAAAAACCAGGTTCACATGAGCTTTCCAGCTGCTACAACACCAGAGACAACAAAAAGACACTACACAATCTAGCTCATGGTTTTTCCATCTTTATAATCTGCTGCTAGATCTTCTGCTTCTGGACTAACAGACGTAACAGCTACTAGATTTATCCTAAGAGAACACAACAGGTGGGGGGAACCAAAAACAAAAAAACAAATGCAGGACAGAAAGGGATCAAGCTGCTCAAAACAAATGCAAGCGCTTGGAGTTTTCAAGATCAGATACGGCTCCAAAGCCCTAATCACCTCATTACAAAGAACCCAAAAAAATTCCTGCTGACTTCCCCTCCGCGTTCTCCTCCTTCTGTCCTCCTCCCGCTCCCCCTGTCTTCCTTCTCCTTTCTGTGGTCCGCCTTCTCGCAACGGCGGCGTCGTCGTTGTCGTCCGCAGAGCACACTCGCGCACAGCGAGCCAGCGAGCGAGGGAGGTACAGAAAGCGAGAAGACGAGCGTCTGAGAGACTGCAGCTGGCGTCGCCAATTTTGACTATTTTACGATCTACTACTAATCGCCATAGCTGTCCTTTTACTTACTACCTACCAGATATCTTTTTTTTGGCGTGTGAAGTTTCGCCAAAAATGCGAAAAATAAAATTTTAAATGGAATATTTTATTGCAATATTCCCGTTAAGCCAAATTTGGCTATAGACGAGATATGAGAGCTGAGAATTTTTAGGAATCCCTTTTCTATTTTTGGCTACCTGATGAAAAGGAACCTGTTGTCGAAATCTGGCGAATTAGGGCCAAATTTGGGTAAATTTAGCCAGGAAACTATTTTTTTTGCAGAGCCTCGGTTATCTCCGGTGTTTTCCGGGTATTTGAATCCGCACCCCCCACCCTCCCTTTCCCCAGTCCGGGTATCAGGGTTCCTCCGAGGTCCATACCCGAGGTTCTCAAAACTAGTACTCAGATCCCACCCAGGGTATTGAGGTCCAACCACGGTTATCAGCTATTGAAAACATAAGTACCCTCCGGGGGTCATAGCTGGAACCGCAAGTTCTCATAAAGTTGCAAAAGGGTGAAACACCCGTCCAGGGGGGGAGACAGAAATCCGGTTCTTTGACGGTTATTTCACACAAACCGGCGGGTTTGTGAGATTCTTGAAAGAACTGCAAACC
>Ga0209208_10006903_pt1 | contig 15577 bp, 12 predicted proteins | sample S1TSphfallax_3_FD_187694 | JGI IMG/M metagenome (GOLD analysis project Ga0209208, IMG submission 187694) | Host-associated microbial communities from peat moss isolated from Minnesota, USA - S1T2_Fd - Sphagnum fallax MG (SPAdes) (version 2) | ecosystem: Host-associated > Plants > Peat moss >...
CCCCCCCCTTTCATCCCATCCACTGACCTTTTTGCTCTAAGGCATCATTGTTGTTTTTTGTCAACATGCCTATTTTGCAACCATTTTGCACAATATTCCCTCATTTTCATTGTTCCTCTATGTGTGTAAACCCATCCTTCTTCTCACTACTTTTGCAATTGTTTGATACCATCCACCAGTTGTTTAATTCTTACAAGTGGTTTTATAACTTTTGATCCACCTTCATGTGTTTTCATTGCCCAGTTCATGGAGTTTTTGCATTGCAATATTGTAGGTAATAACATCATTTTTCACCCCTTTTCCAAAGCTGCCAAATGTGTCTTGTGTCTTTACATTCCATGTGTTTTTTATTCTTTCATTCTTGCATCCATTAAACATGTTTCATGTTTTGGACTTGTTCCATTTCCTAATGTGATGTTAGCTTTTGATAAGTTCCCATCCTCTTGATCATGCATTTTTGCATTTTTTTTCACATGTAATATTTCGAACTTCAATTTCCCTTTTATTGAGCTTTGATTCCACATTTCATCCCTGTGATTCATAACGTGTGCATCATTGTTTTGCATTAACCTTGGCAATCTATTTTATTGTCTTATGCCCTTAAAAAATGTCCATACCCATAGGTTTTGTTGTTGATCATTCTTGTAACATGGGCATTTTCATGGGACTTCATGATTGAAGTTACAAAAACCAATTCTACTTGCTTTGTTGGTTCATGCATCATCCTAAGTTATGTCTTTTACCATTGAAATGTGTGTCCAAGATCTTGTTGTTTTCATGTTTTTTTTTAATGTTGTTGTTTATGACCTACAAGTCATTAAACAAGGCATTCATTCCTTGCATCTTTAGGCTTCCCTAGTTGTATGCCCACAAATTGTGTATAATTCCATATTTTTGTTGTGCGACACAATTTGTAACCTACACATCTTTTCACAAGCTATTCATTCCATGCAAGCTTAGGCTAAATCCCTTGTTATATGCACACAAACTTTGTGTAACATGCCTACAAACTAGGTATAATTGCCCACTTTTGTATTTTGCCTTGTTGTGACATTAAATCCTAGTTGTTACATGTTTTACTATTTATGAAGTCCTCTTCTATATGAATCCCATGTAATAGTCCATATCATCGTAAAAGGTTCACTCTTGCATTGTACGTGATTAAATAGTTGATGTAATTTAATCAAGCTTGTGTTGTAACTAGTTCCACTTGTCTTGATATGTTAATCTCAATTTGTTGCAACATTTCACAATGTTATTTGTTGCCCCTACAAACCAATTGAACCATAATTTGTAACTTACAAGTCATTTGAACAAGGTATGAACATTCCATTTAACATTAAGGTTTCCTTTCTAAAATGCCCAAGTAGTAAATGTAATTTTCCCCATTTTTCCTTTGGCCTTTTTCTATCAATGAAATTCTTCTTGTAACATGTTTTACTAGACAAAGTTTCATCCTATGTGAATCCCATGAAACATTCCATATCATTGTAAAAGTTTCCATCCTACATTGTACCTCATTAGTTATTTGATGTAACCAATCTCACTTATCTTATTGTAACTAGGGCCACTTATCTTGATATGGTCATCACTATTTGTTGTAACATCTATTTAATGTCTTGTAACCTATGAGTTCCTATAATCTTGTAAAAGTCATTGCACTTTATACATTCGCACTCGTGAATAGTTTGCATTTTGCCGGATGGAGGTTGGGTTGAATGGGTTGATGATGTCTTCTGAACATTAATTGGACAATGGACTATGAAGGATCAAGTAAGAATTGAAAACCTCCACTTAATTTACTTATTATTGATGCATGTTTTGTAACACATTTGTTTGCAACAATGTTTTTAGAACATGTCAATTTAATTTACATACCATTGTAACCTACATTTGATTATATTGGATCAGTTTAGTTGATGTTCTAGGCACATAACATGGCCTTTAGCTTCTAGTGTAACATCCTTGTCTCCAACCTTAATCTATCCACCCATTTTTTGTCTATGTCCTTTTCTCTTCTTGTTTTTTTATTGGAATTCTATTAACTTACAATCATGTTACACTTGGGTAGTATTCTCGTAACATGTGCATCCTATCTTATTTGTTCATGTCACTAACTACTTCATACCCTTTTCCATGTCACAAGGCCCTTAACTTTTAATGTAACATTCTTGTCTCCAACCACCCATGTTTTGTTTTTGTCCTTTTTTTTCTTTGTTCATATATTGGAATTCTATTAACTTATAGTCATGTAACATTTAGGTAGTATTATTATAACATGTGCATCCTATATTATTTGTTCATGCCACCGACTATTTCATATTCTTTTCCATGTTACAAGCCTTTAATTTTTATTATAACATCCTTGTCTCCAACCCTAGTCTATCCACCCATGTTTTGTCTTTGTCCTTTTTATTTATTTATTGTTCATATGGTGGAATTTTATTAATTTGCATTCATGTTACACTTGATTACAATTTCCCCCAAATCAAACTCCACATGTCCATGTTTATGTTTGGGTCCATTTACAATTGGGGTACCAAAAAGGAGTGTTTAACTTTTTAAGGACTCCAAAGGACAACTTTGGATTTTTGTTTATCTTACATTATTATAATTTTAGTGGATTGTTGTATACCAATAGCTAAAATAATGTCTTCTTAGATTAACAAAAATATTTTAAAATAATTTGGATACTATGTAAATGTCATTTTGAGTTTTATAAACTAACTATGTCCAATATCAAAGTTACACCTTTTTTTATAGGAATCAAAAGGAATGCATAAAGTCATACAATTGATTTCAAACTTTTTGTAGAACAAAAAATGCCCCTTTTATGAAAGTACATGTTCATTGGATGAACTTGATGAAATATCAAATCATATACAAAAATTTCAAAATTTTAAAATTTTGAAAGAAAAGGTTGTAAGGCACATGACTCATTTTTTAAACCATTTGAAAAAAATTAATTCATTGGGTTCAAAAATTTTGCTTTAGATGCATATCACATGTGCAAGAAATAATTTTGCCAAAAAACATGTTTAGTTGTCCATTGAAACTCATTTTGGGATTTTTTGCGTTTCTAACATTAAACAAAAATATGCATACACAACTATGTATGAATGTGAAAAATCACCACTAACACATGAATTATCTTATATTGGACTATTCAATTTTTCTCACTTAAGTTTGTTTCATGTAAATGTTATTTGTAAAAAGTAATTCTAAGAAGTCATTTCCCCCCTTTTTGGTACCCTAATTGAGTTTTTTCCTTGTGTTAGGACCATTAATTAAAATTTCAAATGAAAAAAATGTGAATTACTATTAGTCATGTGATGAACCCTGAAATTGTGGATCACAAATTCGCTTTGCTTGTTGACTACATCAAGTACAAACTACTTGAATGAAATAATAAAAAACTTAAACAATAATGGGCACATGAACACATGGAGAAGATGGCAAAATATGTTGAAGAATGAATGTAGGAGTTTGACAAATTGCATCTCCCAAAACTTGAAGAAAGAAAATGGGGTTGGCACCCATTGTACCATAATGTTCCCTTCAATTCATGTGTTCCAATGCCTTGTTCCCCCCCTTTTCCATGGGCGCATAACCAAGAAAAAGCCACAAGTTTGTGTGATGTTGTGTGTAGCATGTAGAGGTCACATATGCTTGATCATGTTCCATGGTTTGCAAGGTTTCTTAAATTATACGTATTTTCAAAAGGGTTACCAAGTCCACTAGTGCACCCATTACGTGGAACTACCCAAAGCAACATAACAAGATGGTTGGACAAAGGGTCAAATAATAGGCAATGGTTAGCTACTCTTTGGATGATTCCAGAAAAGGGACCCATGTTGTTTGCAAGAGGGGTGAGGTCATTAATTGGGGAAGGTTGGCAAAGCTAAGACATCAATTCTCCCTTGTGGTTGCCATTGTAATGTCCATGTTGTTTTATATATCTTGAAAGTTATTAAAATGGACTTGGTTTAAAGATCTTAACTTGAATATCTACATGATACACAAAATAATCTTATAATTTTTTTTAAATTGTAAAAGTCATGGACTTTTGAACTCAAAACTCATGGACTATAACTCTAACTACCATTTCTTTATGGACTATGATATGGTCCATTGATTGATGGGGTGTGTGTTAAGGACTTGAAATTAATAAGATATCATAATAAGGAAGTTAAGGTTTAAAAAAAGAAATAACTGAATTTTAATAATATATTTATGGACTTTTGAATGGGCTAATTAGTAACAATTTTTTAAAAGTCCATATCATATTGGAGGAAGAGGTGTTTTATGTTATTTTTGCTCACATGCTTAAAGAAGGAAAAACTCTAGATGAGACATTAATGAGATGGAAAAAATATGGAGGAAATCAATGTAAACTAATTGTAATTTCCAAAATCTAGTTAGGATTTTGAGTATATAAGGACTTTGGATCTATGGCAAATTGGTCCACCCATTTGTACACTACCCATACACAATCCTTAACCTACAATTCTAATATAAATTTTAGGACAATTATTTAAATAATCATTTTGGTTACGAAAAAATTCCCTATTACATGGAAAGTGTTGTACATCAACTTTGTCACAAGTCACGAATGTTCTTACCAATAAATTTACCTTTTTAAAAGAGGCATTCAAGTTTGTAAACCAACCAAATGGGGAGTTAAAGGGGCTGCAAGTTGAAAAAATTGCAAAATTGCCACTTACTAAGACATCTTGTAGCAAGAAAACCTTTCGCCACTCACCATGATCTAGGTCAAAGTATCACCTTGTAGATTGCCCCCTCCAAAACCTCAATCAACAATTTGATGCAATAGAACTCGAACAGGTCTTGGTAACTCCCCCCCTTGCATTTCAAATTTCATTTCCACATGTTGGTGAACCAACTATTATCCATGTTGGGGTATATTTGCTTGAAATAGAAATGCCATCTATAACAGTTACATCCCATGTTGAACAACTCCCCATTCATTCCTTGGTTGAAGTGATGACCCAATTCATATTGGAAGTGGCAATTCCCTCCCATGCAAAGGTGCCCATGGAACCCGTAAGTAACATCCCAACTTTGCCATCTACCACAATCTTACATCCACCCCTTCTTGAGGTACTAATTCCAACCCTTATTGAGGTGTCAATCGATCCACCACCATTTGAGGTACCAATTTTGTATTTTGTTCATGTGTTAATTGCTCCCATTGACAAGGTATCTACCCCACCTTTTGTTGAAGCACCTCCAATTTTTACCAACATGGATGTGTAGACAGAGGTTAAGGAATCATCAAAGATAGTGGTGCCAAAGTCTTCTAAATCAATTAAGCAATTTAAGAAGGATGATACGCTACAAGAATTATATGTTTTTTTGTGGTGAGCCCTCCTTGTTATTCTTGATTTACATCTATAACATCATTTTCAATATGTTACAATAGCTCCTTTGGAATCCAAGTAACTTACACCTTGTTGCTAAAAAGTAGTTGTTTCACATGCATGTAATGTATGGGTTGCTTATAAGATGGGTTGTAACATGCATTGAAATAATTTACATATTCATGTGTTACAACATTTTGTGTACATTTCCTATTATACATGTAGATGTTACTTGATTCATGCCGTACCATGTTTCCATTACTATCGCAAGTCATGTTACTACACCAATTTGTGATGTGTTCATTGACCATGATGATGGGCCATGACTTACTATGTAACTTGCTAAGAAAATCCCCCACATATGGCATTTAGTTGTTCTATGTTGTAATATAATGTGATTGTGTTGTAGGGTCGATAATCTATTGATGGAGTTGAAGAAAGGTGTGAGTGTGGAAATAATTGATTGTATTCTTCAAGGGTTTGAAAAGTTTGGAAATTGAAATTGTTTTTAATGATGTTCAAAGCCTCACAAACTTTCAAGCGCAATTAAATGACACATGGTTTGATTTCATGCTTGTACACACATTTGCAAAGAATGTTGTGAAAAGTAGGAGTAAGTATTTGCTATTGATTTCGTAGGACTTTTCTTGTTTAAATAGTGATGTTAAAAGCAAGGGACGAGTGGCTAGGTGAAGGAAGAAAAAATTCAAGAATCATTCATATTTTTGTAATATTGTGGTTGCCCCTTATTTGGCTCAAATTATTGGTCCCTATTCATATTTGAAGAGAAGTGGACCATACACTTGGATTTTATACTAGGACACCACAATAACTAGCTAGTTTTGCAATTTTCGAACAATGTGCATAAAACATGAGTTATTTTTAAGGGCCTCAAAGCAAGTGATGCAAACTTTGAAAGTTTCATGAAGGCAGGGTTATGTATTCCCAAGACGGGCTTTGGAAGGGTTCCAACATAGAAACATGAAACATTGGATGGATCTTTATAGAATTTGGAAATTTGAGTTGGAAGGCCACAACGTTGATTTATTTCATGATGGTGAATGGACCAAGTCTTTGGTAGTCTAATTTCTCTGAAGGTTGAGTTGTTTTGATGTGTTGTCATCAAAACCAAACTTGGTTTTTGACTTTGAAATTTGGTTGATCCTTATGATGTACATAAACATTCTCCTTGTATCATCTTTGTGCCTCCTCAAAGTTGGATACAAGTTGTGCTCGAATATTTACCAACCACACACCTTGATCTTCCATTGTAAGATTCACAATCTTATGCACACCTTGGATGTTAAATTGGCATGGGCAAAACTATGATTTGCAAAGAAATGTGTTTTTCGTGTTGATGAATGCACTGCATTGTTGTATGTGAACTCTGCCATGGACAAGAGGTTTAACCAATTATTTTGATGTTGATTGGTTGTGCATCAAAAATATTATTACAAGACTTGATTGACTATTTGGGAGTGGAAGGCTAATGATAATTTCATCTTCACACCTAATAGTTCAAAAAGCCGTTTCCAAAATTTGGATGCAAACTTGGGTCCATGATAAAAAAAACATATTTAAAAAGATCATGATATCGAAAAACATGATCAAGAAATAACTTGGCTAACTTTTTGATGGTTGGATTCTTTTATTGCAAGGAATGGAATGAATCACTTTTGTCAAATGAACCTTTCAACCCCTTGAAAAGATTGAAGTCTTTAACCCTTGCATCACTAGTAAACATAAATGATAAAGATTGTCATCCTTTGATTATGATTTTTTTTTTGTTATCCTATTGAAATTGTGTAGTGTAAACATTTTACTACTATGTAAAATTTAATTTTAAATAATTTATGATTAAATATAATTTTAAGGATTATGAACAATTAAAGACAAGTATCACTACATGTTTTAAATTATTTGTAATCCTTAAACTTAAAACTTAAAACTTTAGCCTAAGTTTAACTATAAACCTTAAACCTTAAGATGTAAAACCTACAACCTACAACTAGCTAACATTAAAACCTAACCTTCAAGCTTAAAACCTAAAGTCTAACTTTAAAGCCTAAACCTAAATTTAACCCTAAAAACTAAAGCCTAAATGTCAACCCTAAAACTTGAAATCTAAACCTAAGTCTAAAACCTAAAGCCTAAACTTTAAAACCAAAATTGTAAAATTAAAACTTTAAACCTAACCCTAAAGCTTAAAACTAAAAGCATAAACCTAAAACCTAAAACGTACAACCTAACATTAAAACTTAACTCTAAAGCTTAAAGTCTAACTTTAAAACCTAAATCTTAAATTTAACCCTAAACCTTAAACCACAATCCTAACCCTAAAACCTACAACTTAACATTAAAACCTAATTTTAAAGCCTAAAGCCAAACCTTAAAGCCTAAACCTAAACAAAACAAAAACTTAGCCCAAAATTTTTAATCCAAACCTAAAACCTACAATTTAACCTTAAAGCCTAAAGCTTAATTCGAAAACTTAAAGCATAAACCTAACCCTAAAATCTAAATTTCAATTCCAAAACCTACAACCCAACATTAAAACTTAATTTTAAAGCTTAAAACCTAACCCTAAAACTTAAACCCTAAGCCCAAAACATTAAAACTATAACTAAAAAAATAATACCATAAACTTAAGTTTTTTACTAAAACCCTAGATTGTGAACCTTAAAACCTAAAGCTTTAAACCTAAAACTTAACCTTGAACCTTCTACTTGAACCCCAAATTGTAAAGCCTAAAGCCTAAAGCCTAAACCTTAAATCCTTTAAAACCTAAACCCCATAAATATTTTAAAAAGATATTCAATATTTTGCACATAGGGCTTGCCAAAAAAATTGTCTATCGATCAAAGCCTTTTAAAATGAATCCTGATTTAAAAATTCAATACCCATCAACTAGATTAAAATGCTTGAATGTGTGTAGTGCATATAAGTTTATATAATCATTTTGCAAGTATTGAAGAAGACGAAAAATTGAGAGTGTGTTTTGAGCCCCATATGGGTATTACAAGTAAAGAGGAAAAATCTAATGTGGGTTTTGAGCCTTTATGTGAGTATTGCAAAATAGGAAGAAAAATCTAATGTGTGCTTTGGGCCCCCATGCAATTATTGCAACTGAAGAGAAATTTAGTATGTGCTTTGCCAATGATATGCAAATATTGCATACATTATATATGTCTAATGACAAACAAATCAAAAGAATGGGTAATACATCTTTGTTATTAATGGGTTTTTGGTGTTTATGGATGTGTTATGGGTTCATTATTTTAAACATGTATAGTAGGGTCAAGGCATTAAAATATTGCATAAAAAAGCAGGGTGATTTAAAATGATATTTTAATATGACCTATGAAACATTACATTAAGAAATGCAAATAAAATTCATGGAAAATCCAAAATGTTAAATGTACTAATCCACATCAATTTGTACAAAATGTTCAAAAGGCTACAAAAATGCACATATATGTTCAAAAAACTATTCTATGACTATCATCATTAAAACCATGAAATTGGCAATAAGCTTGGCCACCTCCTCCCCCATGGTGCATGATGGTGGGGGTACATTTGGCAATGTTTTATAGTGAGACAAATTGCATTAGCCACAAATTGGTCCTTCATAGTTCCACACAACTTAAATTAAAGTTTACACATTTTGTAAAAATAATTTCAAATTTTGATTGAACAATTGAACTTGAAGTAATGGAAGGGTTTAAAGATAAATATTATCCATGAATCATCTTTTATGCATGGAAATCAAAGATTGCTTGTAGTTCTTCAAATCAAGTGGACTTTTTGGATTCCCACTCCCATAAGGTTACATTCCATGCCATGTTTATTTTTTTCACATAGGATAACTTGCATTAGAGGATGGTGTCACCAAGTTTCTCATTCTTTTCAATTCATGAAATGCATATCAAAAGATGTATCCCACACCCGAATTAAACATTTCAAAAACCTTCAACATGATCTTTGAAGCAAGTTTGACCAAAGGCAATTTAGAAACCTCCTTGTGCCCTTATGTTGTTTCCTCCAAGAAATCCCATTCCAATGTTGTTTTTGTTCGTGCACAAGCAATTGCATTTTGCTCATTCCATTGCAAAATTAATTGGGCATCACTTAGGATTTGGGCATTCATTACCAAATGATTTTGATGTCAAGGGTCCCCTTCACCAGTTGAACGGCACCCAAAATTGCCCTTTTCAATATGCCCATGTTTTTAAATATGAAAATGTAAAACAAAACACCTTGTTTATATACTTTTAAAAATGAGAATGAAAACCAAAACATATGGGATAAACTTTTTAGTTGCTAGTAAATTGTGACTAAAAATGTTTAGTTGCTAGCTACTAACAATTAATGAGTTTATGCTATATTTTCATCTTCATTTTAGTTTTTGTAAATTATATAATTAAGTAGGTAAGTGATTAACTAACTAGCTAACTGATTAATTAACAAATGAATAATATTCTTAATTAATCAATGAATAAAATATAGACTAATTAATTAATAAAATTGCTAATTAATTAATTAAAAAATAAATTAAAAAATAATTAATTCATCAATAAACTATCAAACTAACTAATTAATTATTAAAATATTCACCAATAACTTTTAATTAATGAATTAAGTACATTATGATTAAATGTTAATAAATTTATTAGATAACTAAGAAATTATAATATTTAGTTATAATTATATATTTGTTATAATGATCTATATTAATTAATTCTTACTTGACTAATATTGAAATAACTAGCTAATTATTAATAAATAATTAAATAATTTTTTTAAACCAAAAAAACTGAAATATTCAGTAATTAATAATTACTAACTACTAAATATAAATATTAAGTATTAATTTAAAAAATTCTAACAATATAATTAGAAGCTAGCCTAGGCTAACTATTTTATTATAATTATTCCCATTAGTTTTTCATTTTTATAGTTAAAAATAAAACTAAAAATAGATATTGAACAATAACAATAAAATTTATTGAATTATTATTGTGGCTAATTGCTAGTTAAGAATAACTATTTTTGTTTTTATTATTCATATGAATACTTCACTCATTATAGCTATTTATGAGTTATTATAATAAATATTTTGTATTTTAAATAATTATATTAACCCTTTGAAAATAAAAATTTCATTTGTATTATAATTTATTAAATTTCCTTGCTAATTATCATAGTAATTATTATAAAATAATAAAATTGAAATGAAAAATTATATTTCAGTAATTATTATAATGTGGTAATACTTTATAATTGATTACTTATAACAGTAATAATAATGTAATTTTTAGCTATCCTAATTTAACTATTTTATTAATATTATAATATATATTATGTCAATTTAAAAATCTATTATGATTTATTAGAATAATGAGTTTCTCAATAAATAAGAAATTAAATTTTAATAAACTTTGAAAAAAAATTTATATTAATATAATAAAATTTAATATCTATTTAGTAATGATTTCAGCAAATGTTTAAGATAAATACATAGATATAAAAATATAAAAATATAATAAAATTATTATTGGAAGTTTGAATTAACTTAGGTTAACTATTTTGTTATTTGTATTTGTATTATTATGTTAATTTTATAGTTCTTCTAAACTATAAGTATCTAATAATAATAATAATAATAATTTTAGCAGGCATAATGGTTTTAATTTCAATAGTTATATTATTATTTTTCCTATGATAGTAATATCATCATCATCATTGTTGTCATTGTATGGAATAAAATAATATTATTTTAAAATTTTCGTCAAAGATAATATTAAATATAATATTATTATATGTTATTGAAAAATAAAATAAAATAAAATAAAAATAAATGTTTGTTGTAATGTCCATAAACTTGTAATATGGACACAATATATTTAGTAAATATCTTACATAAAATTTTAATATACTCAAAATATATTTATAGTGTAACCATAATATCAACGCTATTTATGCTAATAATAATATTTTACTACACATGTAATATAATCATTAATATATATTGAAAATATACATTTGTAAATTTTAATATACCCAACTATATTGCTTGGAATACACAAATGACACCTTTGTATCTTCATTGAGTTGCAACTAAATTGGTCATATTTGCAATTAATGAGACATAAATTTTTTTTAAAAAATGAAACTAAACTAAATGTTGTTCACATGAAAGGATGAAAACTAAAATAATTGTAAACTAGTTGTAATGTAGTCAAAAAAATGTCTAAAGGTAATTCCAAATGAATAATAGTTGCATGTAGTTGCACATAAAGTGGTTACATTTTGACCAATTTCTATTAGTGTAGGCAAGGACAAAGCTTGCTTTTTCTTCTCGTTGGTGATGTCAATCAAATATAACTTCTTTTTTAACAATGGTAGGGTAGAGAGGATAGTCCTTAGACATGACCTAATAGATGGTCACACACACAAGGTTCGACAAATGGCCACACACACACCCAAAAAATGACAAAATGCAAAAAGGAAAAAATGTCCTTACTTTCTTTGTGTTGTGATAATGCCAAAAACAAGGGAAAGTGTTGTCACAATGTTGCAAGGTATTGTTCCTTTCCTTCCTTTAGTAGTGATGGTGGAGGCAACTTTTGTTTTGCAAGGCATTGGTCCTTCCTTCCAAAGATGGTAGGGTAGTCCTTTCCTTTAGTGGTGATGGTGGAGGCAGTTGTTATATCAACACAACACCTTTTCTTCTTTCAATGACGATGGTGAAAGCAATTGCTACAACGACACAACACCTCTCCATGTTCTAGCAACAATGGTGGAAGCGATTGCTACAATGACACAACACCTTTTCTTCTTCCAACAATGATGGTTGAAGCAATTGTTAGAACAATGCAACATCCTTCCTTCTTTCTAGCATCGATGGTGGAGGCGGTTGTAGTAGTGTCATTATTGTGAAGAAAAAAGAAAGGAAGAAAAATAATAAAAATAAGAAAAAGGAAAAAAGTGAGAGGGCAGGTAGGTGTTTAGAGGTACGTAGGTGTTTAGGTTTCAAATTGAGGGGCAAGGTGAGGTAGGGAAAGGAGAACAAAAAGAAAAAAAGGTCCCCTAGTGTAAGTTCATTTGAAAATGGTTTGAGTGGCCTCATCCTCCAATTGGTGCATTGGTGGGTGTAGGGTCACAAGGGCCATGCAAAACAAAGAAGTTTTCTTTCTTGTTGCTTATGTTTATATTTGTTATTTTATTCTTGTGTTTGTTTGCTTGTTACTTATGTTTGTTGTTTGTTGCTCACTAAATTCTTCACACCACATTTTCTTGCACATCTATTCCAAGCTCTTCTTGTTGGAGACTTGATTGGACTATTTGTGAACAAGATTGTTGTCAAAAGAGATGATATGGAACATCTTATCAATTTGCAACATATCCACAACAATTGATAAGAAGTGACCAAGGTCATCTCCCATTCATTAGCACATGTTCTTTATTTTTATAGGTTTGTATTTTTCATGAAATATTGATTTTGGATGGAATATTGTGTGGAGTTGTTTTTGATGTTTTTCTTGAATTTTGCACGGATTTTCTTCTTTAGGTTGAAAAATTTATGCATGTACATGTCTTGAACTTTATCCAAAATTTGGATTTATGTGGGAAATTAGTCTTTAACATTACAACAAGATTTTGTGGGTGAAATTTGGGTTTGAGGATTAAAGATGGCAACTATGGTGGCTTGTTCAATGGGCTTTGCTTTGGCATTGAGGACCATGACACTAAAGGCAATGAAGGTGCAATGTGATGTGTGATGAATCTAAACCCTATAAGGCTTCAACATAAGAGTCTTGCCCAATCTGAAAGCTGCTAGGGATCTTTGCGCAATAAAGTGAAAAAATCTAGAAATTAATATGTAAAGGATAAAGCTAATCTTGGTTTTCGATTCCCATGAAATTAAGACCATTCCAAGGTTCCTTTTTGCTAAGTGGATTCAAGATTGATTTACAACCATACACACTTTTTGTGCAACTATAAGTTTAAGGTACCTACAAAAGAGTTGCAAGGAGCTCTATGGGAAATCTTTGTTGAGTTCATTGAGTTTTCAGAGCACTCTTGCACCATTGAGTTCTTGCATTTTTTTAATGTCTCAACATTTTGATATTGGAGTTAGAGTTGATGACAAGTGATTTAACAAGCTTTATCTTGTGTTGCACTCGGGTGTAGGGTTCTTGTAACAGTTTAAGTCTGGTTGCAACTTGTAAACTTCCCAACAACTTTGGTTTAGCAGGGCAAGTTTATAGATTTGCAGTGGAGATGTTTGAAGTAAATAAATCTAGATATGGACCTCAATGACCACAATATGAACAAACTCATCTTCAGCAAATCTTGCTGAAATAATACATATTTTTTTTTTGAAAAAGAGGGGTCCAGAAGCTCCAATCTGAATATTTGAGAATTCCAATAGCAATCAATAATAAGTAATGCTAAGTCCACATATAAGATTTAAAAGCTATACTCATATACCAGTGTTTTGAATTGTTGTTAAGTGAGTCTTTTGGGTTTGATTCTCTGGAATTTTATTTATGTATTTATGTATTTATTTTCCCAACTGACCCTTTTATGAATTAATTTGTGCCAAAATATGAGTCATAGGTACGGTGCGGTCCTACATACATAGGTAGAGAACATATGGATGGCTAGTACATATCTAACCACTGTGGTTAGCTAATATGTGACAGGAATACAATACAATACGATACAATACAATACAACCCAGAAAAAATAAAACCTAATTTTTTTGGTCATATATGAATGGTTTAGAGAGAGAGAGAAAGAGTGAGGAGGCAAAACTTAATTTGTGTATTGCAGGTTAATGTACATCACAATATATGCCTGCTTTTATGTTACAATCGATTACTCTTTTGCTGTAGTTAAGCCCCTTGTAAGTATAGATGATGCTATGTGTAGTGTAAGTCTTGTGTTTTAAGTTTTGCCCCCCCCTCTCTCTTTTCATGTATGTACTTCCCATCAGCCAATTCAAAAGTAAACAATGGGGTCATTGCGTAATGGCTCTGGCCACAATAAAAATCATGAGAAATGATGAAATCTTGTAACCAGTGTTTTTTTTTTCTTTGCTCATTTTTCAATAATTTTTTTTGGTGAAATTAAAAAAAAAGGAGAAAAATTTGTAAAATTTATTCGTGAGAAAAAATAAATTCCAAAAATTTCCCAATTTCTTTGTTGAAAAGTGGAAAAATTTCACCACAAAAAAAGCACTGCTTGTAACATGGTTTTGGTAATTTGAGTGCAATATGAATTTAATAGGAAATATGCAGCTTAAATAGTACAGCTAGCTCTCCTCTGGGCTCCAGCTCCCACCACACATTAAATTTATCTGTAAAAGTCACCCTGTCTTTGGGTCCTAGTTTTGACCCTTTAATTCCTGTTTCATCCCCAGTTTGAGCATAGATGGAAATTGAGCAGAATTTGGCAACCATTTGATAAAACTGGCCATCAGTTCATAGGCTTTGTGCAGGTGTCTGACCTTAAGAAAGTTTCCAGCTTCCAGAGGACAAATGGAGCAATTTCAGAGATGGAAGAGGATTCACATCATTGCAGGATTTGAGTGTAAAATTTTGGCTTGAACTTGAACTAATGTTTGGCCAGAGAACTTGAACCCCCAGTTTTGCCTCTTTCAAGAATGGTCCACTTTTTACCATCACAACATCAACAATGCTTTTGCTCGTCTTCATTTCAAGTTTGCCGCTTAGGTAAGCACTTTAGGACAATGATTTTCCTTGTTGGATTTGGATTTGTACAAAAACTAACCAAAAAATAGATCCAAAATATAGTGACCTTTCCAAGGTTTTTGACTATCACATTTTTTGTCCAATTTACAACGAATAAATCAATGTGGAACTTAAGCAATGCCAAGTTGAATGACCATTGAATTGCAATGACCATTCAACAAGTATTGGAAACCATTTAACAAAACCAACATGGCAGTATATGGACTCAAATCATCAAGCCAAATAACATAAGTAGGTCAGATCCATGGACATTTTGAGGGCCACCTTGTTGGTTCAATTCACCATTAGGCCATGTTAAATCTTGCCTATTGTAGTAAAGCTCGACTATGGTTGGGGTCATTGGATGCATTGCCTTTGAAATGAACTGGGAACATGAGGGTTAGACCTTGGGGGCAATGTATATTGATCATTTTGACA
>Ga0209208_10006904_pt1 | contig 15577 bp, 11 predicted proteins | sample S1TSphfallax_3_FD_187694 | JGI IMG/M metagenome (GOLD analysis project Ga0209208, IMG submission 187694) | Host-associated microbial communities from peat moss isolated from Minnesota, USA - S1T2_Fd - Sphagnum fallax MG (SPAdes) (version 2) | ecosystem: Host-associated > Plants > Peat moss >...
GTTCTAGATGCAAACCTTCCAAAAGCATAACATTTATTTGAACTAAAAATGCCATGGAAAATAGAGCCACTTGGAAATCAAGCATCTTGCTCAAGTCATGTAATGTTGATTTAACCTAAGTTTTTGTTGTGAAAGTTTTGCAAATGATTAAAGTAGTTTTTATATCATATTTAAACTTTGTTGTCTAGTAGTTGTATATTTCAATTCAATGATGTTTTCCACCTAATATGATTTGATGTAGGGAACAAACATTATACCGAAACATGACATATATTACTACACATATTGCTATCTTTGTGGTAATATAGGTCACATATTTTTACATGCCTATGTAGTAAAATTGGACTTGTGGCTTATGTTACTAATAATAATTATGTTCAAAGTCATTTTTGTTGTTAATCATGTGATTTTTATTACCACGATTTTTTTGTTGTTTTTTTAAATAATTTTTTTTTCATACATTTTTTAAAAAACATTAAAAGTTTAGATTTTTTTCCATACTATTATGTTAAGGTTTATATTTTTTTTAAATCCAAAAATATGCCATAAACAAATATTGTATGCATTTTATGTCGTGTCCTTTTAATATCAAAACTATTTTTAAGTAGTCATGGTTACAAGTTTTTAAAAGTGTAAAATATGTATTTTTTACTCATTAGATTGATTTGAAATTTTCATGATATGTATGTAATGTATTCACAATAAATTTAAATTATTAAAAAAAGTATAATATTTTATTTCTTTTACAATCCAAAATTTTAAAAATTAAACATTCGTTACAATTGCTAATGGTACATGTTAGTATGATTGGACCCATGCATAAACATGTTTAAACATACTAAAGTAATGTTGACAATCTAGCTATCTATTTATTAACATAATCTATGAACCTTGCTTAAGTTAAAAACCTAATTAACAACCTAAAGTAGCTTACAAAACCACACTACTTAAACTATGTAACCTAAAAATTTAAGCTAGAAGCTCAAGTAGGTAGGCGTGTAGGCAAGGTAGGAAAATAGGCTTAAGTAAGTAAGTAAGTAGGATCCAATTTATATTTTTGGTCACAAGCTTTTTTTATTGGCTTGTCATAAGTGGTATTTACACTTTGAATATACTTAATGCATGTATATTGTGTAAATTAATATTCTTTTCGTTTAATTTTATAATTTACAAAGTTGAACTTGTTGATAAAGGATATGGGATAAATTTAATGAAAGGGAAACATTACAACAATATCCCATATCATCCTTTGTTTCATACAAAAGTAACCAACTTTAACCATTATTATTATTTTTTACTTTGTCCAAATGAAAAAACAAAAAGTTGATCTTAAAGACCTACCTACCTACCTCTTACAACCTATTTACCCTACTACCTAGACCTACCAATTTATTTACCTACTTACTTACCTACTTGCCTACCTACCTCCTATGGACTACAAGCTATTTATTTACTTAACCCTTTTACCTACCAACCATTGTGCAACCTACCTATTAATTACTTAATTTTCTTACTTAATAACATAATTAATGATGTGAAATAAACAACATGACAAGTTTTGTCAACTTTGGAAAGTGTAGTCCATTGACAAAAATTTGGATTATTGTTGGGGAGGTGAAGGGTTCAATTCTTAATACTTGCAACCTACACATATGTTTAAAGGATTAAAAAAGGTAGGTTAAGAAGGTTAAGTTAGGTTAGATAGGCTAACCTACCTACCTATTTGTTTTTATACAACCTATTTAAACCTATATACTATCTACCTACATACCAACACATTAATATTTTTTTTGGTAATAATCCAAAAAAAAATAGAGTAGATTTTTGACTAATCAAATCGTCCACTATCCACTAATTAAATAATCCAACATTCTACTAATCAAAAAGACCACCCAATCATGCTAAACATGTCCAAATCAATTTGTCAAAATTGATAGGATGGTTTTTTTTACACCTATCCAAATGGGGTCCTTTTTATTAGATTCTCCAATTTTAAAAATTATGAATTGTTGTAATGATATTTCCTTAAAGTCCATAAATTGAGACCTTAACTCAAAATATGGGGTGGAAACTAGGTTAGTTTTTTAGGGAACAAATGTTTTGCTACACACCTTGCCTACATAAGGGGTTTACCTAGGCCTTCTACCTAGGGGTTACCTAGGGGATCTAACTAATTACCTAAGGAATCTACCCACCAAGACTATATTTACCTATAGGATTTACATAGGGAGCTTATCTAGTCTACCTAAAAGGTCTACTTACTAACCTAGGAAGTGTATTAAGGAACATACCTAAGGATCTACCTAGGAGGTATACCTACCTACATATTACCCACTTGCCTAGGCTACCTAATTTTTTACTTAAGCTACCTACTATCTTATTTACCAACTTACTTGCCCACCTATCTAAGCTACCTATCATCCTACCTAGGCCCCCAACTTACCTATCTATTTATTCACCTACCTAGGCTACCTACCCTCCTACTTAGACCCCAACCTATTTACATAAAAACCCAATTATTTAAACTACTTACATACATAGGCCATTAAACTACTACATGGATTACATAGATAACAATAAAAACTAAGTAGGTTACCTAATTATCGCATGAACCCCATTTAGGTATATATGAGTCCACAAAAGCTTTTTAGTTAGCATGAAACTTGATTTAGACTATCCATTTTGTTGGTGTATGTAGGATGATACATTTTTTTGCTTGTTAAAACATTGAGACCAAGCGTATCTACTTGATGCAAAATATGGATTCATAGTTCCTTGTTTTCTTGCTAAAAGTACTACATTCTTTGCTATTGAATATATATGTTGCATGTGACTTCCTTCCATTAGATGTTGTTTGAATGTTATAATGTAAAGTGGTTTATTCCATCCCTTTTCCAACATTGAAGCACCGTAGTTCTAGATTCATCATGTGTGTTAGACTATAATAAGCTTATTTTGTAGCCCCTATGATTGAGCCTCAAGAAAAGCAATCAGCCACAAGGCAATTTTGTGAACTTCAAATTCTCGGTCCATGTGTCAATGTGCTCCAATTTTAAATAAACCAAAGAAAATTATGGCCTCTAGTCCTATGTGTAATCTTGAGCTTGTGTAACCTATTATTCTAGAGATGAGGATTAGGATAAATCTAGATGATGGGTAGCAAGATTATTGGTTTGTGCCTAGAATGTTGGCTAGCATATGACTGAAACTTCATTTTTTTCTATTTGCATGCCAAGTCCGGTCAATTTCAAGGTGTTTGAATAACAACTTTGGGTCACACAACTTTTTGCCATTGGTAGTCCATTACAAAAACAACTAAAATTGTCAAGATTGATTGCAATACTTCAATGCATTAATTATGCTTTTCTAGGCACATTATTTGAACTCATTACAATTTGCCTCTACATACATATATATGTTGCAAGCTGGTCAACTTCATGCACAATGTTGCTCCTCCCAACTCATGTCCCAATCACATGCATTATTGTCCTTCTAACCCAAGTGTTGTATGCAGTTAGGGATTAACATGAAATCTAAATGATGGGTTACAAAATTGGGCTCCTAGATCATAACTTACATGTGATAAGTGCTAGCCAAGGTGTGTTTGAATTATCAAATTTGTTTTCCCATCAGTGGGTTCACTGATGTATAGGGTTCATTTTAATTGTATATTTGGTTCAATTTTGTCCAGTTGGTTTCTTGTTGCTGCAAACCTTTTCTGTCAATATTTTTTACATTAGCTGGATGGGTTTGGATGGGCTTTTCACAAGACCTCCCTAACATAAACCTCCCATCAATTGCAAGGCATGTTGATTTAGGGATTGCCCAAATGTCCACCTTGTTCCATTGAAAGTTGTCCATTTGAATTCCACCAAAGTTCCGGTGAAGTTCCATTCTTATTGTATAGTCAAGTGACAGGGGAAGAAGGATTAAAACAATGTTTTATTTTTCATTGGGCATTTTTTTTGTGGATGAACGTCTTCTAGAAATTGGGTTTTCACCTACATTTGGGCACAATTTATTTAATAGTTCACCCCCTTAACACAATTTGTTTCTTGTTATTTGATTCTAAAATTTGTTTTCACGAACCCACTTAAAACTTTAGATGCTTTAATTTTTATTACACTCAACTTTCAATTATCTCGTTCCTAAGTTTTGTTTCAAGTCTTCATATACCATCTGTGAAATTATGTTGGATAATTGGTGATAGTTTTATTTTGGACAAAAACCAAGTTTGTATGCTCTTTCAAGGATGTGGCCCAAATGCTCACTTGATTTAAGGGTCCATATTCTGATTGTGTGGGCCTTGGAGATTTCATTATGCTAAGGACACATGTGAGGCCTTGAATCTTGTTTATGAGTTGATGTAATTGGAGTTGTTCTTACAATGTTGCAATTGTAGTTGTTTAGAGTATTGGGGCCTAAATATTTTTGGAGATGAAATTGTCCTAGTTTTCAATCCCCTCTCACAATCCTTGCCCAACATGATGGGATGTTGTAGAATAAAATAAACCAAAATTCACCTAGAAAGCACTTGAGCCTAGCAAAAGACCAATGACTATACATATGCTGATATGAGACCTCTTGTTTCAAACAATATACATGTGTTGGTCTACCAAATCATCATAAAGTGTCCAATTATGTTCGCATCTGTTAAGTAAATTATAATTGGATTCATGTGAAATCGGCCACTTCTACAACAACTTGTAAGCAAGGGTTAGCTTGTTGAATGGGGCTTTTTAAACATTTCATTATCACCAATGAGATTGATTTTTCAAATTGTTGGGTTGTAATTCAAGGTTGTGTAATGAGTCTTTAAACTAGTGGCCATCATTTGTATTTTATTCTATTATCATATATTTATGTTAACATTATGTGTTAATATAGGGTGATGAATCCACCATGTGATCTGTGCCTTTATGATGTTGCACAATTCCCAATAGCTAAAACATTTGTATACCAATCATAATATAGTGAGAATGATTTGTTTGAGAATGAGAGAATTAGACTTCTCATTTTATGCGCTTCAATTGCTTCGCGACTAGTACTAAGGCCCCTTTGCATCAATTTAACTTAGGTTTAATGAACATTTAAGACAATGGGTTTTATTATTTCAATGATTATCAACATGTTTCTTTGTGTTATCAAGATGAATTTGAAGATTGTTGAGTTGCTATTCAATGTTGTGCAATGAGTGTGTGGACTAGTCATGCCCATGCAGATGTTTAATAATTTTATTCTTGTATATCTAAACTAGGATTGTGTTTGGGGATCTATTTTCATTATTAAATTACACTTTGTGTGCAGAAGCTGCACCCCCCACTTCTTTCCAAGCCCCTTTAATTTGCATCAACTCAACTTGGGTGTTTTGAACCCTATGTGGCAATGATTTAACATGTTTTGGTGACTACACCCAGAGCAGTTCTATGTGGTAGTAAGATGGATTAATCAGAATGTTGGGCTATTGTGAAGAAGGTTGTGCAATGAGTGTGTGGACTGGTGCTTGTCATGACTAATTCTAATTAGGTATATCGTTGTATATGTCTAGGAAAGGTTTTGTTCCAAGGGTTTTGGTTGCATTGCTATATGGACAGTTTGTGTGCATAATCAAAACCCCAACTCTTTCCAAGCCCCTTTGCATCAATCAACTTGTGATCTACTTTAGATCTACTTTAGGTGAAACTCAAAACACCTCCAAAAACCTTGTATTCTAAGTTTCACCCCACCTTTTATTCTTCAAGTTTATGTGTGAGTAAAATAAACAATTGGCTAGTTAAACTTGTTTGGAAATATTTATAGGGTATATGGTTCATATACAAATACTCTTTTTTTTCTTTAGGCATTTTTGTTTTCATTTACATAGTTAAAATCTTAACCACATTCCATACATGATGTTTTCACTTTTTGGCTAATATGTAGAACAAATTGACATTATGAACTTTTTAAGCATAAAAAATCTTTGGAAATAAACTCCCAAGAAATTTCAAAACCTTATGCTAACTAGGAATGGAATCACATTCCATTTTGGGATTTTATAACTTTAATTTGATATCAGTAAATGTATAGATTTGAATTTTCCATTAAATTGGTTTCATTTTAGTTAACTAATGCATTCCCTAGATACTTCCCTAGATATTTTGTTATTAGATTTCATCAAATGTGACCACATTCCACATCTTTGATATTGTTCCTCATAGTCATCTTGAAACCCACCCATATTGATTCCATGGTGTTCCTTTTGTGGATGTGGCATGTGCCTAGTCTTCTAAGGAGATGTTGAACATAGGGTTGCTTAAAAGCAAGGAGGCAAAACATTAGGGTGCATAGGTAAAGCCCCAAGATGGGGCATTCCCAAATAAAGGGGCCAAGGACAAGGTGGTAGCCAAGTCCCTTGAGAATGTCCCCCAGCCAGGTTTCACCCCTCATACAACACAAGGTGAAGATTGTCACAAACCAAAAAACATGCATATCATGAGGTGTACGTGGTGGAGGGTTCTTACACCCACTCCATAATAGTGGTAGGGATCTTATGCCTACTTATAGGTGTAAGATCCCTCCTACTTTGAAGAAGTGGGTGTAGTATCCCTCATTTCTAGGAGGGATATTCATGGATAGAAAGATGCATAGAAACATGAGAGGTTTGCTGCCTAGATTGTACATATGTTGATTGAAGCTGTAATTGGAGACTGAAATCCAAGAGAAACTTGCCCAAGATTGGAGAAGACTCTCTGTAAGAAATACCCATTCCACAAACACATTTATAAGAGAGATGGTGTTGTTTTACCTCTTGACTTGCACAAGCTGCAGTTTCCAACTTGAACGAAGTGGTTGGTTCATAGTTTGCCTGCACAACTCCCTGAGACAAAATGCTCAATTTTACTCCAAGGTCAAGCTCCTATTTCGCTCTAATCCTGATTGAAAATTGTACGTGTTCAAACTTGGAAAAAGTACACTTCGGCTTCACAGTTTCCTCATGACACAAAATTTCATGAAACCCAAGAATGAGACATAACATTCGTCTTGGGGAACAACAGCAAAATAAGTGTCAACAAATTGGATCAATACAATGATAAATACAAAGACATGGTTTTTTTGTGCAGAAAGAATGGTGTTTTTTTCATCAGAAAAATTGATACAAAATGTGCTGGATAATCAGATCTGATATTGCTCAACTCTCGTTCTCTTGTTTCCAGGCTCCAAAAGAATGGGTGAGATTGTAGAATGGGTTCCGGACAGGCAAACTAATTTGCAGGCTTAACACAACTTTCTTTTGTCTGTCATTGGCTTTTTTTTTATTGTTTTGCAGAAGCTACTTAGGGGGCTATTTGACTATCAAATAGTGCACAGCAAACAGTACACTGCAGAGTGAGAAAAGGGCATCTAAAATCAACCAAAATCAGGCTTGGGTTTGCTTGGGTTTGTGAAATACCAAAAGACTTTGGGTACTTCAGAAATGATCTCTGTGATTTGACTGTTGAGGAGGCACAGAGAGACACCTGCACCTGAAACACTCTTTTGTCATCTCAGTGGGTTTAGATAACTTAAAATCTCATTTGATTATTTTGGACTCTTGTTTGTGATGGAGATTGGAATGTGTATTCGATGACCCAAGTCCCCAGTAAACAAAACCTGTCCAAAAGACGATATTGTTGAAGCCCCAGTAGCTCGCAAAGTGAATGTGATCCGCTGAGACTGTGGTCGACCACTGCCACCAATAGTGAAGTTCAATGGAGTAATGGTGACTGCAACATCTGCTGGATTTGTCCAAGTAATTGTGTATGTCTCAATGTTATTTGCAACGTTGGTGACCGTTCTGCTGATAACCTCTGTACCATTCAGGTACACAAGTGTGATGGATGGAGTGTTGAGATCCATGGATCTTACTGCAGCAGTGGGGCACACACCACCTGTTGATGCATACACTTCCCGAGGGCTCACTCCCTCTGCAGTACAGAGGAATGTGACATAATCGTCCTCTCCTGTCCCCAGATAACATTTACAGGAGCAATCCAATTAGAAAACAACACAAATCTCACTAAACATGCACTCAAATATGAGACACATAACAAGCAACAAATAAGCTACTGACCTGCATCAAAGATAATACCCGGGTTGAGAGCAGCATTTATGTTGAGTGCTCCACCACCCATGTCAAAAGGTGTGGCAGCTTGCAATAAAGGGGCAGAGCCTCCAGAGATCTCCTGAGCTTGAAGGGGGAAACCCCGTGAATCATTCACATCTGCAGTTGTTGTCATAGCTGACGCAAGTGCTGCTGGGCTCCAAAGAGGATACTTTTCTTTCAGCAATGCTGCAAGACCTGCTGCATGGGGTGTTGCCATACTAGTCCCTGATATCATTGCCCATCTCTGGCCTGAAAATCCCCTCATTTCAGTTATATCAAATCAGTAGTGTTCTCAAAATATATGAGCAAAATATACTCTCCTGTCGCTCTAGCTTTCTTAGGAGAGCTTGTACAGCTGTGAGAAAGGTGCAATAATAAATATCATGTGCATGATAGGTTTTGCAGTGGAGCTCACCCATGTAATTAGGATTGTCAATTCCAATAGGGGTCCATGCACCCCATATGAGGTATCCAGGTGCTAAGACATTTGGCTTTAAGACATCTGCCTGGTTGAAGTTGAAGTCTTTGACATCAGGTCCCCTTGAAGAAAATAGAGCCACTTGCTGCCCTTGACCAGAGTAATTGGCAATCTGCCCACCCCCTATTTTAGCTTGAGCTCCAAAATGAATAGGTGTGCCAGCTGCATCTTTGGTCGTAAGTGTGGTGTAGTAGTCGAGCAAAATCTGTGAGACCCACAGTATGACCATCAAATTCCTAACATATCTCCTGTGACCCCATCATCTATGTGATATCAGTGCAAGCAAATTGATGGCAGGGGACTCCCAGAGGAAAAAGAAGGTCAGGAGGGTCAGAAGACAACTTTGCAGGTTTAGGATACAAGCAAGAGTCAGCAGCTCAGGGGGACTAGAGGATTTGCCTCTGAGTTCATTGCATCTATGATGACAATGCCTGGGATTGTCAGAGGAATGGGATCAAACTTGCTCCCTGCAACATCAGACTCCACCACCATGACAAGACCAGCTGCTCCTAAAGCTTCGAGTGTAGTCACAACTTGTTGCATTGATGCCCCTCCAAAGATAAAGTTGAAGGAGAAAGTGCAGATCATAAGCTTCCCTTGCACCAAAAGTTTGTTGAAGAGTGAAGGCAGTTGGCAGTCACTTGGAGAATAGAGAGGGTTGCCTGCACCTTGCACTGCATCTTGTGCTAATATCATGTCATAAAGAAGTGGTCCTTTTGTTGGAGCTGTTACATAATATACAAGAAATGGGCAATTAGATATTTTCTGTATGTATCTCGCCAATGCCCAACATATCCTGAAAACCCGACTCTATAATTCTCTCTCTTGTCCCCTAGTTGTCTGAACAAAGTACTACTTCAAATGAGAACCCTTCCACAGTAAGTAAGTAAGAGTTGCATTCTTCTTACGTGCCAACAAGGTCCCAGGAAGAACAGTTTTGTTGCCGAGGGTTATCGTATTTGGGTATGATCTGTCATCAACCCCTGCACCGACCGAGATTATCCAAGGACTGAAAGATGTGATAGTCTGTTCATAAGGACCCCCATTCCCAGCAGCCTGGACGACCACAATGTTTGCCTTGACTGCATTGAGAAGTGCCACATCCAAAACATTGAAAAAGGTGCTGATTGAACCACCAGGTGGGCTATTGGGTCCCAGTGAGAGACTCAGTATGTTAACTCCATCAGCAACAGCCTGCACTTACCCAAGAAAAAAACACCTTGGGGCAAAACTATTATATAATTCAACAAAGCCTGGATCAAGCAATCCTCTCTAGATTCGGCAGATGTATGTGCAACTCTAAAGGGCCTCATTGCAAAAGCTTGAGAAAAAACCTGATCACATGCGGCAACAACATCTGGTATAAAACCCCCAATCAAGCGGTACAATGCTTTGTACACAGCAATCCTGTAGATTTGCAAACACAGGAAAAAAAACCGCTTTTCAGGATTGCAGTAAGTTGAGGTTGTTGCACTTATGCTCTAAACCACAAATATCTGAAGCACGCCAGGTAAGTTGCAAAGGAGTAAAGAGGGAGGAGGTTTACCGAGCCCTAGGTGCCATACCACTGGCATTCCCATAGAATGCACCATCCACTATCACAGGAACTCCATGGTTTCCAGCTGCTGTGGAAGCTGTATGACTGCCAACAAGCACAATGAGAGATCATCAGGCTATTTGCAAGGAGACACAGCTATGAGAGAAATATGGTAATCACATGCGATCATATGCTGAGATGTCCACTGTCATATTGGTGACCATAATTCCAGGATCATATCTAACAAGATGTGCTGTAATGTGGCCATTAGGGTTTTAAACTACTGATTCAGCTACCACACTCCTCCCTGGAACATACTCCATGCTTCAGCAAGAACAAGGCTTTCACAACTAAGAAACAGCTGCAGATGTTGTGAATCCTTCAAAATCACATAGCAGGGGCTCCAAGTGCTTTCTGATCCTTAAAATATGCATGCACATTCCTCAAAAGAAAGGATAGTTTTAACTCCAAACTCCAAAACATGCTAAGAAAATTTTCTTTCCAGTTCTTGGGTACACTTGCATCCTCAAGAAAGAGCATCTGAGGGGGTAGAAGGGGCTGGCCAACCTTCCATGGCCATCTCCATCCAAGGGAGACGCAAAATAAAGGGAGGCATTGAAGACACCATCTTTTGATGCAGCTGCAGCAAAATGTTGGGCTCCAATGATTTTCCCGTTGCAGGAACCTAGAGGAAACTCAGGAGCAACTTCACATTTGCCAGTATATGATCTCAGAGGTCCGTATGGTTTTTGTCCCTTGACAGAAAAGCTCGGATGTGTAGGGTCAATTCCAGTGTCCACTAAGCCGATCACAATGCCCTCACCCGCTCCAAGATATCCGCCTTCCTGAGCCCATATGCCTTTGGGTAATCCAAGATAATATGGTGTGTGCACTGTTGCCTTTTGAACTTTGTAGCTCTTCTCGATTCGCACTACACCAGGAGCCTTCCCAAGGAGCTCTGCCTTGAGGTTTTTCCATCACAAAGCCACAGAAAGAACACCCCCGCACCCCATCATACACACACACACAAAATGTAAGTGGGTTTGCTTGCCCCAGAAAACCACAAAAGACAACACTATTGCTCAATGCCATGTTCTCTGCTTTATTATTGCTGTGAAAACCTTTTCCAACACCAGAAGAAAATGTGTGAAGAAAAAGAAAAAAAAAGGAGCGGAAAATGAATGAAAGAGAGTATATTCGAGGCATACTATACTTACTTCTTCAGCAGTGAGCTCCACAGCAAAACCATTCACAATGTGATGATAACTGTAAAGCTTGGTATATGGTCGTCGGTTCTTGAAGAAACTATTGAGAAGTTCATCTTGCTTCATCACCAGGTATGACCTATACTTATGCACCAAATCTGTGGTATTCACCCTAGTACAAAAGCAAATGCTGCAACTCAGCTACACACAGCACAAGACCTTCCTTCCACAAAGAAATAACCACCACCCCCACCCCACCCCAAAAAAAGAAACAAAAGAAAAGAAAAGAACCCATTGAAAACACAGGCAGCATTCACAACTGTCCAAAGAAGAAGAAGAAGGGATGCAAGAAGACAAACCCACCAGCTCCTCTTTCTCAAGCTAAAATTTAGGTCTTTTGGGAAAAACCCATACAGCTCATTCGAATTCAAGAGAGCAAGAGGCAAAGATGATGATGCTCATTTTCTCCAGCTGAAGTGGAGACTCAAACATAGCCATGATGACACAAGACACATCCACTAAAAAAATGTTCCTCCATTGAATTGGCATTCCTTGTTGAGCTCATCATCATCAAAAATCCCACAAGTTCCCAAAAGCACACACACACCCAGGAAGAAAAAAAAAGGAGATACATACATGAGCTACCTTTATCACATTTGTGTTTTCTGCCTTGGGAACAGATACCATGTCTCTAATGCCATAACATTACCTGCTGCGATGGGGGAGAAATTCCCATCTCTGTGTGAACAATTGAGCTGTCTCAGTAAGACCTGGAACACCACCCTTGTAAGCAACTACAGGTTGACCTTCCAACAGCACCATATAAACTTCAGTTGCTGCTGGCGGCGTCTTCCCTGCTGCTTCTTGTCCTCCTCCTCCTCCTCCTCCTCCACTCTTGCTCTCCACGTCTTCTTGTACTGCTGCTCCTCCATGCACCACTACTGCCCATGCAACCACCACGGCACCCAAAAACACCACCAGAAAAAAAATACCCCACAGTAGCTGCATTTGCCATATCCGTGTTCCTTCTCCCCCGACGCGTCTCATCTCACCACCCATTGATATATCGCTCCAAGTCACCAATGTTCTCACTAGACTACTGTCAAGACTCAGCTGCCAAACCCACAAACCCCCCCTCCCCACGTCTTCTTCTTCTTCCTCCTCCTCCTGCTGCAGCTGCTGCTGCTGCTACCTCGATCAAGGTACCACTACAAATACCACTACTGCTACGGCTACTGCTATAACTACTATTGCTATTGCTACTGCTACCACCACCACCTGCACCTAATGGCCTTCATCCCCTCTCTTCTGCAACAGGAAAGAGTTTAAAAGCGCGCGCGAGAGAGAGACAGGGAGGGATGGAGAGAGAGAGAGAGGGAGAGAGTGGCGGAGCAGAACACAGAAGAAGAAGAAGAAGAGTTTGCAAAGAAAGAGAATCAAGTGCGTAAACTGCAACACACTGGGCTTAACTACTGTCGCCTTTGGCTGCTGGGCTGGGCTTGGCTGGGCTGGCTACTCTGGCTCCTGGCTACTGGCCAAATTACTGTCGCCAACCAGTAGCCTTTAAATTGTTTTGGCTAAATCCTTTATCAATAGTAGCCAGAAAAGTTATATTTTTAAAACCAAAGGTGGTAAAATTAAATTCTTTATGAGATTTTCAATATCCATAATTCGACCAAAATTTAATAATAATATTTTTCGCCAGGAATTTTTCTATACATGGTTTCAACTAGGGTAGCCAAATCTTTATAGAAGGATGTTCTTTGGCTATATTGTAAATAAATAAAAGTTGTAAAATCAAAGGCTTTTAAAGATTTTTAATAGCTGGAATTTGACCAAATTTTAATAAAAATCGCCAAAATTTTATAGAAGGTAAAAAAAAAAAGTGGTAAAATCAAATGCATTTTGAGATTCTCAATAGCCATAACTCGACCAAATTTGAATAAAAATCGCCAGGAATTTCTATACATGAATCAAGTAGGATAGCCAAAAAGTATAGAAGGATTTTTTTGACCATATTGAAAAAAAAAAGTGGTAAAATCGAATGCTTTTTGAGATTTTCAATAGCCATAACTCGACCAAATTTGAATAATAATCGCCAGGAATTTCTATACATGGATTAAGTAGGATAGCCAAAAAATTACAGAAGGAATTTTCTTGGCTATGCTGAAAAAATAAAAGTGGTAAAAATTAAATACATTTTGAGATATTCAATAGCCATAATTCGACCAAATTTGAATAAAAATCGCCATGACTTTCTGTACATGGATCAAGTGGGGTAGCCAAAAATTGTAGAAGGATGTCTTAAGAACACTTCACTTTCATTTTTCGCTTGTGGCCAATGCTGGTTGGCTAAATCTTTGGATAGATCATTGCCATTTTGGCTACATCACATAATTGATCAAAAAAACAAACACTGCGGGACAAAATTTAAGCCCCAACGACACACACCCCCAACCCGCCCCCCCGCACAAAATTCTAGGCATTTGCTTTTTCTTTTTTTAATTGGGGGCAAATGAAGGGACACTTCATTCATTGCAAAGAGAAAAAAAGAGCAACAAATCTGGGTCCGATGGTTAGGCAAGCAAGCACCATTGCCCAGACCAGGTGAGCACGCGAGGGGGGAAGGTAATTCAATAGGTACGTTGTACCTTGGTGGCTTTGACACATGTTTGTTGATTGATTAATTAATTAATTAATTAATTTCTCATTTTGACAGAAGAATATTCCTGAAGATTCCTTGTTTCCCTTCACAAAATTTATTATTTGGAAAAAAAAATTAAGAATTATTTCTGAAAATAACTTAATTAGTGTCAAAGTTGCCAAACTAGTACTAGGGTATGTAATATGTATGGATCTTTCTTTTCCTTCACCTCAACAAACAAAATTAATTACGAAAAGGAAAGACAAACTTGGCTTATAGGCAGTTCAGCAATTCTTTTTCAACAAATTTTGTTGCTCTTTACACGGAAAAGGAAAATAAAAATGTGAATTAAAAAAATATTAGTGTAAATAAGACTAATTTTTATGAAAAATTTTGCAATTTTTTAATTACAATTTTTTTAAAAACCCTATATATAGCTACCTTAATCTTTCATCTCTTTACTTTTGATTATTTTCTTTATCTCATTCTTTCGGGTCAATTTTATGAAAGAATTAGGTGGCAACCAAATTATAAAAGTAATTACAAATTATGTATTAAAAAGGAGGATTACACTATTTGGTACTTGGTTTAAAGGTTTTATTTTCTCTCTTCTTTTCCGCTTCTTTGGGATCCACTATCAGAGTAAGTAAGTCTAGTTTACTCATTCATTTGAAGGAAAGGCTTAATTTAACAACTATAATATTTGTTATCCAAATCTTGATGTATTTATAAACCTGCATTTGGGTTTGAAACAAGGATGACTTGAATTGAACCACTGAACCTTAAAGAAAGGCTAGAAAATCAGGAAGAACTACATTTGATCATCTTAAGTTTGAAAGTGGTTTATTGAAAGTCCTAAGAAAAACTAAGATTCTAAATAAAAAATTTAAAAATTAGTGCAAAATTAAAAAATATTTTGTCATCCTCTTTGGTGAGAAATTGTTAGTTTAGACTATTGAGACTAATTTTAAATTTGAAAATTGAACATACTTGCACTAAGTCAGTATATTTTACAACGTAAAGATAGATAGTATGAAACGGCATTGAAGAAAAGTCAGCAAATTTTAAGTATTCAAATTTGGGTTATTGTCGTTAAGTTGAACAAATACATGTCTTAAAAAGTTGAATCCAAACTCAAAATTCACCTCTCTCAACACCAAAAAGAGGGTGAATATGGAAGTTGTAGATAAGAAGTATACCAAATTTTTGCTTGGATGCTTTTTTCTTTTTTTAAACTTAGGAAACAAGGGGGGAAAAAAAAATCAAAGATGTGTCTTTTGTGATAAAAAATTCACTTTATTTTTTCCCCTTTGAAAAATAATACTTTGACACTTTCACATGATTTTTTCATGTGAAAATTTTTGCCTTAATTCACCAGAGTTCCCAGATTTTAATTAATTAATTAACATAACCAGATTTCTACAACAAGTTCCGATATGTTACCAAAATAATATGAAACATATTTTTAATTTTTTCTACTTTCACATCCGGTTTCTAGCAAAAAATTTCGCTAAATTTCCTTGTGGACGGACATTAGGTGCATCCAGAAACACCTCTTCATAATTTAATTATCTGTACCGCACGGTGTCCG
>Ga0209208_10006905_pt1 | contig 15573 bp, 11 predicted proteins | sample S1TSphfallax_3_FD_187694 | JGI IMG/M metagenome (GOLD analysis project Ga0209208, IMG submission 187694) | Host-associated microbial communities from peat moss isolated from Minnesota, USA - S1T2_Fd - Sphagnum fallax MG (SPAdes) (version 2) | ecosystem: Host-associated > Plants > Peat moss >...
TTATTCACAGATTGTGTACATCCCCGAAAACACAAACATTTGCCTTCACTTGCAAGTTCACAAAGAAAGATCAGACAGATCCTAGACTTCTTGCTTCCTACCTACCTCTCTCCTCACTTCCTCTCCTCTATTTTCTGCAACATGAGCTCAACTATGCCTCAAACGCAGCAGAAGATCTCAAGCATAACCAAGCTCTTCTCTACAGAACTCTGAACTCTCCTCCCCCCTGTCTCTTTTCTGTCCTCCTTTTTCAAAAATTATCCCCTTCTTCAAAAACAGACATTCTGATCTTTTTCTCCAGACTTTCATGAGTTTCTTCCAAAAGCTTCTCCAATTCTCCAGAGCCGCCATTCTCCATAATTGCATCGCCGACCTCAGTCATAATTCGGAGCCGTCACTTAGGCTCCATCCTCATTCAGTGCAGCCGCCATGCAAATTTCGCAGTACAACACCTCACCCCAATCCAGCAAAGCTTCCCATGCAGAAGTAATGCAAAAGCAGCCGACATGCAACCAACGGCTCAATTAACAAACAACCTAACTTCCCTGATCAGTGACATCCAGAGATTGATGTAACCTAATTTAGGGTTACATAGGAACTACAAGAAACTTGATATAATTTTAATAGTTAATCACTATGTGTATAAAGTCCTAACTAAGTCCAAAAAATACTTCATCAGATACTTGTATGAAGAAATTTTAGGACAATGGATCCAACAAAACATTCAAGTAAGTTGATATAGAACTTGAGTGAAAGAGAATTGAACTCCTAACAACCAAGAAGTTGTCCTCCTTTTGCAAACCACCAAAACCCACAACTCATGTTATAATCTAGGTCAAGAAACTTGAAATATGTTTTGTTAAATTTGTTCATTCAATTTTTCATTCAATTTTATGTATGAAGGTGGTTCTACCCTAGGAACATTTATTCAAAGTCTAACACCATTTAATGGTGAGATTCAAGTATGGAAAATTCCTAATGCTAATGACAAAACCAATGTTCGTTTGATCTACACAACAGTTCAGTTGTAGCACATGTGTTTAAGGTTTTTGCTCACACAACAAAAAATCATGGTTTTTCAAAAGGTTCAACTTGACTAAAGTGTCCACCTTGACCAAAATGATGTTGATTTTGATTAAAGGCATGGAGCATGAAAGACACATGGTTTTTTTGGTTGGTTCTTTTTACTGAAGTGACCATTTTGATTAAGTGTTAAATTGTACATCTAATAAAAAAGAACAATTTTTTAAAATGGTCCATCAATATGCCCATGGCTTAGTCAAATTGGCCATAATTAATCAAATTGGCCATATTAATTTGGGTAGCTAACCTACTTGCTATGCCTACTAAGCTACCTACTTACCTAACATATACCTACCTACTTACCTACCATCTACCTACTGTTTACCTACCTACCTATTTATTTATTTATTTATTATCTACCTACCTATTATTTACCTACATACCTACTTGTAGTTTACATAAGTAGGTATGTACATTTAAAAACATAGGTAGGTAGGTGTATGTACCTACTTTGAGTGGACTTTAACAAATTTACCATGGAAAAAATGGTCAACCCATCAATGAATGAAAACCAATTGTTATAGATAAATGAATTCATTAATATTTACTCATTAATACTTAATCAATTTTATTAATGGTTAATTCATTAAACTAACCTCCTAATTCATAATTAGGCTAAGTTAAAAACATAAGTTAAAAACCTTAGAAACTAAATTAAACATTTAAAAATCTAACCTAAATTAGACACCTAAGAACCTAAGTCACTTAACTCATTAACTTCAGATGCAAATGTGAAAGTTTGAACCTTTTATTTTTTCCCACTTTCTTCCACCTTCATGTTGAAGAAACAAGTCTTTAACCATTGAACCATTATTTAAATAAGAGAAGTGATTTGTCACATTATTTTCCTAACCTATGTGTAAGTTACTATAAACTATTCTTAAACTAATGTAGCATAACAATTAACTATTTTTAAACTACCATAGGCAAGTTAATTTTAACTAATTGATCTTTGGTTATTATAGGCTATTCCTCTTTCTCATTGGATGCTTGCAGGCTGGTGAGCCAATCAAGCAAGCTGGAATCTTGGAAGGCCCTATTGATGACATCAAGGAGACTTGTTTGCTTTTAACTCTTTAAAACCTTGGCTATATGCTTGAATTTTTTTCTTGCAGCATAGAACACCCAATTTGATCAGATTTGTGTACTACAGCAATGGGAGATTGAGCAATCCGTGTTTCATGCAGCATCATGGACCCAATCTTGAATGGATTTCATGCAACCCTAAAACACAAAGTCTAGTATTGTTCACAAATTGATTTCTTGAGGAAGTTTATGGTGGCAGGTACCCATTATAAGGCTGACAGCAAACATTCTACCACATCAATGTGAGCTTGGGGACAGCAAACAAGCCAAGATTCTGGGTGAGAAGGACAGGGGGAAAGCATCCTCCTCACCAGTAGCAGCAAACTTGATTTAAGGTGCAGAGGTGTTAATGACCTGTGATGGGGCAGAAGAAGAAGTAGTTAGTCAAGTGAAGGTTCCATGGGATCTGAATCAGATCGTCAGTCTGTGCGACTTGATATCAGCTTCGAGCTCCAGCCAACGCCGGCCTTCGCACTGCTGAATTGGTATGCATTTTTACAGCTTCTCCTATGCAGATATTCCAGTCCTGCCCTTTTTTCCTTTCAGGGGGTTATACTAACACAGGGTGAATCTTGCTTTCAGTGTTCTATAGTCCTGAACATGCATTGGTGATGAGACGGTTTGGACAGGTTCGGGAGCTGATGGGTCAGTTTCCACCTATCACACTATTGGCGCTTTTGCTGAAGCAGTCCTTGCTGATCGAAGCCTTGATCATCCTTACTGCCAGGTGACTGGATTTTCCTTGTTCCTAGATGACAGCAAATTTTGGCAAGAGAAATGAGCTTTCATCTGGGTGTTTGCACAAGCAGGAAAATGATTTGAATCTTAACAATGCATCAAGTAGACTGACTTACATACATGTCAGATGCAATCTGTAAGTCTTTCTGAAGAAGAAAATCTGAGTGTCTTTCTTTCCATTGGGCTATGGCAAAATTGCACATTCTATTACTCGATTCCTTCAACACCAGCAGCATCTTGGATGGCCTCCTTCCAGCCAGATATATGCAATGCTTGGCATCAATGTATTGTTTCTGAGTGCAGAATATCTGTTTGTGTAACATTGTCCAAAAAGGCATTGCTGCATTTGAAAGACTGTTGTGTTTTATTCTGTGGGATGTATACCTCAGTCATCATTTTTGTTTGTTCAGAGTCTCAGGAGCTTGTTTATGGACTTTCTGCACTTTTTTGGGTACCACTCTCTAACTGTTGCTGGGAATTCCTTTACATTACAAGCACAGAAGAATCTTGATTGTCTATGTAACCAGTAAAAACCATGAAGTTGAGCTTGAAGTTCATTACTGATGCTGGCTGTGATGTGGAAGGTGTGTATTTGATCCTCGACATATGTGTGTTCACATTTGGGCTGGAGGAATATATGTGAGTTGTGACCGTGGCCTGAGGTACTTTTCAATGAGACTTCCAATGGGTGTGATTCTTCTTTGAGGTTCATGCATGCAATCTAGCAGAGTCACTCTTTACAAAGATTCTGGGTTCTATGCTGCTCTGCTGTAAGAAGGGTAGATTTGATCCAATTGGGTATGAAATTTTGCAGCATTGATCCACTTTACATAGAGGACCTGTTTGATTTTGAGAACAATATGGGCAGCACTTGCTTCTGGATCCAGCAGATTGTGAAGGTGCAGAAGCCTCCATTGCTCTCTCTACTCCATTTCTCAAACAAATGAGCTATTGTTCCATAGACTTGTCACTCAAATGTCAGTCGTGTTTTATTATTTTTTTTCTGTTGTAGACAAGGTGTAAAAAATCTGCAATGCATTTCATGTTGAAAACAGGCGTTTGCAGATGCACATGCTTCACTGGAAAAGGAACTCTTTGAGGGCTCTTTGGATGGGACAAAAGCTGGAGAGAACTTCACTCTTTTGCAGAAGATTCTGCCCAGCATGGCTGGAAAGTGAGGAGGTTCACCCAGGAGAGAGCTGCTACTCTGCATTTCCCTTGCTGTGGCAACACGCAAATAGGACATGACTAAGAGGTCGGGTGTGAACTTATCTTTTCATCTCAGTCCTTTCCTTTGTCATCCATGTGTTTGAATATATCAATTTGTGTTGGCTGAAGTATGATAGATTATGGCTCCTCTGAAGGTTTTGTCTCTCCATGGTGGTCAGGTTGTGATGTTTTGTCCCAACTGCCTCTACTTCACACTCATGATTCATCAACCTGAATGTTGGGAGTTTTTCTGAGGGTTAGGGATCAGTTCTACATCAATTTTCTCGGATGTGGTGCACTGATTTTTATCAGGTGGTGGCATGACTGTTTCCTGTCTTCACACTGTTGCAACACTTGGTAATCTCAGCAACCCTGTACTCAACAAGGTCCAGACCTCTACCTGGGGGCACCTGTGCTGGTTCAAGTACTGCAATTCATCAGTTTCTTGCATTGCATAATGTAATCTGATGCTTCTTTGTGGTTCGATGTACCACCATTATCTTGGACTCTTTATCAAGGCAGCAATAGTCAAGAAAAGCACTCAGGCAAAAGTGAGCAAGGGTTCACAACTGGTCAAGGAGAACAGAATCAATCTGGAGATCATTCTTCTCACTCTTGCAAATGATGAGGAGTTCCTTCCAATCAGATACAGTGAAGACAAGCACATGATTGTCACCCCATCTCAACTGAAAAGCACAGTTCTGACCAGATGGAAACAATGGCTGCCAACTCAGAACCCCTTCTGTGGTCGAACCAGAGCTGTCAAATCGTACTGGAACAATTACGTCCTGTCTCAGTACCTAATAGCGGAATTTGACCCTCTCAAGTGTTGTTTTTTCACTATAGATTTTCAGGCAGTCAATTAGATCTTGAACCCTTGCAAACAAGGTTCATGTAGTAATAAGGTACTTGAGGAAGCTCTTTGAAGTTGCAGAAGTGCTAATCCTTCCAGCAAATGCAGCTCTTGTATCAATTTCAAAGTTTTGAAGTTTTTATTTAGACCAACCTTCATGAGCCTTGCATCAATTCATCTGATGGGATGGATTTTCATCTTTCATTTCCAATTTGTTGGGCTGTTACTGGTGCTGATGCAAAGCATGGTTTTGTGAGATTTATAACTTTTCAATCAGAACTGATATTGAAACTTCAAAGATGTTGCTCATCCTAGGACTCTAATCCTTCAGTCGCCTTGCAGGGCCAACCAAGGAAATGAGCTGCTTGAAGGAATGTACACGAGTTTCCAAAGAAGCTCAACTGATACCAGGTGAAGAAGATGAAGGGACCCAGACAACTGGTGGTATGATGTTTTCAGTCACAGAGACAAAAACTCTTCAGACAGGGAGTGTCATTTGTACTTTCATTCCTCTCCAAGCCCATCATTTATAGTGGAGTGGACGAAGACAGCCTGTTGTTCAGAGTTCCATAGGACCAGAGTAGAAGAAGACACTGTGGTTGGAGTTAAATAAAACCACAAGGATGTTAGTTTTCTCTTGGCCTGATCTTCCAAGCGCTTCAAAGATGTCCTACTTTATGTGCTAGCCAACACAATGACTGTTTGCAAGGGAAATCCCCTTAGCAAGATGGAAATGAACATCTTCCACCTTTCTCTAGGGTATGATGCAAGGTCTTTCTTTACAGAGAGCTTCTCAATGTTTGGAGCCTCATGATGGGACGCAAAATCTGGATGATGATGGTAGTACAGACCACCACCACCGATCCTTTACTCCCAACTCAAGCCCCAAAACAACAACACCAAATGTCACATTCTTCTACTGAGACAGGCACATAAATCATCCTAATCATCACAAGTCCCTGATATTTCTTGTAATTGGCATTGTTAAGAGCTCATCACTGAAGAATGTAAGGCAGGGTCTGGAGTCGGCACCCATAAGAGAATGCTAACTAATTCACCCACCTTATAAATCCCTATACGCATCCTGATATTTTCTCTTTGAAAAGACAGTTGCATCATACATTTTTCAGCACCTGATTCTCAGTAGTAAGATGCGGGGGGGGGGAGAAAAGACTCCTCTTTCAAGGACCACAACAACAGATGGGTAAAAACAGAAGCACAACAATCCAGAGAAGCATCATGTTCAAGGGTCAGAACAGATGGATGGGAACATGGGTACTAACAGAATCACAACCTAGAGAAGCATGCTCAAGGATCACAAGAGATTGATGGGTAACAACAGAATCACAACAATCTAGAAAAATAAACATTCTGTAGTAGAATCAATTGAGATGATCATTTACTGGATTTAGAGAAACAATGGAAACATTTACTTGTGAAAACATTATATGAACTCTGTTTGCAAAAACTGCAAAAAGTTTTCTTTGCAGTACAGCAAGCAGCATTTAGTCTGCAATCTCTGAGAAGAAGATTTTGCTACTGTGCTTGAAGACAGGATCAACCACCACCAGCTCATAGATTGCAACTGGCATTGGTTTGACACTGGGAAAATGGACCTAAGGGAGATCCAAAGCTCCTTCAAGTCTCTCTCCACTTGCACCCAGAACAGAACAGGTTACAACAGAAGGAACGGGTTACAACAGAAAGAACAGAGCTCTCACAGAAAGCGAAGCATGCGAAGAAATGAAGCGAGGAAAAAACATCGAAGCATGAGTAAAGAGGAAATGGGATCGAGAGCTAGTTAAGGAAGGAGCAGAAGAAACATGCACGCCGCCAGTTCTCCATATCTTACTTCTTGGTTTTTATAGGGAAGAAGAAGAAACAATGAGAGGGACGAAAGGAAAACCCTAGAAACCCAAACCCTAAATGCATCCTTCTGAACTTTTCATGTGGGGATAAGGAATTCTCAATCTGCGGTAAGAGTTTCAGGAATGTGCCAACATGGATGAGGGAAATTCCAAAGAGAAGATGCAGCAGCAGCTTTGAGCTACCTAAATCTTGCTGAAGACCAGCGTCTGGATAGAGAGAGACAGATTTGCTGGAAGAAAAAGAAAGTGGGCAACTGAAGATGTGGGCCAGCACTTGTGCTGCTTTTTCAAGCTCCTCATTCTCCAGCACGAAACTGTGCACCATACCAAATTCCAACGAACTGTTGGGTATCGCAAAAGCACCACCACCAACAACGAGCATCTGCACTGGCAACAGACATGGTGAACTTCTCCTCTATTGCGATTTCAACAAAAAAAAATTATTCTCTTTCAGAAGGGATTGGTAGTCTGAGAAGAGTTGGAAAGAAAAAAAAAATTGGCAGATTGTTGCAAAGCCCTTTTTTTAGGGCTTTCGTTGTTAGCAATTTGTTGGAAATCCGTTTCAGTATTTGCGGGCAGTATTGATAGAAGAAGAGTCTTGATTGATTCTCAGTGAATTCTCTCAACTTTTGTGCAACTTACTCTCTTGCCAATCTCTCTTGACTGTGATGTGACTTTTGTTGTGTGTTTGGGGCAGTGATTAGGGGACAAGCTAGTAGTAAAGACAACAAAGGCAAGGAAGAGGAAGGAGAGCAGATTCAAGAGTTGCGCACATGCCGCATTTGCAAGAAGCTCTTTCAACCAATTCACAATCATCCACAAGCTTGTCGCTACCACACTGCACACTTTGGGGGTGCGTTTGGAAAATTCTTTCTTTCTCCTCGAGCATCTTCCATGGATCCTTTCCTTTTTTTCTGTTTCTGGCTTATCTCCTTATAGTCACTGAGATGTCACTCAATGCATCAAGAATGGCAATCCATGTCCACCAATATCTGCACACTTTGGGACTTGGAAATTCTCCTTTCTCCTCAAGCTTCTTCCATGGATCTTTTCTTTTTTTCTGCTTATCTCCTGTAGTCACTGAGATGTCACTCAATGCATGAAGAATGCCAATCCATCTCTACCATCATCTCGACACTTTCAAGGTTTGGAAATTCTTCTTTCTTCTCAAGCTTCTTCCATGGATTCTTTCTTTTTTTCTGTTTTTCTGCTTATCTCCTGTAGTCACCAAGATGTCATTCAATGCATGAAGAATGTCAATCCATCTCTGTCATCATCATGAGCTTCTTCCATCAGAACCTAAATCTGTAGAAGAAGCTCAAGAGTGATGAACCAAAAAAATTCTAGCCACCTGTGTTCAAGAGTGATCAAATGTTTGCCACTTGCCATTTCCATGTTGTTCATCTTGAAACTCCCTGAAAATACACTTGTGTAAGAAGACACAATTGCTGTTGTTGAAGTGACTCCTGGATCCACTCTTGTGGACAATTTGTTTCCTCGTGTTCTTTTTCTTGTCAGCGAGGTGCTGCTACCCTCATTGCACAAACTACATCTGCTGTAATCCAACAGTATGAACCTAGGCTTGGATATCCATTTGCCTTTGGTAACTTTGTTTCTCCAATGTAGGTTCTCTTAGATGTTCTTAGATTTGCACCACCAGAGAGATGTTGCTCTCAATGTGGAAAACCTTGTATTGAATAGGTGGGTTGAAGAAGCATCAACATCTCACTGTGGTTGGTTGAGTGAAGTGGCAATGTTGTGTTTTGTTTGTGTGCCAGGGGAAACAAAGAGAAAGTTTGAAAGCGTGTACACAGGGGGTACATTGACTACTGTTGGTGGTGGTGAGATAGTGCAGTATTGGCATTGCTGTGGTGTCACTGACCCTTTTGATGGTGGGTGTGAAGCTGCACCTCATATGTCATATGATGATTGATTGATTGATTGATTTATTTTCCATGCTTTTGCTTAGATTCATCCATCAACAAATAGACAACATTGCAGAAAAATGCTCTTTTTTGCTTTAATGGAGAAAACAGAAACCATGGACATATAGGAGGTTGTGCCCATCACCACAAATAGAATGTACAGGGATATTGCCAGCTCTCTCTTGTAGAATTCCTAATTTGTTTATGCTTATCAACACTAGTATCCTGATTCGTTCCAAATGTTCTCCTCTTGAGTGCTCTTTGCCCCATGTACCTTGTCTTTTATTAGCTATGGTCTTTTGAGTGCTAGCCCACATAACGACTCCTCAAGTCTTCCCATTGCTTATGAAAATACGACAAAATCACTACCAATTCCACACCTTGTCTGCCCTACAACCTCATTCTCCTATCTACTTTTAATATGTAGTTTTTACTATCTACTTTTCTTCTCCTTTTCTGGCTCCCATCAAGGGTAACTAAAACATGATCAATCTTAAAACAAACATACAATGACTCCTTCCTACTGTACATAGCATTCCCACAACCTCCTTCCCCAATGTTTTATTTACAAATCATCTTAGTACAAAGAAAAATGAATGATCCCCTTCCTCTATAGGGGTTTCCTCCTATATCCCCCTTCCCTCTTTACTTGTCTTTGTTGTCCCCTCTTGCTCATCACCATCATGCCTCCTTTCCTCTCCTTGACAGCAACATGTTGTTCCAAGGCTTTATCCTTCACTCTTTCATGATCCTTGCTTTTCTTTCTTTTTGTCATTTTTCACTCAACAAGGAGACACCTAGAAACAACATCCCTTCTACATACAAACCCATTTAAAATTGAAAAAGGGTTTAAGGTTCAATTCATCTTCAAAGTGGTGAAGTCCCCCCTTCCAACCTAATTATTAATGATTATCTACCTTTGTACATTTAGCCTATGCCCCAAACCTATCTCTTATATACTTATCATATCTTTACAAATGTCAAAATGTTAGGGTTCAAATCTCTTAATTGTCCAAAATTGCATTGTTTGCATTTCATGTTTAGAATGTCCAGTTAAGTTAAAATTTTATTAATTGTTCATTTTGCTTGGAATTTGTCCAAAAACTAGGTTACCTTACCTAAAATGTCTAGTTAGGTTAGAATTACACTAATTAACTAATTTTGTCTAAGTCCTTAGCTATTCCAAGTATTTGCCAAATAACCTTGCCCCAACAACAATTGTTTGTTCAAATTTTGGGGTTCATTATTGTACACTTATGTGCACCCACCATTAGGAGTTAATGAAGTCTATGGGTATTCATGGTAGCTTGTCATTGTTATTTGTAATGAAGGTGATGATGGTCTTAACACTTTTGTGAACAACTCTTATAAGCTTACAACTTGTGATTTCACTCATTGTCATGTTACCTTTAAATCACAAAGAAAATATATATATATATATATTTGAAACGAATGCTTTCTTCAAAATCTATTTATCCAAAAAATAGACTCCATCAGAAATTGGTGTTGCAACAATTACATCAATATGGAATTAATCTATTTCGAGCCAAGACAACTTGTAATAAGATATACCAAAGCGACTTTATCAATTTCTTTAATAAAGTTTTTCTTGTATTTTCTTGAATCCTTATAATATGTTTTGGAGATATCTTTACAATTTTCATAGATATGTATTGTATTAATATGTATTCATTAGCATGATCAAATGAGGTGGAAGATCATCATAAGAATGGGATTCGATTGGCAAACAAAAGTCAAGAGATTGGGATATGCAAGGGCATGCAATCTTTTGGTAATGGTAACTGAAATAAATGAAAGATCAAAGGCACCACCAATAGGTACATTATCCAGTTTTACTCCAAAAGGAACTGACATCATTTCATGCAACTAGCTTAAGAAAAAGTTCAAACACATGCACTCTTCCTTGTTAATTCATGTTCTTAACAATGCACCATTCTCCACAAATTGGGTATCGCAAGATAATGTTTCCAAAACCACATAATCATGACTGCCTTTGTGTCTTCCAACCAATGTTTCTTGAATATTAGCCAAAATCATGACTAAATCTTTTCATTGCTCCTGGAAATGTGATAGAATCTTAGGATGTGCATTTTATTTAATGGTTTACCAAAATTTTATTGATTATCAAAAGTTTTGTCTACACCCACCATAATGAGTTTGATGAAATCATTGGGTACTTACGAAAGTTTGACATCACTATTCATCATGAAGGTGACGGTCTGGCATTTTGTGTGCAGCTCTCACAAGGTTATTTATGATTGCATTCATTGTCATGTTATTGTTGAATTGTTGTTATGGAGATGCAATTTCAATGTACCTATCTTGTAACCTTTGTATTTAGCCATCATTCTGGACATATTTTGCAATTGATTAATGATTGATTAGTTTAAATATTGTAGAACTTTTTTGGAAGTTTTTAAAGATCTTTTGGTTTGATAATGTTACTTTTTGACCATTCCAAGAAGGCACCAACTAATACAATGTTTTGCTTGGAAGGTTGTTGTTTTGATGGTTTGCTTTTGAATGCACACTTGCCAAATGCAACAAAATGCAAATTCAAGCCAAACACAAAAGTTTCAATGTGAATCTTAGTTGGCCAACCTGTAAGATTACTACATTTGGCATTGTCTTTTTAATACATCAATTATCATCATTGACAAGGTCAAAAAAATGTGTGCAATCTAAATTTTGCCATGCAAATGATGAAGTATGATTTGCATGCCTTTAGAAATTCTTCATTTAGTAGAGTATACAAACATATGAAGACAAGTTTGTTGATGGGTTTGTTGATAATAAAAGAATAGATATACAATTGCATGATGTTAAAATATATTAAACACTACACAACACTTTAAATGTTTTTTACTTGCAACAATACATTATGTGGTGAACATACATGAAACCATTGAATGGCAAATACATTCATACCCTTGCTCTCTAATGGAATTAACAAGAATTTGAAATGTTAGAACTTGCATGTAGCAACTTGAATCATCAAACATAGGTAACAACCACCTTTTACAAAAAAAACACATGTATTTATTATTGAATAACTAGATTTCCCTAAGCATATTTGTTGGAGTGCCAACATTGCATGAAGACACATGTACACATTTATTAACTAAACTATTTCTTGAAGTTGAAGAGTGATTTACATGGTAAGAAAATTTGTAAAGTTGAGTTGTAGACTCTCACTAATGAGCCTCTTATTATCACTTTTCAAAGTGAAACATATATATTCATCTCCCACTCAAGGCATTTTCAGAACTATGTCCCAACATCATGCACAAAGTTTTTAAAACATGTGAAAGCTTTGGTAAGAATGTCTATTGTCTACTTGATTATGCCAATGTAAATAATGCTAATATCGTCTTTTTACCAATGTTTTTTAAGGGTCAATGCATGGTAGGGTGGACCAATTTTGGAATAACGCAATCCACTTTTATACAACCTAAATGTGATTCTTATGATCACATTCTTTTGTACATATTGGAATTGTCCAATGAAAGTCATTTTGAATGTATAAGGTTCAAAATGTACATAATGCAATTGATTAGCATGAAATATACATAATTTTATAAGAGTTATGGACTTTTGAAATTGAAAATGAGGGTATGTAACACTAGCAACACTAAATGAATGGACTTTGATTTGGTTCTATGATGGATCTCAAAAATAATTAAGGAATTGGTTTTAGTTTTTTAACTATAACAATGAAATCAAGATTGAAGGTTTTGATTAATATCTAATGAAGTTTATGATCTATGGACTTTTATTTGCTACAAACAAGCACATTTTTTCAAAAGTCCATTTCATCTTGAGAAAAACATGATTTATTTTGAAAGTTTACAAGTATGTTTTAATCAATGAACTTTACAATAATGAAAATTTTAATGAAAAAAAATCATTTCAAATCAATGCATTGTCCTATCAAACTACAAAAAACATTTCAAGGCTCCAAAAAAATACAAAGGACTTTCAAATTTCTAAATTCTTGTCATTTTTTGGTCCACCTTACCATGCACTTATAATATTTTTCAGGTCAATGTGTTTAATTCTTTTGTGAAATTAACATAATGCATCCTTGGTTATCTTTGCATCCTTGTTGGATTATATGTACCATACCATATTTGCCATGAACTTTATTGTTGAAACATTTTTTTTTTTTGAACTCAAATTTGTTGTCACACAATTTACATCAATTTTGGATGTTGCCACACATGTTTTCTCTCTTTTGCACAACATAATATGATAATTGGTTCACCACTTAAAGATTTTATGGAACTTTTCTTTGACTTTTATCATCCAACTTTCTTACATAATCAATGTGACAATATGTTGTGAGCAATTGTTTTCCACTTTTCATTTGCATATAGCACATAGCATGTTTGCCTTTTGCAAGTGTTTCAAAATACCTTTCATTACTCTAAAATGCACAACTCATGAGCAACTTGAAAATTTAGCAACATTGTTCACACCATGTAATATACTAGGTCTTATTGGAATCACAACAAACATCAAGCTTCCCACTCCTTTGTTCTATGGAATGTAACATTTTCTTCATATTCATTATGTTCACCTTCCAAACTAAGATATACATTGAATCAATAGGGGTGGCAACTAAATCACATATTGATACCTATACTCAATCAACATGTTGAACTTGGTCAATGTAAAGCAAACATTGTTCCCTTTGGTGAAAAATGTTTAATCTAACATTTTTTTTTTGTTACACATCTAGTGACCTCAAAGGCCATGTTAGTTTCATCTATTCAACCATGTTTTTAAATATGGTTTTTGTATTTGCCACATGAACCCATCATGCAAAAAATGGCCATAATTGCTTTGGATTTATTATATTGTAATACACACATGAATCAACTTCACTAGGCATAAAATGGCACTTCACTAAGATATCAAGGTCCAACATGGGTATAAGGAGTCACTTGGGAACTTAACCATTGTTTAATTTCCATTGTGATAAATGGTTATTGAAGTTGATGTTAATGAACTTGTACAACATTATTCTTGATTTATTATGGAACCAATTTAAAACATTTGATAAAAATATATAGAGTGTCCTAGAAAAACATTTATATAATATATATAATTTTTTGTTCTTTATAAAATTAAAACTTCAAATCCTTTGAAAGTGACATTTTTGTGAATACACTAATTTATGTTACATAATTTACAATGTAACATCTTTTTGCACCATGATTTTTTTAAAAATATCTTTAAAATGATTTGCAAATCATGATTTTAAGCATAATATTTTGTAAAAGATTGAATTTTTAAGGATTTTTATTTAAAGATTAAGTCCTATGAACAAGTGGTTCCTATTAACTAGTTTGGACCCATTTGCAAAAACAAATCATGAATTAAATGCCTAATGTAACCCATAAAATCCTTATAATAATTTGTAAAGACTTGAATTTTTCCATATTTGTTATCAAAACCAAGAAGTTACATCATACAAGTCTATTTTATTAAAATTTCAATTATAAAAGTTTTAACATCAAACTACACAATCTCATATGAAAATCCTCAACACTAGCAACCAACACCAACACAACTTTCAAATGGAATCATATTTTGCTACAAGAATGTAAGTATCTCCAAAATGGAACTCCTCAAATCTTTAAACCCCTTTTTCCATTCAAACATGACCTTGTGTTTGCATCCATTAAATTGTGCAACTTGAATTTCAATTTGTAAACACATTGCATTAGATTGGATGCGTTCTTAGTACTAAGTTAACCAACTTCCATGTTTGATTCTTGATTACTAAATTGTAAAAAGAAAATGTGATAGACAAACAATGTTAATAGGCAAAGGACAATGATCATATCATTCAACAAACCAACATGGGTATATTGTTTAACACCACAAAATCAACTCATGATCATGCCCATTGGATAGTCTTGCCTCAAGACTCATTGCACTTCATGGTTTATACAAGATCACTATTTCAATTGTATTGTCAAAGCCTCAACTTCTTTAAGTCCAAGTTTTTTTTTTTGACCCTTGAATTGCATAGTGGAAAATTCACTTGAAAGCTCAAATCAAGATTTCACCAAATAGTTTCTCACAAGCACTCCATCTCTTTCACTATATATTTTTTAACTACTAAAATGCTTGAAAATTTATGTCCATCACATACACACAAATTTAAGAAAAAATTACCAATTTTTCATCTCTAATCCTTCCAAAATATTCCAATTATAAGGATTGGTCTCCTCCTAAGAACACAACCCTAGAGAAAATATTATAGACTCTAGGGACTCATAAAAAAAAAAGAAAAAAAAAAAGTTAAAAATAATTAGCATGTATAACATAACACATGAACTAATTATGTATACTATTTTTTTGTTAGACCATCTCCACCCCAAAATAATAAATTATCATTCCTTTATATTAAAGTAGATTAGAATTTAGTATTCATTATCCCCAACCACAAACATCATAACCACCCCATCAAACACTCAAAGACCATTTATGTTTGTACATTTGGAGCACTCATGGTCACTATCCAAATATGCAATAGAAAAATGCTTTTAAAGAGGGTGAAATGTGGCCCTTGCATTTTACACCATTAATATTAGATAACGACAAAATTTGCATTATCTTGTTGCAAGATTTAGTGAAAAACCTACAATAAGTTAACTAAGATACCTTGAGGTAAAATAATGTATAATAGTTTAGGGTATAACAATTTGTAATAACCTATAATAATTTATAATAACTTGAGATATAAATTATAATAACTAAGGTAACCTAAAATAATAGG
>Ga0209208_10006906_pt1 | contig 15571 bp, 12 predicted proteins | sample S1TSphfallax_3_FD_187694 | JGI IMG/M metagenome (GOLD analysis project Ga0209208, IMG submission 187694) | Host-associated microbial communities from peat moss isolated from Minnesota, USA - S1T2_Fd - Sphagnum fallax MG (SPAdes) (version 2) | ecosystem: Host-associated > Plants > Peat moss >...
CGCCGGCCTCGGCGGCCGTGATTGTGAATGCCGCGTAGCGGGCGCGGAGCGCATTCGGCAGCGTGTGCCGCGCGCGAACGTTTAGTGCCGCGCACACACGCTCGACGCTGCTGCGCGCCTCGTCGAGCAACCCGTCCGCGAAGAACCCGTCGAGTCGCGCGATGCGCAGCTCGGCGAGATCGGGATCGAGCGCCGGTTCCGGCGTCCCCGCGAGCACCGCGTAGGCGCGCGCGAGATCGGCGGCGGTGCGCGCGAACGGCCCCACCGTATCGAAACTCGTGACGAACGGATATGCTCCCGCGAGCGGCAGCGCTCCGAAGGTCGGACGGATGCCGAAGATGCCGCACAGTGCGGCCGGGACGCGAATCGATCCGTTGGTGTCGGAACCCAGCGCCAGCGGCACCATCCCGCTCGCGACGGCCGCGGCCGAGCCGCCGGAGGAACCGCCCGCGCTGCGCGCCGGATCGTGCGGATTTCCGGTCGAGCCGTCGTGCGCGTTCTCGGTGACGAAACCGTACGCGAACTCATCCATGTTCGTCACGCCGACGAGCACGGCGCCCGCGCCCTCGAGGCGGCGGATCAGCTCGGCGTCGTGCTCGGCGGGCGGATCCTGCGCGGTGAGCTTCGCGCCGGCGCGCGTCACGATGCCGCGCACGTCGAAGAGATTCTTCGCCGCAAACGGCACGCCGGCGAGCGGGCCCGGATCGCGGCCCGCCGCGATCGCCTCGTCGACGCGCCGCGCGGTCGCGCGCGCGCGCTCCGCGAAGACGGCCGTGAACGCATTGAGGCGCGGGTCGTGCGCGGCGATCGCGTCCAGCGCTTCGGTGAGGAGGGCGTCCGCCGTCGTGCGCTTCGCGCGCACGGCGGCGGCCATCTCGCACGCGTTCACGCGTCACCGTCGCGCGGGAGATCGACGGACGCGATGTCGGCGGCGTAGCCCGCTAGGCGCTCGAGGATCGCAACGACGACGGCTCGATCCGCCGCCTCGAGCGAAATGCCGACGATCACCGCGGCGGCATCGGCATAGGTCTGCATCGCCGAGCGCTCGTCATGCTCCATTACGTGCGCGTTTCGGAGGCCGCGCGACGAGGAACCTGTCCAACCGGCTAACGCCGTGCGGCTTCAAGGTAGCAGAAGGCGAACGGACGGTCGCGCCCATCGCAAGACCTAGAGTCTTCTATGGATGCTACACGCCGTTCGTTCTTGTCTGCCGCGGGTGCGACCGCCGCCGTGTCCGCGTTGCCCGGCTTCGCGCGCGCCGCTACGCAGCGTACGGTCAAAGTCGGCATGCTCAAGACGGTCAATACGATCGTCATGCAGTTCTATCAGAAGTTCGCCGCGCCGGGGACGACGTACGATGTGGTGATCTACGATACGCCGCCCGACGGCAAGGACGCATTGGTGAGCGGTGCGGTCGACTTCGGGATCTTCGGCCTTGCGGCCGCGACCCTCGGCGCCTCCGTCGGTCAGCCGATCACCGTCATCGCTGCAGCGGGACAAAAGGCGATGGCATTCGTCGTCGCCGCCGACAGCCCGGCCAAGACGTTCGCCGACATGAAGGGGAAGAAGATCGCCTATCAAGTCGGCTCGACGCAAGAAGTCGTGTTGCGCGAACTGATGAAGATGAACAACATGACGACCGCCGACGTGCAGCTCGTGCGGCTCAGCTTCGCCGACATGGCGAACTCGCTTGCGCGCGGCGACGTCGATGCATACCTTGGTTCCGAGCCCGGTCCTTCGATCAGCGTGCTCAGCGGCAAAGGCCGCGTATTGCTTTACCCCTACAACACGCCGGTCGGCTCGATCAACGTCGTCTTTGCAACGCGGCCCGACGTGATCGCCAAAGATCCGGGCTACGTGCGCGAGGTCGTCAAGACGCACTGCGCGGCGTGCGATTGGGGCATGAAGCCCGCCAACCGCACCGAGTTCGAAGCGGTGACGACCAAGGTGCTCGGACCGCCGAAAAACGTCCTCGACCTCGCGATGAACAACATCAACTTGGATTGGGACATCAACGCCGATTACCTCAAACGCGCGAAGTACTACGGCGCGCAGATGATCGCACTCAAAGAGATCGCACAACTCCCCGACTACACGACGTTCATCAACACGTCGTTTCTGCCGAAGTAACCCGTCTGTCTCCGGCGGCGGTCGTCTTCGACCTTTTCGGAACGCTGCTCGACATCGCATCGCTGCGCACCGCGGCGGCCGCGGTGTGTGATGCGCCCGAAGCCTTCGTTGCGACCTGGCGCGAGAAGCAACTCGGCTACGCCTTTGCGAGCGCCATTATGGATCGCTACGAGGATTTCGATGCGATCACCGGGCACGCGCTGTGGTTCGCGGCGGCGAAGCACGGCGTCGCGCTCGATTCTGCCGGCGCCGCCGCGCTCGTCGCGGCCTGGGAGCGCGTGCAGCCGTACCCGGATGCGGCCGAGACGCTCGCGGCGCTGAAGGCGGCGGGTCTGCGTTGCGCCGTACTCACCAACGGCACGCCGTCGACGTCGCGCGCCGCGATGCAGCACGCCGGCATCGATGCATCGATCGATGCGCTGCTGTGCGTCGATTCGGTGGGGATTTATAAGCCGTCGGCACGCGTGTACGATCTGGTGACCGCGCATTACGGCGTCGCGCCCAAAGACCTCGTGTTCGTGACGAACAACGGCTGGGACGCGACCGGTGCGACGGTCTACGGCATGCGTGTTGCCTGGTGCAATCGGCTGGGCGGACCGGCGGAAACCTACGGACCGCCGCCGGTGTGGACGCTCGAAACGCTCGCGGCGCTGCCCGCGCTGCTCGACGCATAGCGCGCAAGCGGCGAGCGCTAGACAGCGGGCTCGTGCCCGTCGGGCACGTGAGAATTAACGATAGTGTGCCGCGGGCGTTGCTGCTACGCTCCGCTGGTCATGCTTTGGAGTTCTCAATGAAACGTATCTTAACGGCGCTGATCGTCGCGCTGCCCCTTTGGCTCGTCGTGCTGCCGGCGGCAGCCCAAGAGACGCCTTCCTACGCGCAGACGCAAAATGCCGCTGAGGACGATGCACAGATTCGCGGCCGCATCACCGGGTTCGACGGCAGCTACAACGTTCAGGTGACCGATGAGCGAGGCTATGCCGACAATGTCGAGCTCCATGAAGGCACGATCATCAACCCGACGGGCCTGACGCTCGCGCCCGGCATGGTGGTTAGCATCCTCGGCTACAACGCCGGCTCGTATTTTGCGGCGAACGAAATCGACACGCCGTATGTCGAGCAGGGCGGCGATCCGTACTACGAGGGCCACCCGTGGGATTATTACGGTCCATCGTTCCAACTCGGTTTCTTTTTCGGCAACACCGGCTGGTGGCACGGGAACACGTTCGGCGGAGAGAACCAGTTCCGGGGCGGAACGCGAGTCTATACCGGCGCGGGCGTTCGCGGAACCTATAACGGCGGCGCTTTCCAGGGACGCGCGTACGTGGCGCCGCCGGAACGCGGCGGCTACCATACCGGGTCGGCGTCACGCGCGCCGGCAGCTTCGCGAGCGCCGGCTGAGTCGCACGGGGAACGCCACTAGGCTCCGGTCGCCGGCTCGTGCGCAAAGCGATCGATCACGCGGCGCTCATCGCGAAACCGGGCAGTGAGATTCTGCTGGACGATTTCGACCCGGGCTTCACCGGGCCGTTCGATACGAAGAGCGATGCGGAAGCGGCCAGTGCGGAAAATCTCACGCACTTGGCCGCGCTCCAAGATCTGTTCTACGCGGATCGGCAGCGTGCGCTGCTCATCATCTTCCAGGGGATGGACGCCGCCGGCAAAGACTCGGTGATCCGCCGCGTGCTGAGCGGCGTGAGTCCGCAGGGCGTCGACGTACACGCCTTTGCGGCACCGTCACCGATCGAGCTCGCACACGACTTTTTGTGGCGCTGCGCGCTGGTGCTTCCGGCGCGCGGCCGGATCGGCATCTTCAATCGTTCGTATTACGAAGAGGTCGCGATCGTGCGCGTCCATGAATCGCTGCTCGCCCGCGAACACGTTCCGCCGCCGGTGCCGGGCGGCGATATCTGGACCGAGCGTTTCGCCGACATGGTGGCCTTCGAGCGCCACTTGGTGCGCAACGGGACGATCGTGCTCAAATTCTTTCTGCATGTCTCGAAGGACGAACAACGCAAGCGGCTCCTCGCGCGCATCGACCGCCCGGACAAGAATTGGAAGATCACCCCCGCCGATCTTCACGAGCGCACGTTTTGGGAGAGCTATCGGCACGCGTACGAGCAACTGCTGACGCACACGAGCATCCGCGAGGCGCCCTGGTACATCATCCCCGCCGACCACAAGTGGTTCACGCGGGCGGCGGTTGCCGACGTCATCGTGCGTTCGCTCGGCGCGCTCGACCTTCACTATCCCGCCATGAGCGCTCGTCAGCAGTCGCAGCTCGCGCTCGAACGCGAGCAACTCGACGCGGGCGGCGACACGCCGCTGGTCACGCCCGTCAACGCTTAGGAGTGCAACGCCGGATGCGGCGTCGCTCTCGTCTGGGCCTACCGTACCGAATGGCCTGGAACGTCGTGTTGCGAAGGACGATCGATGATACGCAGCCAGTTCCTCGCCTTGACCGCCGCGCTGCAGGCGGGTGCGGCCGGGACCGCGTCGCAATCGCCGTTCCCGGGGCAGATCAAACCGTTGCCGCGGTCGCTGATTCTGAGCGGTGGCGGCGCGCTGGGCGCGTATGAAGCCGGTGCCGTCGCGGCGCTCGTGCGCGCCGCCGGCGTCGGCGAAGGGCAGCCGCTGCCCGCCTACGGCGTCGTCGCCGGAACCTCGATCGGCGCGCTCAACGCGTACCTCGTCGCGACCGCGCAGTGGTCGAAACTCGCCGAGCTGTGGGCGACGATTTCGGATCAGCACGCGGTGCGCTATAAACCGCAGTACGCCAAGATCGGCAACCAATCGAGCGGCGTCCTCACGCGGCTCGCAGAAGTGATCGCGCTCGGAACGGGTGCGGGGAAAAACGTCCTCGGCGTTTACGACGGCGCGTATCTGGAAGCGTTCCTCTCCGCGTATATCGATTTTTCACGTCCGGTGGTGACGCCGGTCGTGTGGGCCGTCACGAATCTCACGACGAATCTGCCGGAGTATTTCTATCTCGTGCCGGCGAGCGTGAGCGCGGAGCAGTTACGTCTCGCGCTCGACGCCGTGCGGATCGCCGTCGGATCCGTAATCGCCGTGCGGCCCGCGGATCCGACCCTCCTCGTGCGGCAACTCCGTGCGTCGGCAGCCGTTCCGATCGCGTTCGATCCGGTTGTCTTGAGCGGACCCGACGGCAAACCAAGTCAGTACGCAGACGGCGGGATCACCGCCAATACGCCGATCGGTATCGGCCGGGCGTTGGCCTCCGCGGTCGACGTCGTCCTGCTCTCACCGCCGTTCGCGGGACAAGCCTACCGCGACATCCTCGAGGTCACGCTCGGCTCGTACGGCACGATGCAGCGCCGCTTGATGGCCGATGCGCTGCAGGCCGCGGTGACGGAGTCGTTTCTCTTCCGCCTGTTGCGCTCGATTCCGAAGACTGAGGTGGCGCGTTTGGCAAACGATTTCGGCTACACGGCTGCCGAGATCACGGCGTTCTCCGCGCTGCTCTCCGACACCAGCTACTTCGTTCTCCAGCCCGAGGCGCCGCTGCCGGCAACGATTTTTGGGTTCGATGATGCGCGATCGATCCAGCGCACCTACGAGCTCGGTTTCGCGGATGCGGCGGCGGGATTCAAGCGGTTCGATCTCACCAGCGAAGTCGGCCCCACACCGCCATGATCGTTATCGACGGTGCACACGTGCTCACGGAGCGCGATTTTCGCGCGGGGACGGTTGCGATCGAAGGCGGAACGATTGCCGCGGTCGCGTTCTCCGGTGACGATCGACAGGGGCTATGCGAACGTGCGCGCGAGGTCGTCGACGGCAGCGGGTGTTGGCTCGTCCCGGGTCTGGTGGATTCGCACACGCACGCGTACGGCACGCTGCTGCGCGGCACTGAGAGCGCGCTGCCGCTCGAACTCTGGTCGCTCTATACGATCGCCTACGGCCAGGGGCTGGGTGACGATGCGATCACGGCGGCGATGCTCTTGCACGACGCCGAGTGTATTCGAGGCGGGATCACCGGCGTCGTCGATCACTTCCCGCACGTTGCGCACGCCCGGGCCGCGTACGCCGCCCACGAACGCTCCGGGATGCGGGTGCTCTTCGCCGTCTTTCTCCAAGATCTCAGCGATTACGATCTACTGGCGATCGACGTTCCGTCGCCGCTGCGGGATCTCGCGGCGATCGCGCCGGTCGATTCGCGGAGCTACGACGTTTGGTTCGGCGATCTGCTCGGGACGGCCGCGGCAGCGTCGGGCCGCGTGCGGCTGGCGCTCGGGCCGAACGCACCGCAACGCTGCTCGCCCGCGCTTTGGTCGCTCTGGCGCGAACTGCGCGACCGACACGGGGTTGCCGTGCATGCGCACGCGCTCGAAACGCGCGCGCAGGCGCGCATCGCGCTGCAGCGCTGGCCGGACGGCGGGATGATCGCGGCGCTGGAGAGAGCCGGGCTGCTCGCTCCCGGACTTTCGCTCGCGCACGCGATCTGGACGACGGACGAGGAGCGCGAACGGCTTGCGCGCTGCAACGTCGCCGTCGTTCACAACCCGCTCAGTAACCTCACGCTCGGCAGCGGCGTCATGCCGCTCGCGGCGTATCTCGCCGCCGGCGTGCGCGTCGGTATCGGCACGGATGCCTCGAACTGCGCCGGCCGGCACGATCTCTTCGAGACGATGCGCGCCGCGCTCACCTTGCCGCGCGTGCACGATCCGGACCCGGCGGGCTGGCCCGACGCGAGTGCGGTCATGCGCATGGCGACCGCGAACGGGATGGCGATTCTGGGCTACGGCGACGCGCCGTCCGGGATCGTCGCGGGGGCGCCCGCCGACCTCGTCTTGGTTCGGCGCGACCGGACCGCTACCGTGATGTCGCACAGCACGCTCGATGGGTTCATCGCGCAAGCCGGCCGCGAAGCGATCGAGGCCGTGATGATCGACGGCCGTTGGGTGCTGCGCGACGACCGGATCCTCGCCTTCGACGAAACGCGGATGCTCGCCGCCGTCGCCGCCGCGCACGGCGAGATCGCGGAACGCGTTCGCGCGATTACGCCGACGATCGACGCGGGATTGGACGCCATCGCCGCGCAGATGCGGCCGTGGCTGGCACCGCTCACCGTGCCGACCGATTAGCTCGGTTTCAACCGTACCGCCGGAGGGGCCGGGTCCGTTCGCGGAGCCGACGACGCACCTCCCTCGCCGTAGATCATCTCGAGACCTTTTCCGGTGCTGGGCTCGGCAGGAGCCGGATGAACCCGGCCCGCGCGCAGCAATGCGCCGATCTCGGTCGCCAGCAGGGGCTTTGCAAAATACGCGCCCTGCATCTCTTGGCAGCCCCAGCCGCGCAGAAGGGTGGCTTGCGTCTCGGTCGTGACGCCCTCGGCGATGACGGGAATGCGCAGTTCGCGCGCCAGGCTCAGCGTCGCCCGGACGAGCGGCGCCTTTGCGGAGCATGCGGCCAGACCGTCGATGAAGTTCGGCGCGATCTTGATGCGCCGGACGGGGAAGCTGCGCAGGACCTCGAGCGATGAATAACCGTTTCCGAAATCGTCGATCGTCACGTGCAGCCCGAGCGCGAGCAGGGCGAGGAGGGCAGCGTTGTAGCGGTTTGCGGCCTCGGTCAGCCCGCTCTCTCGCAATTCGAGTTCGAGCATGCCCGGGGGCACACCTGAGGCGACGACGATTGCTGCGATGCTCTGCTGACCGTCTTGCGGCTCTTTGAATTGCTGCGCGGATACGTTGATCGCGACGCGCGGCGGGGCGATGCCCTCATCGAGCCAGAGTCTCGTTTGGCGGCACGTTTCGCGGAGCGCCCACATCCCGAGCGGGTTGGCCAGGCCGCTCTTCTCGGCGGCGCCCATGAATTCTGCCGGCACGACGACACCGGTTTCCGGATGCTGCCAGCGGATCGTGGCCTCGAGACCGACGATGCGTCCCGAACGATCGACTTGTGCTTCGTACAGGAGAAAAAATTGCTGCAGCGCCAGCGCGTTGCGGAGATCGGTGACCAGCGCCGCGTGCGCGCGCATATCGGATTCCATCGTCTCGGAATAGAAACGGTACGTACCACGCCCTTCCGCCTTCGCAAGATAGAGCGCGACATCGGCATGTGCCAAGAGTGACTCCGCATCCGGAGACTCGGGTCCGTAGACGGCGATGCCCAGGCTCGTACCGGAGTGCACCTCGGTGCCGTCGATGACGAACGGTTCGACGAGCGCGCGCACGATTTTTTGCGCCAGAATCCCCGCACTCGCCGGCTCGTGCATATTGCTCTGAATCGCCGCGAACTCATCGCCGCCGAACCGCGCGACGGTATCCACCTGACGGACGCTCGCCTTGAGGCGTTGCGCCACGGCTTGCAAGAGATGATCGCCGGCCGGATGACCCAGGGTATCGTTGACGTCCTTGAAGTGATCGAGATCCAGATACAACACGGCGAACGTTTCCCCGGACCGGCGAGCACGCGCGATCTCGCTATCGAGCGCGTCGATGAACCAGCGGCGATTCGGCAAGCCGGTCAAGGCATCGTGGCTCGCCATCTGCTCGATGAGTCCGTTCGAGCGTTTGCGTTCGGTGATGTCGCGCACGACTCCGACCGCGTACTGATCTTCCCCGACCCGCATCAGGTTGATCGCGAGTTCGACCGAAATCTCGACGCCGTCCTTGCGCATCGCCTCGAGGTCGACGGTCCGTCCTTGGATTCGGCCATGGCCGGCGGCAAAGAACGCCGCGAGCCGATTCGCGGATTTGAGACGAAAGCGGTCCGGTGCCAAGAGCTCGCTCACGAGTTGCCCCTGTGCCTCCGCGGCCGTGTATCCGAAGATGCGTTCGGCGGACGGATTCCAGAACCGTATGCGGCCGTCGATGCCGAGCATGATGATGCCGTCGAGCACCGTTTCGGTCACGGTCCGGAACTGCTCTTCACTTTTTTCCAAATTCGCTTCGCGCCCTTGACGCGCGATCATCGCTCCGATCACGTCGGCAAACGTCTTGAGGGCCTCGATTTCAATGACCGTCCATACGCGTTCGACATGGACGTCGTCGACGATCATATGGCCCCAATACGCGCCGTCGACGAAAATCGGCAAGTTCAGAACCGAAAGCGTCTTTCCGGCGAGCAGCATTTCGCGAACGTAGCCGGTGGCCTCGGCGAGCGTCGTCACGACCGGTTTTCCGGCGACCGTCGGCGCAAGCCAGGCCCTGATCTCCGGCTCATGGCCGCCGGCGAATCCTTGCACCGACATGTTCTTCAAATCGATTGTCGGCACGCCGTCGCGCTGCCAGCTGAAGATCAAGATGAGCCCGTAGGGACGGGTTCCGGTGTCATCGGCGCGCTGCGCGACTTGGATCCGATCGACGGCGAGCTCCTTCCCGATGGATTCGAGCAACTTTGGCATCGACGATTCGTACGCAACACCGCTCACGAGCTCGGCCGCGCTCAGCGTGAGCGTATGGAGAAGGCGATCCCGATAGAAGACCGCGGCCGCTGCTTGACGGCGTTCGGTTGCATCGCGCATGGTCGAGAGAAACACGTCGTGCCCGCCGAAGGACACGACGCGCGACGAGATTTCGGACCAAAACTCGTGTCCATCCTTGGCTCGACAGAGCCAGTCGAAAACCAACTTCCCGCTCGTGTTCTCGCGAATGATCGTCATCTGCGCGCGCGCCTCGGCGGACGAAGCGGCCGAGATCGCGTAGGCCGGAAGGGCGAGAAACTCGTCGTGCGTGTACCCGAACATCTCGCAACCGCGGGGATTGACGTCGACGTACCGGCCGGTTTCGGTTTCTTGAACGATGATGCCGTCCGTCGAGGATTCAAAGATGAGCCGGAAGCGTTCTTCGCTCGCTCGAAGCCGTTCTTCGGCGGCTCGAATCTCGGTGACGTCGATCCCGACCGCGAGCACCTGCTGCTTTCCTTCAACCATGATCCGCCGGCCGTGCCAGCGAATCGTACGGACTCCACGCAACGTGTCGATGCGAAACTCGAGCTCCGCGGAACCGCTCGCGATCGTCTCTCGTATTTTCACCATCATGGAGGGGCGATCCGCCTCGATCACGTTCGCGAACGGATCCGAACCCATGATCTCTTCGTTGCTCAAGCCGTTGAGCAGGCGCAAACTTTCGTTCCAGCGCACGAGGCGTCCGTTTCCGTCGATCTGCACGAAGTAACCGGGGAGCCCATCGAGGAGGGCGGTAACGATGTTGCGCTCGTCCTCGGCCGAGCGGGTGGCTGCGCGCATCGCCGTGACGTCGTTGAAGAACCAGATGCGCCCGATCGACTCGCTCTCGGTCGCCCGCAGCTGGACCGAATGGCGCTCGAAAACTCGGCCGTCGCTCATGAGGATTTCGTCGTCGGCGATTACGTCGGGGTGCGCGTAGAGAAATCTTACGCGCGCGAAGGACGCGTCGGGATCCACCGTCGCCGCCGAGAAACTCGCAAGCATGTCGCGATCGCTTGCGCCTTTCGCGAACGATGGCGGGGGCGTAAAGAACTCGACGAATCGCGCGCTGAACGACTTGACGATATCGGCAGCGTCGACGACGAGGATCCCCATCGGCGATGCATCGAGCTGAGCCTGCATCACCGCGTTCGTGAACTCGAGCTCGCGCTCGAGCATCAAGCGCCGCGCCGTCTCCGGGCCGGCGCGGCGCGTCCGCACGAGATGTTCGGCGACGAGGATGAGCGCAGCGGTGCCCGCGATTGCGATGATGACCGCGCGCAAGCCGGCTGGAACCGTCCAGATCGAGATCAGGCCGATCACGAGAAGAAACGTCAGCGCCGCCCAGTAGGAGCGGAGAAGGGTCAATCCCGAGCGGGCGGTAGCAGCTGGACTCATCGACGCGATCCTCAGGTCCGGTACGCGAGTCCGGGGCATCGCGTACGCGCGGCAGCACCCAGCCGCAGCGTTCGTATTCATGTGCCCGCCTGCTGATATCGCAAAGCCGTCGAGGCGTTGACGCCCGGTAAAGTTTGGGCTCCGCCTTGCCCGCGCGCGCCCGCTCCTCTACGGGTTGAGGGTCAAGGAATACGTCTTTTCGATACCGACGGAAACCGAAAAAATGTTACGGCCGATGGACCCCACGGCCGTCGGGATACCTCGATCCGGATCCTAGTGGGAGGTCAGCGTCGGCGAAAGTGAGGGATTGAAGTCTTGACGCGAAGGCGCGAGCCTTCGAGCACGATGTCTAGCAGGCGAGATCGCCTACAGTGTGACGAGCCTCTCGACAACGGGGTAGAAGCAACTCCGATAGGCGCCGCCGACCTGTCCCTCGAGCCTTTCCAAGTACCAGACCGATTCAACGTCCTTCACGTCGGAAATGTGCAGCGTGTAGTACGTCTCAAGTTTGTCGTGTTGAAAATCTCCGTATGGGGGAAATCTCGTCATAGGTAAACGGACCGAACTGGGGGAGGACATCGGCGAAGGTGGGAGCGCTTTCTTTACGATGTTTGGCTCCGAACGTGTACGGATCGCCTGTGCGCGAATATCCTGGCGAGAAACTGACGATTACGACCGCGGCCGGGAACTCGCGGATAATTTTTGCAACGCGAACTCTTACTTCCGGTAGCGGAGCGGGTGCGCATGAAACGCCTTCCGTCGGAGCGGGTCCCGGCGATGCCTGTTGGTAGATGGCCACGGTGGGCGATCCGAAGAGCAAGTGTGACCCCTTGTGTGCCCGCCGGAAATCGTAAGTCCGGCGAGCGCGATTGTACGAGCGAAGCGACTAGCAGACTGTAGTAGCTGTAAAACGCCCAGCTGTGGTTCGTGATCTGCTCCGGCGATCGGAAGAACCTTCACCGGAGCCATTGTCATCCAACATGTATTGGCTCCCTGACGCGTCCGAGAACGCGTGTACAAGCCCCAATTTGCCAAGGGTATTCCACAGGATTTCCCAGGAGACGCTACAAACGCACGCGGCCTGAGAAGCAATGGGTGAATCGAAAGCATCACGTTGGAGAGTTGATCGTGATCGTTCCGCGGATTCTTCTTGTGATTGCCTGCGTGTGCATAACGCGTGAGGTTTCGCATGGTGCCGTCGCATCTGAGTCGGCTCCCGACGCGTACGCCCTCTATGCGAGGGCGCGTGAAGCCGTTCGAGCGCTCAGGTATCCGCACTATCTCGGATACTCCGTGGCCGTCACGGTGGTCGATGACGCGGGCACGACGCACACGCGCACCTACGCGACGCGATTCGATGCAACGACGGGCAACATTCTCCCGGACACGATAAGCGCCGAGGAACGTGCGCACCCGCCCGACCCGACCGGCGTCGATTTTGGCATCGCCTTGCCCGGAAAGTTCATTCCGCTTACCAAGCCCAATGAGCCGGACTTCCTCGGTGGACCGCCGCGCTTGGCTCCGTATTATTTCTTCGGACTCGCAAGCCCTCAACCACAAGCGAACGACGGCGACAGCGATGCGCTGACGGACGGGCCCAAGATCATCGGAAGAGTCGGAACGCAGGAGCGCGTCTACGACATCGCTTTCGTTGGTACGGAGGACGCCGGCGGAGAAGCCTGCGATCACCTTCGACTCCGCCCGCTACGCGATCCGAGACGATATCTGATTCGCGACCTCTGGCTTGCTGAGTCGGATGGTCTGCCGCTTCAAATAGGAACGGAGGGGAACTTCACCTTTCCTCAGTCCGTGGGCAGTACGTGGATTACGACCTACCGGCGCGAAGGCTCGACACTTTTCATCGCCCAGGAACGATCGCAGACGCCCTTCCGATTCAAGTATTTTCGGCCGTTTATCACCACCGTCGTCGCATTTGAGGACGTTCAACAACTCCCCGACAGCCGAATGGTCGTCACCGTGTTCACCCCGCCGCACAATGGTCGATTGCTCATCGAGCCAGGATCTCCGTGATTATCTCGGATTGAAGATAAACGCTGCTCATCGACGTGGTGAAGCGCCTCGACAAGAGCTTCCGCCGTGCGCAGACGCGCGCACGCGTGAAAGCGGTTTCGATGGTATTGACACGGGAGGGCTCCCTTGCGAAAGCTGATTGCCCGCCTCTGGGGACTGATTCGATGCACGCTGAGGCCGGCGTGCTAAGGCCTGGTGCGCGACTAGCGGAAGCGGAGTACGCTATTCTCGAGTGAGGTTCGCCAGCGAGGCTTCGAGCCGCGCGCCTCAGCGCGCAGCTTCAGGTAACGAGGATTGAGGCGTTCAGCCCTCGGCGGACTTCCGACTAGCGGATCGATTCGCCAGGTCGCCGAACCGTGCGATGGTGCTGATTTCGGGATGTACGTGGATGAGCCGATTGTGGGTGCTTCTGTTCTTGATCGCGCTTTGCTTTGCTGTCGGCTACGGCACGGCGCGGGCGGATGAAAGCGGCGAACATCTGCTCGCAAAGTACCGGAGTTTCATGGGCTGGAATCTGGGCGATGCAACGGTGAACGCGATCCGAATCAGTGGGCGAATTGCGGATCAATCGACGTTCGACGAGATTTGCAAGCCTTCTCGCTTCGCGCAGTACAATGTCGGCCTACAATCGGGCCGATCGTTCCTTGTCGAAAGCGACGAAGGCAGCGGTTGGATCTCGCATCAGGGAAAAGCGAAAGACCTTCAGCCTTCGGTTGCCCAAGACGTTTTCACGCAGAGCCTCTTGCTGTGCAATGCGTTTGGTTCATATCCCGCAACGCTCGTGTCGAATATCGCTGGTTCCGGAAAGTGGCCGATGGGATTCGGCGTGGTCGCGCTATCGATTCCACGCGAGCCCACCGTGCTTCTCGCGATCAACAAGCAGACGGGGGAACTAACCTCTGTTGTCGTCGATGGCACCGCCTCGTACGATGTCGCCGGTCTGCGGAACATCGACGCCACTCACCGAATCTACACGCGTTGGAAGCGAAAGCTCCCTGATGACACGACCGCGGACATGGTTATCACCGCCGTCCAGTTGAACGTTCAAGTCGATGAGACGATTTTCGCGCGATCGACGCAGGATACGCCGCCGCCGCGAGACGCGGTCCCTCCAGTCACCTTCTGACCCATCTCGCCCGCGCGAACGCTTGCGAGGATTGCCGCCTCTGGTGTTGTCCATTCGTGCTGTAATTATGTAGACATGTTGAAGTTCGAATGGGCGCTGTTCGGGTTCATGGTCCTCTGCGCCACGATGGCTGTTGTCAAAATACCGAGGGGTGAGTTTCGCTCGAAGTGGCGAGAGATCTGGCCGGCTGAGGCTGCTATCATCGGTATGGCATGCTTTTTAGCAAGCGAACTCATTCCGGCGACGACCCATCTGACGGGGCCGTCAACGATGTGGTTCATGGTTCTTCGTATCTTGGGGCTCTGCGGTTGCATCGGCAGCTCGATCGCTACGTGGCGCTCCAATCGGATTACGAAGCGGCCCGTTCGACGAGCGTGATCGCCCCTTCGGGGCAGGCGACGACGCAGAGCCCGCAGGCTTTGCAGGCGTCGGCGCGCGGCGGGTACGCCGTCTTCATCCCGTGGACGCGCAGCTTCATCTTTTCTAAGAAGCTCAGCCGCGCGAAATCGGCGTCGCCGATGCGCCGGACCGCCGTTCGAGGAACGGCATAAGCAAGAGAGGTCGAAGGAACGTGCAGCGAACACTCGCGCCCAATGAGAGCGGTTTGGGTGGTCCTGTTCGTAATAAGTCTCTTTGGAGTCGTTGGGATCGTCCCCGCGATCCGCGTCGCGTACGCCGGCGCGTCCACAGCCGGCGGCCGGCTCCGCGGCGTTGGGAACGTTCTCTTTCTGAAGCTTGGTCTGCCGGTCGTGTGGGGTATGTTTGCCCTCGACCATGCACCCATCCACGTTCCCGCCGGCGTCGCCGCGGGCGTTAGCGCCGGCGTGACCGTCATTCTTTTCCTCTTCGCGCTCTTGGGGATGGCCATGATCTTGGCCGATTTCGTTCCTTGGTTGCGCCGCTTGCCGCAAGCAATCCGTTCGACCTACTCGCGTACGCCACCGCGAACCAACTAACGCCAACGCTTCAGGATCGTGTACCCGTGATCGCAAGACAAGAGCCGAGCGCGCCGCACGCGTCGTCGACGGCGTTCCAGCGGAGGCGCGCGTGTTTTTATTTCCTTATGTGGCAGTTCTTGTGAGATAATGACCGTGCCCAGGCCATCGGGGAGACGAAGGTCCGCAAGGATCGGATACGTTGTGGCCGGGACGCAGAAGATTCTTGGCTTTACGCCTCGCCTTCCGAAGACAACATAAGCGATAGCTGCCAGTTCCATCGGGGAGACAAAGGTCGGAGACGACCGGATACTTTGTGGAAGGCGACGCGCGGCACTGGGAAACCCGCCCGCGCGTTTTTCTTTTCCCCGCGATGGCTTAGACAGCCAATTAGGTAGCCACGAACCTCGCGGCAAATAAAAAACCCTTGCAGAGCAAGGGTTTTAAGTGGTAGCCCCAACGGGATTCGAACCCGTGTTACCGCCGTGAGAGGGCAGCGTCCTAGGCCTCTAGACGATAGGGCCGTGGCTCCCGGGCAGA
>Ga0209208_10006907_pt1 | contig 15569 bp, 11 predicted proteins | sample S1TSphfallax_3_FD_187694 | JGI IMG/M metagenome (GOLD analysis project Ga0209208, IMG submission 187694) | Host-associated microbial communities from peat moss isolated from Minnesota, USA - S1T2_Fd - Sphagnum fallax MG (SPAdes) (version 2) | ecosystem: Host-associated > Plants > Peat moss >...
TTTTTTTGTTTCTTTATTTTATTCTTTTTTTGTGGCGATATTTCGCCACAAAAACGAAAAAAGAAAAAGAAAACGTGGTGAGGGCTGTGAATCCTACAAAATGTTTTCTTCGAAAAAGGCACAAATTCGCCATATTTTGAGGTGGGATTTTTTTAATCGCCAGATTTAGACTATAAGGTCTAGCATGCCACAAATATATTGCGTGGGGTTCCCAAAAGTTTTACTTTCCTCTGTGACCTGTAGCCAAATTTGGCTAAGTCCCTCTTGTGAATGATCGCCAGTCAAAACCTACCTCAGAAAATTGAAAAATAAAAACCCTGTAAATTAAAATACACAATAGTTGTTTGAACGAACACCTTAAGATGGAGAAAAATTAAAGAAAACAATTTCCTCTCTGACGTGTAGCCAAATGTGGGTAAGTCCTCTTGTGGATGATAGCCAGTCCACATACCTCACACAATTGAAAAATAAAAACCCTATGAATTAAATACGCAATCGTGGAGAGAGCGAAAAAGGCTATCGTTTTCGACCTCGGATGTGGATAACGCAAGAACTCTGGAGCTTCCGATTGCCATCCTTTCATTTTTTCATTATAGTCTTTAGCATCTCAGGACGCAGTGCTTGTTAATTTTCCTTTTTGTTGGGGTTCCGAGAGAAGAATTCAGAACTGATGTGACTTGGTTGCTTGTTGGTTTTTTTTCCCTGAACTTTTTGGAGCGCAGCATTGGTTTTCGTGAAAGCTAGGTTCAGGAAATTGATTGTATAGTGGTGCTGCTAGTTTAGGGGAAATTTCAGGCATGGCGGCGGCTCTGGTCACGTCCTTGGCTTCGCTGAGATTGAATCCGCTCAGAGCTTCCGTTTCTGGAGCGCCAGTGAGGAGAAGCGTTGACGGTAGCAGCAGCAGAAGAGGGAATGGGATGGCATTCGTGTTGAGGATCGAGTGCTCCTCGCACCCGCAGAAGAAAGCCACCGCGCACCACAACAAGTCCCGGCCCAAGAAGCATCAGCCTTATGACAAGAACCGCAAGGGGCCAACTAAGTACAAGCGATTGCCCAAGCCACCTCCTGTCTGGGGCTTCGACACTTCCGACATCGAGCAGACGATGACTGAGGTGGAAGCGCCCAGCGAAGTCGTAGCGTCCTCGGTACCGTTCCTGTCCTTCCCCTACTCTTCTTCGTCACTTTTGTTTCGTTCTTTTTGTTGCATGGAGGTAGAGTCTATTGTGTAGTTTGTCCGGAGCTGAATCTGAAGATAGAGAGAGGCCAACGATCTTCTTCTACTGTTTGCCTCAAGTCTCTCTGGCAAAGGGATTCCATCTACTAGTAGTCTCAAGTCTCTGGCAAGTTTCTCACAGATGAGGCCTGAGACTCTTGTCTGAGCACTGTTAATTTGTTTGATGCAGTGAGGAGGGAGGTTAAACTGATGCGGCGTCCAAGGTTTTTTTCAGGTTCCTTGCATTCAGCTTCTGTATTTGCAACAGATTGTTAGACGTGATGCAGAGGTTAAAACACTTGAATGCAGTTCTATTCAGAATGTGCATTCTATGCTTTCTTGTAGCATCCATCAGCTTCTCTATTTTCTGATGGCTAGAGTTCCTCATCTGTTTGAAAACCTTTTAGTCCCCCAAATTGAACATCTTGTTTCTTGGTACCAATGTAAAACTCAAGAATCATTTATAAACAAAGGGTTAGGAGTTTATGTTCCATCTCCATGTTGATTGTCAGTACTGGTCTGCTGTTGTTCCTCTACAAGTGTTGTCCGGTTGGTCAATGAGCTTGCCTTGGGATTCAGACTACTTTCTGGTATCATCATCTGATCGGTGTTAACAGTAACTGGTAAACTCCAGTTAACCAAGAAGTCAATCAAACAAGCTTGTAGATCTCCTTTACAAGCTTGTTCTTGCTATCAGTGTGTTGCTCCAGTCTTCTGCATTGGATTGAGAGAAGTGCTGCTACAGAGGAATCTCTTCTGTCTGGTATGTTGCAGAACAAGGCAAATGATTGTCATACACCAAAACATGGCCATCCTTTACTATGTCCTCTAGGATTCCTGCTGGAAGAATTGAGGCTACAAATGTTGTCATTTCATATTGTAAGTTTGTAGGGTGCAAACAGAATCATTCAAATACAGAAGATACATTCTTGAAAAGGTTTGGAAGGTCCAGGACAAGCCAAAAGCCAACTCATCAGCTTGCAAATATATGACCACATAAACTCATGGTAGTCATGTCTACTGAGTGAGCATATTAGAGACTGCACAGCACTACAATTCCCTGTATATGCTATCAGAATTTTTTCACATGATCCAATGGATAATGGAGATAATCTAAGCCTTCATACTGGAAGAAATATCTGTTGCTGGCATTTTCCTGCCCTCTGGTTCTACCAAGTATTTCTGGTGGTGTAAATAAGTTTCAAGGCGTGTCACAACTGCTCTGGAGTCTGGGTCACCAGCACTCTTGAGATTTACAATAAATTCAGACACCATTGTTTGCATGACCTTCATGAATGGCTTTGGGTACACTTGATACAGACGGAAGCCTGCCATCTGGTGACAAACAACCCCAAGTCAGAATATATGACAAACTTGCTGAATAACTCACACTGAGTTCCACAAGGTTGATTTTCCGATCAAAGAAGCATGAAAACAAGGGTCACTGTTGAGGAATAGGGCAACCAGAGCACATAGAATGATAAAAATATAAGAACAACATTAAAAGCAGCACATACCTTCAAGAAGGCTTCTAAAGCTGAAGCAGAGGATCGATTTGAGGGTATGTGATTTAGCAAGCGCGCACACCAAGTCCATCCATCTGCCAAACCGTGAGGATTTTGTCCACCACTGTAATCAGTCTGTTCACCCACAAAATACCACAACAGATTGTTATGTTGTGGCATCAGACTCTGCTCCAGGTTTAACATTTGATGGCATGAATGTAGAATAAACTAGTACGAGAAGTGTGGTCTGTCCCTTGCTCCACTCACAGTGTCTTGTATCTCCAGTGAACGGTTCTTAACATAAGTTGATATACAAGTTATGCCAGCCAGTTCAAATTCTCTGCTTTTGAGACTGGGATTTAACACTGGACTGATCCCAATTTACTTCAAACAAACAGAACACTTAAATCTTTTACTAAAAATACAGTCCAACTGAATTACTTTGGTCTGTTGCCAGGAACATTTGCAATGTCTGACCGAATGACATAGATTAATATCACCATGCTAGAAGGTATAGTTCTCAGAGCTTCTTACAGCTTCCCAGCATCAATAAATGATCACCTGTGTCATGGCACCATAGAAAGTCATGTAGGCAGTCATGCGTGCAACATAGTCATCAGTGCTCTCCAGTTTGCCATCCTCTTCCCGATATCCAAGTGCCTTGTAGTATGATTCATCACTGCTGAACTGATCCTATAGTGCAGTAAAGTTGTCATTAGCATCTGCAACTTACTTTGACATGCTTGTACTTCAAATCAAAGGAAATTTCAAGGATAGAAGTGCTTGAAAATGGCTTTTTGTGTACCAGATAAGTCATCTACACAACTGCAGAAGCTTGGGAAGTACATGTAGAGCTACTGCATTAAGGATATCATCAAAAATACCTTGGAGAATACATAGTACTTGGGAGTTGTAAAGATGCACACTTCGTGGAGCTTTGCTAGCACAACATCCATCACATAGGGGACCTATAAGAATTCATGGCAACTTTAGTATGTGTAATACACAAAAGACAACCACATTATGAACTGGATACAGGGCGCATACCCCAACCATGTCAATGTTCAACTCACCTGAGAAGCAACATTGACAATAACCTGTGCCAGTGCGAATGCAAATGAAGGAAGCTTCAAAATCTGTGACTCGCATTGTGAAAGGAGCTACACCCAAACCAATTCACAGTAGAGCCCTTCAGAACACTGAAAACCATGTAATACAAATGTTAGCAAAGTAACAACAGGATGCACAACAGCTTCAATGCCATGTACAAGTTCCAGTCCCCATGTCAGAAAATCAGCAAATATGGTGCATGTGGAGATATCACATAGGATCTCATGCTAATCACCTAGATTTCATGCTGCCACTGTTAGCAGAGAGAAAAACGGCTCCTAAAACCAAAGCAGATGCAAAAGCTGTTTCTAAGGAGTGAATGAGGAACACCTTGGCACCCAAAGTAACAATCAGAAATTGAGTTGGAGCACGTGGATCACAGAGCAGCTGCAACAAATCCATTGACTTCTTCCTGCAATGCAACTTTAATGAAAGCTTTAAGCATGTGATTGTTGTAGACAAGCTCTGCAACTTCACCAAATAAGGCCTGCAGCAATGCCATTCTATGCCACAGCCAATGAATGTAACTTGGAACACCTTATAACTGGAATGAACAGTTGACAAAGGTATCAGCCGCGTTTCGTCTTAATCTTTCCCTCCAACTCTTTTCTCATTGAGAATTATCCACAACAAGTACTGCTCCTGCTGCCTTAAGTTCAATTTTCTATACTCAGCAGCAAGCGACATGGGCAAAATCATACTTCACTTGTTCTTGTGTGGCAGCAACTTGCTGGAGATGCTTGATGACTTGTCGCTCATAAACCTTAAGCTCCTGTGTTCAATCAATGCTCAAACAAATGAGTGCTAAACTTCCCTCCAAGATGACAATTGGAGTAGGTGAACAGATGTGCACATAACCACATTACAAGTTCCTGATATTTTCATTAGCACATCATCCAGCAGGCAATTTATTGTCTATGTGAGCTATAATCACATGGGTGGTACCTCACTGTGTAAGCAAGCTTGTCTAATACTTCTTACTACCTCTTGACTCTGCTTGTTGGAACTACTTTTCCACTGGGCATCAATGGTTCAAAGGTATAACAGGGGAGAAACTCTTGTAGGCAACCATTAACCAGATGGCAGATCAATGTTGATATACTCACTGTGTTGCAAAGCTAAATAAGATCTACATTATGATATATTTGGAAGGCACACCTTCTGGTTTGCTGGATTTGCCTGCAGAGGCTTGAACATCTCCTGAAGCTCTTGCAATTTTTGCTTTCGAGCTTCCTCTAACTTTGCTGCTGTTGGTGCAACCCGTGGTCTTGATCCTGGCAACACAAAGACATTTAAAGATCCAGAAACTAGACAGGACACTCTGCCACTTTCTGCTGTATATTGAAATTCTGATACATATATACCAAACTGTAGGAACATTCATAAGCTGATGTGTGTGACAACTTGGCATGGACCTCCCCTACACCGCATACATTTAAGGCACATAGGACTTCACAATGCATTCTGTGAGTGCACTTCAGGTATTCAAATGCTCATCTGACTGAATAATAGGAACAAAGGGACAGACAAATCTGATTGAGCTATTCAACAACCTGTGGTAGTTGTCTTCTCCACAGGTTGTTTGGCCTGACCAGTGGAGGCACTGGCTTTGCGTTGTGCCTCTTGCTTGGCCTTTTGTTCTGCCTCAACACGTTGTAAGGCAGCCCTTGCAGCTGTATCTGCCTGTGCCTTCCGCTCTCTAGCCTCTGTATCAATTCTCACCTTTTCTGCATCAGCCTTTGCTTTTTCTGCATCAGCTTTTTTCTTTGCCTGCAAGAGGATATTTGGATAGGCAGTGAATTGACAATTTAAACCCAGAGTACACCACACTGCATTGAGCAGTGCTATGGTGCCATAAGAGTCTACTACTAAACTTGTGCAGATGCAGCCCATTCAATAGAAAGCTTCAAAATAATACAAACAAATTGCACCAGAACCAGACTTTAGAATTCCAAATTTCATATCCAGGACAATATACAAACTTAAGATGAAAGATAGAATCTCAGAGACTGCAGCTCAAAATCTCTTTAAACAACATCACAGATTTCCAACAACTTAGAACAATAGGAGAAATCATAGCTCACATCAGCCTCAATTCTGGCTTTCAACTGCCGCTCCCTTTCTTCACGGGCAGCAATTTCTCGCCTACGGGCCTCTTCTTCTGCTGCTTCCTTCCTGATCTGCCGTGCTTCAGACTGGGACCTCAACTCATGGTCCCGTTGTAGTGCAGATAGATGCACATCTCGTGCCTCTGCACTGCAATCACTTAATGTATTTCATTCCTCTGAGTTTTCTTGCTGTTGACAGCTGATACTCCAGCAAGCTAGCTAGAATGAAAGAACATCAAATGGGCAATGAGCAAGCAACACAGGACTTCCCAGTATGTTTCAAGAGCTTAAAACCTAGGTGAGAATACAAGCAGCATCTATTTCTAGAGGGAGCATTGGCTGAGCAAAGTTGAGATTGAACAACTGTCATCAAGGACACTCTAAACAAGGGTTAGAATAGTTCACATCATCCGCTGGTCCTGCTTGTCAGAGCGCCTAGCAAGCTCACACTTGGCCTCCTTGTCTTTCTCTACCAATGTCAGAACAGCTGCCTCCCTCACAATTTCCTCTCTCAGCACCCTGTCGAGTGACAGTCGCCTTTTCCGGAACTCCTCCTGTTCATTTTCACCATTGTAGCTTTTGGTTTCAATAACAGGAAATCAATGACCCTGCTGTTGGAAACACTATCTATCAACACATGGCAATCCATCCCACAAGTGAACTTTCACCAAATCCATTCTCAGAAGGCACCCTGGTTGGTACCTGCACCCTGGTAAGACGTTCACGCTCCAACTCTATTAAAGCAGCTTCCACATATTCTGTGCATGCAAGCAATGGGCTGCCAGCTCCCTTCTCGTCCCTTTGATTCTGCACAGGTCTGAAGGAAACCCTAGTCACTTTCTCAACTTCTCCGAGATAGGCCTGAAGTAGATACAGGAGATCAATCAATAACAGTGTCAGCTTGGATAGCAAACAAAGAAAGACTGTAAAATTCACAACCGGGCCTGCTCACACACAGTGCCTAAAAAATGTGCTACCTCGCTGAGCTCTTGTTCTCTACCAAGGGTGCAGATTTTCTTTCTTCTTCATCACTGTCTTCATCAGAGTCACTGTCAAATGCTCGCATGATGAAAGGTCCTGTTGTTCGTCCAAAATCTGCTGTGACAGACAATTCTCGCCATGATACCCTACAAAAATGCAATAGCAGGATCAAACAAGAATCACATCCATCTGTTCTCACATTTTCATTATCCCCCTGCTTGCTTGCTGTCTTTAACAAAGCACAAACATTTTGTAAAGAGGAATGCTGATCAACTCACCCATTGGCATTTGGTGGGGGGCTCCGATAGTCCAACACTGGCTCCTGCACATCTCCTCTCTTTGTGGTTACAAGCTGCAGCACAAATCTGCAAAACATGACCTAATTCTACATGTCTCATGCAACAAGCATACTCTTCTGTAAAGCTTGCGACCTAACACCATATCATTAACTCAAGCTTCCTTCTCCCAACCCCCATGCAGACCTTAGTGACCACCATTTGCCAAACATCACAAAACTATCCAAATGTGATCAACAGTAGCAAACTGTCTGACAATTGCAACTGTTCTTCAGTGAGACTTCATATGGTCAATTTGTCAAGGTTTTCAGATCCATCCAAATTGTGCATTGGCCAAATGTATGTACCCAGCTACTACCAGCAGATTTCCCTCCACAGTAAATAATAATATTGGTTGCACTGCACAGACCAACACAAAGATAACAGTTTCTGGACTACACATAAGTCTGAAATTGCAGAGAAAACTCCGCAGCAACTTGAATGAGAGGTAACACAAAAATGAGAGCAGTCATAACCTTGTGACTGTCTCTCATATAGTAACAGACCATTATTGCCTTCATCATGAGTAGCTGTGACAAGCTGCCATGACTACTCACTGACTTTATCAACCTGATGGAAAGTGTAGACAAGATTATTAAAACCTAAAGGAATACAGGCAAACCATTATGCAAACATCTGCATTCTGAGCTACTGTTGCTTTCTGGAAGCAACGGGAAGACTCAGCCATGATATTGGCGAGCACTCATGAGATGATGTCAATTAAAAAAGTCAATCTGTATGTTTAGGGTGAACTAAAGAAAGAGACTGATTGCACAAAGAATCAGCATGCAGTGTACACCTGCAGGATCGAATAGATGCAAAAATGGAGCATTTCAAATTGAAGGGTAGCTAAGATTGGCTTGGCGTATGTGAAACCCTAAATGTCTCGATCCAGAGAAAAATCCTGAAGAAAAAACATGACATAGAGAGAAAGAGAACCATCACACAAGCATTCACATCCTTGCCAAGAAGAAAAATGTCAGAAACCTGCTGCAGGATTTGCATTTGTTATTGAGCTTTGAAGTTGGGTAATCAATTGGGGAGTTGGCAGAAGAAGGAGAAATTTAAAAAATCTATTTACCCTGTAATTGCACGACAGAGCCTCCAACTCCTGCTGCAATTCTTCCAGCGTCCAGTCAGGATTTGGGTCGACCATTGCCGGTGTCAGAAGAGTCGGGTTGGGTGACAACGTCTTGAGGGTCAATGTGAGGTTTAGAGCTTGTGCCGCTGGGGATGCCAATGTTGGACTTGAAAACAAGTCGCCACCGCCCCGTGCTTGCGGCGACATCACCGACGACATTGTGACCATTGCGTATACCGAGTGTCGTCTTCACCTCAAACTTCGGTTCTCAACTTCAGAAACGTGGGTAATCTTCAACCAAAATACGTTGCTCCTGCACCCCCCGCTCCGTCAATCTTGTGCAAAACAAAATCAATCACCCCTTCTCTTTGTCTCTCGATCTCATGTTTCCTCACCAATTTACACAAAGCTCGGAAAACAAGACTTGATCAGTGGTCTATCTGTTACAGTAGAGATATTCAAACACCGACAGGGCGCCAAACAGCAGACGCGCATTTCGAACCCTAATCAGTGCGCCAACATCAGGAAATTGCAATCTTACTACCAAGACCTAGAACACCATTCTTTTGTTGATGAAAGTCGTCAGCACATTGTTCTTAGCCGTAGGTGGGTTCTTTCTCTGTGCACCAGGGTGTGAGGAATAATGCGTGACTGGTTTGCTGTGATCTCTCTGGGTTTGTCTTTCTCATAGGTTGAGGAGTTAGGGTTTAGGTGTCCTGGGGTTTTAAACATGACAAGACAACAGGATAGGTTCAGTTTGCAATGCCACGGCAACAGTTCTGCAACAGTGGAGCGCTATGCATTGCAGGGTGGATCTTCTTCTTGGCCATGTATGCCATCTGTATTATGCGGAGGATTTGATCAAGACAATGACCGGCCTGTTAAGCGGATGTCTATGTCTGAGTGGCCTTGCTTGTGGTACCAGAAGAGTTCATAGAAATGTGGAGATGGGAGAATATATTTGCAAAAGAGAATTCCGGAATTGGATGCCGGAAATATTGTGGGCTATTTGCTGCTGCTATCAAGCATGTATACACCTGCTGGCAAGTGGGATCTCAGTGCAACTATTCAACACCAGAGGGTGGAAAGGGGTGTGAAGAATTGGCGTGCAAACCTCAATTGCAGGGATAACACCGGTGTGGCTGATCAGCAGACCCTCCTGCTTTGAGCACAAAAATGCAAGAGTGATGGGCTGAAGATATTTACTCTAAATGCACTCTGACAAGACATTACAAGCAATTTTTCTTTGAGAAGCTTTGGATCCTCCTTGAACTTCTTCTCTTGCAAACTCTTTTGATTGTCGACCATCTTGACTCATGATTACCACCAGTTCTCTGCTGTGTTTACGAGCGTTCAGCCTGCCAATTGCTTTGATTACGAGCTGTTAAAAAGCATTCTCTCAAAACTACTGCAATCTACTGCCCAACTTACTGACATTGAAGTCAAAGGCTGATGATGCAGAGATCAGACAGAGTAGATGCCACCCACCTGACACTTGCAACTTGGTTTTCCAAATTAGTGCTCAAAAGTGGAAGGGATGACTGCTTTAAGCTCATGGTGCTTACAATGTATTATGTCTCTCAATGGGTCCCTCCCATCTTGCATGCCATGCTCCAGAGGAATTGTCCATCACACTATGCAAATGCATTTGGAGAATTGGGATTTGACTGCATGATGAAAATTGTTCCTGCACCTTGCTCAAGGACTTCGAATCCCACAGGTTTGCACCATTGGGTGACCAACTGGCCCTATTGATTCCCAGGTAAAGTTCACTTTTGTGTTTGATATCTGAGTTTAAACCTTGATTTCTTTGGTAAGGCAGAAAGCTCCTTGTTCAAGTTGGTCCTAATTGTTCAAGTAATCCCCTCCTTTGGAAATGGTATTGTGATATGTGGTGCCAGAATTGGGTTTTTACTTCTTCAGATTCACATTGGAATGTTGCAGCACTGGTTGTAATTGTAATGCAAACTGATTGAAAGGACTTTTCCTGCAAGTTCAATCTGATGATCTTCATAGAATCACTATTACCTTAACAATTATCTTTGAATTTGGTCAGAATTTAGCAACTTTCCCACATGTGCAAATAATGTGAAACATCATAGTTCAAAACTGTTTGTGTGTCCACAGACCTATGGTTGAATGTGTGATCCTCCTAACCATGTGAAGATGTTCAGAGGTGTCAGATTGCAAGTAGGTGGTATGAACCAGAGACATGGAGATTGGCTGTCTGATTTCTATGAATTGTAAAATTTCATTTGACTCCCTAGCACGATTTCTTGTAGCTTTCTTCACTGATTTCAGTTTTAATGCCAAATGCAAGGATGATTGCTAGCACCAGGTTCTGTATCTTTTTTCAGTAATCAATTTATGAGTTTGTGCTCGAGAGTGGGCAGGGTTTGGCCAATTCTGGCTCCTAGTGAGCCTATGGCAAATCGGCCAACTCCAGCTTGCTTAAGCTCCTAAGTGAGGTTGTGGCAATTGGGCCAATTACAGCTCCTAGTAAGCCTGTGGCAAGACTCTTCCACAGGCTTGCTAGGAGTCGGAATCAACCTGTGCTGAACGGCTGATTCAGCATGATGTAGTCGATTGAATGGGAGAATAAGACCTAACAGTCATTAGTAAGGGCTAGGCCTCGTTGTGGTTTCCTCCTGTTGTGCACCCACCTCTCTTGAATTCCTTGCTATTCACAAATTCATCTCAAGCAATGGGTCTGCCCTTCAATTGCATCTAAAGGTTGATATGTTCTTTTCACCATGTTTGTTTACCTTCATTTCTTGTGTTCTACTTGGTCTCTGGTTTCTACCCCAATGCAAAAGGCACATCTCCATCAATGTTTTTCTTTTTCTTTTCCCCAATTTTGTGGTGTTGCTCCAGTGGTGATCATCCATAAGAATATTTAGTCAAATCTGGTGATTAGTATCCAAAATATGAAAGTAAGAAAATCTTAAACAGCCTTTCATATTAAGGTTGTTGTGGCAAATTTTCAGAATTTTTCGTTTTTGGGTGAAGGTTTTTCTTTTCCAAAAATAGGGAATTTGTGTCAATGTTCTCTTTTAAAACATATGGTTTGGCAGAAGGGATGTGCCTCTTGCATGTATGCTTTTATCCTTGTTCATTACTTTCAATAATGAGAGTATGAGGCGAAGCGAAAAAGATTATTTAAGTTAATTATTACTGATTATGAAAAAGTCTATCAGTCGTCGCGCAGCTGGTGTAGTGGTATCATAGTACCCTCCCACGGTACTGACCGGGGTTCGATTCCCCGGCTGCGCAGGTTTTTTGTTATTTTTCTATCTTTTCATAACATTTCCATTTTTTGTTTTTAGAAGTTCACTAATCTTCTCAGTTGAGGGAAGAAAGAGACTTTAAGACATTAAAGTTATCCGTAAAGTCATCCTCTCCTTCACCCCATATCCCCTCTTTCATTGGTATCTGCAAAGTATGGAGATTTTATTAAATCTCAGTATGAAATGTTGAAACTCAGCATTTAATGCATAAGGTTCAACAGATATTATAGTAGTTGTACATGTAGGAGCAGTGAAAATATACCCTAGTACCTTGGTCGTTTTGGTGTTAAATGATTCAAATTTAAAATCACCAAAATTCTGAGTGATTATTAATCAATATCTAACAGATTTTTTGAAACCTTAAATTGACAATTGTTGAAATTTATGCAGTGCCAAAACTTTGGAAGATTGTAAACTATTGAGACGTTTCGTGTAAATGAGATCCAAGGTTGTGAATTAAGCAGGTATGAGGATGGCACTTCGTAGAGGAGATTTTTCGAAGCAATTTGGTTTCAATAATTGGCCCCTTATTATGAAGATTTTTGTCTCCAAAGCTCTCAGTCTTTGACTTTTAGTGTATCATCGACAAATGGCAAGCCTAGAGATTTGTTTTCTGAAGAGGAGAAAAAATAGGCATATGTGAGACGTTCAAAGGATCTAGTATGTAAAAAAATTGTCAATTTTCTTAACAATAAGATGGTCTTGTGAAGATTGTGTTGTTTTGGAGATTTATCGTGTTTAGGGTCAGGCCACCGTGCATCTAGCTTCCATCTTGCAATAACAACAGACATCATTGGTAGCCGCAACTTCTTGGCTTGTAATATGTGTGTGTAGTATGTGCCCAACTCTTCTCTTAGCGGTCCATTCACTAGTGCACACAAGCTTGTCCCCAACAATAATAGCACCATGCAATAGGTCCACAATTCTTCTCCTCATTTCCAAAGGTTGCAAATCCTTGCCCTAAAAGCTATCGAGCTTTTCACCGTTGGCTAGTTTCTCACGACATCTCACATTTGCATTGGTTTGTGTGCACTTTATATGTAAGTAATAGGAGTAGACCGTTCTGCCATCATTTTACCAGCTTTAACATTGGAGCAATTTTATGAAGATCGTGCGTAGTTTGTGGATATGGTGAAAAGTCAGGGCCTAGTTGGACCAAGTGCAACAAATGTGCGGACTATAGCTCCCCCATGGAAAATATCAAAGCAGCTTCTAAGCTTCAAAAGTATCCAAATTTGTTGTCATGTCCAAATTTGTGAGCTTGTTTTGCTTAGGATCTTCTGTAATGCAATAACATGGTGTAACCATGGTTTCTATTACCATAATTTTTACAACAGTTTTAAACCTTGTGGAGATTCTTGTAGCAGCTTTGGACAGGCTCGTGCGGGATACCTGTGGCAATGCTGTTGCTACACAAACAAGTTGTGAGCTCTTAGATTTTGAAATTTTTCTGTTACTTGTTTTCTACAAACTTATGGGCAGGATGACTTTGTTGTTGGGTCTTACAAGTGCTAACAAGTCTATTCTTCTGCTTGTTTGGCTAATAAACTAAACTCCAATCTAGAGGTGAAAGAATCTATCACTTTTAAGCTCCACAAAAAATCCATCTTCATACAATCCTCATGTTCTTGGATTATAGATTGGGGGAAAGGTTTTCAAATGTGGGCGAAAGTGTTCCAACCAAAACTGGTAATCAAATTGAAAATATTTTAGTGCAACAAATGCAAAATGAAGTCTAATTCAAATTGATTGAAAATCTAATGTTGTATGTGTATTTGTATGTGATCAGAGACATCATCCAAAGGAGTAGGTAATTTGAAAGGAAAATACCTACCATGTTGTTTTTGACAAAATTGTTACAGTAAGTAATTCTAATAATGCAACTCTTCATATTGTTTTCTATTTCCTAGCTAATTTTCACAATTGTGATGTTGATGTGCTTGGACCTATAGATGACTAAACTGAAACAAAATTCTCTACAAACATTCTTCCATGATTATTGATATTGGAAGTGTTAGGTCTACATCCAGATCTTCTTCCATCGACTTTGAATGATTGTGAACAACGATGTAGTAGTATTGGCCTCCAATGCAACAAGTTGGAATTAGATTCCAAATGTTCTTGTGATTCTTGTCTTATCCCATCCTTTCACAATTATGTTCTTCACCTTCTTCACCTTCATCCATGTAGCATGTAACCAACTACACATTTTTGGTTTGAGGTTATTCATCTTGAAATCAACACATGGTTTTTGAACATTATCAATATGTTATTTGATGACTAATGTAGTCCATGTATTGAACTCAACTTTGTATGCATGCTTTAGTGGTCATTGTAAAATCACATCTACAAGTTGTAGTTCACTTATGCAATTTACTAATATGAAGATGACCATAATGTTGGGATGATCTTTTTTCATATAATCTAAAAAATCCTTGCTCTTGTGTACAATCCAACAACCATACCATTTTATGATGTTTTGGCAAACCTAATTCTTCAATTTGTGAATGCAAATATAGTTGCAAAATTTTGTGAACAAAACTTTTTATGGTCTCAAGAATTGACCAATGACTTTCATTAAAGGTGAGATCCCATCCATTATTGATGCAAATGAATTTTCCTTCATTGTTTGGGGGTAATGTTTTATGTTTAGTACATGTAAAGACTACTTGAAGGGGTAGGAACAATCCATCTGTAGATGATGAAATAATGAATGTTACCTATCTTTTGTCCTCTATCCCTAATACCTTGATGTGTTTTGCACCTTTGCTTTCCCATGTCCATTTTCCTACTATTTGCACAAGGTATAATACAGTTTGGTATTGTTGACCATTAGGGCTGAAGGAATGTTGTAAGTTTTTACAAGGTAAGCAACCTTATAACCCATCTTTCACCCTTATTGATCCCAATCATTTGGAAGTTTACTTGTTGATGTTGTTCCCACTTTGAAATTTTAATTCATGTATTATTTCAAAAATTGACAAATCCATTCTCTTGTGACCTTGAAACCTCCAAATGCATCGTGTATGACATGAAGAACAAAAGATTCTATCATGCCCTGCACCATGGGTTATATAGTGGAGGTAGCAAGTGGTTGACCTGCCTCTCTCATTTTTGGAGCATGGTAACCAAGGTATCTCAACGCTTTAAATACTCGTTAGGTATTGGCATGTTGTATTTGGTCTTTTATATGTAAGTCCCAAGTTGTTGTCCGCAAATGTAATTTGGTTTTAAATCACTATGGGGTGTAAACTAATCCCACAAACTTGTCTTCCTTAATTTCTGATACAAACTTGGGACTCTAAGCTTTTTGTATATTGTTTTTAGGAAGTACAAAGCTAAAAAATTGTTACCATGTTTCTTTACAGTAACCATGATGGCCAAAGATTTAGGATAAATTAGTTGGTGTACTCCCCCCTTCTCTTTTGTTGGTTTCTAGTTCTTATGTGTTGTCGTTCACCTTCTTCTCCATTGCCCTCTTCATTTGCCTCTCCACCAACTTCTTGTTTGATTTCTTGGTTTAATAACAACTTTGCAACATATTTCCATGGCCTACCTATTGGTTACTTCTTCATTGGTTTCAAAATGGTTTTGTTTAAAACAATACATGCATTGAATAAGTTTATCTCATATTGTAATGCAATCTTTCTTTCCTCATTTGTCACGTTCTTGAAGATAAAAGTAATTGTATTTTGGTGCAACTTTTGGTTTTCCATCTCTCATTAAACATTCAACAAAATCCCTGCAAAGTCCCTATTGTAAACTAACAAAATATTTCTACAACAATTGTTCACATCACTCCATCTTGCTTTTTATCATGAAAACATAATTTAGAAGAAAAACATAATCTAACACAATATTAGGGAGCAAGAGGCTTGGAAATTGATGGTAGTTCACAAAAGAGTCCGGCACAAGTTTTTTCTTGTTTTAAAAAAAAAAAAAAAAAAAA
>Ga0209208_10006909_pt1 | contig 15568 bp, 14 predicted proteins | sample S1TSphfallax_3_FD_187694 | JGI IMG/M metagenome (GOLD analysis project Ga0209208, IMG submission 187694) | Host-associated microbial communities from peat moss isolated from Minnesota, USA - S1T2_Fd - Sphagnum fallax MG (SPAdes) (version 2) | ecosystem: Host-associated > Plants > Peat moss >...
TTGATATCAAACCAAAAAAAACACACACACACACACACCATAAATGCACCAATCCCGTTTTGGGGCTCAGTTGTTTGTACCCTAGTTCCAAGCCCTCCATCCCAAACCTTGTGACCCACCCACCTATCCACTCGCCCCCTTTGACCTATTTAACCTCCAACTTGTGACCTACCCACCCAACTCCGCGTAGCTAGTAGCTACCTACCTACACCCACTCACCCACCCACCTACTTACCGACCCCGCCCATCTACCTACCTCTGGTTTCAAACCTCCCTCCCTCTTGCCGTCCTCCCCCTTTTGCTGAGCTTCTCTACCGTCGCCATCGCTGAATTGTGCATTTTGAAGCTCCCCACCATCTTCACAATCACAAACACGTTCCAACGCTCAGGTAGGCGTCTGATGCAGCTCCTTATCGCCTTTGTCTTTGTCTCTACCGCGATCGCTATCTTCTAACTTTGCACATCCATAACGCAAAGCTTGAGATGAACAACGGAAGCTTATTCATTAAGCTTCTTCATTTTTGTTAGGGTTTCTTCGTTAAGCTTCTTCCTTTTTCTTAGGGTTGCAGGTCGTGCGAGCTTTTAGGAGCGCCGCGAAGTCATTGTCATCTTCATCCCAAGTGATCATCTTCCTGCTCTTCAGGTAAGTCTTCAGTTTTTTACTTTCGGTTTTTCTTTTCTTATTTAAAATTCTTGTAGCACAGCGTTGCTGCACTGCTTTTTTTCTTTCTTCCTCTCTTGTTTAAAGTACTTGCAACGTAGCCTGTTGCGCTGCTTTTTCTTTGCTTTTATTTTCCCTCTCTTCTTCATTTTATTTCTGGTTTAAGGTTCTTGCGGCGCAGCAATTTTGCGGCGCTGTTTGCTTTGTTTTTTCTCTTGTTTGGGGGCTGATCGACTGACTCATGGGAACTTCCTCGCCTGGACCATTGTGTCAAACCTGCTTCTCTTATACTTAGTTATGCAGTGTGTAGATACCGCTTGTTGCCGCTAAAAAGTTTCCTTTCTTGAAGCGGTATTTTGCTGTAATCCTTTTCTCTTCTGTTTTTCCTCCTTTTGATCACTTTCTAAAGCATTGTCTTCTATGAGACCTTTCCATACATGTTTTGTGAAGCTAGGTTTTGTTTTTTTTCCCAACTGGGACCTGTTTGAGGACTCTATTAGTGTGTGTAAATCCTTGCCCTCTTTAGACGGATCTATGTGTGCACATATGTGGGTACATACAAGGATTTTAATGTCAAGGAGCCTTAGAAGTTCAGCCTATGTTCATTCATGTTCCAACATCTTCCTGATTATCGTCTTGGCCACAGGATCCTTGTGGATATAGCACAAGCGCTGGGTAAAGAGCACAAGGTCAAAGAATCACGAAGAAACAACTTGCTTGCGGACAGGGGGAGACCTGTCTCACAATGCCGGGTGCAAAGGACCGGCTGCTGCTAACCTATTTTGCTTCTGACATCCCTGCCACTCTCCCACTATTTGTTGCGTCAAATAGCCTGCCAACACCGGCTTTCCACCTTGAACCCGCAGGAGTTTCTTTTCATGCCCTTGCTTTTCGTGCTTTAGGGTTTGATGAAGAGCTGCAGGGTGATGATGAATCTGTTGCAGAGAAGAAGGACAAGAGTGGTTCTTCCCCATCAGCAGAGTCCTATCAATTCAAGGGGAAGAAAAAGTCAGGTGATGGGCCTGAGACCCAAGATCATTATGCACTGCTGGGACTTAGCCATCTGAGATTTCTTGCCACTGAAGACCAGATAAGGAAGGCATACAGGGAGGCTGCTCTCAAGCATCATCCTGACAAACAGGCGGCACTGCTTCTTACGGAGGAGACAGAAGAAAAGAGACAGACCAAAAAGGAGGAAATTGACCAGCATTTTAAGTCCATTCAGTTAGCATATGAGGTACTCATAGATCCTGTGAAGCGACGTGCCTATGACTCAGTGGATGAATTTGATGATGAAGTCCCAACTGATTGTGGGCCGGACGATTTTTTCAAGGTTTTCGGTCCTGTTTTCATGCGAAATGGGCGGTGGTCAGTGATCCAGCCTGTGCCTTCCCTTGGTGATGATGACTCTGATATTGCTACTGTTGACAAGTTCTATGACTTTTGGTACATGTTCAAGAGCTGGCGGGAGTTCCCTCATGCAGATGAGTTTGATCTTGAGGAAGCAGAAACTCGGGAGCACAAACGATGGATGGAGCGACAAAACAACAAGCTGCGAGAGAAGGCAAAAAAGGAGGAGAATAGTCGAATCAGGTTGTTGGTGGATAATTCTTACAAGCGGGATCCCAGGATAGCTCGTCGCAAAGAGGAGGAGAAGGCTGAAAAAGCTCGTAAGAAAGAGGCAAAGATTCAAGCAAAGAGAGAGAAAGAAGAGGAGGCTGCACGAATTTTGGAAGAAGAGAAATTGCGAAAAGAAGAGGAGGAGAAGCGTGCTGCAGAGGAAGTGGCAACACAAAAGAAGATCAAAGAGAAGGAGAAGAAGCTGTTGAGGAAGGAGAAGGCCAGGTTGCGAACTGCTGCAACAGCTGTGATATTGAAGGGTTTGGGCGTTTCAGAGGATGATGTGGAGAATCTGTGCACGTCACTTGATATTTCACTGCTTAAAGTTTTGTGTGACAGACTGGAGGGAATTACTGAGATTGCTGGACAAGCAGAATATTTAAGGAATGTAATCAGTGGGCTTGAGCCCCTGTCCGTGATGGATTCATCAGCCACACTTGCAATGAAAACTGCCCCTCAAGCTGCACAAATTTTCAGCCCTCTGCCACCTACATCAACTGGGATGAAAGGAAGTCAGACAGAGGTTGAGAAGCCTCCAGTTGAGGTTCGAGGGCAAGAGAAGAAGGTGACAGGAGTGTTGAATGCAGGAGAGAAGAAGGAGAAGCCATGGAGCAAAGAGGAGGTGGACCTATTGCGGAAGGCAGTCATAAAGTTTCCAAAGGGCACATCACAGCGCTGGGAAGTGGTGTCAAACTATGTCGGGACAGGCCGTTCAGTGGAAGAAATTTTAAAGGCTGTCAAAACAGTCCTCATGCAGAAGCCTGACTCTACAAAAGCATTTGATTCTTTCCTTCAAACAAGGAAAACTGGCAATGTTGTCATAAATTCGCCACTATCCACAAGGGAGGATGAGGCAGGGGATTTGCAAGCTGGCAAAGCAGCCTCCAAACCAGTGGCCAATGGGAGTGCACGAGCTGGCGAGAAGACCCAGAAAGGTATTGAGGAGAAATCAGGGGGAAAAAGTGAGACAGAAGAAAATGAAGATTCTCAGAAGTATACCCAAAGCAATGGATCAGTTGGGAATGGAGCTGTTTCAGAACAGGAGCTTTGGTCTGATATTCAGGAAGTGGCTTTGGTGAAGGCTATCAAAGCATTTCCTAAGGACACAGATAAGAGATGGGATAGAATTGCATCTGCTGTGCCAGGGAAGACAAAGGCTCAGTGTTTCAAGAAGTTTGCAGAGTTGAGAGAGAATTTCAGGAGTAAGAAGACCAGTGAATGATGCTGCAGAGTAGAATAAGGCTGGATAGGAAGTCACATAGCGTAGCATCACAGAATGAGAATTTAGGGGGACTAAAGACTTACAGATTTGCCTTCAGGGTTTGAGAAAGAGAGACTCAGTCAGCTCTTCTCACAAGAGCACTGCTGATTTTTGTGAGTCACTTTACCGCTCCTTGAAGATGTATTTAGGTGAAATTGTTATTGAATTCCGATGACATTGGGTATTGACCTCTTTCACTTCTTCCAAAGTGATCATTCAAGCCTAGGTGCTAAAAAGTTCCAGTGTTCAATCTAAGTTTTGACTGGCAGCTGGTGATGCAGCTGGAAGTCCATGGTATGTAGTTCTCTCCCATTCTTTGGTGCACATTCAAGAGGTTTAATTCCCTTGATGAGGTAAGAGAGAGATGTATGTTTCTCTGGCAGTAAAGATATATGAGCATCATGTTGTATAACCCTAAACATGTGTGATGACAATGTTTGCAATGGGGTCCAAACAGGAATTGCTTGGTGATATGCTTTGTGTGATGTTTTTGGGAATAGGGATCATGGCTCCAGGCATTTGAGCTGCAGCCAAGCATTTGATTGAATTCAAGGGAACTGATGGTACAGCTCCCTCTTTTCAAGCTGCTATTCTTTCCAGATGTTCTTGGGTGACAACACCATCTAGAGTTATTGTCAGCTTTACGTTTGCGCTGTCTGTCTGTTATGCTTGGTGAGAGGCTTGTATTGAGGGGATGGGACTGATGGGTGATGTAGTAGGATAAGGGTTATGTGACAAATTGCAACTTGTTCTGGTTGAAGACAGTAGAAAATGCTGCAGTTCTCTTGTTAATATGAAGCAACTGTCTGATAGCTTCATTTGACATTTTGATTCTGACATTTCTTGATCTTCTAATAGCATGTTTCACAAAATTGTTGAAACTTGCATGGAAGTAGGGCTTTTTTGCATGGCATTGATCTTACTTGCATCCAAGTAAGATGAGGAAAGTAGAAACTTCACATGGTTGAGATGGGAATGAGATTGGTGATAGCGGATTCTTGCCAATTCTGCAGAATGTCATGATTAGGTAACATTGAGATTGCTTTGTATCTTTTGAGATCCATGGAGTGCTAGACATGCAAGTGCCTGGTCAGCCATTGGTCCTGAGATTCAAGGTGCTCGATATCTGCCCCAGGTCTGGAACAAGTGCACAGATTACAAAATAAATTTGTGATATTTTTATTATGAGATATTTTCCAATTGACTTAACAACCTTGGAGATGATCAGCTAGTCCAAAAATTGTGTACAACAATGGCACACACCACCTCATCAAGGACCCACAGTGGTACCAAAAGCAGAGGGGGTGGCCATGGTTTTGGAGGGTTATGTTTATATTTCATGGACCCTTATTTGGGTAAAGCTTGGGACTCAAGGGCTTTATCCTAGAACCTAGAATCAACATCCATAAGGAGCGTTTCTTCTGTGGATATGCATACGTATTCATATGCATGTATTTGTATATGTACACTTACGGATGGACAAGGGACTCGATCCAATGGTCTTCAGAGCGTGTCGACAGGATCCGGCGGCTATACATCTTCCACGCCAGCTCCTTTTACCACTCTCGACTAAACCCTACCCCTAATCTTGCAGGAAGAGCTTGCTCTATCAATTGTCGATTGCAGCTCTTGTTGTTGTCGTTGATTCTGCTGTCTGACAGCAGTCGTCATGTTGCAAGCTGCTTGTTGTGGTTTTCAACTTGTACTCAGGCGTCAACTAGATTTTCAGTCGGAGTAATGCTTCAAGCTGTTGACGATGGTGATAAACCCTAGAGTATTTCTCCAGTTCGTCGGATCTTAGAGGGACTTCCGAGTCGTTGTTGTTGTTGCGGAAGATTTAGACAATCACTACGTTCATCCTTTGCAAGGAACAGCGACAGTTGTTGCGAGTAAGGGGGAGTTGAGAGAGATATTCGGTCATGCTTGTTGTTGGCATTCGTCTTCTTGAGAGCTTTGGATAAACAGGAGTATGGCCAGTAAGCTTTTAAAGTTGAGAACATTAAGCACCATGGCTTTGATATGTCGACGCTCGCCTTTTGCATTCATCATCCCTTCCACTGCAACGACCACTGCAACGAGAGCTTCACCATCTGTAACATCAGTCCGATGTCTGGTGACAGCGGATTCTCCTGTAAGTAAGCCCGTGGTTACTGCTTCTCCATTGGAGAGGTTGAGGCAAAGACAGATGCGGGATGCAGCGAAAGCTGCGGCCCGAATTCAACCAGCTGTCAAGGACACTACAAAAGAAGCGCCTCAGTTGCCACTCTCTTTTCAAGGACTTGGGCTTGACCCGGAGCTGATGATGGCTGTGAAGGAATTAGGGCTGGCTGAACCTACAGAAGTGCAGGCTCTGGGAATTCCTGCCGTTGTGGCGGGAGAGAGTGTGGTGATAGCGTCGCATACTGGCTCAGGCAAAACCCTTGCTTACATGCTTCCCATTGTCCAGGTCTGTACTTTGGCCTTAAGAATCCAAGCACTTATTCTTGTTTCATCAGCTGGCTTAAGAAAGATTAGGCACTCATGGGATTCACCTTGTCATGAATTTCCTCACTTTGAGCATGGGCCTCCTGTGAATGGCAACCATTCAAATGATCTTAGGGTTTGCCAAAACTTGACCTCAGAGATGGGGAGAACATGTTTGGAAATGCCATGCACAGACTTCTGTCTTTCAAAGAATCAAAAAAATTTAAAGTGACTTCAACGTGGCTGGTTGCGTTGGTTGCAGAGATTGTAATTGTGTTTGGAAAATTTTAGGGTTTCAGCCATTTGCCAAAAAATGACCATGTACCCTGAGTTTGAAACCCTAAGTACTGAACCTGGAACCATGTGTGGGCTTACTGGAAGTAGCAGAGACAATGAATCTGAAACCACACCTGTGGGCTTGCTGGAAGGAGTACAGACAATGTATGACCTTTTTCATATGCATTGAATGGTGTGCAGGCATTGAGACGGGATGAAGTTGAATCAGGCAAAGCAACGAGGCCAAGACGTCCTCGTGCTGTTGTACTGTGCCCCACAAGAGAGCTTGCGGAGCAGGTCTTAACTCCCTACATCTTTTTGCTTCCAGAGATGCAATTGTAAACTTTGGAAATTGCAGTCAAACTGATGAAGAGCGTTATCTGTGTTGCAGATTGAACCCACTTATGCTAGCCTATCTTTGTATCTATAACTGCTGAGAATTCTTTGAGGGCTCAGTAAAATGTGATAGTTATTCAAGGTTGAGGTTCATGAATTTCTTGCCAAGGCAATCTTTCAACAAAGTCTGTTGATGGAAATGTTGGCTGCAGGTGTTCCATGTTGCCAAGTCCATATGTCATCATGCACGCTTTCGTGCAGCAATGGTTGGAGGTGGAACCCGAATGAAACCTCAAGAGGACTCATTAAATACGGCAGTTGATCTTGTGGTGGCCACCCCTGGCAGGCTTCTCATGCATGTGGAAGAGGGCAACATGGCATATGGTGATCTCAAGTATGTGGTATGTTCCCCTGCATTCATTTCATTGACAAAGGGAATCACCAAATTTTATTTTCTTGGTGCAGTCTGAATTTCAATCCAAAAGATAGTCAGGGGCTTAATGAAATCTCAAGCCCTGACTGGGCACTTTTTTCATCTTTCTAACTTCCAAGTATTGAGAGGTTCCTGAACATTGCACCAATTGACCCATTTTTGTGAGGGAGTTGAAAGAAAGTAACTTGCATGTGCCATTGGTTTTCTTGAATATCCCTCTGTACCTTCATGAATTGTCATGAAGTCAGAAGTATTTTGTGTGGAGAAATGCATAGGAAACTCACAGGAGGACCTTGCTATGAAATTCTGAGTATGTATAAGAACAACATCAGGTCTTGCAAGGAGAAGAACTTTCTAAATGTGAATGGGAAGAGCAAAGCTCCTTTGAAGACTGATTGAATGTTGTCTGAAGAGTAGTCCAACCTCAAAGATGTCCCTGTGGGGATCAGAAACCTTGTTTATCTTTAGGAAGCACACAATTTGCATTTGCTCAGTACTCAGTCTTACATACAGGAAAGGGGGTGGCTGATTAGAGGTTTAAGGAGTTGTGTTGTCATGTTCTAAGGGAACTGGTCTGTGAAGGGGTTGAAAAAAAGAACAAATTGTCAGGAATTGTATTGCACATAGTGTACATACTATAGCTTTAAGTCAGTGTGTGCTGTGGTTGCATGGTGAACCAGGTGTTAGATGAGGCAGACACCATGTTTGACAAAGGTTTTGGAGTTGAAGTCAGGAAGTTTTTGGGTCCATTGCGCAACCGATCAAAGCAGCCTGATGGAGACTTTCAAACAATTCTTGTGACTGCAACCATCACAAAGGTACACTTATTTTCAAAGGTACTTGGCTGCAAAGAATAATCAAAGTCTTGTAATAACTTGAGCCAGATTTATGCATTTGTTCTAATCATGGTGTAGAGACTTGCAGGCAGTGCAGAAGCTGTTGGATGAGGAATTCCCAGGCATCAAACATGTCCATACTTCAACTTTACACAAGGCAGTTTCATCAGCTCATCATGACTTTGTCCGCCTCACTGGCACTGAGAACAAACTTGAAGCTCTTCTCCAAGCAAGTTTCATCCCTATGTTTGTTATTGATGAGTTAATTTGGTTGAAGTGCTTTTGAAATCACCCATGAATGAGGAAATCCAAAAGTACTGATAGGTATGGGGGAACCAGGTCCTGGAGCCCAGTCTTGCAAAGGGCAGGAGAGTAATGGTATTCTGCAATACACTGGGGTCATGTCGGGCAGTGGACCACTTTCTGTCAGAGCGAGGCACCTCCTCTGTCAACTACCATGGTGCTGTTCCTGCTGAAGAGAGGTAGGTTCTACCTTACCAAGGCTGGTATGCCATTCCTTGGCAAAACAGTTGTAAACCTGGCTGCATCTTTTCAAGGGTAAGATTAAAGACATAAGTGAAGGTGCAGATTTTGGGCTCTGGAAGTTAGTGAAGTTCAGGTCACTCATGAGTCAATAAGTATCAGAACTTGAAGGTTGTGGATATTAGAGGTTTGGATGGTGGAGAATGTTAGGATTGCAAGTTGAGTTTCAGGAAGGGATCACTTGGATAAAATGGTTGGTGCACTTGGCAATGATGCAGGGTTGAGAACTTGAAGAAATTCAAGGGAGAAGATGGTGCTGATTCAGTTCCAGCATTGGTGTGCACTGATTTGGCAGCTCGTGGTTTGGATTTAGTGGTGGACCATGTCATCAACTTTGACTTCCCTCTGAACCCTGTGAGTGAACCCCTTTACTGCAAGCATGTGCCATGATATTGGGTCAGAATCTCAAATGCACTTTGCCCTAGGTGAGGTGTGTTTTGCATGGTACAATTGAGTCTGCTCTGGAGAAGGATTAAGCAGTGATCTGATTGTCTGATAATGTCATATGGTTTTGCAGATTGATTACTTGCACAGAACGGGAAGAACAGCACGCATGGGAGCAAAAGGTGTTGAACCTCACCAATTCCCAGAACAGCAGTCACATGTATGCTTTTTTCTATGTTTGTGTGCAGTGCTGACTGGGTGAGATGTGTGGTGGTGCAGGCAAGGTGACAAGCCTCGTCACAAAGCGTGATCAGACACTGGCAAGCCAACTTGAAGAGTCCATGAGAAAGGGAGAAACATTGGAGGGTTTGACATCTAGTAGGGAGAGGCTTGAGGCACTCAAACGAAAGGAGATTGAAGAGAAACGTAAGGAGAAAGCAAAGAAGATGAGTCATGATTCTTCTCGAGGCCCCAAATCCAGCAGGTGGGAAGTTGGTAAAAGTAAGGTGGGTTCATTGCGAGGCACCAGGGGCAAAGCTCGCACAACCAGCACCCCCACCACCAGAGTAGGCTCTTCCTCTCGAGTAGCCAAATCTCCCTCAAAAAAATCAGTAGGACTTTCACTGAAAAGACGATAGAAAAGTGACCCCATGTCCACTCTGTATACTGAATTAATTCCCTCGGTGGCAATTCTTATCAAATCTTAACCCTTGGCAGCAGGCAACCTGTGAAAATTAGAAGTGTTCTGGCCTTTTTGAGAGTCAATCTCAGTCATGGGTTTGCACAACAAGTTTGCACCTGTCTGAAGCAATTTGACAAACGCCAGGTTCCATTTTCCTCCAAATTGAAAGTTTCTACAAAAATGAAGATGATTGAGGTGCAAAATTTTGTTGAAACCAGATTTGCATCCCAACTATGAAACTGCCTCTTGTTGAATCCCAAACCTAGATCAGGTTGCAGTCCCTTTTTAGAAGCAAGTCCAGGTTCCTTAGCTGCCTATGAACATACAAAGTTTTATGTAAGCACAAAAATCAAGCCTTGTTTTTAGGTTTTGACAATTCAACTTCAGACAAGTTTTATGAGATCAATTGTGGTGGTGTTTGATGCATGCCACATCATAAAACAATGAAATAAAGAGATTATGCGGTATGGAGTGAGAATAACAATATGGCATAAAACATTACAAATAACAATCTTACACTGGCAATTGTACTGCACCTAGTCTTTTTCATTTTTTTTGTGCTGTTTATTTCCACCTGTAGTGGAGAAGTTATTGAATATTGAACAATTCTTTCATTGAAAATTCATTTAAATCAAAACCTAAATTTATAGGAGAATTCAGACACCCTCTTGGTACCATTTAAAAGCCCTTGATGCATAGAATTTAATGAAGGTGATTTGGAAATTTTAGCAAATGCAACTAACACATAATTTCATTGTCTGTTGAACATTGGCAACTATCAATTCTATAAGAAACAAAGCTGGAACATAATTGCTTTGAACATATGGCCATAACATAAAGCACTCAAAAGAAATTTCCTAGCGTTTTTCAACAGCACCTTATATGCAAGAGCATCCCACACCCACTTATGGGCATAAGATCCCTCCAACTCATAAGGAGTAGCAGTAAGAACCTTTCCTTCCCATTCCCAATCTTTCATCCCAACTGCTTCATGACAAGCCTTTGGTTCCGATTGCAACAACTTTTTACTGTATATATGGTGCAAGTGCAAACTCCAATTTAAGAGCTTGGCAAGTACTTGTTTCTTCCAAAGTTTTCAAACACATACTCATGTGCACCCTCTGCGTGTGTGTGTGTAGGACTGCTTTCCACAAAACAAAACTGAGTATTACAACTGGCCTAAAACCTTGCCAGATTTGTGAAGGAGCCCCCCTTTTATGAATATGTAAAATTATTTAGACAAGGATCCTTGTAGTTGAGGACAAGGTGGTTTCCTTTTACCACATGAACTCAAACAAGCACTTTGTGCATTTCTGATCCCGGGAGCCAAAAGTCATGATGACAAGAGGCTCTTTCTTTTCAGTTCTATGTATACAAAATTAGTCGGGGTTTTGAAAGTGTTGTAAAATATACCTATGCAGAGGAAAGTGGGTATGTTGTCCATATTTGTAGTATTCACTCTGCTATGCACAAACTTATTTTGTGAGCTGTAAATGATGACCAGGCTTTCTGTGGCACTTACCCTTTTGCCTTTCGAAACACTGGGAGCTCTCTTTTATTAAATGGTGAAGACAGGTTGTTATATCAGTTCCCAATCCTGCCAGGAATCGGGTTCCATATCATCCTCATCAAAGATCATATCTCCACCCTCCCAACCATCCAATGAAGATGATGCACTTGGATCACTGTCTGGTGCTGCAGCTTCACATCCATCCACTGCTCTTGGATTTTCATCTCTTTCCTGCTTCTCAATTGAAGACTCAACTTCCACATTATCCACCAAGACGTGATCCTGTGACAAGACAAATCATGAGAGAGAGCGCAGACCAGTGCTGTGGAATTATTTGATTTAAAAAATAACTGGCAGTTCTGGTTCTTTTTAAATTTCAGAAGCAAAGAATTTCTGGTTCCAGTTTTCTGGAAAAAATCAGAATGAGAGAACTGCCAGTTCTGGTTATTTCAGAAACACCAAAGAACTGGCAAAGTTTTTCAAAAAAATTGAGAACCAAGGTTCTATACCAAAACCAGCTTTTTGATTTTTTCCAATCCTGCCCAATAAGTGGGTATATACCCACTCGATGACCAGCAGGTATCTGTAGCAGATTCTAATAACTGCACAACACTGGCTCAGACACCAGTTCTCACAGCAGATTAAGCACCAAGCCAATTTCACACTTGGGTCATAAGGCACAAGCTAGAAGTTGCCCATTGTAGTGGTACTGATCACTGCAGTGATCATTAGGGTAACTGCATCAACCAGCTACATGACATGTGGAAAATCCAAGGGCCAAGACCCAGGATCAAGTTTGGAAAAAAACACTATGTACCCACAATGGTGTCCACCTCTGAAAGAGGTCAGAATTCCCCCAGGTGAAAAGAAATGCAATTTCATGCATATTAGCAGACTTGATACCATGCTTCTTCTAAGTCATATTGCAAACTGTTCAAAACGGTAACCTATAAAGCTACATGATGTCCTGATGAATCACTGCACTCATCATCAAATGAAGAAAATAGAAAAGGGTGCTGCTGAAAATGAAGATGTGATCAGAAATCAGTTCTTACTTACCTCACTCTCAAAACCCCGTAGAGGGATATTGGTAAGTACCATAGATGAGCAAATGGTGGCATTTCCCAAGTCATGTGAAAGTTGGAGTTCTGAGTCCTCCAGTGGGTTCAGTGTCCAATTCCAGGAAACTTCTCCAAAAGGCACCTCCTCTGCTTGCATTGTCAATAGCTCCGAATTTGCAATGTCGGATAGCAGAGAGGAATCACTGACTGCCTTCATCTCATCTGCAGGCAAATGCTAGTTTTCATTTGCTGTCATTGTTTTCAGATATATACTAGACAATGCACTAGAGAAGTGTGCTGAAAAGTTTAAGATATTGACAGGATCATGAACAAAGGGTGACAACATTCTGATGATAGTAATTGATTGGGTCGAAATCAAATCAACACCGAAAAGAAGTTTATCTTCCATTGATGGTTTGATGCTTTCACAAAACAAAACAAAAATGAAAAGGCATACCATGTGACTCATGTAACATCTCCCTCTCATCACATACAACCTCCACACTAAGCTGCTTCTCCAGAGTCATCACTTTCTCAACAGGATTGTCACCACCATTTGGGGTTGGCAGCATCAGCAGCTCTTGCACAAAATCATTTGCCTCATTTGCAAACTTGCGAACCCCAGCCCCAAGGGTGTTGAAACGCACCTCCATTTTCTGCATTTAACAGAAGGAAGCAGACTAAACCTGTTTAGAGACAAAGGGAAAGACCAAAGCAAATACTGCAACTTTGTGTAATCAACCAGAGTTCCATTTGCGCCCCCCCCCAATCTCAAACCTTTTAACACTTCTGTTATTGTGCAATGCAGTGTGACAACATATCCAAATCACTCCAGAGACATACCTGAATCAGAACAGAAGGTGCAAGTCCAGGTTCTACAATGTCATAGTATGTCTCTAACTTGAGGCACATACGGTCAAGCCATGAGAGCTTCTTTTCTCCTAGACTAGCATAGGTAGTTGCATAGGTCTTTGGACCCATCACCCTGTAGCCCCAAAATCACCAAATCCATAAAACAGGAAAAAACCCAATATCAGCACTTGAGTGAATGTCAAAGGCATGGACAGACGGGTGTTGGACTCCAATCTCAACCAAATGAGAAGCTTCATTATGACAGATGGGTGGGCCTCTTTCTTCTTCACCCTTGAAGTCTAGTAGTACCTCCATCCTAAAATTGTACAATGTACACCACTGTAATCACAAGAATTCAGTTGCATAAGTCCTCCTTGAAGAACTCTGAAAGGCTTGAAGTTTTTTTCCTAATTCTTGTGACTGGAGAAAACAGTGTGACCCCAATAAGTATGTTGCTGAGATTTACTTCTAGCATGTAATACATGAAGGACATACATCAAGCATGGCATGTAGTGGGCAATCAGAGCCACATATATCTGAATAGTAAAACACGATCCGCTTTCAGCTAAGTTTTCACAACTCTGCAGACACAACACAAAATGCACCCCAGCTTGCCCAAGTATTCCATACACTTCCTGAAGACTTTAAGAAGATGACTGCTACTACCATGCTTGATTCAGTTTGCAATGAAATTTGGCAAAAGAGTAAATACATATATAGTGGGACACACACAACTTGCCCCAAATTGTCACACATACAACACCATACTCCATCCGATCCCCATACCCTAAAAATGAGCTCCTCCTCAAGGTAAACCTGAAAGCTCATGCGAAGGAAGAAATCTAAAATCAAATATGTCACCAAAACATGGCTCTAAAACCCATCAAGATTGCTTTCAATTTTAAGTAATTTTTTTTTCTTACACCTCCATTACCAAGGAGAAATAGCAACAAAGAATTGCAACAAGAAAAAGAAACTGGTCAGGTGAGAGATGCAACAATAGAAAAGCAAGAAACTAGTCTCAATTATCCCATTTGTGATCCTAAGATCAAGAGTTGCACACTGAGGTGCAGTTTGCAGGAAAAACCTAAGTGCAAAACCAACTTCAAAACTCTCAAAGTTGCATGCAGGTATCAAACATCAAAGTGCTAATAAATAAATAAATTTATTTTTGAATTTAAAGATGAAAAAAAATCAAACCAAACTGGAAGCTTGGAAACAATTAGCAATGGTCAGAACAGAAGAAACTGCTCATTGTAAAATTCTACCTTCCACTTTGAGCTTCACAGATGCACCAAAAACGATATAAAAAGACAAAATGATTTGATTGATTTCTGGAGAATGTTGAAAACTCAGTTCCTAGAATCCAGCTACCCTTCAAGGAAGACTTGCATGACGCTGAGAAAGTAGAAAATACCTTGATGCAAATTTTCTAGAGCTTGCAAAAACAAAACCCAAAAAACAAGAGAAGAAAACACGCAGACACACAGACACACACACCAAACCAAACCAAACCAAACTAATGGGTACTGTATCTGAGGTACCGAGAGAGTAGAAAATACCTTGTTGAAATTTTCTAGAGCTTGCAAAAAAATAAAATTAAACAAACAAGCAAATGGGTACTGTATCTGCGCTTCTGAGAGAGTAGAGAATACCTTGATGCAAATCTTCTAGAGCTTGTCAAGACAAAACAAAAACAAACAAACAAACAATGGGTACTGTTTCTGAGCTTCTCTTTGAAGGATTGTAATAAAACCACAAGCTTTGTTACAACAACAACAAAAGCTCCCCACTTGAGGGAATTCCGCAACAACAAAATTGGACAACTGCAGGCAGAGGAAGAAGAAGAGTTGTTGCAGGTACTTCAAAATTCAAGAAAATTCGCAGAGCTGAAAAACCAGACACTGCACAAAAAACCAAAACAACGAACAAAACCCAAAGCACCTTTACAAGCTCTAATTGAAAAGCAAATGGAATGCAACCACAACAACAACAACAAAACTACAACACAAAGGAAATGTTGGAAGGAGCTTGCAATTGTGCCCAAAAACAGAAAGGAAAAAAACCAAAAGTGCACCAAAAATTTTAGCATAAAAAAAAACCTTGAAGTATACAACTTTGTGAACCCAAAACCTTCTTCCCTACCCTTCTCACGCAAAGATGAGAGCTTTCTTTAGTTGCTGGAGCTTTTCTTTCCCCCCACCTCTGCCCCCTCAAACTCCCTAGCAAAGCAAAAAAAGCCAACTAATGCCCAATACTTGGATCAAAGAGGAAATGAAATCCAAGAGCCCAAAACAAAAGGCAATCCATTGTGGGTGGTGATGAGGGGACTTTTTTGATGGGTATTTTTGTGTTTTGGGTACAACCAAAAAGAGAAGGAAAAAAAAAATACAAACCATAGCCTTTTGTTGTTGTCAATGACTTGTTAGGTGAAGAGGCCAAGCTTGTTTTTTTTTTCTTTTTTTTTTGGTTGGGAAGGTTAGTTCCGCTCTTTTCTTTCTGTACACTCATTCTAAATTGTTTGTAGTTATATTATAATTTTAAATTTGAAAATGAATCATTATGATTTTATGGGATAGTTTTTTTTAATTGATTAATTTATCTCAATTTTATTGTGAATTTTTTTTTCCCTCTCTTTTTCTTGGTTCAC
>Ga0209208_10006910_pt1 | contig 15565 bp, 11 predicted proteins | sample S1TSphfallax_3_FD_187694 | JGI IMG/M metagenome (GOLD analysis project Ga0209208, IMG submission 187694) | Host-associated microbial communities from peat moss isolated from Minnesota, USA - S1T2_Fd - Sphagnum fallax MG (SPAdes) (version 2) | ecosystem: Host-associated > Plants > Peat moss >...
CCCGCCCCGCCCGACGACGCCTTGCTGACCGCGCTGCTCATGCCGATCTACAATGAGGATCCGGTGCGCACGACGGCGGCATTGCAGTCGATGGCCGAAGCGCTCGCCACGATCGGTGCCAACCGACGTTTCGAAATCGTCGTCATCTCCGACTCGACCAATGCCGATGCCTGGGTGCGCGAGACCGCGGCCATCGATCGGTTGCGCAAGGCGCTCGCCGGCATCATGCCGGTCTGGTATCGCCGCCGCTGGCGCAACATCGCGCGCAAATCCGGCAACGTCGAGGATTTCGTCACGCGGTGGGGCGGCCGCTACGCCTATATGATCGTGCTCGACGCGGACAGCCTGATCGATGCCCCGACGCTCGAGCGGTTGGTGCGGATGATGCACGCCGATCCGGCTTTGGGAATTCTACAAACCGCCCCCCAGCTCATCGGCGCGCGCACCTTCTTCGGCCGCTTGCAGCAATTCGCGGCCTGCGTCTACGGTCCGGTCATCACTCACGGTCTCGCCGCCTGGTCGGGCAACAGCGGCAATTATTGGGGCCACAACGCCATCATCCGCATGCGCGCTTTCGCCGCGCACTGCGGCCTGCCGCTGTTGCGGGGACGCAAGCCGTTCGGCGGCCACATTCTATCGCACGATTTCGTCGAGGCGGCGCTGATGCGACGCGGCGGCTACAAGGTGCGCATGACCGACTGCGGCGGGTCCTGGGAGGAATCGCCGCCGTCGCTGATCGACGTCGCGGTTCGCGACCGCCGCTGGGCCCAGGGCAATCTGCAGCACCTGAAGATCGTCACCACCGCGGGTTTGAGTTTCACCAGCCGCCTGCACTTGGGTATCGGCATCATGAGTTACCTGTCCTCGCCGCTGTGGCTCTTGATGCTGGCGGTGGGCTTCGCGCTCGACATCCAGTCGCATTTGATCCGCCCGGAGTATTTCAATCACGACTTCCAGCTGTTTCCAACCTGGCCACGGTTCGACGTCGAGCTGATGATGACGCTGTTCTGGTTCAGCATGGTCATCTTGATGATTCCGAAGACGCTCGGGCTGATCCGCGCGCTGTTGTCGCGACGGATTCGGCGCGGCTGCGGCGGCGTCATCGGGGTGTTCGCGAGCTTTCTGCTCGAGACTTTGCTGTCGGCGCTGTACGCGCCGATCCTCATGCTGGTGCAAAGCCGCCATGTGTTCGAGGTCTTCATGGGCCGCGATTCGGGCTGGAAGCCGCAGCGGCGCGACAGCGGCGGCACCTCGTGGCGCGACGCCTGGGAATATCACAAGCGGCATCTGCTCTTGAGCTGCATGGCGGCTGCGGTCATCTACTTGCTGTCACCGTCATTGCTGCTGTGGGTCTCGCCGGCGCTGGTCGGGCTGCTGCTCTCGGTGCCGTTGTCGCGGGCGAGCGGCAGCGAATCCTTGGGGCAAGCGTTGCAGCGAGTGGCGCTGCTGCGCACGCCGGAGGAACTCGAGCAGCCGGCGCTGGTGTTGCGACGCAAGGAATTGATCGCCGCGGCACCGCCGCTGCCGGAGGACGGTCTGCGCTACCTCGCGCGCAATCGCGACGCGCGGCTCACGCATATCGACGGCAACCTGCCACGCCCGCGCGATCCGCGCGGCCAACCGGACCCGCACGCGTTCACCGCCGAACAGAAGCTGCTCGATGCCCGCTCTTTGGAAGAAGTCTTACAGTGGCTCACGCCCGTCGAACGCGTCGAGGTGGCGGGCGATGCGCGGTTGCTCAATCAACTCGCCTTGCTCCCGGACGCGCAGCCGACCGAATTCACGATTTAAAGGATTCACCCGCATGATCCCCCGACGCTCCATTTTGAAATCTGCCCTAGGGTTGGCCGTAGCGCAAATGTCCCGCGCGGACCTGGCGGACGCCGCCGCAGGCGCGGCGGTGGCTGGTTCTGGGCCGCCGCAGGCCTTCGATTACGCCTGGCTCAAGGGGCAGGCGCATTTTCTCGCGAACAACCCCTATCAGGACGTCAAGGAACCTCTGCCGCCCGCAATGCTGTCCTTGAGCTACGATCAATACCAGTCGATCCGCTTTCGTCCCGACCATTCGCTGTGGGGCGATTCCGGTCTGGCGTTCCGCCTGCAATTTTTCCACGTCGGCCGCACTTTCACCGCGCCCGTGCACCTCTACGAAGTCATTGATGGCCAATCGCGCGAGATCGTCTACGACCCGTCGATGTTCGACTGGAGCCAGAGTGGTGTCGATCCCGCGACCATGAAGGATCACGCGGGCTTCGCCGGGTTCAGGGTGCAATTCGTCACCAACTGGAAAGCGGATGTCGCCGCGTTCTTGGGCGCCGCTTACTTTCGCGCGGTGGGCGGCGATACCCGGCAGTATGGCTTGTCGGCGCGCGCGCTCGCGGTCGACACGGCATTCGCCCGGCCGGAGGAGTTTCCGCGCTTTACCGCGTTCTGGTTCGAACGCCCCGCCAAGGACTCAGGCACGCTGACCCTGTATGCGCTGGTCGACAGCCCGAGCATCAGCGGCGCCTTTCGCATGCAGATATCGCCGGGCGGCACGCTCGTCATGAACGTCGACTCGGCGCTCTACCCTCGCAAGCCGATCGAGCGTCTCGGAATCGCGCCGCTCACCAGCATGTTTTTTTATGGTGAGAACGACCGCCGTGCCGCGAATGACTGGCGACCCGAGATTCACGATTCGGACGGCCTCGCGATGTGGACCGGTGCCGGCGAATGGATCTGGCGACCGCTGGTCAATCCCGCACAGCTGAAATTCAACTCCTTCAGCGACGACAATCCGCGCGGCTTCGGTTTATTACAGCGGGATCGCAATTTCGATCACTACCAGGACGACGGTGTCTACTACGACCGGCGACCCAGCCTGTGGATCGAGCCCAAAAGCGGGCCTAACGGCGGCTGGGGCAGGGGTGCGGTGCAGTTGGTGGAAATCCCCACCATCGACGAGACCTTCGACAACATCGTCGCCTTCTGGAACCCGCTGGAGAAACCCAAGCCCGGCCAGGAATTGCTGTACGCCTATCGCATGTACTGGGGCACCCGCATGCCCTATGGATCACCGCTCGCGCAGACGCTGGCGACCCGTACCGGGATCGGCGGCACGGTGGGCGTCAAGCGCCAATATTATTCATGGCATTTCGCCGTCGATTTTGCCGGCGGCGAACTCGGCGCATTGGCCAGGGACGCGCCGGTCGAAGCGGTGATCACCACCTCGCGCGGCGTGACTGAACACGTGACGGCGCATTACGTGGAAGAATTCAACGGCTACCGTGCCCTGTTCGACGTCAAACCCACCGATGACCTGGTGGAGCCGATCAATTTACGGATGTACCTGAGCGTCGACGGTAGACCGCTGACGGAGACGTGGATCTACCAGTGGACCCCGCCATCCGCCAAGGAACGCAAGGCGGCGCTCTAACACTAGGGTCGTCCACACCCGTGAGTTGACAGGCCCGGTCTTCCGTCCGGCGTGAGGGCTGGCAGCGCGCGCACTGCGCTTTTACGTGCGCGCGCTGGCAGTCCTCGCGCGGGGCAATGCCGACGCTTTAACTGGCGGCGCCGAGCGCGACCACGTGGCCGAGCGCCGAGACCACCACGCCGCCCGGCTTTTCCACCGTCACGGCGAAGGCCTTCGCTTCGCCGATGGGCAGGGCGGCACGAATCGGGATGACCACCTCGGAAGAATCCGCCGGCACGTCGAACACGCCGCCATCCACGGGATAGCGCTTGTCGCGTTTGCCGTCGAACACCCAGATTTGGTATTGCTTGACCGACGGATCGTTGCCGGCCAGCCCGACGAAGTGGAGAAAACCTTTCTGCGTCACGGGGTCCCAGACCGCATCGCCGGTGACACCGGCCGCAGCCGGGTCCTTGGTCGGCGCGAGCGTGACCTTGAGCGTGTCCGAGCGCGCCAGCAGCGTGGCGCGGGCTTCAGCCGGCGTTGGTGGCTGCGGCGGTGCCGGCGGCTGCACGGACGGCGGCGCGACCTGCACGATGGCGGGCGGTGCCGTGGCCGGCGGCGGCGAACGCAGCCAACCCAAGATCGCGAGCACCAGACACGCCGCCGCCGCGAGCCAGCCCAAGGTACCGCTGCGGCCGGCGTCGCCGCGCACGGGGTTGGCGGCAGGCGCCGCAGCGGCGGTCGCTTCGGCGCTGCGTGCGGCAGACGGCCGTTTGAAATCCACCACGTTATTCGCGCCGATGAGTTCCTCAGCGCGTTGTTCGAGAAGCGCCCGCAGAGCCGCCGGCGGCTCCTCGAGGGTGAGACCCACGAGGCTTACGGCGGCGGCGGCCTGCTCCAATTCCACCAACGCCTCGCCGGCACGCAAGGCATCGAACGCCTCGAGTTCGCGCTGCTCAGCCGGCGACAAGCCTTCGATGACTTGCTTCACGAGCAAGTCCACCATGGCGTCGTCCGGATGACTATGCGAACCCGACTCGGACATCAAACCCTCGCTGAGACGCTTTCGGCGTCTATTTTCATAAATTCGCGCACCTTGATGAGGCCGCGCCGCATAAAGGATTTGACCGTGCCCAAGGGCATGTTCAATCGCGCGGCTATCTCGGATTGGCTCAATCCGTGCAGCAACCCAAGCTCCAGCACCTCACGCTGCTCAGGCCGCAATTCCTGCAGCGCCTTCGCCGCTTGTTCGGCTTCGTGAGAGATTTCAGACGCCGTACCGGGATCGGACCAGGCGACCGTTTCCAATACCTCGACGGGATCCATGGGTGGCTCATTGGTCTTTTTGCGCAGACCGTCGATCAGCCGCCGCCGCGCAATCATCGCGATGAACACCTTGTCCGAGCCCTGCGTGGCATCGAATCGGCCGGCACTGCGCCAAATATCCAGAAAAATTTCCTGTGTCGCGTCCTCCGCATCCGCGGGCGTGCGAGTGAGTCGCCGCGCCAGGCTCCACACCAGCGCACCATATTCCGCGATGCACTCGCGCACAGCCGCCTGCTCGCCGCTTGCAATCCGTTGGAGGACGGACGGGCTCATTGATTGCATCTGAAGATTATTCGGATGGAAGCCAAGGGTGGATTCAACTGTGATACTGGTATTGTTTGGCCAACGATACCAAGAAACGGCCTGATTTACCGTATTTCGGGTTTCTTACCGCGATTGGTGAGGGCCGGTAGACGCTGCGTGTCGCCGGTGGGACGGCGCAGTTGGTCCTCACGACGCAGGAACGGCTGGGCACGGCGCGGGTCCAGAATGGCCAACCGGTACTCGTTCAGTTGTTTCTTGAGCAGCGGCAAGAGCGCCTGCTGCGCGAGCGCGGCTGCGTCGACGGACTTAAGCAGGCTGTTGCAATAGACGTTGAAGTATTCCGTGTACAGCTCTTCATAGCGCTGCATGGGGTCGAGAAAGGCAGGATCTTCGACGACGTCGCTGCCGACGTGGTTGGCGCACAGAAAGCTGCACGCTTTGCGCAGGTACACGTTATGTTCAGCCACCACCGCGGCTTCGTACTCGCGTCCGGGCCTGAAATGCGCCATCACCTGAGCCCGATCGACGCCCCGCACCTCGCTGCGCCGCAGGTACTGGAACAGCGCCTTGCCATGCAACAGCCGGAATGTGGTGTTCTTGAGCGCAGCGACTTGGGCGTGTCGCACACCGCAATTCGCCAGCTGGCGCATCAGCATCGAATGCTCGCTCTCCCATTGCGACCACACGGCCGGGTTCTCGAGAATCCGGCGCGCAATGAGCTGCTCGTTCAAATCGGTGCTGTGCAACGCGACTTGAACACGATCGGTCGATTCGCGCATGAGTCGCGCATGGCTGATGGCATGACGGAGCATGGTTTCCTCCTTCGCGCCAGAATCTGGTAAACGCGCTGGGGTGTCAAAGCGTATCCATCCAACGACAAACCCCATGCTCCGGCCGTAGCCGGCAGTCGGGCTCAGTAATGCCGGGACAACAACCAATCGGCGAGTGAGCGCAGCGGTGCGGCGCGCTCGCCGAAGCCTGAGAGTGCGGCGAGCGCCTGGCCGTGCAGCAGATGCACCCGTTCCTGCGAGGCCTCGATGCCGATGATCGCCGGATGCGTGGGCTTGTCGCGCTCCCGGTCGGCACCGGTGGCCTTGCCCAACGTCGATACGTCGCCGAGCACGTCGAGCAGATCGTCCTGAATCTGGAACGCCAGGCCGATTGCGGTCGCGAACTCGTTGAGCGCGGCGTACGCCGATTGCTCGAGTTGCGGCACGCACTCCGCCGCCATCAGCACGCTGGCGCGGATGATCGCGCCGGTCTTGCGTGCGTGCAGATCTTCGACCTGCGCGATGTCCACGCGCTGCCCCTGCACGGCGAGATCGATGGCCTGGCCTCCGGCCATGCCGAAGGTACCGCTGGCCTCGCTGAGTATATCGACCAGCCGCAGCCGGATGGCCGGAGAGGCCGGCAGCGCGGGGTCGCGAGCGAGCAACTGGAATGCCAACGGCTGCAATGCATCGCCGACCAGCACGGCCGTCGCTTCGTCGAAGGCCTTGTGGCACGTGGGCCGGCCGCGGCGCAGGTCGTCGTCGTCCATTGCCGGTAGATCGTCGTGTACCAGGGAATACACGTGGATGAGTTCGATCGCGCAGGCGGCGGCCTCGACCTGATCTTCGCTGAGACCCAAGGTCCTCGCAGTGGCGAACAGCAATGCCGGCCGAATGCGCTTGCCACCGCCCAAAACGCTGTAGCGCATGGCCTCATGCAGCCGCGCGGGCACCGTCGTCGCGGGCGGCAAACGCGCGGCCAACGCCGCCTCCATGCGCGTCCGCCAGATCTCCAGTTGCGCGCCGAATATATCGGGCATCGTCGACGTCTTCTGATCCAGGGTGACCCGGTCAGCTGCGTTACTCAAGCGGGCGCTCCCATCGACAGCCGCGCGTTCAGCGCCGCCCGACTGTCGTGTCTTCCGCTTCGCGGTTGACGCGCTTGACCTGCGCGACCGGGATGGCGGTGACCGTTGCAGTGGCTGGTGTGTAGCGGGCGGAGGGGTCGTACTCGATGGGTCGTTCGGGGGCCATCGGGCCTTGGGTCTTAGGTCCCCGCAGCGTCACCCACAACAACTTGAGCGGGTTGCTGAAAGCATCGTTGACCGCCGTGCCTTCGAAACCGCAATGCGCCATGCAGTTGTCACAGCGCGGGTTCTTGCCGACACCGTATTTTTCCCACTCGGTGTCCTCGATCAGCGACTGGTACGTATCCGCATAGCCTTCGTCGGACAAGAGGTAACACGGTCGCTGCCAGCCGAATAAATTGTACGTGGGCATGCTCCACGGCGTGCATTGATAGTTCTGATTGCCCGCCAGGAAATCGAGGAACAGCGGTGAATGATTGAACGACCACTTGACACCGTTCGGACGATTCTTGCGGCGGCTGAAAATCCCGCGGAACAACTCCTTGCTCGCCTTGCGGCCGAGGAACACGTCTTGGCGCGGCGCATGGTGGTAGCTGTAGCCGGGCGAGACCATGATGCCCTCGACCCCGAGCTCCGTAGCCATGTCGAAGAATTCGGCGACTTCCGCAGGGTTCTCGCCGCTGAACAGCGTGCAGTTCACGGTGACGCGAAACCCCTTGCTACGGGCGAGCTTGATCGCGGCGACCGCCTTGTCGAACACCCCCTCTTGACATACCGATTCATCGTGGCGCTGGCGGTTGCCGTCCAAATGAATGGAAAACGTCAAGTAGGGGGAGGCTTTGTAGTCATCGATGTGCTTGGCCAGGAGAATCGCGTTGGTGCACAAGTAGACGAATTTCTTGCGCGCCACGATGCCGGCCACGATCTGCGGCATTTCCTTGTGAATCAACGGCTCGCCGCCCGGAATGGAGACCATCGGCGCGCCGCATTCATCGACCGCCTTGAGCGCATCGGCCACGCTCACGCGCTTTTGCAGCGTCTCCTTCGGATAGTCGATTTTGCCGCAGCCGGAGCAGGCAAGATTGCACATGAACAGCGGTTCCAACATCAGAACCAGCGGATAGCGCTTGACGCGACGGAGCTTGCGGCCGGCGATATAACTCGCGACCCGGTACATTTGCAGGAGTGGTATAGCCATGGCTTATCTTACCGCGACCGGAGCCGCCATGAACTCAATTTTGCGATTGCAGCGCGAGCACCGCATCCCGGTGATCGCACCAAATACGCGCCCATTCGACCATGAACCATGGAGTGAACTTTTCCGCACCATGCGTGGTCAACTCATTTTCCAGGCATTCCGCGCTGATCCAGCGCCAGGCCGAAATCTCCTCGTTATTGACCCGTATCGGCTCGGTGGCGCGGCCAATGAACACCGAACATAGCTCGTTCTCCGCGCCGGTGGCATCGAATTGCGCCTGATACTGGAATTTGAACAAGTACGTAAGGTCACAGCGCAGCCCGAGTTCTTCATGCAAGCGACGGTGGGTGGCCGCTTCCATGCTCTCACCGCTGCGCGGGTGGCTGCAGCAGCTGTTCGACCAGTACAGCGGCCAGAGGCGCTTGGCGGTCGACCGCTGCTGGATCAGCAGGTCGCCTTGGTGATTGAATATGAGCAACGAAAAGGCACGATGCAGCACGCCCCGCCCCTCATGGCAGCGAAGCTTGCAAAGCTCGCCCACGCGCCGATCATCGGCGTCGACGAGGATCAACGCATCGGAATCTGCGGAAATACCGCTGCCTTCACTCATGATGACACCCTGAGACAACCCAGGATCATAGCCGCTGGATAAACGTCTGCGCCAGCACCTACGCCTACGAGAGCTGGCCGCGTTGGCGGAACCAGTCGATGGCATCGTCGAATGCGGCGGCGGGCGGACGCCATCGGTAGCCCAGGTCACGCACGGCTTTTGCGCTGGAAAAAAACATCAGCTTGCGCGACATGCGCACGCCCTCGAGCGTCACCCGGCCGGCACGGCCGGTGACCTTCGCCATCGCTTCGGCGAGGTACGCGATCGGCAGGATGGCCGCATACGGCAAACGAATCCGCGGCGGCTTGCGGCCGACCCGGCGCGCAATATAGGCCAAGATCTGCTGCAGCGTCATGTCCTCGCCGCCCAAGATGTAACGCTCACCCACCCGGCCATGCTGCCAGGCGAGGAGATGTCCCGCCGCGACGTCGTCCACGTGCACGATGTTGAGACCGGTGTCGACATACGCCGGCATGCGCCCGGCGGCAGCATCGCGCACCAACTGACCCGTCGGCGTGGGTTTGACGTCGCCGGGCCCCACCGGCGTCGACGGATTGACGATGACCACCGGAGTACCGGCCGCCGCCGCCTCGAGGACCAGCTGTTCGGCCAGAAACTTCGAGCGCTTGTAGTGGCCGATCATCGCCGCCAGGGTCACCGGGGTCTGCTCGTCCCCGGGCATCCCGCCGGCGGGTATGCCCATCGTCGCCACGCTGCTGGTGTAGACGATTTTCCGCACGCCCGCCGCTGCGGCCGCCTGCAACAGATTACGGGTGCCCTCCACATTGGTGCGATATAGCTGCTCCGGATCCGGCGCGCCCAGCCGATAGTCAGCGGCGACGTGGAACAATGCCTCGCAGCCCGCCACGGCGGCGCTGAGCGAGGCGGCCACCGTCAAGTCGCCTTCCGCGATCTCGATCGCCAGATGCGTCAGATTGGCCCGGTCAGAGCCCTTGCGCACCAGGACCCGCACCTGCCAGCCCTCGGCCAGCAGCGCGCGGGTTACCGCCGCACCCACGAATCCCGAGGCTCCTGTGACCAACGCCTTCATGTCAAGCGATGCGATTCGCATCCGCAGTGGCGAACTTGAGCGGCGCCAGCACACCGGACCGGGCCACCGCGAGCAGAGCCCCCCGGGCCGCCCGGTAGCGCAGCGCCAGCCGCAGCAGTGGCGCGATCGTCTGCGGCGACCGCAGCAGTTCGCGCACCAGTCTCAAGGTGCTGACCTCCCCGCCGCTGCTCGCCGCCACCACCGCGTCGGGGAGCGCATCATGAGCCGTATCGACGATGACGCGGATGGCGATGAAAGGCAGCTTGCGGCTGGCGGCAACCGCGGCGATCGCATGGCTTTCCATGTCCACCGCGGCGGCACCGGTCTCATGGAATGCGGCGGCCTTGCCCGCGACATCGTCGATGCTGGAGATGGCGGTCAGTAGCGATCCATTGACCACCACGCGCCGCGCGGCGATCGCCGCCGCCACCAGCTCGCGCCAATGATGATCGGTGGCGAAACGGCTGCCGTCCGCGGCGATCACCACGCTGGGCAGACAGATCGTGCCGGCCGCGAGAGCGGGATCCAAGCCGCCGGCGAGACCCCAGCTGACCAGGGAGGTGGCCCCGGCATCGGCCAGTAAACGGGCGGCGACCGTCGCGGCCGCGCCGCCGATGCCGCTGACGGCGACGAGGATGCCCTCACGGGTGGTGGCGAAGCCAGCGCCGCGCCTCGCCGCTACCCCCAACGTGCGCGCCTCGGCGGTGAGCGCCGCGACGACGCCGGCGCTCAATGCGCCGTTCCGCGCCGGATGAGCGTGCGGTAGTTGGCCAGCGCCCACAGCGGAAAGTAGCCGCTATAGCCGTGATACTTGAGGTAGAAGACCCGCGGGAACCCGGGCGCCGTGAAGGTCGGGTCGCTCCACAAACCGGAGGCCTCCTGGGTGCGCACCAGTCGATCGATCCCACGCCGCACCGACTCCGACCCGACCTCGCCGGCCGCCATCAGCGCCAGCAGCGCCCAGGCGGTTTGGTACGGCGTGCTTGCCATCTCGCCGCTGCCGCGTGCGTAGGTATCGTTGCTCTCGCCCCAGCCGCCATCCGCGTTTTGCTGCCGCTTCAACCAGTCTGCGCCGCGACGCATGGTCGGATCCTGCGGGCTCAAGCCGGCAGCCGACAGTCCCATCATCACCGACCAGGTGCCATAAATGAAATTGGTGCCCCAGCGGCCGAACCACGAACCGTCGTCTTCCTGTTCGTCGCGCAGGTAGGCGATGGCCCGGGCGAGCGCGGGTTTATCCTTGGGTCGTCCGACGCGCGCCAAGACCGTCACCACGCGACCGGTCACGTCACTGGTGGGCGGATCGAGCATGGCGCCGTGATCGGCGAACGGAATCTTGTTCAACGAGTAGTAGGTATTGTCGGCGTCGAAGGCCGCAAAGCCGCCATTCTTGCTTTGCATGCCCACCAGCCAGTCGAGCGCCCGTCGCACATTGTCGCGGTAATCCCCGGCGTTTTGCGCCTGGTGCATGGCCCAGGCCACGACCGCGGTGTCGTCCAGATCGGGATAGTGGGGATTGGCGAATTGGAATGCCCAACCGCCGCCCGGCACTTCGGTCCGATTGACGCGCCAATCGCCGGGCTCGTCGCTAAGCTGCTTGGTCTTCAGCCAATCGAGCGCGCGCTCTGCCGCAGCGCCGGCCGCCGGGTCAGCGACCTCCTGCATGGCCAAAGACGCGAGACCGGTATCCCACACCGGCGACACGCAGGGTTGGCAATACGCGCTGGTCGGTCCCACCACCAGCAGTTTCTGCAGCGCGACCTTGGCGGTCACCCGCCGCGGGTCGTCCTTCGGGTACCCGAGTATGGTCATCGCCTCGAGCGCATTCACCATGGCCGGGAAGATGGCGCCGATTCCGTCCTCGCCGTTCAGGCGGTCGAGCGTCCACTGTTCTGCCAGTCGCGTCGCCCGTTCGCGCATGCGCCGCGGCATCAGCGGTTCGAAAAATCGGCCGAGACGATCGGCCAACAAGAACGCGCGCGCAATGATTCCACCCTGTCTGATCGCATCGCGGAAATAGTCACGCTCCTCCTCCGGAGGAGTGGTGAACAATTCACGGATATGGACGTCGCGCGGATTCTTCGCCAGCGGCCGCAACGTGCAGAGGATCGACAACGGCACCATCACCGTCCGCGACCAATACGCCACCTTGTCGAGATGAAACGGAAACCATTTCGGCAGCAACATCAACTCGACCGGAACATAGGGAACGCCGCGCCAAGGCAGCTGACCGAACAGCGCCAGCGCGATGCGCGTGAACACGTTGGAACGCGCGGCGCCGCCGCGTTCGAGGATCGCCGTCCGGGCACGCACCATGTGCGGTGCCGCGCTGTCATCCCCCGCGAGTTTCAAGGCATAGTAGGCCTTCACGGTGCAGCTCATATTGAAGTCGCCGCCGTAATACAGCGCCCAGCCCCCGGCTTCCGTCTGGGTGTTGCGCAAATACGCGGCCAGCTTCTTCTCGAGGCCTAAGTCGATCTCATCCAGGAAGTGCATCATCATGATGTACTCCGCCGGGATGGTGCAGTCGGCCTCGAGCTCGAACAACCAATAGCCCTGCGAACTCTGTCGGTTGATGAGCGCATCGCGGGCCTCGGCCACGGCACGGTCCAACGCCGACGTCACCACGCTGCGCGCGACCGAATGGGCCACGATATCGACGCGCGCTGGCGCGCCCGACGCCTCCAGGGCGCTTACTTTCTGGGCGATCAGGGTCACTTGCCGGAACTCCCCACCGAGCGCCGCAGCGGGCGTTCCGATTCAAGGGTAAGCTCTTCGGCACGTACGTCGGCTGGAATAGCGGGATCAGCCGTATGCGCGGTATACGGCCTGCGGGTATCGCTGACCGGCGCCAGCGGCAGCCTTAGCGCCGCGAAATCGAATAAACGGCGTAGCAGCCAGTCGCTGCGGCCGGTCAAATCGGTCATCACTCGGGTCATAGCGACCGCTCGTCGGGAAACCTTCACCTGAACACCTGCCGTAAACTCCGGATTTTGATTAATTTTTTGCAATGTCAGCACCGCAAGACCGATTGCCCAGAGGCAAAAGCGCCGTATGCCGATCTCCTTGCTGGGGATCAACAAGGTGTATTCCAGGGCATTGCGCAAGTGACCATGAGCCACGGCGACGAGTTCCCGCATGCCGGCGGCGAAACGCGGGTCCTTGGTGTCAGCCGTGAGGCGCGCCAAATCCACGCCGTGGCGCGAAAACACCTCCTGCGGCAACCAACACGCACCACGGCTGCGATCTTCCCACACATCCTTCAAAATATTCGTCATCTGCAGCCCCTGCGCAAACGACAGCGCAAGGCTCGACAGGCCGTGACGATTGCGGGCGATTTCCGGCGAATATTCACAGAACAATTCGGTCAGCATGTCACCGACCACGCCCGCCACGTAATAGCAATACTCATCGAGATCGACGAGTCTTGGCAAACCGCGCAAGCTCGCCGTTGCCTGGAAACGCGGCATTCCGTAGCACATTAGCTCCACGCAGCGGTGGATGGCCGCCCGCTGCGTCGGACTCAATGACGCCGTGACGTTGATGACCCGCCGCATGTGGCTCACGAGCTCGCGCTCGGTGGCGAGGGTTCGATCCGACAATCGAGTCTCGAGCGCCACCGCGAGCTTTTCCGGTTCGTCGCGACCGGCCACCGCGTCCATGAAGCGCTGCAGGAACGCCAGGGTTTCGGGCGGGGACAACGCGGGCTCATCCTCGATCGTGTCCGCAATGCGGCACAACAGATAAGCATTCGTGACCGCGATCCGCAGTGCGGCAGGCAGCTGCGGAATCGTCAGCGCGAAGGTGCGCGAGACGTGCGGGAGTATTTGGTCTTGATAGACTGCATCGGAAATGCCGGAATCCATGTGAACAGTATCTCGGAAAATGGTCTGGATAGCACCCCCTGGGGCTGGTTGTGGCGCAAACGACCTCGAGCGGCCCTGAAGAATACGCTGCACCGGCGCCAACCGCGTCGCGTATCTGCTACATCATCTGCCGTTGGCAGTTTGGGGGGCTGACGGTATAAACTGCTCCCGATGGCTGACCCGCTCACTATTTATCCTCTGCTCGAGACCATCGACACGCCGGCCGACCTTCGCCGGCTGCCGCTACCCAAGCTTGCTGAACTGGCCGCGGAACTGCGCCAGTTCCTGATCCAGAGCGTCAGCACCCGCGGCGGCCATTTCGCGGCCGGCTTGGGCACCGTCGAACTGACGATCGCATTGCACTACGTGTTCAATACCCCCGACGACCGGCTGGTGTGGGACGTGGGGCATCAAGCCTACCCGCACAAAGTACTCACGGGACGGCGCCAATTACTGCATACCATCAAGCAGGCCGGTGGCCTTGCACCCTTTCCAACCCGCAGCGAAAGCGAATACGACACTTTTGGCGTGGGTCATTCCAGCACCTCGATCAGCGCCGCGCTGGGCATGGCCGTCGCGGCCGCGCGGCGCGGCGAGAACCGCCGCGCGGTTGCCATCATCGGTGACGGCGCCCTGACCGCCGGCATGGCCTTCGAAGCGCTCAACCATGCGGGTTCGGCCCCGGCCGACCTGCTCATCATCCTGAACGACAACGACATGTCGATTTCGGAGAATGTCGGGGCATTGTCCAATTACCTCGCACGGGCGCTCTCGGGCCGCATGTACTCGCACCTGCGCGACGGCGGCAAGAAAGTGCTGCGCAAGATGCCCACAGTGTGGGAACTCGCGCGACGTTCCGAAGAGCATCTGAAAGGCATGGTGCTGCCCGGCACATTGTTCGAGGAAATGGGGTTCAACTACATCGGGCCGGTCGACGGACACGACGTCAAGGCGCTGATTGCCACCCTCAACAACGTCAAGAAGCTGAGCGGTCCGCAATTTCTGCATGTCGTCACGCGCAAGGGCAAGGGCTACGCGCCGGCGGAAGCCGACCCGATCAAATGGCATGGCCCGGGGCCTTTTGACCCCGCCAGCGGCAAGATTTTCAAGGAAGTCAGCACCGGCCCGACCTACTCGCAGATCTTTGGCCAGTGGCTGTGCGACATGGCCGAGGCGGACCCCGATATCATCGGCATCACGCCGGCGATGCGCGAAGGTTCGGGGTTGGTGGAGTACTCGAAGCGCTTTCCAGACCGCTATTTCGACGTGGCGATCGCGGAACAGCATGCCGTGACCTTTGCCGCAGGCCTCGCATGCGAGGGCTTCAAGCCGGTCGTGGCGATCTACTCGACCTTCCTGCAGCGCGCCTATGACCAACTGATTCACGACGTGGCCCTGCAAAATCTGCCGGTAATCTTTGCCTTGGACCGCGCCGGCCTGGTCGGCAGCGACGGTGCCACTCATCAGGGCGGCTACGACCTTTCGTTTTTACGCATCATTCCCAACATGGTGATCATGGTGCCGTCGGACGAGAATGAGTGCCGCCAGATGTTGTTCACTGGGACGACATTGAAGTCCCCCTCGGCCATTCGCTACCCCCGCGGGACGGGTCCCGGAGTGGCGATTGCCACGGAAATGACGGCGCTGCCGGTGGGCAAGGCGCTCATCAAGCGCGAGGGCCGCAGCGGCTTGGCCATTCTGGTGTTCGGCACGCTGCTCGAGTCGGCACGCAAGATTGCCGAGCGCTTGGACGCGACCCTGGTCAACATGCGGTTCGTCAAACCGCTGGATGAGTCCATGGTCATCGGCTTGGCCGCGCGGCATCGCGCGCTCGTCACCATCGAAGAGAACGCCATCATGGGCGGAGCCGGCTCCGCGGTGGGGGAAGTGCTCTCCGCCGCCGGGGTGCAAATCCCGCTGCTGCAGGTTGGGATTCCCGATAAATTCATCGAACACGGTTCGCGGGACACGTGCCTGGCTGCCGCCGGCCTTGAT
>Ga0209208_10006911_pt1 | contig 15565 bp, 18 predicted proteins | sample S1TSphfallax_3_FD_187694 | JGI IMG/M metagenome (GOLD analysis project Ga0209208, IMG submission 187694) | Host-associated microbial communities from peat moss isolated from Minnesota, USA - S1T2_Fd - Sphagnum fallax MG (SPAdes) (version 2) | ecosystem: Host-associated > Plants > Peat moss >...
AGAAAAAAATAAAATAAAATTTGGATGCCAAAAAAAAAAAACTTGGATTTTTCAGTCTTGCATAAGGATGAACTAGTAGTAGGACATGAATTTTTTTGGATGAATTTTTTTTTCTTCCATCCTAAACCCTAAACCCTAAACCCTAAACCCTAGTGTTTTATAACAGGGGATTCCAGTTCATTTCGGCCCCAACTGGTACTGAGGAGATTGTGGATTTTGATTCTGCAGGGACGGGTATCAGGCTGGCACAAGCCGGGTATGCAGTATTTGGGTTGGATGTGGAGGGTCATGGGAAGTCGGATGGATTGCAGGCCTACATCCCTAGTTTCAATAACATTGTGGATGATACTATTTCCTACTTCAAGAGTGTCAGAGGTTTGTTCATTCATCTCCTGAACCCCTACCTCCCCGCCCCCAAGTGCCTTTGGGAACTTTGGGAACTTTGGGAACTCAGTTGTGAATGTGGATGAACTCAGTAATTTCATCCACCAATGTGGTGCTCACATGTGAACATTGGGTTTAAATCTTTTATGAAACTGAAACTTGCTTTGCTTGCTTGCTTGCTTGCTTGCTTTGCAATTGCAATTGTAGAGCGAGAGGAGTACAAGAACAAGGCAAGATTCTTGTATGGAGAGTCTATGGGTGGAGCCGTGGTCTTGTATATCCACTGGAAAGAACCACAAGAATGGAATGGAGCGATTCTAATCGCACCAATGTGCAAGGTAGGCTTACTTCGTGAACTTACTTCCACAATGTGTTTTGAGTAGGCACAAGAACCCTCACCCTCCTATGCCTCATGATTGATCTACATATGTTTAGGTTAGTGATTATGTTCACCCTTGCCCTCCTACCCCTTGCCACAGGCTTTATCAAAAGTGAAGGCCAGAAGTGTTGTGCGGGTCTTTGAGTTTCTAAAGAATCACTGGTTCTGGTTCTTTGGCCCAAAAGAATCAGAATCAAAGAACCATCGGTTCCAATTCTTTCAAAAACCTTAAAAAGGAACTGCGGTTTTCATGAAAGAACCAACAAAGAATCCACGGTTGTGTGGTTGATTCTTTGACTTTTTTGAAAACCGTGGACATGTATGAAAACTGGTTCTTTGAATATTTGAGAACCTGCAAGTAAGGATTAACAACTCTCCGTCTACTAGGGCTGAGCAGACACAGGGTCATTCTGTGTGTGATTCTATCTATATACTGCAACATGCATACACATTGAAATACACATCGGGTTTGGGTGTTGCAGATAGCAGAGAAGGTGAAGCCTCCTCCACTCGTGGTGGCCATATTGATCAAGCTCGCCAACATCATTCCAACCTGGAAAATTGTTCCAACCAAAGACATCATTGCCAATGCGATCAAAGATCCAGTGAAAAGGAAAGAGGTAAGATCTGATGTTCTATTTCCTGGTTTGAAAATTGGTGATACACTCATTATGACATTGCTATAATTCTCTTTTGTTGGTAATTTTGCGAGGAACCCTAAACCCTATCTATATACACATTCAGGCTTGGCAGAATTATCCAGTCAACATACTGAAACATCTCTGAATCTCTATTCAAACCATACAGAAAATCATTCCAGAAAAGTGCATGCAAAGTGTGCCTCATCACACTATTTGCAAGTTGACCATTTTGGTTCTTTTTCTTCAATGCCAAATTCCATCTTCTAAATCATTACAGGAGAACATCATATGTTACAGATTCTGAAGAATCCATATCTTTATCGAGGCAAACCACGAGTGAAGACTGCTCTGGAATTGCTCAATGCAAGCATAGCTCTTGAAAAACGGCTTGACCAGGTTCGCTAACTGCTAGTAATTGTCTTCTCAATCTGTTGAAATGTGCAATTGAATTCAGGAGAAGCTTGTTGTGAGTGAACCCACTGTAAACACACTGTGTCAAACACAGTGTGTTCTCCAACCTCACAGAAACTTGTTGTGAGTGAACCTCACCGTGGTCATGTAATTGATTGTGGTTCCATAGCAAAAGGAGTTGAGGTCCATTACCTGTCATGAGTGAAGGTAGTAGTCATCTGGATTGATTGTGATCCCTCTGGATCCATACCCAAAAAGTTGAGGCTAACAGATTGCCATGGGATGAACATCTTACTGGGTGCCAAATGCAACAGGTCACCATTCCATTTTTGCTGCTACAAGGGGAAGCTGACATGATTACTGACCCGGAGATCAGTAAAGAGCTCTACAAGTCTGCCAAGAGCCCCGACAAGGAGATCAAGCTGTATCCAGGGATGTGGCATAGCTTGACATTGGGTGAGTCAGATGAGGATATCAACCTTGTGTTCAATGACATCCTCCAATGGCTTGATAAACGGAGCTCTGCAGGAAGCATCCAAGGAGGAGGCAGCCCATCACTCCATGAAGATGTCTCTCCTGTTGTCACTGACTCTTCTGGAGCTGCAGCCAAGCATGAAAACATTTCATTTCAAGCTTGATGACTTAGAACATCTGAAGAAGACATGAAACAAGTACAATCATAACCTTTTGAGTGTCACTCACAAAGGATCAGAGCATCATCTTCTTTCTTCATCATGAAATGGCAGCGACTCAGGGCCAACATGATAGCTCCCTGATCACAACATCACTGGAGTGTGTAGGTAAGCAGATAGTAATCTGCCCAAGATTTTGGGGCAAAATTTTTTTTCAAAGAATCCTGCATCCTGATTTTCTGTAGCACAGAAGAAGATTGTTATCTCTGCTCAAAATTTTGTGGGCAAAGAATTATACGAAGAATCTGCGTCCTGAATTTCTGTTGCAGCAGGTGAGTTGATAGTAGTCTGCTCCAATTTTTGACAAACAAGTACATGAGACATCTGCATCCTGGGTACAGAATTCTGTTGTTGCTACTGGCTTTCTGGAGGTTGGAGAGCACATCTTCCTCCTACATCATCTGGCTAAAGCCAATATGTTCAAGGTGCTGTGGAGTCATGAGAACAGCAGCTTCAGAAATGCCTGAGTCAGATATCCTTCAAGAAGGATTGACCACCAAAATGAATGTGAATCAGTAAACAATCATCAACTGAAATCAGTTGAATACAGTTCCAGAAACTTTACCCAAAATCCTGAGCCCTAAACAATCCCAAAAACCCTAAACCTTAAACCCGCATGCAAATCCAGTTTTTTCTTTCTTCCAGGATTGAGGAACTAGTGTGGGATCAGACTTTGTGGTATTGGGTCCAGCAAATCCTCTTAGACACACATTCAAAGTCTCAAGGACTAAAAGAAATGTTCAACAAAAGAAAGAGTTTGTTCATCATGGCAGAGACATGCGCTGGATTTGTGCTGAGAAAAGAGAGACGGACAGAGAGAGGTCGGGGGGGGGGCAGGTGAAAATCCTTCTTCTTCATCACCAATTCTTGGATTTTTGAGGAAGGTCCTGAAGAATTCTTACTTGCTCGTGAAGCTCTGTGATCAGCTTAGTCCATTGATTCTAGCTTGCTCCTGAAGCCCTCTGATCAGCTTACTCATTCCATTGATTCTTGCTTGCTCCTGAAGCTCTTTGATCAGCTTCCTCATTCCATTCTTTGCTCCTGAAGATCTCTAATCAGCTTCATTACATTGACTCTTGCTTGCCTGCTCATCAAGACCTCTCATCGGCTTCACCCATTTGATTCTTGGTCGCTCCTGAAGCTCTCTGATCTCTAATATCTCCTCACAAATCACAAAAAACGCTCCAGAAATTCTCCACAACCACAAAACCCTAATCACAGTTTCTTCCTTCAGGATCGACAACAAACAATGCTTCATGATCAGCAGGAGCTTCGACAATGGATGAGGATCTTTAGAAACAATTGATCAAGATCTTCAACAAAAATAAGAATCATTCGAACGCCATCGTAGTAGTTCCGCTTCTTTCTTTCTTCATGCATTCTAGGGTTTCAAAAACCCTCGATCAATCCTCGACCACCACTAGCAGGTTCTTCAAGGATTTCTATCTTTCTTTGGTTTTCAAAGGCACGCGGATGTGATCGGAGACTTACATCTGTTTTGATTCGAGGATTGATCTTCTTCTTCTCCGGGATTCTTCAAGAATATCTTCATTTCTTCTCTCTTCTATTATTGTTGTTGATTCGCAGATCGCGATAGTTGTTGTTGTTGCTACTTCTGGTGATTCTTTCATGGAACCAGCAGCAGGTTTGATAGAAGAATCCGACGAGAAGCTTCTTCTTCTCGAGTAATAATAACAAGTCTTCTTCTTCTTCAACAACATGTCTGGATGGGAGCCTTCAGACTGGAATAGTAGCAGCAGCATCGGAGGAGGAGCAGAAGCTGTAGGAGGAGGAGCAGCGGTGAGAAACTTGTACTCTGAGATTGTCTCTTGGAAATCATCATCATGTCGATGGAATGCTGCGTGCTGTTTGCTTGTAGTGTTTTTCTTTCTGCTGCGCAAAGAGAGAGAGATGTGTGTCGAGAAACACATTCCTTGGATCAATTGTAACACTCTTGTGATGATGATGATGGCCGCCGTGTGCTGCTGTTGCTAGCAGGCGCAAGACAGTTTCGCCGATTTGGATTCCTTTGCAAGGAATGGCAAGACTCGCATGTTCTCCGTCGACACTTTGGAAAGGAATGCAAGCAAGGGCCATGGCTTGGTCACCTCCGTGGCTGCTGCCAACAACGTCTTGCTGGTCGGCACCAACAAAGGCTGGCTGGTTCACCATGACTTTGCCGGAACCGATTCCAATGGTACAAATTTTTTTTCCCTCTCTCTCAGATAACGGATTTGATAATTCTTGCCCATAGAGTTCACAAACCTAGGAAGGAAAAACTGGAGCTTGCCATGCATAACCCTAGCCTTTCATATCAGTAAAAACAAAGAAGTGATTCTGAGCAGCACAATCACATGAAGTTGATGATTGACTGCATTTTAGTGTGTGATTTGCATGCCCTAACTGACAATCTCTTGAAGAGCTTGAAGTTCTGAGCATTGATCTGAGGTTTTTTTTCAGTTAGAGAAAGATTTGTGCAACATGTGTCCGGTGGGTGGCATCACTGTTTCCCTTCTTCAGTTATGCTGCTCATGTGCTGTTTTTGAGCTGCTCAAAACCACTTACTCACTCAATCAATGCCTGGGTTTTTGGTGGGAATTGACAGAGGTGGATCTTAGCACCAGGGGTGTCGTAGATCAATGGATACACAAAGTATTCATAGATCCTGGCGGCAGGCACTCTCTTGCTACCATCTGCAGCAGTGTTACTGCAGATACTTATTACATTCATGGAAAGTGGAAAAAGCCTCGTGTGATCAGCAGACTGAAGGGCATGACAGTCAGTTCGGTGGCTTGGAATCGTCAACAAATCAATGAAGGCATGAATGATGACATTTTCTCCTTATTACCCTTTTTCTGATTTTGCTGTCACGCATCTAATGCACACACCCTCAAGAACTTTGAATTCAAGGGTCAGTGATTAGGGTTCAAGGATCAATAATTGGAGGAGATTATTGTGCAAATCAGGGTCAAATGTTATGAATCTTTTGGAAGTTTATCATCATTTTTGTGGACTGCATATGCTCTTCTCTTCCTCTAGAGCTGTCAATGGCATGCGGGTTTTGTTCGCACTTTTGAATTCTTGTGTGATGATAATTGTTCATGATGATTGTTGGAAAGTCAGTGACTGATGATCTATCTCTCTGTGTGCCCAACTACAGCTTTCACACGAGAGGTCATTTTGGGAACCACCAATGGTCAACTGTATGAGACAGCAATAGAAGAGAAAGACAAAAAGGAGAAATATGTGAAGCTTCTGTTTGAGATCACTGAAGCTCCAGAGCCTTTTATTGGTGTACAGGTGACTACTGTCTGAACAAAGTGTACTCCCAGTTTACTGGGTCATACCAGACAAAAAATTGCTCAGTAAGAGTTTTTCTAGGATTGCAGATACTCATTATGCTTTAGTGTAATGCAGATGGAGACAGTGACCACAGGTACTGCAGTGCGCTACTTTGTAATGGCAGCTACTCCCTCTCGATTGTACATCTTTCAGGGTACCACTTCTCTAGAGGTTAACTCCTGTCTCCCCCTTGGGATCTTATGTGCCCATAGTCTTCTCTGTCTCACTCCTTGTCTGCTCTCTCCAAGTTGGGAAGGGGATTTTACAGCGCAAGGCCCATGGTCAGCATATTTGACAACATATTTCTTCTTCTTTCTTAAAAGGTCTGGTAGTGTTGGATGGATGTATGTGTGGCAGGCAGTGTTCATGAGTTATGCTGAAGGAATAGCCCACTTCACTGAGCTTCCAGGGGAGATCCCAAACAGGTGGAGTAAATGAGAATATTTTTTCTGTCATCAGAGTTGCCAGTTCAGTCATTCATCAGCTGTTTCCAACCCTCAGAAATTGGATTGGCAAATGGAAATGCTATCATATTCAAGGGATTGATGAATGCATGCCAAAGTGTAAACTCATTCCTGTGTGGGTCATTGCAACTATTGTGCAGTGAGCTGCATTTCTATGGGAAGCAGCGCAGATCAGAGCGGTTTGCATGGCTTGCTGGGCCTGGTATATATCACGGACATCTCAATCTTGGCACTTCACCAAGGTCTTCACCTATAACACATACCCTGATTGCAATAAGCTACTTGTTCCTAAAATGCCTTCTGTTTATTGCCAATCTAGATTATGCCGTTCAGAAAACTGATGCAGGTTTCATTACTCATGGCAGTGCTAATCACACACACGGTGGAGAAAGTAATGTTGAGAGCAAGTGGCTTTTAGAGTACTCCAAGATCTTTGACAACGCAAGCACTGCAAAACCCTGCTCTCTGGCTTTAACAGAGTTCCATTTCCTCCTACTTTCAAATAATTTGCTCAAGGTCTGGTGTCTTCCTCAAGTGAAATATCATGATCTGTTTCATTGTGCCTAGTTACTGGCTGTCTGTTGCACTCCAGCTGTAGAGGAAGTTTTCCCACTATTCTCAAATCTCTTCTGCAGAGTACATTATCCTTATCTTCTCTTCTTAGATCATCTTGTCTTCTGCATGCTGGTCAGGTGGTGAACAGGGTTAGTCAGAAGGTAGTGGAGGAGGAACGGTTTGACTCCCGTGTGGACCTGGGCTCTCCCACCATGCTGGGCCTTTGCTCTGACACAGCTGGTGGTGCATTCTATGCCTTTGATGAGAATTCTATCTATGAGGTCAGAACAATTGTCCTGAGTTTGCTGGGGGGTGCCCTTTAGCATTCTGCTCAAATTACGGATGGGTTAGAAGTGATACTTGTATCTTATGGCAACATTGTTTGCTGCTTGTGATCAATGCAGATAACAGTTCAAGATGAGGGTCGAGACATGTGGCAGGTGTATTCAAGTTTGAAAGAGTATACTGCTGCCTTGGAACACTGTCGGGATAGTTTACAACGAGATTGTGTCTATGCTGCACAGGTCTTTCCTCTGGCATTATATACAGTCTTTGCTATTGGGAGAAACCAAGGTTTCTGCAGTGCAATGTCCTATATTTTATGATGTGTGGAATGTTTTCACTGCAAGGAGGGCTTGAGACTGTGCACATGTTTCATAGTCTTATGTTCTTCCTTCTACTCCATTAAAAAACAAGAAATGACTTTACACTGAAGAACACATGAGAATGGAAAGATAATCAGTGTCTATATTGAATGAAGTTACCAAATCCTGGTTCAGTTGCCCACAACCATACCGTCACAATGGATTTGGGAATACCAGATCACTGATTGGTGCTACTGTGACATCATCTATTCATCACATTCTCTGGTGCTGCAGGCAGAGGCTGCCTTTGAAGCTGGAGATTACTCTAGAGCAGCCTCTTTTTATGCCAAGGTTGTTTCACAACACATTCAACTTTTTGGATCAATCAGAATTGCAATAGCCAGTTGTGTTTTGTATGCACAAAGGATTGCTGGATTCTGATGCTGAATCTTCTGCACAATGTATCCATGTTTTTCAGACAACACAAGTGGCGACATTTGAGGAGGTTGCATTGAAGTTTGTTTCAGTGGGAGAGTCGGTAAGAAATTGTCATTTTTTCCAATGTGTGTTCAATCTGTCTGTGTTCTCTTCATCCTAGCTAAACTATTGTTATTTGTAGCTCAACTATCTATTGATGTTTACCAGGATGCACTGCGGACATATCTTCTCAGGAAGCTTGATTATATGAGCAAAGAGGATCGCTCTCAGATCACAATGGTCTCAACCTGGGCTGCTGAGCTTTACTTGGACAAGGTGAGGTTCAGGTTTCTTTCTCTTTGTTTGTGATTCAGCTGAATGTTCCAGCAAAACTTTAAGCTAAGGCTCAGGTTTCTGTATGGCTTCTAAGTGCCCTCATGAGCATTTGGGTCTGCTTTGACAGATCAACCGGCTACTCTTGGTTACTGACAAAGAGGACGAGGGAGAGAAAGAGGAGAACTCCGCAGTTTCTGAGTACCAAAGCACTGTGCAAGAGTTTCGGGCCTTCCTGAGTGACTGTAAGGATGTGCTGGATGAGGCTACCACTGTCAAATTGCTGGGCAGGTACAGTTGCCTCCATCTGTGATCCACAATCATGGCTGCTTCTGAATTATATCAACACATGAACCTAGAAGAAGAGGAAAAGACCAGTGTCTGCCAACCTGTGTAACCTGTGGTGTTTGCATCAGCCCTTTAGACTACACAAGCTGTAAATTTCGTTTCCCCAGCAGCAAACTAATCAGTTGTGCTACATGGAAGCTGAATTTATTGCAGTATAAGAATGCGAACTGGTCACCACACTGTTACAAGCATATAAGTCCTAGAAGATGCAGTTAAATTCAACCTCGAAGCCCATTTTCAGTGTGTGGTATAGCAGAATTTCTTTCTCCAGAATCAACAGCACGGTAACCTGATGCCTTGTAGCTCTCTTGCACATTTGTAAATCTCTTCCTGGCTGATAAGTCAGAGGACAGGGTACTCTGCTTGTTGTCCTAACAAAAGCCCATCTTCTGACTAATGTGAAAAAGTTATGGACGAGTGGAAGAGCTGGTGTTTTTTGCGGGTTTGAAGGAGCAGTATGAGACACTCATTCATCACTATGTTCAGGTCAATCACATAGACCTACTTGATGCATTCTCACTTTCTCTTTCTGCAGCGGGAATTTCTGTTTGTTGTTGATTACAAACTACTCCTGCTGATTCAATCTCTTTGTTGTGATGGCTTTCTCATCAACTTACATGGTCTGCTGTGAGGAGGAATTGTGAGGGAATTGTTTTTGAAATCCTTGGGACCATTGAACCTGCAGCAAGGGGATGCAAAGAAGGCATTGGCAATTCTTCAAAAACCAAGCATATCTCCAGAGCTCCAGGTGCTGTGATTTTGGTTGACTCTCTCTGCATCTGACTAATTTTAGACTTCAGGCTGGGTTTGTGAGAGTGACTGTATTTATAGCAATGCTTTCATAGCCTTGTACCTGTAGACCCCTCAGTCAATTTGTACAGAGTAAGCATCATGAGAGAGAGAGAGCCAAGTGACTGAAGTTTATAATGACTGGGGTTCAGTACAAGTTTGCACCAGCATTGATTATGCTGGACCCACATGGGACTGTGGATGCTTGGACAACCACCAGATTGAGTTTAGAACCACGGCGCCTCATTCCAGCTCTGATGCGATATTCCAGTGAGCCTCACCCAAAGTATGCTTCACTGTGTGATCCCCTTTCCTTCTTGTTTGTTTGAGCTTTCTGTTTGTGGCAATTGGGAAAGGGTTCCTTTGGCTAAACCATTGCAAATTGACCATGGAAAAGTTGAAAGTTGACTGCTACTTTCTTGTCTTTGAACCTTTCTATGGAAGGTGATGTCTTTTCCAATTTTCATTATGCTCAATGGTGTAGAGGCTGCAGGAATTTGTGACTTCATGAAAGCCAGAACAGAGTTTTTTTCAATTCTTCTTGCAGCATTGACAAAATGAGAGATTGAGGAAAAAGAATGCATTGGATTGGTGTTTTGTGAAACTGTGAACCATGAGTCTGAAAACTTCATCTCTTTCCTCCCAGAGATGAGCCAAATGCAGCAATACGGTATCTGGAGTATTGCATCCGGCAGCAGCAAAATGAGGATAGTGCAGTTCACAATCTATTACTCTCTCTCTATGCCAGACAGGTTTGTTTTCTCTTCAGACAGTCTGGACCATGGAGAAGATCATGCTATTTGTTTCTGATTTTCCATCCCTTAGTCCCTATTGTGGTAATCTCTTGATACCTGTTGAGCACAATCCATCAATTAGGTTTGCTCAAGACTCTACTGCAGGCAGAAACAGCTTGACAGCATAAAGTTACGTGCAATGTGGGTGAACAAACAGGCAGAAGAGAGCGCATTGCTTCAGTTTCTTGATGCTAAGCATGGGAAGGGACGCCTGGATGGCCCAGACTACTTTTATGACCCCAAGTATGCATTGCGACTCTGCCTGGAAGAGAAGCGAATGCGTGCTTGTGTGTACATATATGGCATGATGCATATGCATGAGGAGGCCATTGCTCTAGCGCTTCAGGTAATACACTCACACTTCTTTTGAAATTGTCATTCTGATTCTTTTTCCTTCATGATCTAGACCATCTCAATGTTCAGAGTGTGTGCCATGTAATTGCCCATAAATAGACCCAAGTTGTTGAAGCCTAGAGTGCCAACTTTTTCCCATACTGCCACAAATCTGCAGGTGGATCCAGAAACTGCAAAGCTGGAGGCTGACAAGGTGGAGGACAATGAAGAGTTGAGGAAGAAGCTCTGGCTCATGATAGCCAAGCATGTCGTCCAACAGGGAAAGGCCACAAAAGGAGAAAACATTAGAAAAGCGATTGCGTTTTTGAAGGAGACAGATGGATTGCTGAAGATTGAAGACATTCTTCCCTTCTTTCCGGATTTTTCACTTATTGATGACTTTAAGGTCTTTTTCTCCCTCAGTTTGACTCTCTCTGAAGGCTCTTCCATTCTCAAGAGTTTTCATCATTGTACACCAGGTAAACATGCAAGTGCATGTGTGTTACTGAGTTGGAATCATTATGACCTTTCTCTATTCTTGGCATGTTGTATCATCCTGATCCTATGTGCCTTGCATTTGAAACATCCCTGAATGTGAGTGTTTCCTGCTGGCTAGTAACTCAAATTGAGTGAACAGGAAGCGATATGCACATCATTGGAAGACTACAACCGACAAATTGAGGAGCTGAAACGGGACATGGTGGATGCCACTCACGGTGCAGAAAATATTCGGAATGACATCAGTGCACTGACACAGCGCTATGCTGTCATCAAGCGGGATGAAACATGCCGAGTAAGTCTTTATTGATATGTACGTGTTTTGTGTTATCACCACAAGCAATGGAATTCTTTTCTATGTTTTAGCATGGATTCACTACAGGTTTCCACTTTGCTTACAGATTTGTGGGGAACGGATATTGGCACCAAGAGGCATGCATGGTGCATTGGGAGCAGCCCGAAGTTACTCATCACTGGTGGCTCCCTTCTATGTTTTCCCATGTGAGCATGCATTCCATGCAGATTGTCTCACTGACTATGTCATCAAACACACGGACAAGAGCGAGGTATTTATTTCTTCCTGGTCCATCTGCCTGACATTTCCTAACTGGTTATTATCACTCTTGATACTGTAACAGAAAGGAAGGAGAAACTACTGCTGATTAAGCTGCAAAATATGTTAGTTTCAGTTTATTGCAAAGACAATGGGTCCATCTTCTGCTGAACATGAAGGGTGAAATGTATGGTATGATTGTCCAGAGAGATCGTATACGAGGTTTATTGCGGCAGCTCACTGCTCTGGGAAACCAAGAGCCTCCCATAACAACAGGTAGCAAAACCTCAGCAGAAACTGCACCAGCTGATGGGCGCCCCTCTCCAATAGATCAGGTATGACTTGAAAGAGAAAACATACATTTATTCTTTTTCAGTTTGGGCCACTTTTGGGTTCACAAGATCTCCAAAACCTTCATTCCTGAACCCTTAAGTCATAATCATTCCTGGATGAAGCTCCTTCTGCTGAGATCAAGAACCACCTTCTCCTTTTTCTCTCAGTTGTTCACTGAAGTGTAGTAATTGTTCAGCCAAAGGATCTTTCTCTGAATTTGTATTGCAATTTAGACATTGTACTGCATTTTCTGTTAGGGTAATCTTGAAGCCAGGTCGATTCCAGGTTCTTTCTTTAAAAAATGGAACATGATGTCTGTCAAAGTGAGGTGATTGAACTACATACACAATTAGGACATAATGCCTCGTAGTTGAGAGATAAAGGAGGTTGATGCTGAATCTTGACCTTTCATTTTGTGCAGCTCCGGGCACAGCTAGATGATGCAGTTGCAGGTGAGTGCCCATTTTGTGGGGAGTTGATGATAAAGGAAATTGGACAAGCATTTATTGGATCAGAGGACTCTGACTTGGTTGTATCCTGGGCTTTGCCATAGTAATCTCCTCACATGAACTTTGGTGTAAACTCTACTGCAATTGAGCTTTTTGCCTTATCATCTTCCACCATGCAGCTATAGACATCAAGTGCTCATCTATGGTTCCCCAAACTACAGTGGCCTCTCATGTGACCTGGTAGTCCTTGGAACATTCCTGTTAGTCTAGGTGGAAGTTGTTATTTGTGTCCCTGTTCTTTACCCCCAGGTGGTGCCTGATTTTGCAACAATTGTTCCTCATGAAGCTTCTCAGTGATTAGGTGGAATGATGCATTACTATCATCATGTTCCCTGTTAGACAAGTGGATTTTGCACTCTTAGGATGAGAGAAAGAGTATCATAAGGATGACATAGAAAAGCTGTATACATAAACAAGCTAGTGATGAACAAGTAAAAATTATGGAGTTGGGAATTGAAATGTAATCTTACTCTTTCTTGTACAACATGCATGTACGACTTGGTGGTATGGTTTCTGTGATATGCAGAGTGTACATAATTTGCTTCAAAACATGTTCCATCATGTTTGCCAGCTCATGTTTGAGGAATTGCATTCCTGGAAACAATGCCCATCGTAAGTTGTTCATGTAAACCTTACTACACCACTACACTTCAATCGCATACAATGCAATGTGACAAAGGTTCTTTTTTCTGTGTCTTGTAAATTTTACTACACCACTACACTTCAATCACATACATTGCCTTGGTGCACTGGACCTGCACAAGGAGAGAAGGAGATTTGACAGAGAGATGTTGACAGATTTTGAAAGAAAATCTTAGAGAGACACAGAGAGAATATGCAGAGTTTGTGGCTGTTGGTGCAGCAAGCAAGAGAAGAGTATTGAGAGCAGGTTCTGTGCAGGGAAGAATATCATGCAAACCAATCTTCCTGTTCTGGAAATGTTGCACACCTTATTGCATGTAAATACAAATAGAATTCTTTCTTCTCTCGCTCTAGTTCTTCTTTTGATCTCTTGATCTGCTTGGATGATTGATCTAGTGCTACACTTTGGTCTGAGTAATGGGTTTCTGATAAGTAGCTACTCCCCAAAAGGATTTTAGGAAGTGAAGGGCATAATTTCAGGCCCTGGAGATGGAAAGATGAATTCCAGGGATATTTCAAAGCCCATATTTCCTGGAAAACCATGTTTCCATCTCTAAGCATGCATTTTGACAATTGAATATTTGAATTCTCAACCCAACTCTCTGAACCTTCTGGCTTGTTGAAAACCAGCTTCTGAACCTATCTAAATTCCATACATGCAGCTTTCATTCCACAGGTATGCAAGTCAGTTGTGCTTGCTCATCCTCACTTTCGCAAAAACCGTGTTGCCACTTCTTTATGATGGTAGCCACCATAGACATGGAGCTCATCTTGTTGCTCAGATTACAGTTCTTCCAGCATTGGGGGAACTTTTTATGGGGAGACTTGCAGAAACAAGAGAATGAAGGATTGGAGTTCAGATTGAAGAATACTCTATAATATTCTATCTGTGTATATGTTTGTGGGCTGGTATTTATTGCAGGAAAGAAAAAGTTTGGATCTATGTTTACTTCATGAAGTAAACACTTAAACACTGGTTCATCTTCAATCAGACATGAATGTGGAGATGGACATCAGAAATCAAATCTTCAGATACATTTGCAGAGAACTGAAAAAAACTAGCTGAATTTTTGCTGAAAAGACTATCTGGTGCAGCTTGTGATAGAATAACTGAAGAAGTGAGCACCAGTGGATTCCTCTTCTCATCCAAGAATCATCAATACTTTCCTCAATCACAACAGTAGAAAACTAACTTCATCCCACTCTCGTCCAAGAATTATCATCCTCATTCATCAGGGCACACAAAGAGTTCTCTATCCTGCCCTCCTCCCCTTATCTGAAGCTTGCCAATGCAAATCTTCTTCCTTTCCACCATCTCACCTCACCTGGTGCTTGCTTCTTTCCTTCCTTCCATTTCTCCCTGCTCCCCACCCATGACCCCAGAATTGTGATTCTGGTGTCATAAGCTCAGTACCTGAATTGGGTTTTTGTTTTTTTTTTTTCTTCTTTTTGTTTCTTTGTGTTTTTTTGTTTTGGCTCTGCTTCATCTGTTTTGGTTTTTGCTACATGCTTTGTTTATTTGTATGAGCTCTTGTTTGTATGTTCATGGTTAATTTCTGGAGAGTTTCTGGTTTGTTTGTTGTTTTGCTTTATGTTTCTGTGCACATGTAAGCACACGTAGACGGCTGAAGGGGAAAAAGGGTTTTTGCTGAAAGAGAAAGGGTTTTTGACCTCAGTAGTATCTGAATTGGGTTTTGTATTTTTCTTTTCTTTTTTTCTTAGGTTTGGGTGTTGTTGCATTTATTGTGGAGAGAAAAGACGAAGCAGGTGAAGCAGGAGAAGAAGGAGGAGCAGCGGGAGGAGAAGATTGCACAGGATGTTAGGTTTTCATACTTCTGTGGGGCAAGCGCCATTTGGGTTTTGTTGCTGTACCCAATTCTCTTCATATTCTGGTCTTGTTAAAACTCAGCAGCTATGGAGTCCTAGGAGGAGGAGATCATGTGCTGCTGCTGCTGGAAAAAATGGTGGGTTGCTGCTACTTGGCAATAAAAGCCTGAGTTACAATCATAGAAGAAAGCATAAATCTCAGTCTTGTAGAGCATTAGAAGGACAGTTGCCAAAGTCAGAGGAGGGGAATGCAGCAGGAGGAAGAGGAGGAGCAACAACAAGAGGTAGTATGTTTGGTACTGAGCAAGAGCTTTCAGGTCCCCAGAAATTCCTGGAAGGTTTGCCAGCTTCTGCACGATATGCAACAAGTGCAGTAATTGTGGTGGGAGCATTGGCTGCTGGGTATGCATTGGGAGCTAGAGTGAAAGGCACCCAAGGAGCTGCAGTTGGTGGTGCACTAGCACTGGGTGCAATTGGGGGTGCTTCCGCTTTTGCTTTGAATGCTGCTGCACCCCATGTTGCAGCTGTGCAGGTGCGAAATGCACTTGTCAACCATTCTGATCCCAGCAGCTTGAGATCCACTGAAATTGATGCCATCGCCCAAAAGTATGGCTCTTCTTGTGCTCCTCTTCTCTGTCTCTCTTATCCCCTAATTCTTCTAGGGTTTTTGCATCTAGATCTCGCATCCACACAATGCCAGGAGCTGATGAAATCAGGGCTGATGATATTGTAGCTGA
>Ga0209208_10006912_pt1 | contig 15565 bp, 10 predicted proteins | sample S1TSphfallax_3_FD_187694 | JGI IMG/M metagenome (GOLD analysis project Ga0209208, IMG submission 187694) | Host-associated microbial communities from peat moss isolated from Minnesota, USA - S1T2_Fd - Sphagnum fallax MG (SPAdes) (version 2) | ecosystem: Host-associated > Plants > Peat moss >...
CCCCCCCTCCTTTTATTTTTTGGTTATGTTCTCATCTTGAGGCACTCCCATACATGGAAAAAAATATTTTGTATTGAAGGCACACCTTATATTCATGAATATCCTTCCTCAAAAAAAGGGAAGATTTTACATCTATTCATAAACCCGTACTTGGAAGATCCCTCCCACTTTTAAGGCATTGACATAAGAACCCCCACTTCTAAATCTGATTTACTTATGTTTAAGTGTAGGGTAAAGGATCCCCTTGAGGGGGACTTCACAAATTTGAGCCCTTGTGAACCCGCCTAAGGGAGTCCATTACTTTTCATACAGAATTTTGAAAAATGAAGGTTGTCTAACCCACTCTGCCAACTTAATAATAAGGAGTGCAATATACCAATACCTAGGGCACCCTTCCACAACACCCATAGAACCCCTTTTATATTTTTTGTTTTTCACCCCGAGGACTCATCATCCATGCCGATGAAAACCTCTGCTGTTTAATAGCCCTTGGTTTCATTGCCCTTTCATTTGAGCTCCCATGTGGTGAAAATATATATGTTAAAAAAAAAATGGTCTCATGGGTGTTGTGGAATTGATCAACAAGCTATTGGGGGAGGAACAACAGCTGCCATGACTATTGTGGTCAGCACATTTAATAGTGATCACCCAAACTGTGTTTTTAGCTCGCCCAATAGTCATTGATTCTTATTGAAATGAACACTAATAACGTAAACTATGGAGCTTTTGGAGAGGCTACATGTCTCGCCCAAGAAAAGACATGTACCTTGTACCATGCAGGACACAAAAATGACAAACTCCCAAAGTTTGATGGGGGGAGTATGCGGAGTGCAAATGCAACCTTAGTATTCAGAAACATAAATCAGAGATCGGACAACAATCGTATTGTTGAAAGAACTTGATAAAATCGAGTAGTTTTCAACGTCTTAAATCTGTTTGGACGTGCCGACCGAAACAGAGTTTGCAAAGAGAAGGAGAATGAGAATTCTTTTTGCAAACCCCAAACAAAGACCATTTCAAGTACTTGTTTGTTTGTTTGTTTTTTTCTTGTTTCTTTTTCCTTTGAGGATTTTTTGGAATCCAGAACTTAAACTACTACTCACCTGCAAATTCAAGTGCAGCTTGCTGCATCGACTGCCGGGCGCGATCGACCGATCAATCTTCGATACCGTTGCATGAATCCAACAGCGCGTCGAAACGATGATTCCAACAATGTTGATAGACGTCTTCAACGCTCTTTTTTCCACCAAATCACTTCACTCTTGTAGGGGGGGTTTGTCTGTCTGTCTGTCTGTCTGCGACTCTGCCGATCATCAACACCACGAATTCTTGAATGGAAAAATTCGACCAAATCAGGCGACATCTTTGGTTGCAGAAATTCCGCTGCTAGGAATGGTAGTAGCAGGAGGAATTTTGCTGTGCACCTCCTGCGAGTGCAACCGCAGAGGCGAGGGAGACCCAGATAAATGAAGAAATTTAAACCATATTGTTTGGAGAGTAGAATTTGGAGTCTATATAAACACTAGAGTTCCCCAATGATTCGTGTTCGTTGAGCCGAGAGAAGGTTAGCATCTCCCTTGACAAGGACGGGAAAAGCCTTCGGGCTTTCACACATGAGGTTAAGGCTTCCCACTTCGGTGGATCTCAACCCAATTTTTTTGTGGAAACTCCCAAAGTTCAATTTCTTTACTTTTGTGATGGGCATTTTTGATTGGTCAATCACAAAAACAAATTAATCAAGTTTTGAATAGTCCCAAAATAGATACCTGGTAATTTGCTCTCTGAGCTGATTATAATTCAGGGCAAAGCATATTGGTTAAAGTGAGGAGGTATTGGGAACATGTTGGGGAACACATGGGGAACCAAAAAAAAAATTCAACATTCCCCTTTATAAACTGGTGGTACTTATTATTAATTAGTGAGGGGATGCACCCACTGTTTGTTTGTTTTTTTTACCAGGAGCAACCATTTGATTGGCCCATCACCAATATTTTTGGAACATGGAGCACTCCCCAACATAAAAGCCTAAATATGGTTCCCTCCCCAAAATAGAAGCATGATTTGTCATGCTTCCCTTTGCTCCCCTATGGGATAAAAAAATGAGGTGCTATCGGGAACAACTTAGGGAACACATTGAGAACAAACAGAAAACCAAAAATCCTGCACTCACAAACCCAAAAGAAAACAACTATGCCCCCCTGAGCCTTCTCATTGGCTGCATGTAATTTCTATTTCCAAAACAGTTCATCACCATTTCAAACTGGAGTAATACCCCCATTATAAACTGGGGGTACTTATCTTAGTGTGAATTCTAAGTTCATTTTGTGGGAAATTCATGGAATGTTTATTTATTTTAACCACTACTGGTTTGAACTTGTCATAAGGCGCATAAGCCATGAAGCCAAAGATGGAGTTAATGAAGCACATGTTGTCAAGAGGCGAAAGTTAAGAAGGCATATGAAGTTAAATTGGTTTTTTTAGTGTTCTCTAACATGATGTTTTTGTGTTCTGCGAGTAGAGAGAGTTCAGTATTCTCTGGATATGATATTTTAGCATTTTGAAGTCTGGAAATAGTAGTTGTTCTTGTGTGGGCTGTCAGGAAGAATGCCCATAGCCATTAACTTGGTCGAAGTAGTCTTTGAAGTTCTCATTATTTCCCCTGTGAACAGAAGTTTAAGGATTTGGAGACTGAAGCAGAATCGTGAATACAGTAATAGGAAATGGTGGATGTGATGAAAAATCATAGGGGCTTGTGGAGCTTGTCTAAGTTCACATCATAATCAGTGTTACATGCTTATCAAGCAAGAATTTGGGATGATGGGAGATTGGTTTCAGTAGAGGGAAGTGAGATCCAAGTTTTTGGGAACCCCAAGTGAGAAACTATCATTCCATAACTGTGGTGGACTATATGCAACTTTGGGATCAATGGCTCCAGATGGGTGAGAGTAGTGTCTCTTGTCAAAACTTTTGGGAAAGGAAAAAAACATCTTTTGGAATGGTGCTTTTTTGGAGTGATCCTAATATGTTTCTAGGGATATGTAGCAATGGGGTTGAACTGGACTTATAATCTTATGATGCCACAATAACACGTGAGAGCTCAAGAGAGAGAGTTTGAAGTGATCTGATTGATCAGATTCTGTAAAATTGAAGTGGTGGTCCAGTTTTGGTTTAGTAGTGTAAAATGCTAATGTTAGAATTGGAAGGAGACATTCACTCTATGTGTAAAAAATTGGTTGATGAATTGTGCCTGAGAAATTAGTCATGGAATCCAAAAGCACTCAGACAAATATCTGAGTTTTCTCCTCATGTCTTTTTTGGCTGCACCTTCATGCTTTTGTCAATCAAAATCTAGTCAATTAATGCTGCATTATAAATATATATCTTTTCAATGCTTCAAACGTTAGCAAAATTTTCATCAATTTCAGAGCATAGATAGGTATCTCTTCAATTCTTCAAAATTTAGCACAATTCTCATCAATTTCAGAGCATAAATAGGTATCTTGTCTTTTCTTCAAAAATTAGCACAATTTTCATTAATTTAATAACATGTTCAGGGACAAAAAACGATCCTGAAAATTTTAGACAAAAAGACGAATTGGGGGCACACATCATACCATGATCCACTAAACTTGTAGAAATTATAAGTTGTCAAGAACTCAACACACTTATTTCTTTGATGACCCCTTCTCAGTTGAAGAAGGTTAAATTGCAATCTAACAATGGCATGTTACAGCCAATAGGTGATATTCACATTAGACAACCTTTTGATGATTTCAATAGAATTTTGTGGATTAAAGCTCCACCCACCACACTTGTGGTTGTAGGATTATGAAAGTGTAGCTTGCCACCATAACCACCTGAGATGATAATTATCCTCCAAACACTTGTGAATGAGGATGGCTAAAAGAATATCCTCCAAGCCATCCACCATGTTAAAATCATTAGAATTCATGAACAAAATGGATCAATAAACTAGTGGAGATTGAAACTCATGAGATATAAGCCAGTCACATTTTAATTTCCAGCCCAGGGTATATAACCTATACTTCACACCACAAACACAGCCAGCAATAATACCAACTTTCCTGCAAAGCAACAAAACTAGAAACAAGTCTTGATAACAAATTGCAAGATGCTCACATTCAGGAGATGGTCAATCACTCCATCTCCTCTGCTTTTTACTCTTGATTTATCCCTCATTTTCCATGTCTCTCTTCATACTACAGAATTAGGGTTTAGTTCCCTACTCTCTCTGTCACTGTCTCTCATAACTTGTTTGTTGCTCTTGTTTTCTACTCCTTTCTTCAACTACCATCTCCTTCCTTTCACTGCTACTGCTTGATCTTCATGTATTCTGGTTTTTACTCTTGCTTTCTACAACCTTTTCCAAGTTCCTCTTCTTATCGCAAAATTCCTACTGCTTGATCTTAATCTACCCTGGATTTTTCCTATAGTTTTCTTTCACATTGTCCAAGTGTCTCTTATCACTAAATTCCTACTACTTCACCCAGTGGGTTCATTGGTCCTCTTCTTTTCTCTCCCTTTTTCTGAATTGTCTTGTATCATCACCAGAATTTTCCTTTTAACTGGAAAGTACTGGTTGATCTTCATCCTCTCCTCCCACAACTGCGATAGGTTTTTCCTTTAGTCCTCCGTGCTCAGTTTTCAGCCAGTTCCTCACCAATCTCGCTTCTTCCCACACTTCTCCATTGTGTCCCATTGTATTTTCTCTTCAGCAGTCATTTTGTGCTTGCTAAAAAGTTTAACATGACCACTAAACCATTCATGAGTGCTGATGGCAACAGAACACACCACTGAATGAATTGAGCCCTTTTTCACATTTGTGTTTCAGTCAAATGCTTCAATCTCAGAAAACATCTGAAAGTGCAGCAATGCAATTCCAGTGCACAACTCCTTGTCACTTTGAATGAGCAATTTATCTGATTCCTGCCAATTTTGACAAGATGGATATACTGTAACAAAGCTTATGAGAACTGCATAACCTTTAGGCTATGAAACAGTTGTGGATAATGCTTTCTCTGATGCTTTCTTGCCCTGTGTATGTCTAACCCATTCTATTATGTTCCTGCATGCTTGAGTGTTTGAGTATATCCTGTTTGAATGAAACAGAAGTCAGCCCCAGCTCAACTGATGATCAGATAGCAATGATCTCTTTCCCTCCTCCATCTTGAGACAATGCATAGTGTTTCTTCAAATGCTTTCATGACAAATAAATGTCAATCCTTTGGCAAAGAAACAGGGAACCAGCCAGCAGGTGCTACAGTTTGTGCATCATATGCTTCAAGGGGTTTCCTACAACTTCAAGGCAGATTTCAAAGCTGAAAAGTGAAGAGCACCTGTTTGAGGTCCGGTATGTCTTCAGGATTTTGCCATCTTTGTAACTGGCTTCCTTATGAATGGCTCCACTGTCTCTGCAACTAGGAACTCCAGCAGGTCTCAAATATTCCTTTGCCATACCCTCCACAATATCATCCTGGAAATAGAAAGGTACAATTTCAAGAGCACATTTAGATGTACATTTCACAATCAAGATTATCAATCTAGAAAAACAAGAACAAAAAACACACAAAGGAACCATAATCTCAGACTTTAGACTTTGGCATCTGAAGGCTTTAGCTCCCAGACAACAGCTTATAACTACACTCTCACAGTACCACCTCTGGAAGGAGCCCAAGCTCAGTACAGCTCCTAGGAAAGGACCACAAGGGCTAAAGAGGCATTGAAAGGTTCTCATTCATGATATCAAATGAAAGAAAAGCATCCAGCTAAGGCATATGACCAGGCACTAACCAGTGGCTGCGTCACATCAATCCAAGTAAAGAGCTGTACATCATTTTCTGAATTGTTCCGAAACCATGTCAATTGACGTCTTACCAAATTCCTGCATGGATTTGAATTGGAGGGGTTAGATAGTGAGAAATGAAAGGTTACAACACCATAAACTAAATAGCACACTCAATACAAACTAACCAAGCTGCCCCAATCAAGACCATAATAGGTTCTGCAGATGCACTCCACAGTTCCCCATACCGGGGAAACATGGACATGGTTACTGCAGAGTTATCAGCAATTTGGTTGATGCCATGCATCTCGATCTAGATCTGACAATTATCTAAAAAATGGGCACAAATTCCAATCAATCTAAGGTCAAGCAGCAAAACAGTGTCCAGGAGTGCAACACAACTGTGTCACTCAGCACCCCAAAGCAATCAGGGTGCAATTGTGACTGTGATAAACCTGTAACCAACTGTTAATTAACACAACATAAAAGAAAAGCATGAGTAATGGACCTTGAAGCTTGTTGAAAGGCTGAAAGGAACATCAGAAAATCCTCTTCTGTGCTTATGCCTTCAGCTGCCCGACACTCCAACAAAAATTTCATTGCCTGCCATCAACAATTTCAGCTCTTAAACAAAACCTTCAAAACTGATGGTCATGGATGCTCTCATGCCAAGATCCCATTTCTAAACAAACTTGGTGTGGAAGTTACAGTGAGGATTTCTATACATTATCAACACCATGTGTTCACTAATCATCACACTGCAGTCACCTGACCATTCAAATCTTGAAAACTCAACCTAAGAACTAGGTCATGAAGCTTTTTGAGTGGATGACTAAGCCACTAGGCTCTACTGGCAAGATGGTATTCATGTAGCCTTCCAAGGAGGGCTCTGAACATATGTTTGACCAGCCACAAGCAATCACCACTCCATATATGTATAAATTAGGATATGTCACACATCATCTACACAGTCAAGGTAATTTGTCATAGCTAACCATGCAGTGTAAATTCTAGTGATCATTCCCAACAAAATACTTCAGCAGATAAATCTTTTACCTCTTGATACCCAATAGCACGAGACGCCGAATTGCTGTTCGGTTGTACCCCTAAATCCAGAAGCCATGACACTTCATCCAAGAGGCCCTCTGAAAGCACAAACATTTCCAATGTACTAATTCAGTATTGCAAAAGAACACATAAAGCATGTGCAGTTTATCACTACCCTACAATGCAGCTGTTATGTGACATGGCCAATGCACACTCAGGAGCATCCTCCTAACGACAAGCTATGGAAAACAGGGCATATAGACTCCAGGTTTCCAGCTCATGCTATTGGTCAGATTCTGTACCTGCCACCATCTGCTCACACCGGAAATCAATTGCTTGGTACAAAGCCACACGAGACTGATACAAAAAATAACACTGGAAGTCATAATCAAACCCCACATCCCCATCTACATTGTCAACACTGCCACCTTTTGGTTTTGGAAATGCTCCCCGTGGTTGACCTGACATCTGCATCAGAGAAGATGTGAAGAACCATGTTATTTCCAGTCTGCACTATGTTTTATTGCATTCTAACCTTATTACTGTGATTGATTTTATGGCAGCATGCCCTACCTTAACAATCTCAAGGGCACGGCGCAGCCTATACCAGTCATTTCGAGTTAGGCTGTGAGCAGTATGAGGGTCACCAGCCTCAACTAGCATGGATATGGCAGCTTCCCAGCCTCCTCCATCCTCTACCAATTGTGCTATCTCCGCCTCCACCACAGCACTGACCTCCTGTGTAGCTTTGGGTGCCCCAACTTTGCCATTCATGTACCTGAGCAGTAATACTCCAAGACTTCAAAAATATCAATGCCCTGTCATCATCAATAAGATGCAGAGCACTTCTGTGGGGCAAAAAGTAGTACAAATCAACTGTGAACATCATGGTGATTGCCAAGGCTTAAATTCAATGCCAACTCTAATTTGGGAAACTTAAATCACATAACAGAGGTCAGGCATTCTAGCTGTTGGCATACCACAAGAACATCTTCATAACCCATACACCTGCATTAAAAATGACTCCGCAAATTTCTAAAGATCAACACTTTCTGATAACTAGTTTGATTCTGCAGATTATGCCATCCTTCTCTGGCATGGTTTCCATTTCCAGCAGATCAGGTTGGTCAGCCAAGATGGATTTTAGTCAGTCAACTGTATGTTGCAGATGATGGCAGTGCGGCCTAGATAGGTTGGGAACACCAGATCCCCTCAGAACTCTGAAATCAAGAATGCCAGGTAGAAAATAGTCTTGGGTTAGGTGAACTCCTGAGATAATAGCACTGTGAACAAACACAGACCCCACCTACAAAAGGAGGCAGTACCCTCAGCAGCACCAGGGAAAGAGATTCACAGTCCCACTTGCACTGGGGAGCACAGCATAAATTTCCTTTAGATAAAATGGCTGTGTAGCATAGTGTTTCCAAGTCAGAAATCCAGATGTTCGACTAGAGGTTTTCCAGGATGGACAGTTGTAGGGGTCTGAAAGGTATTATACTGAAGATAGAGACAAAACTTCAATTGTCACTTTAAAGGGTGGGTGATAGAACATAACATACCAGCGGAGATACATCCCTGTTCCACCAACAACAATAGGAACACTTCCTCTAGCCAGCACATCCTCAGTAGCAGCCCTTGCATCATCAAAAAAGCAGCCTGCTGTGTAATCTGAATCACACAAGATGTTCTGAATCAGATGAGTGTTTGGGATGGGGGGATGTACCGGAAATGGATCAAACTAAAATCTGCCTAAAAAACATAACAAAGGTCTCAAGCTAACTACCCAAAACTTTGGATCTATGTTCATATCAAGTAGTCTAAGAAAATTGCTTATTTGTACTCAATTTGTAGCAAGGCACTACTTCCTTCTGCCCCTAGAAAAGTTGCATACCTTCTGTAGGCAGGACAATGTCAAGTAAGTGATGTGGAACACCCTGCACAAATGTATTATATTCAATGACCAAGATATTCATATTTGTTACATTGCTTCTGAAATCCTCCATGAATCATTTGATGGCAAACTTATACCCTGTTCAATCAGCATCCATCTGTATTGTTCAAAGTCAATAGACATGACCCAATAACTGATAAAATCACATTTATGTTAATACAAAAGCATGTAAGTGCCCTGCAGGGTTTGTCATATCAGTTCTGGGCTTTGGCAAAGGTCGTGATCAGTTTTTGCACAAGATTAGGGCAATGCTTGCAACATAGCATAAGAACTGTACTATGGTGCAGGTGGCAAACCCTGTTCTAAAAATTCAACATTTCAACTTTTTTAACCAGCTCCTGATCTTTTTGCCAGAACAAAGAGCAAACATTGCCCCATTGCAGTGCAGTTATATAGACTTCCCAAACAAAGTTCTCAGTGGTGATCAATTTTTACACAAGATTAGGGCAACACTTGCAACATAGCATAAGAATTGTACCATTAGATATAGTGCAGGTGGCAAACTCTATTCTGAAAATCCAACCATTCAACTTTGTAACCAGCTGGTGATCTTCTTGCCAGGAAAAAGGACAACAACACTGTCGCATCGCAGTCATTAAGACTCTCTGAACAAAGACTTCATGAGAAATCCTCGACAAAAGTTTTGACTGTTTTGAACCTAACCTCACGCTCATGTGCTGGTGTTTTTGCACTTCCAATGTTGAGTCCTACATACACCTGCAGAGTTGGACAATGGATTTTTTGAGCAAAAGCATGCTTTGTGAAACTGAAAAAGGAAATCATCATCATGCAACCTATTCACAGATCCATCAGGATGCAACCTGTCAACATATCATGCCATGGATTATCAGGATTTCCAAGAAAACCATGGCACAATCTACTTCAAATCTGACTAGCAAGGGGCCCCATTGCTGACCTTACCAATCTTCAAATCTACAATATAAGTCTTCACACATAAACAGAAAACATGCTGAAGATGTGAACACCGCAGATGCAGAGGAAAAGTGTTGAGAAAATGCACAACCAACCCATACAAAGTGTATTCAGGTCAAGGAGGACAACGAGAGAAGATCAAGCAACTTGGAATGATATTTAGGGTTTAACGCACTAAGAAGAAAAACAAAAATAGAAGAGCAGAGCTCTATAGGATTCATGGCAGTGTCAATAAGAAAGGGGGGAAGACGTAGATGAATCCACAATTGAAAAGAGCTAGAACAAAATGAAGCACATCTGGGAACACGTCAAAGAGCAAACAGGAAGAGACACAGGTTTGAAGAAATTCCACTAACCTGAACAGAATCAGCGCTCACAATCTCTCCTCCAAGCCTCTTAGCAAGAGCCAAAGCTACTCTTGTCTTTCCGACTGCTGTAGGCCCTGCTATCACCACCACTCTCCCCTTATCTCTGGCTGCTCCGACTGCTTCCTTCAATTGATCCGTCGTCGTCGATGTGTTTTTTCCGCTATTAACTCGATCTCCTAAACTAGGATTGTCGATTCTTCGATTCTTCTCGACATGAATTTCCTCCTCAAGTTGCTTTGAGCATTCACCAGCCTCCTCCTCGTCTGCAGGTTCTTGAGTTCTACGGGATATGTCTGGAGCTTGAATAGCCATGATCTGAGAACTTGCTCTAGAAGAAGAAACTCCTTGAGAACTTCTTAAGTACGACGCAATTGGAGCTCTTGCTCTTGCAGATTTCAATGGCGCCCTGGTAGATCGGCTGGACGACGGCCATCTCTTAGGGCAGAATTGATCGGAGAAGGAAAAAAGCTTCACACATGCAGAGAAGGAATGACCACAACTATTGAGAAGCTTACTGCAAGAGTAGGAGCCGAGAGAAGAGATGGCCGCAGCTGCAGCGCTGGTAATCATCGACGCTACTACTGTGGCGGAAGGAGCCTCTCCTCCTCTATCGCTGCAAAACTCTTCAGCTCTAGGGTTTAGGGTTTAGTGGGCGTCGTCTAACAAGCAGCTCATCGCGTAACGAGTCGAAGGCTCCATTCTCAATGATCTATCTTATGTAAGAGGTTGAAAACTGCATCTATAACTCAATGCTACAAATCAAGAAACACCTCCTTCTCTTTCTTGTCATGAAACTTCTTCCTTGCCATCGTCATTCCTCAACAGCTCCAATAGTCATTGCTCTCATAGACTTGCCATTGTCAACATCCTTCCTTTGCCATTAGCACGATTGCATGGTTAAAGAATGGACATGTTTGACATGTCATTCTTGAGCTTCAACAACTATGGTGAACAAGTAAATGAAGAAGGTGAGGACTTCCCAATCTTCATTTCTATCTACAAAATTAAGCAACATTTTACAACTTCAATTTCCAATGTGGTCTTATGCCTTGCCTTTCACCAATGAATGAAAACACAAATGCAAATGACGAATTAGTATTTATTTTAATGTAGAAGTTACAAATAGAACTAACAAAAGTGTTACAATGAAAAAATAAAACAAAGGAAAGAATGAAACCAACACAAACTCAAATCCCATTAAAGTTCACACAAGGAAGCCAATGCAATCAAATTGGAAGCACACAAAAGTATTGGTTTTCATCAAAGTCAAGAGGGATGAACACATAGTTTTGTTGGACTCGCACAATCAAGTTGAAATAGTTGTGATGAAATAAAAGAAAATTTTCATAAGTGTAGACTTTTCATACTAATTTGAAGAATAGTTATGCATGCAAGGACAAGTATGGTTTTTTTTGCGGAAACCAAAGAAGTTTTTTTATTATATGTCCAACATTCTACACAACAAGGAATACTAATTGTTGAACCCACCAAAACAAAACAACATTAAATTTACCTTGATTCTTCAATAAGAATGTGTATGACATGATGGTGAGATTCATAGGAAATAGACCAATTTTCAATCCACCTCACCTTCTTAACCACGTGCATGATTCACAAAACACACAAGACCAACATGAATCAATTAAAAAAAGGTAGTTTATTTCATAAGGGTGGGAATTGTGGACCATTGTGAATTTGAAAACAACTTTATACTTGATGAAGTACAATGTGTTTTTTTATGATCAAACATTTACAACAACCCCTCTCTCATGATTATGTTCCTTCACAAAAGTTATGAACAAATTTGTGAACACATTAACACATACACAAACTTTTTTTGCAACCCCATCCATGATTTTCCACAAACCAAACAAACAAACCAAATACACCAAAGTTAATATTTATATCAAAAGTTGACATGTAAAAGGATCCATGAATGTAACCAACATAGTGTTAAAGGTAACTATTGTTTTGTACACAAAATAATGATCAATTGATTGAATTCATCATAAGTTGACCTTGGTTATAAAGGAAAGACATTCAATCACTAGAAGAAATATGGGGTTTTATAACCACTCTATTTGTAACCACATGTGAATAAATGTTGTTTGCAACTAGTTTTTATCATTTTTGTAATTATTTGTTATGTTTGATCATACTTGCAATTACATTACAATCAATTTGTAACTATTGTTTTTTCCATCTTTCTAACAACTTTTAGTTTTGTCTTCATCTTAAAAAAGGTCGTATATGTCCCAACCATTGTAAATGTGATCAAAATTAATTACAATTGTATGGGTATATTGGGGTCCATTCAAAAAATATTTAAAAATATTAAAAGCATATTAATATGTACAAATGTATGATGCAAGTGTGTATAATGAATGAAATAAAATCTTGTATATCTTATAACATATTAAAACATATCAATCGCACATAAAAAATATATATGTACATTTTAAATACATTCAAATTTTATTTCTATATATATATATATAATTCAAAGGATATATTACAAGTGTATCCAAGGTTTATAATATCATTGAATTTATTCTAATTAATAATAAATATATCAAGTGAAAGAATGATAATAATAATAATAAACTTAAGATACTTGTCAATATTATTGTTGTTGTTGTTAATTAAAATTATTAGTTTAATTTAGAAGGAACTATCGAAAGGAGATCATCATTCATTTAATTTTGGCACCTTTTTACACATTAACCACTTATTTTATTGCTTATGTCAAAAGTAGTGAAAAAACATGTGAAAGTTGAGAACCCAAACAAAATGTGAGGTGAAGTGCAAGGAAATGTTCTAAAACATCTATTTCAATCTAGAAAACAAACTAGCAAATCTATCTGAGCAAGATCTCCAACTCAAGGCTTAATTTTTCAAGTTTCATACTGATAATTATGAGGATATAATCCCAATTTGAAGGCAAGATGATGTTAAATTGATTTTTTTTTAATTTTAAAACTTTTTTCCAAATGATAGTGATTGGATTATTGAATTAACAATTTTTAAAAATGTTTATGTATGTTGACAAAAGCAAATTCTAAATAGTGACCCTTTGAAAAGTCGTTGAATATTTGGCAAATGTATCAATTAGCTATCTAGTTGACACTACTTCTATTGAAACCTCTTCATTAGCTCTTCAAGATAGATGACATCACAATTTGATAGGGTATTTAACCCAACTTTTGAAACTAAGAGGATTTTTTTTCCATTATGTTTTAGGTGCCTTAAAGGTAGGATCATTAGTTAGAACCCAATCTTGATAGGTTTTTTTTGTGTTTCTTGTTATTTGGGAATGTAAAGTCTTTCTATAAAAGTACATTTCAGCTTTGGTAGATTGTTCATGTGTTGTTTTGAATTGTGTGTGAAAATTCATCAATGAAAGCTATGAATATTTTTTCATGAATCTCAATGAAAGATTGAGGATACAATTTGTCTAGAGTCATAGAGCTTGTGAGTATTTTTCATTTTTTGTTAAATTTTTTTCAATAGAAGCCAATTGAACCTTTGCAATGTCTTTAACACAACCTATTTGGAGCTCTTAATTGTTAATTCTTGATCATTTCATTCTACTTTTGAGTTATTTGGTAGTAAAAAAATAAAAAATAGATTTCTATGACTCACTTATTCATTTCATCAAATGGCCTTACCACCAATGTTTGAAAACATAATATCAACAATGAAATTAATGTTTAGGAAAAACAAACAAATCAATTCCAACTTGCCACATTAGCTTGTTAAGAATCACTTATGATTAAAAATTCAATAGAAAAAAGTTTCCCATGGATCATTTTATCTCATTTTGATCCAAATTTTCACCAAATTTCAACCACATGGTCAAAATTAAGGATTTGATAGAACATGTAAATCCTACATTTGTGATAGTGAGATAGAGGGATCACATGAGTTTTGGTAATTGCAATTGCATCTATCTTGGGGTTGGGTTCTTAAATTGTATTAATAGGTGAATTGCAATTTTAGAGTAAAATAATTTCCTTTTAACTAGAAGCAAATATTCACTTTTTTTGCCTTTCTAGGTGGCAACCACAAATAGATGGTCTCTTCTTTTTTTTGAAATTTAACTGTGGCAACATAAGGGAGAAAAGTTTAATTAATTCAAAAACATTTGGGGATGTGCCTAAGACTGTTTGATTATTAAATTATTAAAATTTCAAAATTTAGACATCTTGAGATTTCCCCAAATACAACTACCAAGGATGAGTGTTTATTTTTATTTTCATCTTCAATTTTGTGATGTTGTTCAAGTGGTGATAGTCCATAAGTATATTTAGCCAAATTTGGTGATATTCAAAATATGAAAGTATAAAATCTTAAGTGCACTTTCATATTGTAGGCAATTGTGGCAACTTTGAAAAAAAGAATTTGTGACAAAATATTCAATATTTGAAAAATATTTTTCACAAAATGGCTATTAGCCGAAAAATCACTGGCAAGAATGGCACAAATCTTATGTATGGCTTTAATTAAGTAAGAAGTTAACTAACTAGTCAACATCCTTAATGCCCTTGAGTATGTTTTCCTTCAACATTATTGTAGTAATAGGTTTAAAAACCAAGGTTTCCAACTAAAGCTAAACTAGGTATATGAAAAGTAATTGGCAAAAAAAACAATTAAAATTAAAATTAAAATGTCGTTTTGGAACTTGGCATTGAGTGTTTGGACTAGATGTTTGGGCAAAGACAACTCAAAGGATCCCCAATTGTTTGTGAGCACATTTTGAATGGCAACCTTGCAGAAGACGGTAAATAAGCAAAGGGTCCTTATTGCCCGCAATACAAAAAATATTGCTTGTTTCTTTTTTTTCTTCAACTGCCCATTTGCCCATCCAAGATGTGTTTGGAGATGCACATTGGAGATGCCCCTTTAAAGTCTTTGGGTTCGTGCATCTCTAGACCACAAAAAGTTGTGGTCTCCCATCTTTTCATGGAAAAAAATCATCTGGCCCATTTTTTGCAACATGTGGCTAGTTACAATTGTTGCACAATGAATGGAAACTAAACCACATTCAAAAGAGGTGAAAATTGCCATTCAATTGTGTGTTGGGTTGGCAAAATAACATCTCCACTAGATGACTTTTCAATGATGTAAGCAAATGAATTTGAAGGTCTAGTATATGTATACTTTCTATTTTTGTCTTTCACATATATTTTTTGTAAATGACTCATTCATTTAGGTATTGTAATACCTTGGTGGCTACGACACTTAATTGTTGAATAATTAATTAATTAAATTAAAATTTCTTGGTTTGATGCTTGGGTTTTTAATTTAAATTTTTTTAACAATAAAGATCAAACTTACTTGTAAGGTACTATTTCAAACAACCTGAAACTATATGTTTTAGTAGTCGGGTGGATCTTCATGTAGTACCCTCCCTTCAAAATGACTACAAATTGACAATATCTTTATTCCAAAGTTGAATGTAAT
>Ga0209208_10006913_pt1 | contig 15565 bp, 10 predicted proteins | sample S1TSphfallax_3_FD_187694 | JGI IMG/M metagenome (GOLD analysis project Ga0209208, IMG submission 187694) | Host-associated microbial communities from peat moss isolated from Minnesota, USA - S1T2_Fd - Sphagnum fallax MG (SPAdes) (version 2) | ecosystem: Host-associated > Plants > Peat moss >...
GGCCCCAAAAGAAAGTCAAGAAAGTAATGTGGACTGAGTCAGACAACGACTCATTCTCATCCCATCTACATTCGGATTTTCTCATCCACGCAGTCGTGTTTTACATCCCATGAACTGCTTTCTTCCCTCCTCCAAACGCATCTACATCCTCCACACCTACAGAACCGGGCAGGAAATGGCAGGGCTGGGCAGAGATGGGCAGATCTGGGCAGGAGAGGATAGGGCCCGGCAGTTCCGGGCAGCGCAGAGGAGGGGTCTTACCAGAAGGAGCCTTCAACTGTAGTCTTCGAAATGCGCTCTCTCGCTCTCTCGCTCGCTTGCTCGCTCGCATCATCGCAGCAAAGTCGCTCGTGTCGAAGAGCGCTCACCGCGCGTATTCATTTGCTTCTGCTCGACTACTAGAGCACAACTTCGGAGGTACATAAACTTAAGGAATCGAGCTCTTGCTTTGGATTTTTTATTTTTTTTTCCCCCTCTTGCAGCAAAAATTGGTCAGAACTGGGGCTCCTCAAAACCCTAATTTTGTTGGTTCTTCTTACCACAAGCATACGTTCTTCTGCGGTTGCACCTTAGGAGGAGGAACAGGACAGCAGGGACAGGGGGCGAGTCTCTGAGACTGCAAATGCTGTGGTATGGAAGGAGAGAAGCGAGGGGGAGGAGGAGCAGGTGTGGCAGGAGATGTGGGTGGTGGAGTGATGCTAAGGAAGCCAACGCCTTCGCGACCACAGGTGACGGTTGCCATGCGAGGAGCGTATACCTCAGAAGCAACAGTAGCAGGGGTTTACCGAACAATTGAAAGCCCCATGTCGTCTATGGTGTCGGGTTTCTTGGCTGATCCGGAACAGGAGATGGATACCAGATCGTTTTCCCATCTCCTGGCAGGTGCCATCGCCGCGCCGGCGTCCGGGGGGGATGGGGGAGAGGATAAGGGAGCGACGGCGGACTCGGGGACGGGAAGTCCGAGTCTTAGGGTAAGCTCACCAGGTGGTGCTAGTGTTGGAGCGAGTGGTAGCTTTGCGGATAGGTTGGCTGCACGAGGAGCGGCTCACACAGCAGCAGGGTTTGCGAGTGCAGAGGCGGCAGGAGCAGGAGGAGGAGGAGGAGTTTCCATGCCTCCTTCCTCCGTCCAGTTTAGGTCTCTTCCTCCTTCTCGAATTCCTATACCACGGTCAGCTGGGTATCTCACCATACCCCCTGGTCTGAGCCCCACAACTCTGTTTGATGCTTCCCCAGTTCTCTTGTCTACCTCTCAGGTGCTTACTCTTTCCTTGCCATTATTCTGGTTCTTATCTCTTGATTGAATTCTTCAAGCTTAATTGGCACTTGGAACATGCTCGCATGCACTGGGAATTTTTTTTTTTTCAGAATTCATGAAATAGCAAAATGGATACAAAGTTCAGAAAAGCTAAAAATTCTCTTGGGTCTGAAGCAGTCAGAGCCATCCCCAACAACAGGCACATTTCCACTTGCCCCTGCTTTCTTCAACTCGGGATCATCGAAGCCAATACTTGGAATGGATCCCTCCAAAGACAGAAGTGCAGACCAGGGATTTGTGTTTAAACCGTTTGTGAAACCTGTTCCACAGAATTCTATGTCACGGCTGGCAGGCCTGGTAAGTTGTCTCAGCGAAGTTATGTGGCCACCCATCTTACAGATCAGATTTAGGGATTACATTTATTTCCTTTGTGTGAATGTATGACAACATAGAAATATATGTCATTTTGCTGCTAGGAATGCATCAAGGAGTCACACTGGACCAATTTTCTGCACAAGGAGATGTGGCTTGTGTTCATTTGAAGCAAGCAGAATGTAATGGTTGCTAGAATTCGAGGAGTTGACCAACTGATGTTGGCACAGGTTTGCATATGAAGATCGGTTTACCAATAGAATAAAAACTGAAGGCAAATGTCTTAGAAGAACAAGTTGGATTGTTCAGTATTTCAAAAATCATGTGTGAGGGAGCTCCTTGTGTGCCACCAAGACCAGGCTGCATTAATTAGGGTGCAGCATGCCACAGGAAATTGTTTCCTAAAGCTCTGAACTGATTGTGCGCTCAGCTGTCAATATCTGATTGACTGTCAAAACATGGTCTTTCTTTGATATGACAGTTGCACTTCTGGTTGGCGACTCTTGATTGCGAACTTTCAATGCTATCAGAGAGTGCATGGTTTGGAATGTTTCAGCTGTATCTGATGCTCCAGAATTTACTTGCAGTCAACCTTTGGGGCATTTCAACAGCAGGCACATGTGCTTACAGAGATGCAGCAAGCTCATGCACAGCAGACATTGCCTTCCTCTTCAACTCTCTCTGCGTCAGCTCGAGTACCTCTTGTCTCTACAGCAATGTCATCTGGTGTTCCCCTCAATGTGTCAAGTTCACAAGCAGCACAGGTGCAAGCTCATGCCATGCAGCAGCAGCAGCAGCAGCAGCAGCAGCAAAATGGTCCAGATTTAGAGCAAACTTCTCAAGGGTCTGAACAAGATCACCAGCTTCCTCCCACAGCCATGACAGTCTTCCCAGAAAGACCCTCAGAGGATGGCTACAACTGGCGCAAGTATGGGCAAAAGCAAGTGAAAGGCAGTGAGTACCCACGAAGCTACTACAAATGCACACAGGCGAATTGCCCAATGAAAAAGAAAGTGGAGCGTTCACATGATGGGCAGGTGACAGAAATTGTGTACAAGGGGGATCACAATCATTCCAAGCCACAACCCACAAGGCGCCTGGCACTTAGTGGTGCCCACCTTATCTCTGACACTTAATGTCAAAAAATTGGGCATGCACAGTGGAATTGATGGTCCAAGGTTATATCCTTGGGGTGCCAGTTCATTGGATTGGTGCTGAGTCATTTTGAGGAAGAGATTTGCAAGTTAGACACTGGTCAGCTTACTTTGGTGCTGAATGGCAGCTTTTTGAGCCCTTTGATCATGTCAATCACAGTCGTGAGAAAGTTTCATCACAATCCATATGTTTATGCCCTTGCAGTAATGAAATCTATGTTGTGTGGCAGGTGGCCAAGTTGGAGCAGGCTTTTTATCCAGTGTGAAGAATGAGGGGGGAGGTGCAGAGCAAGATATCATGGATTCCTCCAGGGCAGGCCGTCTAGCACCCTCTTTGTCCTTTACACTTGGGGGCTCTGGAGTCCTAGAGCCTTCATCGTCATCTTCCAGTGATGATGAGGGAGAAGAGGGCAGCAAACTTTCTGTAGAGGATGGAGATGATGATGAGCCTGACTCCAAGCGCAGGTATCACTTCCCTTAAATCTCCGATAGTCAGCAGTTACATGTACAAATATTATACTTCTCAACTGTGTGTTTTCCAGGCTTGAATGAGACATAATTGACCATTTTCTTGAGCAATGTCCATGGAGTGTTAGCCAATATCATGAATGTGTCTTCCCATTGCTTCTGAAAATGTAACAGAAACTCAGGATGCAGATATTTGTATAATGGTTTGCCCAAAAGTTTGGGCAACTTATTATGCACATATTTGCAGCCACTGTTGGGAGCTCATAAAGTCACAGGAGAGTCATGGCAGCCAGTCATTGCTATTCTATTGATGATGAAGGTGCTGGTCTGACACTTTGTGAGTGACATTCATAAGGTTAACACCACACTCAATTGTTGTCATGGCAATTTTGGTTTTTCCAGAACTGACAGAACGGTTCCCTTCAAAATTGTTTTTTGTAGAAATTTCCATGCAATTTGATACATATGCTCTTATGTGTTCAGATGGAGCTGTGAGATGCTTCTCACATTGTCTGTGCACATTGAACCTGTGGTATCTAGAGTTTAGGCCCAGATGGATGTTATGGATGCTTGAGAGTTCATCTGACCTCTCTGATGTGTATTTTGGTCCTTGCTGTTTAATTTGGGATGTTTGGAAAACAGGAGAAAGGACAAGAAGGTGAAGGAGGTAATTCCTGCATCAAGGACTATTCGGGAGCCACGGGTAGTTGTGCAGACTACCAGTGACGTTGACATTTTGGATGATGGGTACCGTTGGCGCAAGTATGGCCAAAAAGTAGTGAAGGGCAATCCTCATCCTCGGTGTGTTTCTTGTCCTTCTGCATTGGATTGTTCCATTGAAAATGTGTCATGTACTCTTCTTAGGTTCTGTAACGTCAGTTCCAGGTAGATTCTCTCAAGACAGAATTGGAATTTAAGGGGCCTATTCTCTATGTGTCAAGTGATTAATGTCAGTGCTTCTTGTTGATAAATTTTGCTCAATTATTGACCAGATCTCAGTTGGTGTGTCTGCACCAACATTTCTCTTAAATGCTTTGTTTGGACCATCTTTCCTGTTGCAATATGATTACTACAATTTGGGCTTGTGTCTGTGTGGAGATGCATGACATGTGCCAATAGTCAGTAGCCATCTACTTGTCAAATGCAGGGATAGCCGGTTAAGTATGACTGGGCCTCCTCTCATAATGAAATGTTCCAGTAGGTCTGGTGGTGTGCTGCACAACTTACACAGACCAAACTGTCATGACTGACAGGAGCTACTACAAGTGTACAAATGTGGGATGCATTGTTCGGAAGCATGTGGAAAGGGCTTCCACTGATGTGAAGGCAGTGATCACCACATATGAGGGTAAGCATAATCATGATGTACCTGCTGCAAGAAATAGTGGGAGTGACACTCTAGCCCAAAATACTGCTCCAGTGATCCCTGCAGCTACATCCCTGCAGGACCAAGGGGCCCGATTTGGAAACCGTAATTTTGGGCAGCTACTTGATGATGGTTCTTTTAAAAGGGAGAAATCTGCAGCAGATGTGGACTCAGGGATGAGAGTGGGAATGGTGGCAGCCAATGGGGAGGTGCCTGTTTCAGCATCTCTAGGGCACTCTGACTTAGGAGATGGAAGGGCAGTGCAGGCCAGGGATGCTTTTATCCACAGAGGAAACTTTGGTGCAAGACCAAAACAAGAGCAACCTGAGTCAACATCACAAACTTCATTGATACCTTCAAGCATGTAATTTTGTCTAAGTATGACTCCTGTGAAATGTGTTTGCCCCATACCACTGTAAGCAAACATTATGCATGATGCATGTGCCAGATTTTGAGCTTCCTTGCTTCAGATTGTGGCCTGGTTAAGGGGGGATAAAGTAAACTGTGTCTGGTGAGGGGTTTGTGTTGACAGATCCAGGATCCAATTCTTTGTTGGTGAATACTTCGCCAAGGAAGTTAAAGATCATTTCTCTCTAAAAATTTTGTATAGTGAGAGGCCTGTCAACTGCTCAAGTTAAAGCACATATGCTGTTAGATTCAGAAACCGCTTGTTTAAGTGCAAAAGTTAGGCTGGGAACATTTTGTTCTCCTGTGAACAAGTGGTTATCTAGGCTTTTCCTGGTGTCTCCCGGGATTTCTGTTACCTTTGTACATGGGCTGCACCTTTGATTTGTAAAGGGCCTTATAAGCACTCACTTTAGGTTGCCATGGCTGCTTGTCTGTCTTATTAAGGCATGCAGAGATGCTAGCAAGCCCTTCCACTACTGGTTTCTTATTAGTTAGAGAAGATAGATTTGCTGCTCCCTCAAGGGTCATACAATATGTTGGGATAATGTCAAATAAATATATTTGGTTCAGCTTGTTCTCTTCGCTCCAGCAGTATTCTCAGTACCTATTGCAACAAGATCTTTCATTTTCCTTGGCCATGTGAAGACCTCCATGGTACTACTTGCATTTGAGAACCCTTACATAAGATGCTTGTTCAGAAATAGGTTTGTTTGCAGGTGGTTTCCTTTCAGCTAGAATGGAGCTGGATGGCATGAGGCAGTTTCCTAGAGAACCTTGGAGATGTGAATAATAATTGAAAGCATTTTGAACACATAGAGATTGTTCCAAGTGTGTGTTGGCAATACTGACAACAGTGGCAGGTTAAACCAATTTTTCAGGCTGCTATGAAGCTCCTATAATGCCAAGCACCAGCACACACTCAGACTACAAGTTCCATTGTTCAATTTTGTCCATACAAATTCTGCCATGGTACATGCTCTGTTTCAAGCGAAGACTATCACCCAACCTACCTCTTCAATACATCTTTCCAAATGTCTAGACAAAAGTTTGGTCAAACCAACAACTGAAGAGTGACATTCTACTGGCTATTTGGGCCTGAAGCAAAAAAGATCATGAATATCCTATGACCAACCAAATCAGCTTCACAACTAAGGGACTACATATTGTCAAATCCTGATGAGACACTAAGTTCTTCAATTATATGCCATTTCTAATAGACCAATCAGAAAATATCTGAATCGCTGTCCATATCAATAACCAGGAATATTACAAAAAGGACAGATCCTCTCCTTGAGTGTATTGAGACACACTACCTAACTCTAAATAATAAGATCAGGTGATCTATTTGCTTTTTCTAGGGTTAACAAAACCTCAGTTCATTACTTGAACATGCAACCCTAGTGAGAGTTTTCTACAAAGGATGGTGCAGATCAGTGTCCAGGAAACCCTTGTATGAGTGAAGCATTAGTGCTGTGAACTCTTGTTACACCAGCCACAAGTGCCACCAACACAAAACACCAGTCAATACAAGAACAACTAATTAGTAACTAGCATCTTGTTTGGTACACAGCTGCAGACTTGTTTATTTCCTGTGACCAAATCCATTGCCAACTTCCACAATCTCAGAATCATGCTTGCATGCACTTCCACCCATTTTACTCTTATGCTTCTTGTCCACACAAGCTGACATTGACTTGTGTGATGTCTTCATGTCTTCTGGAGCTTGTTGCAATCCTTGCTGAATTTGATGTTCATGTTCCTCCAGAAATTCCTCATAATCTACAGATCCTGAGCCAAAATAAGCAGGATGGAGAAGTGGTCCTGAATGATACATCTGTTCTTGTTGACTGTGGATTCCCTGCACAAAATATCCGCTGAACACTGTTACTTTTTCCCTGCATGTCCCCTAGCATTTAGGTTCCAAAAGCAGAACCTAGATATTCCTGCTCCCTTCTCCACCCCACCATTCATATTCAAAACCAAGTTCAAGATGAATCTTCAGCTAACAACTGGGAATCCACTTGCACCCACAGTCTCCAACATGCCATATAAACAGAGCACAGGCAAACATCATCCAATTATTCAGTCAGGTACAAAGCAGATGGGTGTACACCTGAACCCTAGACCCTAAACCTCAGCAAACAAGGGGCGCAGGCTGGAAAATTTGCAAATGAAGGAATTACCTTAGATGGGAGCTTTGACAGGTGGTTGCCATCTGTTTGACGTGAGTCAACTGTGGAACTGTCCCATCTAGAGGGGCTGTATGTAGTCCTAGCTGACAACTGATCATGTTTATAAGTTCGTTCTTGCTTGGACAACATCTCATTCATCCTGTGCATGTCACGTCTTTCACTTTGCCTGTTGACCTCCCCATCATAATGTATTACATCACTATCTTGAGCTCTCCTGCTATCCCACCCTCCATAGTGATTGCCATTAGCCCCATTTCGAGCAGCCACAAGCATTGAGATGCTGGACAAGTTGGCAGGTTGTTGGGGATATGCTGCTTGAGAAAACTCAGTGACTGTCATTGACTTTGTCGGCCGTGAGAGTGGACGTGATGGAGCCATATACATATCCTCCCCTTTATGCTTCTTCTTCTTCAATGAATTGCCAGCCAGACTTGCATTGGTCGCCAGCTCTGGTCCAGATTGGGATGAAATGGATGGTACAGCGTATGAATGGATTGCTTGAACAGGTGATATGCCTTTCACCTCTGTAAATGGCTGCCTTGCTACTGGAGGATGCCTAGAAAATGCAACAGTTCCATCCTTCTGCAGAGGTGGAAATTTCTCGCTCTTACTTTTCGTAGCTGCTTGCGGATTCATGCGTCGTTTCTAGGTTGGCAAATCACAGACCCTCTCAGTGAGTTACTGAATAGTCACCTGCCGGTCCCCTCTAAAAGAAAAAGGTAGATAGCTTTGGTACTTGCTAACATTGATGTGGCTAGGAGCCTCTCCCCTATATGGTGTAGGTACTGTCTCCTATACAAGGCTCTGTAAGGTCATTCATCTCAGTATTTCTAAGCCCAAGATGCATAACTTCACAATACATCCCAATACCCAAGTACAAAAATAGTTGCATACAAAAGAAGCCCTGTAGTTTTCACAGCTACTATGATGAATGGAAAGGAAACTCACATGCAAGGTGATAGCCAGTTCTGCATTTGCATCTGGGGCACCAATTGCCTGACTTGTGCCATCTTGGGTACCAGGTTGATTAGAAGCATCAGAACCTCGCACTCGTCTACCAGCTGGTCTTTTCCTGCAATTTAAAGAGAGGAGAGATGTGCATTTACTTGTAAGCAGTTCCATCCAGTGCCATCCACAACAATGCTGATTTGGAATTTGTCACATTGTAAGCAAAGACCAACATTATGTCAAGCAATATCCCATCTGGTGCATACAATTTGACAAGCTACAGTCAAACACATGGCTGCCTGGCCATTGCATAGAGTCACTTGTGGAGGTAAACATACCTGCATCCCTCATCATCCTGGAACTTGGTATCAAACTCCTTGCTGGGAGGATAATGGGGTAAGTTTGATGGGTCGCATGGCAGTGGCTTTGTATTGAAAAACTGCCAAGCATTCCAAACAATACTTTAGTTTCACACCTACCTATGCATATCCACAGAGACCATATTCTTAGGAGACATTGCATGGGAATTGAGATATGTGCAACTGCTTGAGACAAAGAATGCACTTACATCACTTTTTAAAGCTTCTGCTGCACTCCCACGATCAGCTGGTTCAATAGCAAGGAGGGTATCAAGCAAGGCCAATGATGAACTGGGAAACTCTTTAAAAGTCTCCATGATGCATCGCTTGTAAGGTTGCTGAGGTTTGAAAATGGTTGCATGCGGCAACTTCGATTTTATCCAATACTCTTCTGATGGAGAACCACATAGTTTAAATATCTTGTGCAACTGTTCTACCTGCCCAAAAGGGACACAAACTTGCTTGTTTTAGACCAAGTAGGAGGAGCTGACAAGGTCCCAAAATGCTGTGCTTGCAAACCATATAAACCAGAACATGGGTCGTGTTTCAAACACCACCAGCAACAATGGGGCAACCAGTTGGACAAACATTAACCATGAGCAAGGTTATCTGTATCAAACCTCAGTACGACCTGGCATGATTGACTTTCCAGCTAGCAGCTCAGCCAAAATGCACCCTGTACTCCACAGGTCTACTCCTACACCATACTCTGTGGCACCAAGTAACAGTTCTGGAGCTCGGTACCACAATGTAACAACACGGCTAGTGAGTTGTTGTTTCTCATGGGGATTGAAGAACGTGGCAAGCCCAAAATCAGCAATTTTCAATATGCCTTCATTATCTAGCAGCAGGTTTGAGGCTTTAATGTCCCGATGGAGAACTCCATGTTGGTGGCAATGATCCAAACCCCGTAGCAGCTGCTGTAAATAGCACTTCACCTGTCAAAACCCATTAAACCCTAGTGCACTTCTATTTAGTAATTTGAAGCTGATTCAGCACACAACAAGCCAGATATCTGCACACAAGTTGGACCCCTGGAAATGAGTATGAATGGACACAAATGTTAAGGGCCTCTCAGCAGCAGCAGAGCAACAACTCCTACTAAGTAGAGAAAAAAGTACCTGTGCTTCTGTGAACATGATCGCAGGACAAGCAGCAAGACCAGCAAGGTCATGTTCCATGTACTCAAAGACAAGATAGAGACTGCATGACATCCGAGAGGTCACCAAGCCCTCCAGCTTCACCACATTCGGGTGATCCAATTGCCGCAGTACCAGAATTTCCCGAGCCATGAAGCGCACACTTTCTGGTTTTAGGGTATCAAACCGCACCTTTTTCAGAGCCACAATTTTGCCTGTCTCCAGATCACGAGCCTTGTACACATTGCTGTATGTTCCTTGACCAATCTGGAACATTTCCAAACTTGATTGTCAATACCAGGGTAGTAGGGGGTGGGTGGCTTACAGGCAGCTTCAAATTGTGCCTCACAAAGATTGATTCTCACAGAAACCCATCACAGAAACCCACTTCAAGAATGCTTAGAATCATCCAGACATCTACACTGGCCATCACCATACCTCACAGGGGAGGGATGATGATGCTGAAACAAAAGCAACACCTATGCTCTACAGACTTACTTTGTCGAGTTTCTCAAATGATGCAGCATGGCGAGGAATCCAACCCTTGAGAGCCTCTCCAGCCACAGCAGACAACCAGCCAGGCCATCCTGCCGCAACTTGTTCAGCCTCTTCGTTCTTTGTTGGGATGTGACTCAATCTCATGCCGCCACCACCAGCTGCCTCCTCTTCCTCCTCTTCCTCCTCTTCCTCCTCCTCCTGTGATGCTTGCTCTCTCTTTCTCCTAGGCTGCCCTACTACGTCTACTACTAGTTCCTCCTCCTCCTCCTCCTCCTCCTCCGACACAGCTTGGGAGTTGATGACATTTTTTTTAGTCCTGAGTTTCACCGGATCCTTGTTGTCTTTTCCTCCGGTGGCTACAAGAATTGCAGCATCCGCGGTCTCCACTTTAGCACTTGTACTCGGTCGTCGTCGTCTCACCACTCCTCCAGCTGCCGAGACCTTCTCTTCCTTGTAGCTTTCTAAGCCCTGGTGCGGCACCCTCTGCTTGGTACAAGCACAACCCATGGTCTCTGTACTACTACCCCAGAACACCACCCACTCCAACCACGATCTGAGCCGGGAGCTCGAAACCCAAACCCCCGGAGCTTTCACCACACTAGCAGCGCAGTCGTCCAACCACGACGCTCCTTATCGATAATGCCCAGCTGTGTGAGATCTCTTGTTTCTCCGTCACCATTAACCCCCACCTCTTTTCTTTCTTTCCCGAACAGCAGACAAAAAAGCTCGCTCGCTCGCTCGCTCGCTCGACCACAGAACCAGCACTAGCGACAGAGTGACGACAGTCTCGACAACTGCAGCAGCAGCAGCAGCAGCAGATGGGAACGTGAAAAAAATACATACCCGATATCAGCGATGATAGCTCCCGCGAGCTTACGACCCAACAAAAACTCCATGCAAGGTGGTGGTGGTGGTGGTGGTGGTAGTGTTCTTCTTTGCCTCGCATTCCTCGTCGTCGCAGCAGACCCACCAACGGATGCACAAAGTGACGCAACAAGAGCAGCAGCAGCAGCAACAGCAGCAACTTGGCGGAGCTTCTTCTTCTTCTTCTTCTTTTGCTGCAACAAGAGTGTGGCCATTGTGGTGGTGAGCAACAATCCAACAAGCAAGCAAAGAAGCAAAGAAGCAATGAAGCAAGCAAGCAGAAAGAGAGAGACAGTCGCTTGGAGAACACAACCAATTTCTCAAACAAACAAACAAAAGCAATCGCCCAAATCCAAAACTCAAAAAACCCATTAAAGCCAAAAGAAGCTGCCATGCACATCCCTACACTTTCGCCAGGTACCTCTACCCACTAGGTACTTTGGGCTATTTATTAATATTTGAGTACACCCCTAGTACCCACCACCCCTTGGCAGCTTCCATTACTTCTTTTTTTTTTGCCTTCCTTAAATTTCGTCAAAATGCGAGAATTAAATAAATTAATTTGGGGTTGCCACCCCTTTCTATATTATAAAGGCCATATTAATTTTCCATTTTTTTAATAAATTTTAAAGAAAAGCATTCGCTTAAAAAAAAGCAAGGGTTTTTGGGACTAGGTTTGTGAGATTTAGGCCCCCTTTATACTAGGAATTGGGGGCCGAAATAAAAACTTGGAGGGTCAATTTGGAGCATTTTTGGCTTGTTGTTTGGCCCCCCCCCCAAGTTACTAATAAATGCTACAACAATTTGATGTCAGGATATTAATTAATGCTCAAACATTGGCCCCCCCAAGGGGTTGTAAATTTGCAAAATTTGCCTCCCAAATTGGACCGTATCCTTTTTCCAGCCTTTGGGCCAATACAAGGCCCCATAATGTACAGCATTTATTAGTAACTTTGGGCAGATTGAAAAGCTTTTTATTGTCTTTCCTGCCTTTTGTTGCCATTTATTGTTAAATCTTTCTTGGGATGCTAGCCAATAAATCAATATCAAAATTTTGAAAACAAAAATCACTCATTTGTTGAATTATTTATTTTTTAATTCTCATTTTGATGAATACAATATTCTAGGGAGATTCATTAATTTTCCTTCACAATTTTTTTTTAAATTTGGCGAAAAAAAAAACACCATTTTCAAAAAAAAATCAACATTTCTGAAAAAAATAATGGAATTATTGTTCAAGCTTGCCAAGATAGGACGGCATTGCAAAAAAAAAATTGAACTCATGGGGTCACAATGACACCTTGTGATGAACATTCCCCAAAATTTGCAAGCACTAAACAAGAGAAATGAATTAAATGTGTCACTAAGCTTCACATAATTGCGAAACGGTGGCCAACATGAAAATTATTCTTAATTTTTTTTCTTTTATTGTAATTGAACTATGATGAATGCTTTAGGGTAAACAAGCCCCTCACCAAACATCATTTGATAATTGAATATTGACTAGCCTTCATCAACATTTAGAGGCTTCTTTTTTTTGTCAATGTTTGTGCTTGTCATCGAATGTCCGATCATTAAAAAAAGATGTTTAGTGAATTTGGCTGACCCACACATAATGTTGTTTTTGTGTACAATTATGGGTGTGAGAAACTGATGGAATTAATAAGTTTTGACTTGTTGTGTTTACACATGTTCAATGATGGGAAAATATTGGCACATTTTCATGCACATAAGTGAAAGCAAATAAGATGAAAACTATTTTTCCAAAGGCAAGGTTTGGTTTATGGGTAGGTTGGATTCATGCACACAAAACATGCACACAAGATAAACAAAGAGAATGTTTGGTTAAGAGGGTTTGTTTGTTAGATTAATGATTATGCAAATGCTCATAAATAAGCTCTAAATCCTTCGAAGGATACCATGGATGAAGATTACTAAAGACATTGAGTCTTCCAAAAAAATGATTATTAGTCCTCCAAGGATTTAATCCTCGAGATTCCTATTAAGCTTTTGCGATTTGTATTCCCTCAAAAAAAAACCCAACACTGAAACCAGTTTAAACATAGGTAAAATTCAACTTAAAGTTGCAGTTCATTGTTATTGTCAGTTCTTTTTCTCAAATACGTTCTCTTTCCAAGTTATTATAGGATAATAGTTGCAAATTTGTTTTAAATTCTTAAGTTTTATTGTTGAAATGCTAAGAAATACTAAAGTTAATCACAAATCAAATTATTAATAAAAGTAGAACATGTAGAAGAAGAAAGGTCAAGCTTGAAACTTTTCCTTTAAACAAATAGGTGTTAAGGAGAAAGTGCAAAAAATAAATGAAGAATAATCAAGTTCTAAGGTAGATGTGCAGAAAATTACATTGTAAGTGAAAGTGAAACAAGTAGATAATCAATTACCTAGTTCAAAGGTAGATTTGCAACAAAAAGATCTAAAGATAGAATTAATAAAATACACCATTAGAGTTTAAGATAGAAATCATACATCATATTTACAACCAAAGGTTCAAGAAATATTTGGATCATTGTTGGATTCAACAATCTATAGTTCGAACTTCTAGATCAAGGAGATTCTAGAGAACAAGGGATCAATTAACCCATATTAATTATTCATATAAATTTCTTCCCACAACCTACACATCAACAAAAGATGTTGATTTAATGTGGGAAGAATTTGTAAATTTTTATATTTTCATCTATTATATTATAACACTACTTGAACATGTAATAAATACATTCCCAAACTTATTGCACTCTTTGGATTATTGGGATGTGTGTAGGAAAAAAAAGGGCATACCATTAGTTGGGCAAGAACACACCACCAAGTTCTTGGAGTTGGGACTCAAAAGATAGCAAATTGCCCATTAAATGGAGGGGAGGATGTAGAAGTAGGAAAACATTAAAATGATGATGGATGATCAATTTGCAATGGTTGTGAAAGCTCTTAGGTGCATTTACAAAAAAAACTACAAAGGTTAAAAATGGTGAAAATGTGATCCCCAAATATTACCGTCTTTATGAAAATCATGTTGGGGAAACACTCTCATATTTTTCCTACTTCCAAAAAATTTATTATCACTTATTTACTTTATTATATTTAACAGATAGAAATATTAATTAGTAATTTATTCTACTACAATTATTGTCATGGATGTCAATGCCATGGGGTTCATTCTTTTGAATGTTCATCCATGACTTATATTGAACTTGTACTTAAATTTTAATTTAATTTCAATTCACTCTTAGTTAACTTTTAATTAAATCTTAGTTCATTTATAGTTAAATTATAATTAAACCGAAATTAACTCCCAATTAATTTCGAGACAACTTCAAATTAAATCCCAATTAAATCCCAGTTAAACTCCTACTTAGCTTTTAATTAAGTCTTAATCAATTCATTAAAAACTTCAAGCTAAATGAATATTCACCAAGTCCTTTTTTGTCCTTCTAATCCCCTTCTTCACAAGATTGAACAAGGTTCATATCCTCCCATGAAAATAGGTCTTTATTTTAATCCTTCTTAAAAATTTAGTAGGTGATTAGTGGATTACCGTTAACCATTCATCTAACTAACACCATTGGCTTCATCATTTGGTGAAGGACATTAAGTCTACCATTAATAACCCTCTAGTTACTAAAATGCCAATGGCATTAATTAACCTATAAATTTTTACCTTTAATAAAAAGTTTTGTCATGATAGTAATAGTTGCCGCTAGAAAAGTTGCATGAACAATTGGGTTTGGAATAACCAACACATAGTTATCATCATTTATATTGTTGATAAGGTCAAAAATAATATTTGAATCAAAAGGGTTATATTCATTTGAGTAATTTGTTGTTTAATGATTTTAATGACAAAAATCCTTGGAATGACAAAGGGAAATTATCAAGTTGATGCCATGTCTTCACCATGAATTTTGTAATTTCTTAGATGAATCTTGCAAACTCTAAAATAACTTAAAATGTAAAGGTTGCTTGAAAATAACATCAACCAAGCTTCCATTTTAGTCAAATAAATTTTGTTCCATCAAAAGTGAATGAAAATGTAATTTGAGTCAGATATAGAAAACATGATCAAAAACCTCTACAAAACATTTACTATAGTGTCCATAGTCAATGGAATAAGAGTTCCTAATCAAATAATATAAAACAACACAACTCAAATTAAACCTTGTGTGAATGAACATGCAATTTGAATATGATAGAGAGATTATGATAAGAAACCTATACAAAACCATTCACTATAATGTCCATGGTCAATGGAATAAAAGTTCCTAATGAAAAAATAAAAAACAACACAACTCAAACTAAACCTTGTCACGTTGCAAATAGTGGAAAAATCAAACTAATGGAATGGGGACCACACAAAAAATGAAAGCAATAGTAACAAACCAAATATACACCCAAATAACTAAATCCCAAGAAAGGCAAACAAATAGTTCAAGTCATAACAAATAAATGTTTCCAACAATGGCATATTGTTGCACACAACATTGGTCAAGAAACAATGTTGGTTCAAGCAACATAATAGAAGGA
>Ga0209208_10006914_pt1 | contig 15564 bp, 17 predicted proteins | sample S1TSphfallax_3_FD_187694 | JGI IMG/M metagenome (GOLD analysis project Ga0209208, IMG submission 187694) | Host-associated microbial communities from peat moss isolated from Minnesota, USA - S1T2_Fd - Sphagnum fallax MG (SPAdes) (version 2) | ecosystem: Host-associated > Plants > Peat moss >...
ATTAAATCCATCAGAGACGTGTCTGTGGACATCAGCTGCAGAAAGCGTCCAGGTGCTGAAGAAGACTTATGTATGCCAATGATTTTGCAGCTGCTGCTGGCTTGTTTATCCCCCCCCCCCATGTAGTAGGCTACGTAGTAGACAACGTTTAGGTTAGTGCTGCAGGAGCAGTGCTACTCTACGAGAGAGAGAGAGAGAGAGAGACGTAAAAGACGGCGTTAGGCCTACCTCCACTCCAGGTCCCAGAAGGGACCAACTAGTTTGCACAAGTATCTATCGAACCCTATACAATGTATTAAAAAACCCTTTCTGAGAAGATGGCGACTTGGAGAACACTTTGTTTTTCTCTCCACGACCTTCACGTTCTAATCGATTATCTCTGTGATCAACAACGTCTAGAAAAATCCTTTTTCAAAAGATGGCTTGAATTTTTCTCTCTATATGACATGCATTCTAACCAAAATGTGTTACTGACCTACAACGTCTAGAGAATTTTTGAAATTTGGATTTTCCTCTGCACGACCCTACATGCCACCAATTTTTATCTTTGCATGACATGCACGCTGTAATATATTATTTACATGACCTATAGCATTTACAAGAATCCATGATTGTCTCCAGAATTCCTTAAACATATGTAGAAATCTTGAACGTTGGGTTTTTCTCTGCATGAGGTACACGCCGCCAACTTTTCTCTCTACATGACATGCATGTTGTAGCCGATTATTTACGTGACCTATAGAATCTACAGGAATCTATGATCGTCTCACGAATTCCTTAAACATATGTAAAAATCTTGAACGTTGGGTTTTTCCCTGCATGAGGTACATGCCACCATGTTTTACAACGTGCATGTTATGACCGATTATTTGGGTGATCTAGCCTGCCCTATATAATTAAAAAAGCTAAACCTATGGCATAGAGGACTATCTAGAAGGTCAAGCACTAAAAATGCCAGTAATGGCAAGAACGTCTCACTTGGATTGTTGTTACTCCGACTAAACAAGACCATCAATTGAAGAGTTATAGCACTAAAGTATCTGAAAAAAAGAAGTTGGTCATGGTTCATGCAAAATAAAGAATAAATAGTGAGTTGACCATTCCTCCAAATAGACAAATATCATCAACTGAATGAGTTCTACTTTCCTGAAATCCTTTGAAATTCATGACAATAGACACCCAACAAAATACAGATGGGTTGTATACCTTAGCTGTTAAATCTTTGGTGCTTGATTGCAGAACTGACGTTACATTTTCAGCAGCTGATGCAGCTGCCAGCGACAATCGATTGAGACCCTACGAACAATCATCAATGTCAACAACCAGTCTATGCTCCCAACGTGCGACACATATATATGCCTTTACAAAGTGAAATAACAAAGATTGGACACTAATCTGCTACTTTGATTTCTTTACACAACACCTGATAACATAATTTTCATGAGTAGAACAAATCAAACAGCAAACCACAACTACAACCAGCAAAACTGAAGTGTTGGGCAGTGATCTGCTGCTTTGATTACTTTCCATAGAACCTGCGTGCACGACTCTCGTCAGTAGAATAAGTCAAATGGCACAAAACCACAACCAAAACCAGCAGAACCAAAGCATTTACACTCATGAGTAGCCTAAACCAAACGACACAAAATCACAACTACACTAGCAGAACTGAAGCATTGACTAGTGATCTGCTGCTTTGATTACTTTATACAGAACCTGATAGCACAATTTTCATGAATAGATATAGACATGTACGGTGGTCCACCCAAACAAGGCTAACCCTAAACCCAAACAATTCCTAAGAGCATGCATGTCATGAATAGGAAAAAGTTTGCACCGTCGAAGGTCGTGCCCAGGAAACTCCAGTTTTCAAGATTTTTGTGGATGCTCAAGGATTTCTGTAAACGCTGTAGGTCGCTGAAACATGTTACTTCAAGCATGCACGTCATGCAGCTCAAAAAGTTGCTGTCATGTAGGGTGGTGCAGAGAAAATTTCAAAATTTATGTAGACGCTCATGGATTTCTGTAGATGCTCATTGATGAGTGTCTATAGAAATCCATGCGCGTTTGCAGAAATCCATGAGCATCTACAGATCCATGGATTTCTGTAGACATTGTAGGTCCGCGGCACATTTTTGGTTGAAGCATGCACATCGGGCAAAGAGAACACTTGGACTTTGGGTTTTTCTTTGAACGACCTCCTGTTGCGATGTTTTGGTTTCTGCGCGACGTGCATGCGCCAATAGATTATCTTAGTGACCAAGAGCGTTTTCAGAAATCTTGTTTAAATCCTAGGATATAGCATTTACAGAAAGATCTACATCATCTACAGAAAGAATGTTGTATCTACAGAATGCCGAGTCTTTGAACATTCTAGATTGGTATGAAGGTGCTTGGGAGAGTTCAATAAGAAATGCTTTTGCACAAAAAATATTTTTGTATTTAACCCTATGAATCCTTTCCTCAATTTTTTTCTATAAGGATCTACAAGGTATATGTCAGAAACCTTTTCTGCAAAGGCACTTTGTTGAAAATTGTTGTTGTGCATAACCCGGTTATCATGTGATGGCGCCTTGTTGAACGTTGTCCTCTAGGCAAGTTTACGAGTGTATTGAATATTTTTCCCAAATATCTACTGAACACTATAGAATGTGTAGAGAAATCCTTTCTGAGAAGATGGAGGCTTTCAGAACACTTTCTTTTTCTCTCCACGACCCTTCAAGCTGTAATTGATTGTCTCTCTGACCAATAATGTTTACAAAAATCCTTTCTGAAATAATGGTTCCAAGTGTTTTCTCTGCCTGCCGTGTATTCTCCAACCGAAAATGTGTCGCTGACCTACAATGTCTGTAAAAATCCATGAGCATATTGAAATTTCAACATTTTCAAATTTCAAATTTTTGGATTTTTATGAACAAAATGCGTACCGAACCAAAGAAGTTATGAATTTTTTAATTTTTCTGAACCACAAACCAAAACCAGCAAAGCATTTTCACTCATGAGTAGCCTAAATCAAATGACACAAAATCACAACTACAAACTGGAGAACTAAATTTTTGAAGAGTGATGTGTGCTTTGATTACTTTACATAGAACCTGATAGCACAATTTTCACGAATAAAAAGGCATGTACGGCACTGCACCCAAACGACACTATAGGTCACCCAAACAATTCGTTGGAGCATGCACATCATGAATAGGGAAAAGTTACGTCGTGGAAGGTCGTGCGCAGGAGACCTAGGCTTTCAAGATTTTTATAGACGCCATGGGTCACCGAAACATGTTACTTCAAGCATGCACGTCATGCAAGCCGAAACGTTGCTGTCATGTAGGGTGGTGCAGAGAAAATTTCAAAACTTATGTACACGCTCGTGGATTTTTGTAGACGCTCGTTGATAATAAATGCTTTCTGCGCTGAAAACGTTTTGTAGACGCTGTAGGCCCTGCAAGTATGATCTACAACATCTACAGAAATGCTTTCTGCGCTGAAAACGTTTCTGTAGACCCTGTAGATCCTACACAAAGGATCTACAGCGTCTACAGAAAAAAATTATGCACTGTAGACGTTTCTGTAGACGCTGCAGGTGTTTTCTGTAGGTCTACAGAAACGTTTTCAGCGCAAAATGTTTTTTGTAGATGTTGTAGATCTTACTAAAAGCACTTACAACGTCTACAGAAAAAAGTTCTGCGCTGAAAACATTTATGTAGGCCCTGTAGATCCTACAGAAAACCCACGAACGTCTACAAAAATCGTTTGCAGTGAAGGTGCTCGGGAGGGGAGTGTTCAACAAGAATTGCGTATGCGCTGAAAACGTTTTTTAAGACCTACAGAGTCTACCGAAATGCTTTCTTCGTCACTTGGATCTTAAACGTTGGGTTTTTCTCTGCACAACCTCTTGTCACGAATTTTTGGTTTCGGCACGACGTTCATGCGCCAGCCTACTATCGTAGTGACCAAGAGCGTCTATAGAAATTGGGTGGAAATGCTTAAATAAAGCACCTACAGAAAGATCTACAACATCATCTTCAACGTTCATAAAAAGATTGTTGTATCTATAAAATGCCAAGTCATTGAACAATCGAGGTTGGCTTTCATAAAATAAGGTTGGGATGAAGGTGCTTGGGAGGAGAATGTTCAACAACAAATGCTTTTACGCTGAAAACATTTCCATAGTCCCTTTCTGTAGATCCTTTCTGCTACAGAATTTCTTTCTTTCTGGCACCTCCTTCTCTAAGTATCATGAATGCAAGGAGACTTTACACACATCTGGACGAAGCTGTGTTGCCTTCTTGAAGCCACAATTTTTGTTTCGGCAGGAGCTCCCAGCAAATGACCTGTGTGACCTGCCCGGTGTGCATAACCCTCTGACGGCGCCTTGTTGAATGTTGTTTTCCAAGCAAATTCAATAGCGTAACCACATTTTAGATACACGTCAAGAAATCCAGTGCCCACAAACAACGACAGACACTTCAACTAGCAGGAATTAAAACCTCGGCAGTGTTTCCTTTAAACGCACTTAAACCGCAAAGAAGCAAACCCAAACTTGGGTAGGTTTAGACATCTTCAACCAAATGTGTAAATCGAGCAACAAAATGGGCCTAAACCCATCGTAACAAGCGCACCTACCGAAGCTTCGTCGATGTTTTTGCACTGCCCATCTAAGTTTTTCACCCGAAAAAACTAGATTTCGGTAAAAGAAAACCCGTTCTTTTAGTGTGAAAAGGGTCAAACAGCCTCTCCCTACGCCCCCTACAGCCTCACCGCTTCATCCCCTGCGCCCGCAGGGCTGAGATCATAGATAGATGTTTTAAGTATTTATCCCATCCTCCAGGTCTAGTTAAGTGGTTCTCAAGATGGTGTAGTTTATCATACATTTGTTACAAAGTCTTCAGATTTTGAATGAACAAGAATTCCCCACGAGACTTCGTAATCTCAGCTGGTGTGTTGGATGCAGTGAATGCAGTTCGGCCAGAGCAACTTTATGCATCATAACTCTCTCAGCTCCAAGAAATGGGATTTTTAGATGCACAAGAAAATGTTCATGCCCTAATTGTTGTTGGTGGAAATGTGACCACAGTTGTGGAGTGGGTGCTTGGAAATCTCAGTTGGAATCACGATTATGGACAGGATTATAGTTGAGCCATTGAAATAACTTCAAGGTCTGGGGTATGCTAGAAGGTATTTTTGGAGGGATTGTTCCACTGGTTGCTAATCCTTGTTCCACTAAAATCAGCACACTTCTGGGAAGACAGTTGAAAAACATTCGGTGGTAGTAGCCTATGGAACTATAGAAGAGAATTGACTACTTTTGAGAGGTGTTGCAAACGCCTGACTCTTACCTTCTGAACGGTCTTTCACACCATGAGATCTATGTGAGGAGATACATTACTAAGAATGGTGTTTCTGGTGACAGCAAAAGTAGGGTGAGGGTGGGGGATGGGTGTATTGTGTACAGTTAGTTCTCTATAGTTTTTGGGACTCTTTTGAACTATGGTATGGTCAACCCCTGCCCCCTATGCTGGGTCAGGTGCCAAGCAAGTCCATTAAGGGGAGCTAAGCAATGCATCCACATAATGGGCAAGGCGGAGACCATTCCATGACATTAAGGTCTGGGCTGAAAGATTCAAGGATTTTGAAAGAAAATTCATGTTCAACAGACATTTTTGATCATTATTACAAGTGTTTGGTTCGTCATTGATGGAAGATTATATCATATAATGTGGACCAGAGAATGACACAATATGCTGACCCTGACATTAATGTTCTCTGTTCAGCATTTGAAGGTTTGTGAACAGGAGATACCGGCATGCAGTCAGACCTAACAGAGAAGCCTCTAGCATGCAGTATCCGTTTTATGTTGTGTATTTAAAAGCCTCAATGGTCGTTTCTGCCACTTTACTGTCTCCCTAGAGTGCAGAATCAGCAGTTGGGCAAAATCGGGCTACCGATTCTGCCATTCTTATCCCACTCCCCTCGTAATCTCGTCGTCCCTTTACTCAATGGAACGGACAGCGAGTGATAGATTGTGGCAGATTCTCTAATACAAAAATGCTAATAACTTCGGAATAAGGTAAAAGAAATTTGGGTGGAAAAGATCGGATGGTGAGAGGGGATTTTGGAGTCTACAAGAGTCTTAACTAAGATGGAACGGGTCACCCGGCCCATCACCGGGGAACCAGGAATCCCAGGGAACAACGCTCGAATGTACATAACGCACCAAGTTTTTGTGGATATTCTTTCTGAGAGGAGGGAGGATCGGTCCTAACGTGGGGTCTGTTCTCAGTTCCCAAGAAGTTCCCTCATCTCTCAGGGAACTTGAGGTCCAAGCATTCAGAATGGCTCCCGGTTATTTTGCTATGGCGTTCCCGTAAGACCAGGTCCTCCGTTTGTGGCCTCTTTCAAAAGCCTCTCGTCGCAGCTGTCCCTCGCTCTTGTTGCTATTGTACTGCTGCTGCTGCCCAAGCTCAACACTTTTGTGTTGCAGAACTCCAAATCCAAATCCTGATTGCAAAACAGGACTTTCAAGCTCTCCGCCATGTGTCCCCACCCTCCCATTCTGTAGTCCCGCCACTGAATTAAGCTTTATCATGCATATGGTAACAGTGAGATTTTTATGGATTAAGGGGGTGAATTGACTACAACATAAGTTAACTTTGCAGTTGCGACCTCTGTGTCTGACAGGTTTGAATTTTTTTATTGCTGAATATCCCAAACTGGGGCCCACTTTAGATGAGTGTCCATGGTCCAATGTCCTAGGAACCAATTTGGACTTTGAAGCAAATTGAATCCTTGAGATGACTATACCTTGGTCCCTAGCTTGATTCTTGGTTCTCCAAATCAAGAGCTCTCCTTTTAGCACTGTTTTTTGGTTTGAACCAATTGATTTTCCCTCCAAAACAAGTGCCATGTAAGTTTAGCCTCAATTTGCCACTTTTTGGTGTTGGACCCTTGTCTAAAGGCCTTGGGACCAATTTAAAGCTTTTGACCAATAGGATTGCTTGAATTCATTAGTCCCTGGACCTTGGACCCTCATCTAAAATTGCCCTAAGAACCCATGAAATTCTATTCATTGTTGCGTAGATATTTGATGGCAAGGAAGGAAGAGCATGACCCAAGAGGAGCTTGGTTAGGTAATGATTGCAAGTAGGACTAGGAATGGAAAAGGAAATGAATGAAGTAGTGAGAAGAAATAGAGCTGCTGGTAGAAGGAGAGTATTTTGCTATGTGTGAGTAGGAACTTGGTTGGCTAGGAGATCCCTAGCTAGTAACTGAACATTTTCATGTAACTTTCTATTTGTTTCTTTGTTAAAGCTTTGTATTGAAAATGTTGGATTCCAATGGATGTATGTGTGTATGTGATTCTGGGTCTGATTCCCTATGATTTAGGGTTTTAGTTAATAGTAACCAAAATCTAAATTAGTGGTGTGAAAGTGAAGAAGGTTATTGTCCTAATCAAACAAGGTAGGAGGAATTAAGTTCCCCCTAGGGAAGTAAGGAACTTGCTAACCAATTGTGACACCCCTTGAATGTTCTTAAAGGGGTAAGGGGAAGTGGCCATAGTAAGTTGTTAAAGGAGGGATAATTTTGTGCTTAACAAATCCTAAATACCATCACCCTCACCCACAATGGGAAGGAAGGTTCAACCTACTTAATAGCCACCACAAACTGTAAGGTCTACCCAAACTGACACTAATGAGATTCAATTGGATGATGTTCTAGAAGCTGAGGGGATGGATGTGCAATCAATATGGGAGGACACCACTATGCCCCCTAAAAGGTAGTGGAAGGAAGGGATATTGGGGACCCACAGGAGAAAAGGGAAGAAAAAGAACTTGAAGGCCCACCACACTATGCAAGGAGGAGGAGAGGGTGCAAAGCATGAGGCTGAAAGTACTACCCTCTCTACCATACCTGAGGAAGAGATGGAGGAAGCACCACTAAGATAGTAACATATTGCATCCTTTAGACATCTTGCAGAAAGTGGACTAGCACAATCCTTTAGTAGGACGGCGATTAGCCAACAAACAGTAGTCCCTCCTAGGATCACCTAAAGTCAACAAATAGAATCTACAACCACAGGGAAGATCAAGAGCCAGAGGAGGTAAAAAAACATTCCCTACCCCCTACCAATAATCTATTCACACCACGGTGCTCATTAAGGATGAAAACCCTATTGTTAGTGGGCAAGTAGTACCAGCAACTAAATCAGGAGGCAGTTGTGGACTCGATGGAAACGTTGGACAGAAAGAAGATAGTTGCAATTAAGGGGTAGCAACAAGCAAAATAAATTGCCCAATTACACTTGGAGAGGGCAACTGAACTGGAAAGGAGAAGAATGATAACCTCAACTGTCAACTGGATTGGGCAAGGGAAACATCTACCCAATTAAAGCAGAAGTGCTAGGAGGTAGCATTATTACAAGCCCAAGCGAACAAATTGACGATAGACTTATTTTTGAAAGGTAGTGGACATCCCAATTGAAGAAGGCCCCATGAGAAATTACAAAATAACCACCCTGGAAGAGCATTTGAAGATGGAAAAGGTGGACAAGGAGAAACTATTGGATAAGTTGAATGAGCTGAATGATGAGGCATTTACCCTCATGCACCATCATGGTAGCCACGGGGCAGAACCGGATCACAAGGAGGATGTTTTGTAGTAGCAATTACAACTATCACGAAAGACAATAACTAGCCTACAAGCACAAACAAACTTGTTCACAGGGACGGTAGTATCCAAATTACAAGGGCAATGGTTATAATGGAAGCGTCGAGCTTCGAAAGTAGCTATGGCAAATGCCAAGTTGGCCAAGTAGGATACTCTTTTTAAGGAGCATACAACACATATTTAATTAATTTAAGATTTTACACAACTTCAAAAATGCCAACACACAAATTTCAATGTTAAATTTTTGAATCTTTCAATTATAAATGATTTAGTGACCACCAAGACAAAGTTTGCTAGCCACAAGAAAAAACTTTTGAAGAACTATAAATTACATTTCAAGTTATACAATAAACCTTGAAAACAACATGGTAGGTTGTTTAAAAAAAGAAAAAAAAATTGAATAATGAATTAATGAAATACAATTTACATAGATCAAACAAACATTATATTCAATATCAAAAAATCCAATCCAAACCCTTAGGCGTGAGGGCCACCAAGTCTAAAACAAGATGAAAAGAAGTTGCAACAATTAAAAAATCTAGAAACATAACAAGTAAAAGGGAAAAAGTTACAAGATTCAGCAATTCATTTAGTATATTACATAATTGGTAACAACCTTCATTAAATGTTTTAAATATGAATTGGACCTAATGGCCACCAAGTTGTCAAAATTTGAAACTATACTAATTTGTCCAAAAGTTTTAACAATAAAAAATAAATTATTATTATTAATTAATTAATTAAATCCTAAAAGACGCCTTAAATTTGAAGGATAATTTGAAACCAATTGAACCACCAAGTGGCCACCAGGTTGTCAAAACACCTGTTTTAATTTCTCCAAAACTATTGAAACAGAAAATCCAATATTTAAAAATCTTTGTATAAAAACCCTAAAGGCCATTTTAAATTTGTGGATAATTTTAAGCACGATGTGAAATCCTCCTAGTATTAGAAGTTTTATGATTATACATAGTAAAATATGCGACAATATCAACACTATTTCGGAATAAAAAACTGACTAGCAAACCTTGTTTTCTCCCTTTCATAGCTATAAACAACATTGCATATTGTACAAACAACAATCCAAACCAACTACACACAAAAGTCAAAACCAAAAAACAAGGACATATTAAAACATATAACAATTATATATAAAAGTAATAAAAAATGCACAAACAAAACAAAAATGGAATGATTTAGATTACAATACCTAAAGAGGGCTACTCATTATGAACATTGGCATTATCATATACATATAGTAAAGGAACCAAGAATATTTTTTTGACGAGGAACTTAAACAAGGCTTAAAATATTTGACAATAAAGTCATAATGAACTCAAACCATTTTGACCAATGGTAATCCAACCAAGGGTGGCCACAAATGAAATGGTAGGTCCAACCATTGCACTTTATTCTTTGATAGCATATGTCCCCTGAATGATTCTAGAAAAAGACCAATCCATTTCAGATTTTGAATCGCCTTGATGGGTTCATTGTCAATCAACAATGTTTGATCCTCCTTTCCATAATATTTCCCACGGCAAGCATAATACACATGTTTCAAAGCCTTTAAGTAATAATGGGACCCGAGTGAAATTTCACTAGATGTTTTGGAGCAATGCGTAATTTGTGATAAAATGGACCATTCTAAAATAGCTCTTCCTTAGGTTCAAGTGAAGAACAAAATGGTGTTTGGGCTAGGGGAGTTGCCAATGACATTAACTCAAATGATTACTCATGGCCATGGGGACAAAGCCTTTGCTCAATATTTTAATGAGCTCTGGCTCAATTATACTAATTTCAAAATTGGGTCACTTGTGCAATTGTTTCGTAGCCTTGAAAAGGAACCAATTAGGGAATCATGGGTTTTGTTTGAGTTGAACCCCAAAATGCATTCTTCCAACAAATCTTGCAAGGAAGTTCTTGTTGTTTAAATGCATTGAAGCATGTAAAAACAATTGTAGGTGTATAGCCATTGCCAAGGAAACTACTTATTTAGATGAACAATTGTGTGAAAGATATCAAAAATTGTCACATGTTGGTGTTTCTTTCCTTGCTAATTGCTTGAGAAGTTTTCGAAAAAGTTCATTGGGGTTTCTTGTAGTTGGGCACATACATGAAGATATTAATGAAAGTTTTAGATATTTGTCAAAGAAGTTGAGAATGCAAAATAATTATGTCATGGCAAATTTTATGAAAGCACTCATGCTTTCCCAAGATCATCCATGTAACTCATTCAAAAAATCCTTGATTTCAAATCTTGGGTTAATGGATACTTGAACAATGGCCCGAACATCCTTATTGATATTTAGAGATGCATTTGTTTCAATTTTTTGTGGACAAGGTAGGGTGGCCAATGATGCAATACAAAGTATCTCCTATTAATGTTTTGTGGAGTCCTAAAAGTGGCCCAACCATATGATTGTGGAAAGAAGATGGCACATGATGAGCAAAACTGCCGGTGGGGCAAGGGGGGAGGTTTTGAATCTTGTTCCATTTTGCTTGATATGGAGAATTGATGAATTAAGGGGAGGTGAGAAGGACAAGTTTATTAATAATGGGATTTTTAAATATATTGAGTTTTGGAGGCTTGGGATGTTGAAGGACAATTCATATTCTAAAGTTATGGGTCCTTATGTGAAATATTAGGAGAGCATTTTGGAGTTGTTATCAAGACCTATCCCACAATAGAGTTTTACTATGGTGGAAAGCTTATGGCTTTCTAGCAATTGGAGAGCTAATTATGAGCACGCATCCATTCGTACCTTTGTTGGTGTTGACCCTGAAGATCTTGTCATCCCTCCATATTGTGAGCCTAGAAGCATGCACCCTTCTTTGAGCCTATTGCATACACACCTTTTCGTGATTTGTTTATTGGTAATTTTGTTCTTATGTGGCCTTCAGACCCTATAATCTATCATATTTAGATAGGAAGGGCCAAAAGTGATGTTGTAAGAGATCAAAAGAATGAAAATTATAAGAAGGTATATGTTCATTTGTGGGTTCTTATTATAAAGGGAACCAAGAATGATGAGGAATTGTATCACAATTGTTGGTTGAACAAGTGGAAGTGTAATCATGCAAACCCAAAACAATGGGTTGGAATCTCTTTTGTTACATTTTTTTTTTCTAGCTAAAAGTAATTCAATAGTTAATTCCATTATAAGTATTAGTGCAACCCATGCATTTAGGAAAAAAACTAATCTTAATGCAACTAACAATAACTCATGTGCATTGTAGTTGCAGATATTATTTTTTATGAACACAAAGTAGAAATGTTAGTGATATTTTATGTTTTTTGAAGTAGATTTAGTTTTTTTTTCAAATGGGATGTTAATGTTCTAAAATATGTTCAATGTTCTTGTGTGCATTCATTGAAAAAAATATTAATGTTTATCCTTTTTATAAACATTCCAATCTATTAAACTTCTATCAATATAGACATTTATTTGTTTAAAATCATCCTAAATCTACATGAAAAAGTACTATATAAATTATTTTTTAATGTCATGGGTGTATGAATTTTTTGTTAATATTTGTTGGCATTAGTAATACATACGAAAAAAATGGTAATCATGTACTTAAGTTTATGATTTGTGGTTGGCAAGGTCTAACTTTCATTTCAACCAACTAGTTCACTTTATAATGAATTCAACAAATTTTAATTTGAGGATATTGTTTACAATTGACAATAAAAGGAAGGAAATTTTTACTTGAAATTTGGTGAACACCACATTGGTTTGACTGTGAACTTGAAAAGTTTGGTTCCAAACTCAAGCTCTTATGTAGATTTTATGCACAATAAATAAAATACGCTTGAAATTCTAGTGATTTGGAAGCCACTAGACAATCAATCATATTGAATTTTAATGGAAATTCAAGTTTTTAATGAAAATTTATGAAAGTGCATGTGGGCATGGCACTAATTTCTCCTATTTGGTGGCCACATATGGGTTTTGTTCCCTAGCATGTTGAGTTTGTTTTCAAATTCAACTTTTTGTTGAAATTTAATGCAATTACATGAAAAGATGGTTGAAATGTGTCCTATTTGGTGGCCACCAAATGTGTTTTGGCGCCCCCATGCATCTTGAATAAAGTTCAAAATTAAAGTTAAAGTCCAAAATTAATTAAATATGTGGTGTTAATTAGTTGGTTAGTTAGTTAGTTAGTCGTTTACCTACTAAATTATATCATTTACAAAAATTAAAATGAGGATAAAAATATGGGATATATAAAAATTTTAATTGTAAATAATTTGCAACTAAAAATACCTAGGCGCAAACTACTTGCAACTAAAAAGTTTATTCCATATGTTTTGGCTTTCATTTTCATCTTAAAAAGTATACAAAGTGTTTTTTCTTACATTCTCATATTTGAAAACATGGGCATATGGGATGAACCAATCAAAAAGTTTTAATTCAAAATAAAATGAAAATATTCATGTACTTACACCTAGCTACCTACCTCTCTAATTTATCTACCTACTCAAGGAGGTATTTGGCTTACGTAGATAAGTCAGTAGGTACCAAGTTCGACCTACATGCCTAAATACAATTTAATTTATTTTGGATAAACTCAATTAACATGTCACGTACATGGAAAAATTTTATTGCACCATGTGTCACAATCTAATACCATCTAAATATATAAAAAAATGTTTTAGATCATTTCAAAACTATAATAAAAATATTTCTAATTATTGAAATTTGGGGCACGTGGCAACACATAACTTGTTCCCAATGTTCACCAAAAAATTCATATCCTAGCTGTAAGTGACAATAAATATATGACTAGTCAAAGAATGAAGGTATTTCATCGAGTTTTTCTTTCATCCAAAATTCTTTTGTTGTTTGAAATTAAAGTCACATGTGACTTGTCCAAAATGACTATTGAAATTTAAGTTACAAATGTCGCTTGCAACTAAAAATTAGTTGTTGGGACCAATTGTAAAATGACCATTTTCTATTAATGAAAGAGGAAACCCAAATCTTAAAAGCATAGCAAAAATGAGAAGAAATTTAAACAATAACATGTACATGGCATAAAGCACACCAAGTAAATCAAAGTGCAAAGGAGATAAGGGAAGAAATCCAAAATGAGACAAAAAGAAAAAATGCATACCTTACACCAACAACAACTCTTTTTGAAAGATATTCCAAACTTAAGCCTTCATTTGATGTAACAGCTAGTTCATGTAACCAAATGCACCTAATTTTGTCATTCATGCACTCTAATGCACACGCAAATTAAGGATAACTAACCCACTTGCACATTCATAATATATGTCTTGTTGAAGAGAAGATATGAGGCACAAATCTAGAACCTTTTGAAGTGGAGAAGGAAGACCATCAATTTAGCAGAAAAATTGCATGCAAAGAACATAAATAATTTGCCTTGTTAAGAATATTTAGCAAGACAACTCATCCACTTATAACAAGGAAAATGTGTTTAACAACAAAATGTTTCACTTCATCATGAAGGGTTGTAAGCTCCACAATACAAGCAATAAAAACCTTGCCTTCTATTAACAAGTTTTTTTATTCCCATTAAGGTTATTCAACTTCTGAATTCTTCACCAACAAGTTTTTTTTACAATAACAAGTATATACAAACAATTAATAAAATTAAAAATAATTTTAAGTCCTAAACTAACATATACAAATTACTAAAAGCTTGAAGAAAGTTGGCTAAAGAAAATAATTCATGTTCCATAAGTGAAGGAATGAAACACATAATCAAAAATGAAATCAAAAGTCTTTAAAATAAGTTTGTCCTCTTAGTCTTATACTAGCTATTTCAAAATACAACAATCATAACTAACCATTATAAAAAGTCATTAGCTAGTACCTAGACTAATAATCCAAATTTTTAAAAAATTACACCATGTTTAACTACCTATTAAACTACCTATTATACCAAGTATAAGTTCTACAGATAGCTATGTTGATTAACATGTCAACATGTCTTTAACCTAGTCTAATATTACCAATCAAGTTCAAGAACTAATTAGATCAATACTATAGGTTAGGTTAAATAACACGTTAAATCACTTATTAGGTTTAACAACATGCTTACATTTTCAACCTATTAGGTCACCTATTGCTAAATATGGGTAACATTATCCCCCTTTGAAAACTACATTTTGTCTTCAAAATGCTAACTCAAAATCCTAGGTTAGCTTGGTCTTTTGCAACCGATTGGTTGATGGTTCCTTCAATAAGTTTAGCACCTTCCTCCACAAGTTTAGCTTAGCTCAAAATTTGAAAACTTGTTGGCGTTGTAGTCTTTTATTGATCAAGTCAGTCTTCAAAGGTCATTATGGGTGTCATGAATACCTCCAAGGCATGCAGGGTACTTGAAATTAGAATAATCTCCTGACTTATACCTATTTGGTGTGGGGTTAGAGGTAAACTAACAAATTAAAATTCCAAAGATTTTACATTATTGTTTAATATGATGAATGAAGGATTAATAGGTTCAACATGTTCCTTAATATATTTCTCATTAACTCTCACAAGTTCATTGACAACAATGGTAACTTGAACAAGTATAATAAAAGTCTAAACAGGTAAGGCTATGATTTCTAAATCTGTTCCACCTTTTAGTGGACTAATTGGTTTGTTTGGTAATGGTAATAGGTTGTACCACATATGGCGTTGGAACTTTGCTACTAGTTCCAATCTCCACATATACAAAACTAAAGAATTCATATTTAAAATTAAGGAAAGCAGTTTGGTATGTGTGTGGTTGAAGTTGGTAACTTTGTTCATCAGAGCAAGTTAGTTCCATATTGTCTTGAATTTGCTCCTCCATGAACTCCTGAATAGTTTGCCACCACTCCTTCCACTTGGGATTTTTGTCTCCCAAGGCTTGATTCTGCACTTTGAATAATGTATT
>Ga0209208_10006916_pt1 | contig 15563 bp, 9 predicted proteins | sample S1TSphfallax_3_FD_187694 | JGI IMG/M metagenome (GOLD analysis project Ga0209208, IMG submission 187694) | Host-associated microbial communities from peat moss isolated from Minnesota, USA - S1T2_Fd - Sphagnum fallax MG (SPAdes) (version 2) | ecosystem: Host-associated > Plants > Peat moss >...
GTCATCCTTGTGTTATTACTTCTTTTTTTTTGTGTCCTCCCATTCCTACAACCTTCTAGGCACCTTATGAATTTGATAAAGGTTGGTTGGTTGGTCCTCAAATGTTTTCTTGGAAGGTTTTTTTTTTCTTTTTTTTCTTTTTTCATTCATATTATTTATGGCAAAATGGCACAATTTTTTCTAAAATATTTTTGTAACATTGAAAGTTTCTTTTGGAGCTTCCTATGTTATATTTTTGTAACATTGAAAGTTTCTTTTGGAGCCTCCTATGTTATATTTTTGTAACATTGAAAGTTTCTTTTGGAGCTTCCTATGTTATATTTTTGTAACATTGAAAGTTTCTTTTGGAGCTTCCTATGTTATATTTTTGTAACATTGAAAATTTCTTTTTGAGCCTCCTATGTTATATTTTTGTAACATTGAAAGTTTCTTTTGGAGCTTCCTATGTTATTAGGCACATCGAGGTAGGATCCCACCTTATTGCAATCACCTTGACCTCACATAGGTAGGGGGTATAGTTGATAATGGTGTCATTACAAGTCATGTAGGTTCACAATATTCATCTACTACTTGGTAAGTAAACATGTGAATTGTGTATATGGCAAACTATTTCCAACATCATCTACACATGCATTAAAAGGCACCCCATGGGTCGAGTAACTCCCTATAATCAACAATGGGAAGTGGGGATTTTGTTTGAATAGTTGGGATTAAATACAAATTGACGACCAATACCCCATTAAGATTGGTTTAAAAAACTTTGCATTTGCATTCTTAGTGTTGTACTTACACCTATACATGTACTTGCAATCAATATCTTACATGTATTTGCAACGGATATCTCACACTTATAGCCTTGCAAGGCTTTTGTATATGCTATGGCATTGTTTTCTTATGATTATGTTGGCATCTTTACCCATAACCAAGGCAATGCCTAGGTGTAAGTGAGTGTGGTCAACTTAAACAAAATTTGGAAAAGTAAGAAACATTTTGAACCCCACATTATCAACAATTTGTCAAGAAAATCTTTAAGTAACATATGCACAAATTTTGACACAGTTCAAATTGCAACTTGAAATAGAAGAGCCAATCACAATTGTAGAAATGGTTTTTCACCTACAATTGAAGCCATAGACCAAAATATCAAGGTGATGGTGGAAGTCATGGATTCTTTCAAAATCAAAATCCAACATTCAAAAAAAATCACACCCATCACACCTAGGGCCATGAGTGCACCTTCATGGACTTATTACAATAATTGAAACAAATAAATATAAGAAGATTCACAAGACTATGTAAAATATGGTTAGTGTTTTCTTTAATTTTCATTTGGCACATGTCACACTTTCATGCATGATGTAACATTATATGACAATTGAATTCTAATTTCAACTTATTAGACAATGAATATGATGTGACTCCAACATCAATTGTATGATGCAACTAGTTAATAGTTCAAATTTTGTTAAAGTTTTAGTCGATGAGAAAATAATTAAGTCTAGCCATATTTCACATGCCTTCCAACATTGTATGAACTTTAATATTATTTTGCCAAATTATAGTACAAAAACCTATTTCCACATTTTTTTTCAAAGATGATTGTTAATTAGTCCCCAAAGTTTTAAAAGTTTGCAAATTCAATCCTAGTTTTAGGTGCATGTAATTTTGTAAGAATCCACTCTTTAGTAAAAACAAATTTGACCATCAGGATGAACAAACTTAACATTGTTTTAAAAATGTAATTGAATCATTAGAGTTTTATGTCCAAGTCCTTTCTATCAAATATCTTGATGTATAGATTACAAATGAAAGATCACCACATTAAAATTTTAAAACACATATATCTAGGTTAGTTTTGAAAACCAACTTTCTCATTCTTGACATAATACCAAAGGCATTCTCACCATGTTGTTAGATTTTATGAGCTCTCAACAAGTATGTAAATATGGAATGATCATTCCAAAATAACATGGTAGAAATTATGAATTTATATGTACAATATCTTACATCAATGTAAGGCATTCAATTCATCTGGAATTTTGATGATTTATCATTAAAATTTGAAAAAACCATGTTGTTAAACTTTCATCTATATTCCAAGATGCATGTTAAATCAAAATTCATAAACACAAGCTTTTTTGTATATTGATGCAAAATGTACCTAAAGAATTCAACATAGTTTTGGAAAGTTATTTATTTTTCACAAAAAAAATTGCACCATGGCACAAAAAACTACTATATCATGTTAATATTTGTTTAGTTTGCAACAATGATGCATAAGTTTTGTTGATAAATAGGAAAATTACAAGACATTAGATTAAAGGTTAATCTTTGTTTCAAAAACAAAATGGTATCTTAAACATTTAAGTTTTTTTAAATGTTAAAGATGAAAGTGGAAAATGGGAATTATTGTTTTCTTAGTGGCAATATTTCATAAACACAACATGAATGTAAGGAGAAAAAGAAAAAAACAACAAGATCTCAAAATAACTATTTAATTCTTGAAATGAAAATTGAAAATATATGCCATAAGTGTTGACCAATGTTATACGAACATTAGAAACATGTATATTTTGAGCTTTGGAGTTATAAATGTAAAATGTAAGATCATACTAGAATTCACTTTCCTATGATATTTTCTGCAATCTTGTGAAAATTTGGGAGTTTTTTTGTCATGGCATAAACATTTTTAAAACCATTACAAAGACAGAATAACAAGCCTAATCACATAGACAAAAAATAAACAACAATACCATGGAAACATGCATTGAGATAAAAAAGATTGGAATGTGTGTAATGGGCTAAGTTAATGTAAAAAAGAATTATAGAGATGTGATATGAGATAAAGGTGTATGCACTGATGAATGGCTCATTTTTTTGGAAAAAAAATAGTTCTCACACATCATTTAAAGTGTTAAAATTTGTAATATAATTTAATATCACTTGTTAAATAGTAAAAAGGTTCACATATAAAAATTAATAAAGTTCATATCGATAGGAGCCCAATATTCCAAAAGTATGTAATTGTGAATTTATTGTTTTGAAATTCAAGAAAAAAAAATTTCCAAACAATCATGAAAATATGGTTCAATTTTGACCATTCAAAAGTCCTTAATCAAAATTTGGTTATGATTTTGTAAGGAATGATTTCACATAAAAAAAGCTTATTATTTCATGCTACATTACATATTGAATGAAATTCAATATGAACCTTTCAATATTATACCATTCTAGTTAGGCTACTAGTTCATATTTTTTGACTTCACAAGTCCACTATTTAAAAGTGGGTGTATTTTTGTTGAAAAATGATTATAAATACATTTTCATAAACAAGTTGTTAATCCAAAACCAAATCCCCATTTGGCAAAATGAAAAATATGTGTTTTACTAAAAGATATTCCAACAAGATGGATATTCCAAAACCCACAAAAATGAACCACTCGTTTGTGCATCTACCCATAGATGGCACGTGTCCCTTGTTATCATACCTATGATTGATGTTCAACATTGTTTTTTGTCAAATATTTATTTATTTAAAAAATGAAGTTAGAAAATTTTCAAAATTTCAACACATGAGGAACATTTATGCAAAGTATATATTTCATTGTGTATTTGTAATAATGACCCTATGGTTAGCACTTTTAAATAAATAGTTTTTCACAAGATGGGAGTTCAATTTTCAACAATTTTGACAAATATGAATACTATTTTTGTTTTTTCGTTTTTTTGAACTAGACCTTTCGCGAATTGTTTTTTTTTTTGGTCAAAAATCAATCATAATACAACTTTGTTCTAATGCTAATGTCAACTCTCTAAACTATTCATTTCACTTCAAATATACATTTAACACTCCCGAAATTTAAAAAAAAGAAACCCCATGAGTCTACCGAAAGTGTTAGAGCTTGGCACAAAACCCAAGGACTATTCCATTGGATAAACTTTCAGATCACCTACCTACCTACCTACCTACCTACCCACTCACCCACGCACCCACCCACCCTAAGAAAACCCTTAGAAAGCCATAGAATATCTCGAGGCAATTTACCTTGGATGGGTCATCAAAGGAACTATTGTAGGAAAGAAGGCTCTTAGTTACATTGACTTTGAGTATGATGTCATATACATGTACATGTACAAAATTTTATACAATATAAATATTATCTCAGAAAGCCAATGACTCAAGAAACCATGAGGCTCTTTTGTGTCACAAAATGGGCTTCAATTGGTTGATGCCATGTGTATTTTATACACATTAAAATATACTATAGTATACTATATGCACACTCCAAGATGTAGGTAATATCTCGTGTGGGATGGTCAGTTTCAGTGGGCTAGTGCTGAAGTTCAACTACAAAGGAAGGCCATTTTCACACTTTATACTAAATTTAAATTTTAAAAAAAGAAAAAAAGAAAAAAAAGGGGGTTTTCCACACTTGGGGTTCTCAAATAATTTGACTCGAGTTTTCTATATATTTTTCTTGTCCATTATTATTTTTGCATTGTTATATCTATTCCATAAGATATCTTAAGGCCTGTTTTACACTCAGTGTTAGGGTTGGAAAAAAAAAAAACTTGGGGCTAACTTTGAGCATTTTTGGGCTTGTTGTTTGGCCTCAAGTCACTAATAAATAATGCCACAACATTGGCCCCAAGGGTTGCAAATTGGGTTCTCAAATTTGATGGTATTCTTTTTTCAGCCTTGGGGCCAATACAACACAGCCATAAAAGTTCAGCATTTGTTACTAACTTTGGGGCAGATTGAAAAGATTTCTTTCTATTTCAGCCTTGACTCCTAGTGTAGAAAGCCCTTGGAGGGCTGACTTCAACTTTTGCACCAATAGGAATGCTTGATTTGAGTTGAACATTTGGCCTTGACTCCTTGTGTAAAGTGAGCCTAAGACGACTACCTATTCAAAAGTAGAAGAAGTATGATCCTAAAATTTTGGACTAGTTTTGGCTTCCAGAACTTTAGTTTTTAGTTAGTCTCAAATGATTTTTTTTTTTTTTTTCCTTCTCCTATGAGTTTCATACCGGCTGGCATTTCAGCAACATGGATCAGTTTTCACATTTTCATTGCTCCAATTTGAAACTTTTTAGAATATTAATCATCTATACAGATTTACAAATTTTCATACAATTCATCAAAATTCTCATGAAATTTCTGAGAATTCTCATCACGTTTTCATTGCTCCAATTTGAAACTTTTTAGAATATTAATCATCGGTACAGATTTACAAATTTTTATACAATGCATCAAAATTCTCATGAAATTTCTCAGAATTCTCATCACATTTTCATTGTTCCAATTTGAAACTTTTTATAGAATACTAATCATCGGTACAGATTTACAAATTTTTATACAATGCATCAAAATTCTCATGAAATTTCTCAGAATTCTCATCACATTTTCATTGTTCCAATTTGAAACTTTTTATAGAATACTAATCATCGGTACAGATTTACAAATTTTTATACAATGCATCAAAATTCTCATGAAATTTCTCAGAATTCTCATCACATTTTCATTGTTCCAATTTGAAACTTTTTATAGAATACTAATCATCGGTACAGATTTACAAATTTTTATACAATTCATCAAAATTCTCATGAAATTTCTCAGAATTATCATCATTCATTCATTCATACATTTGGGCTCAGCTTTTAAAATTAATTTCTGCCTTATCTAATAAAAAGGTAGGATACCCACCCCTCCTTTTGACTTCTAACAATTGTGACACCCCCCCTAATCCCCTCCCCCCCTTTTTTTTTCCCCACCCCACTTTAGAAGATATTATAGACAAACTCTATTTTGAACCACACAAAAATTATAGAATAGGGTTTTAGTCAAAGACCCTACTTGAGCCCCTATTTTGCCTACTTTAGGTCAACATTTGGCAAGTAGGTTTGAAAAAGAGGGCAAAAAAAACCCTAGTTTAAACCCTAGCTCTGTTTTTTCTCCCTCTATATAACATCACTGTGCTGCACAGGACACACACACACACAAAACATCTTCACTCCCCCTTACATTCTGAATTTGATTGAGTGAGACACTATGTAAGCATTTCAAGTGTGGCCTTACTTACATACAACAATTAAAGCTCTTACAAGTTTTACCCATTTTGCTCAATTTTTTTTTTTCTTTCTTTAGTCTCCCAGCACCATATCATCATCATCATCATTAGCATCAGCATCATCACTTTCACATTTGTTTTGTGCATTCATATTCCAAATCAAAGTTTTGTTATGCACACTTTTTTTTTCTTTTGATGTGTAAGTTTTCATGTGTGGGAAGTCTTAAGAACCTAGATTAGATCAAAGCTGCCCTCTGGGGTTTTGTTTTATTTATTACAGTTTGTTTTTTGTTGCTGATTCATTGCCTTGATGATGGTGATGATGATGATAGAGAGGAGCTTAATTTTGTTGTCAAATTAAGCGAGAGGGGTTTTGTTTGTGTTTTTACTCTGTTGTTGTTGTTGTTGTTTGTGAATGAGAGTTTTTTTGTTTTTTGCTTTTGCTTGTGGTGGGTGACAATGGGAAGTGTATTGTCACAGGAAGAGATAACAACAAACATCAGTACAAACATCATGGATAGGAGAGCAACGGTGGCAGCACCAGAGGAGCAGGAGGAGAAATGTTTGAATAGTGAAACAATGGCAATCATGCTGCTTTTGAACTGGGCAGCCATGGCAGTGGATGACTTAGATGAGAAGGAGAAATGGATCAGCTTGGTCAGCTCCATTGATGAGCCACAGCTTGATGTGCTTCTGCAGATGCCTTGGACACGAGAAGTCCTGGACCATTTCTTCCAATGGCTTGTCAACCACAAGCTGTTAAATGGAAATAGTGATACATGTAGTAGCATTTATCATCCAATTCCTGAAATTTCGGTGGGGAGCTCTCAGATCCTGGCAGTTGATCCTGCTGACAGTGCACCATCAAATCCGGGAATGGGTTGGAGCAGCACTCAGATCTTGGCAGTTGATCCTGCTGAGAGTGCACCACCAAATCCGAGAATGTGTTGGAGCAGCTCTCAGATCCTGGCAGTTGATCATGCTGCTGGGAGTCCACCACCAATTCTGGGATTGGGTAGGAGCTCTCAGATCCCAATTACACTTGATCCTGAGTCTAGTGCGCCACCATCCTTAGTGGAGAGCTCTCAGGTCCCCGAACTTCATCCTGAGTCTAGTGCACCAACACCACCACCAGGCTTGACAAATTTGGTTCAACATGAGAATGTTGTTGCAGGTGGAGATCAAGAGTCATGGCCTTACCAGAGTTTTTTCAATGTGGCTACTGTCGGGTATGAAGATCATGATCAGTCTTCACATCTGCTACATGTTGCTGCTGCTGCTCCTTGTGGAGGAGGAGGAGGAGGAGGAGGAGGAGGAGTTGAACAACCAAAGATGTTTGCTGATGAGCAGGTTTCGACTGCACATCAGAGCTTCTGGCTCCATGACCCATCATCTGCCAATGTTGATAGTGGAGCTGCTGATGACATGTTCCTGTCTAATCTGCTGAAGGAAGCTCTGGGTGAGCAAGAAGAGCCCACACCAAATTTGCTGCCATGGATGATTGTTGATAAGGAGGTGCCGCTGAAAGGGAAACAACAACGCAGCACTACTGCTGCTCGCAAGACAGGAGTTGTTGGTGCAGGAGCTCCTCTGAAGCAGCAGCAGGTGGCAGCACATAGTTCACAACCAGTGGGGCAGCAACAGCAACAGCCTGGGCATTACAGAGGGGTGAGACCCAGGCCATGGGGCAAATTTGCAGCTGAGATTCGTGACTCAACAAGGCAGGGTGGGCGTCTGTGGCTGGGGACTTTTGATACTGCACTGGAGGCAGCACTAGCTTATGACAATGCTGCTCTCAGATTGCGTGGCTCTCGTGCCCTCTTGAACTTCCCTGTCAGAGCTGCAGCATTAGTGAATGAGTTGCTAGCTCCACCAGAAGCACTTGCTGATGATTGTCTTCCTGATGTTGATTCCAAGCCTCCTGCTGGTGCTGCCCAAGAGCAGGATCCACCCCAGCTGGGATCAGCCTTAGCTCCCAGCAGCAGCTCAAACAAGCTCTCTCATGGCAAGAGAAAACCTCCAGCTAGATCAAATCTTCATGGTTATGAGCTCCAGGATCCATCATCAGACCCTGGTCAGGTACAGAAGAAGTGCAAGCAAGCTCAATATCATGCAGTACCGGATCAGCAGGCATCTGTAAGACAAGTCCAGGAGAGCAACAAATCCAAAGTCTCGGAGCAAATTCAGCCCAGCCAATCAAAGTCGGGAACAACAACTATCGAGTTGAATACTGATCAGGACAGGCTGCTGCAGATGCAGCAAAATTTTCAGAACCGGAAACCTGGAATGGTAATTCAGAAACGCGATTCACAAGTGGAGGGAATCAAGAAAGTGAAGGAGTTGCAGATCAGATGCAAGAATTTTGCCTCTGAAAGCTCTCAATCACCTCATTGCCAAAATTTGAGTAGTAGTACTACATCTCAAGAAGATGACAATGTTGTTGCAGATCATCATCATCAGCAGCAGCTGCAACAGCCCTTGAAATCCAAGCTCCTCAGCCAGGATCAAGAGCAGCTGCATCATGCATCAAGCTCAAAGCCAGCTGCAGGCATGGTGACGAATCCATGGAACTGGTATCCCTGGAATTGTTCACCAAGGTCCCCGCTTTGGAATTTTTCCCCAAGGTCCCCGCTTTGCCCATCACCCTCACTGTCAAGCCCACTGTCACACTACTTGTTCTAGATTGAGTTCCAAGTTGGGGTTCATTGCCCCACTTCTGTCGGGCCTCCAATTTCTGCTTGAGCAAGCTATTCTTTTATTATTTACTGAAATTCTTCAGCAATGACACAAACATAAATAGATAGATAGATACAAGCAATTTCCCATGTTAACAGGATAGAATCAGACTGGGGTATAGATCTAGTGGACAATTGACAAAAGCAAGCAATCCTGGTCTGATACTTGGGTCTTGTGTTTGAAGCCTGGTTTGGAGTAAGAAGCTTAGAAAGTATACAGTATTTTAGGACTGCTCCCTTTGCAATTATGCAGTTTTTGTGCAACTGCAGTACCCTCTGCAATGATTTTGCATTGTGGGGATTGCTTGCTTTGCAATTATTTATTTTGCAACTGCACTATCCCCTGCAATGATTTCGCATTGTGGGAATTGCTTGCTTTGCAACTATTTTTTGAGGAATGGTAGTAGTCTCAGCCTATTCCAATTCCTTTGCTTCCAGGTTGAATATGCACACCTAGCTAGCTAGCTAGCTAACTGCAATTGCTCTTGCCATTGTTTTAGCTTCTTCAAGAGGGAGCCTGAAAATAAAAGACTGTTGGATCATGTGGAATGCAATTTGTGTCAAATTCTCAGTTTTTGGCTTTCACTATTAAAACACAGCTGGGAGAAAGCTCAAACCCACTTCTTCCCAGAGCGCACTGGATGGAAACAGAGGTGGTGCTCAAGGATCACATCAATTTTAAGCTTTCCTGTGTTTTTCCTCTCTGTGTCTACCTATTGTCTTCTTCTTCTCATGGTTTGTTTCCTGGAAATTGTTGACCTGATATCTTTGGAAGTAAATCGAAAGATTGGACACATTCTATGCAAGACATGGTACCTCATGGTTGTGGCTTCTATGTGATCAATCTACATGATTTGAAAGCAAAGTTCTTTCTGCAGTCCCTTGCAGATCAGAGAGAGAAACCATTGCAGGAGTTCTTTTTGGATCCTTCGCAATGGTGTCCAATTGAATAATTTTGCATGGAATCAGAAGCAGGCGTTCTGAGTCATTGGTGCTTGTGAGTTTGTTGAGGCCATAAAGACAAGGATGTTAAGCTGCTTGTAGCTCTTTCCATCAGTGAAATCATGAGAATTTTGGCACCAGATGCACCATATATATATACACATATAGCGATGAGTGCTTGAAGACTCATGAGGATATTCTTCTTCTGGTTGCTGGGCAGTATCATTTATTTTCCAGCTAGTCCTTTGTATATGTTCCGATGAGATGTAACGACGAAAGGGGCATTAGCTTTCATTTGCTTATGTCCTCCTTGGATTCTCTAAAGATATTGGGGGAAGATTAAATGTTCCTGGTTTGAAGTGAAGCTTCTTCTTTCTTTAGCCTTCTCTTGTTATGTCAAGGATCACACACCTAGATCTTTGATTTTTGAAGACTGTCTTGTCTCACAGGGGATCGATCTTTCACTTGGTTGTGAATGTTTTCCAAGGCCTGGATGATATCAACAGTCCTTCATTTGCAATAAGGGGTGAATATTTTTGAGACAGTCACTAAGCTCCGCTCTTGTGTCATCATGCTGAACCTTGAATGGGATGAGCTGATTTTGGAGATTTTGGAGAAGACCCTTCTGACAAAGGTACAGTGCAGACCTTGTAATATATGCACCTGTTTGGACCTTGCCTGCTGATGTACCTGTATCCTCATCAGCAGGACTGGCCACTGTGCACTTTCAATGTCAAAGGTTCCATGACTCTTGATAAGCAGTTTGAGTGGAGACCAACCTTGTAAGATTGTACGTTGCTGCTACAACGAGTGCAAGGATTTTAAAAATTATGTTGTACAATATTAGGTCTCTTGTGGAATGCCCAAGTATATTTTGTCTCAATTCTCTACTGTTGCATGAAGAGATAGTGTGCTATCCTTAGTTTACTTTGCAGACCACAAGAGGAGTGGTTTTGTGTATTTCACTGCTCTCTATGTAGGCCTCCCTATTCAGATTTTAAGGTCCAGGTTGGGGACAACTAATTTTTTCCAACTTTGCTAAGGAGGAAACAATCAGAATGGTATGATCTTGTAAACAAACTAAGTCTGCAATCCACTATGTGATAATACCTCTAGTTGCTTGCATCGGTGAATTGTCATGTCAGGATTGAGAAAAGAGCGGCTCTGACATGTTTCTTGAAGATATGGTCACTTGAAATACCTTGACAATGGGAGATGAAATGGGCAAGGGCAGACGGCACTGGAATTATTTCAGAAAATGCAACAGGAAGGTGTGCAGCCAGAGACCCTGTGGCGGTGCTGAATGCATGTGCTATTGCAGGTGCCCTTGAGAGTGTTCATAATAAGATCATTGAAAGTGGTTGTGAGTTTGTTGTCTTTGTGGGGAGTAGCTTGGTTGACATTTATGCAAAGTGTGGGAGCATGGAGGATGCTTGGAGAATGTTCAACAAGATGTCGGTGGCTCTGCAGTGTCAAACACATTGCACAAGGACAGGGGTCAAGCATCCTCAAATCATGGTCTAGCATCATTGTAAAGGCGATTGAACAATTCCCTTTGTCAACAAGCACGAAATGACAAAAATGTCATTAATACAGAGGTGTAGATCTGAACCTTCATTCTTCTCCCACTAAAGGCTAGCCTTCTAGCTGCTTTAAACACTTGGGAGAGAAAGATAGCTCTTTGCCTCCTTGTGTCCCTGGGCTCTTCCTGTGGCCATTCTGCCAGACAGCAATAGATCAATAATGTATGGTATGTAAGGCTTCCAATGAGCTATCCGTCAAAAGTGAGGATGCTTGGAAAGTGTTCAACAAGATGCCATCTCATGAAGGTCTGCAGCTGCCAGACTATGTTTGTTTATGTGGGGGTGCTAAATGCATGTTGCTAGTGTAGTTGCACTTGAAGAGGGCAGCAGGAGTAGTTTATGAGTAGATCATTCAAATTAGTTGCAAGTTTGATGTTCTGTGGGGAAGAGAGCTTGGACCGTGACATGTAATGAATGCAAAAATGTGGGAGCATGCAGGATGCTTGGAGAGAGAGAGTGTTCAACAAGATGTCAGTTGTAGAACATGAACTAAAACCCTAATTCTCTGGGTTAGGAACTAGGGTTTCAATGCCCAAGAGATGTGCAAATAGTGTTGTCTTACATGATATATTGCCAAGAAGTCTTTTGTGCACAATGAACATGTTTTCCCTTTGGACAACCATATGAACAATTTTGGTGATAATTGTATTGAGGTGAAAATTTGGGTGTATAATATTTTGGTGAAGTTTTGGTGATTTTTTTTGGTGATTTTGTGGATGCTACATAAGTCTATGTGGTTTATGTGCCAATCGTAAATTTTTGAATTTGTGGACAAGATGTTGAGGATTAATTGAACTCAATCTTATTGAATGTTTTTGTCATTATATTTCTGCTCAAAATCCCAAAACCATATACTTGTATATATTCCAATTGAAAATTACATGATCATCTCCCTCTATTAAAATTCGTTGACACCAAGTTTCAGAAGTTTTCCATTATGATAAAACCTTTGCAAGTCTTGTAACTAAAATACTTGTTTGGCATTTTGGCCCTCGTGTACTTTACACCAAGGTGGTAAAAGGGATAACCTAAAGGAATAAACTAACCCTAATGCTATATCCCATTCACACAAAAGGGTTTAACCCTATATGGCAAATGACATGCCATTGGGGTTAATTAAGTGGGGGATGAATGTGTTGGGGGGGGGTATCTTAACCCGAGGAATAAATATCTTCATTTTTTTCTAGATTTTGGGATCAAGTTAGGGTGAAATTTAGGAGGTTAGTTTGATTTCAAAGGGTTAAAAATACCCCTTCATGTTCACAAGAGCTTCTAATGTTGTTCTAGCCAACCAACATGCTCTCTTTCATGTGAGAGAGCAGCACCCAGAATGATGGGCAGCAATAAAAAAAAGTTTTCCAACCATTATAAACTGCCCAAACTTATCGGGCAGCATACAAATTCCCAAGCTGCCAGAAATGTTTTTCTTACAAGTGCCAAGATTTTTTCAGATGCCCATAATGTTTGGGCATTAGTGAAAATTTTCTTCAACCTTACGAAGGTTCTCGAAATCATTAGGCAGCACAAAAGTCATCAAAATGCCAAAAGATTTCAAACATCAGGATTTTTCCAGAATGCCTCAAATATTTATTTGGGCATCATTGAAAATTTTCAACTTTCATTATCTTCGAAGGAAGTCTTAAAATTCTCAAACTGCCCGAATTTTTTTTTCGATCATCACTATTTTGCAAGTCCCCACTTTTTTTATATAGCAGAAATGACCTTTTTTTAATTCAACCTATGTAATCTGCCCGAAATGATCAAGCACCATAACAATTCTCAAACTGCCAAACTTTTTCAAGCATCTTGTGGGAACATTTCCAGAGTGCCCAAATTATGGGCAGCATGAAAAAAAAAATATTAAGTTTCCCTAAGTTGCCCAAACTTTTTTGCATAGTTTGGAGAACTCCTAAATACAAACAATTCAACATAAGATTAAATGAAACCCATCATACCATTTTATCTATCTATTCCTCTTTGTGTGAACATTACAAGGGTTTAGGGTTTAGGGTTTATTCTTTATGTTTTAGTTATATGTAAACCAGTGTTGGGCAGTCCTCACTTTTTCAGTGAGAATCTTTAAGGTTTTCAGTTTGGTTCTCAGAATGAGAATCGAAGGTTCTCACATAAGGTGATAGATAACCTTTTTGAGAACCTGATCATCGGTTCTTTCTCAAGTGAGAATCAATTTAGGTCAATGAAATTGCTGGATTTTGGTGGTCTTGATTTGTTTTCTTAGTTATCTTTGAGTGAACTAATAATTCAATGTGTAATAGCTATGTAGAGACACGGTTCCAACACATTACTTATGCACTTTGTTGGCCTTGCCTACTACAAAGGCAAGGATATTGTGTTTAGATTCATTATAGAGTATAGTAGCTTAAGGGGATTTTGGCTACCCCTAGGTAATAATAAAGGTCTTATTTTTATATTGAGGATTTTGGAAAGATGATATTTTGGCTTGTGTGTTGAAACTTGAGATTAGTTATTATAGAGTTTATAATGTCTTGAAGGATTTTGGTTTCTTTTAGAGGATTTCTTGAAGACCATATTTTTGCATGGTGAAATATTTGAGAGTTTCCATAATTCTTCTTTTGCCTTCAGATACTTTTTTAATGTAGATGGCAAAGGCCAGTCTGACACACCTCTTGTTTACCTTGTGTGCATCAATACTCCAAGTAAGTGTTACCACTTAAAAATGCATATTAGTACTTGCCACCTTAAAGAGCCCTTGAACTATTTAAACATTTTCCACCATCTACTTACAACTCATGAGGTAGGTTTTTTAAAGACAAGGCAAGTCAGATCAATACTTGTTGATTCTGCCAGAAGTATTCAATGTACATGCATATATTACACACTGGTGGTGCTGCTAGTTTGCCAAACTATGAAGTGACTTAGGATTTGATTTGTTGAGGGTCAGCTACAGTATGACCTCTAATGAGACTTTAATGAAGTGGTACTAATGAATTGAATGAGAAGAGAAAGGAATTTCTTTTGAAAAGATTTACAAAGGAGATTTCGTTAGAGTGTTGAATCTTCCACAATAGAGTTATCCGTGAAGTCACCCTCTCTTCACCCTGTCTTTGGGCCTGCTTTCATCCCCAATCCCCTCTTCCAGTTATATCCGTAAAATATAAGGAAATTTTATTAAATCTCAGTCAGGGACCCGTAGTTGATGCAGCTTTTAGTCGATGTATTGACTATAGTCACCAACTATCTACATAGATAGTCGACTAGACTACCGGGCAACAGTCATAATTGACTATTAGTCAGTTGTAGTCGGGTCAATAAAACCTCAAAATAAACGTAACTTGTGACTTGTGAGCAGAGGCAGAGTAGTCGACTATAGTCGACTATGAGTAGTCGACTATGTAGTTGACTGTAGTCGACTATCTATCTATGGGCTGGAGGATAGATAGTTGCAACTACGACTATATGTAAATAAGGACCGACTACAGGTCCCTGATCTCAGTATGAAATCCTGAAACTCAGCATTTAAAAAGGTTTGAGAGTAGTTATAGTAGTTGTACAGGTAGGAGTAGTGAAAATATATGTAGCAGCAGTGAGGGGTGCTCTGGAAAAAGGAAAGACAACACAGGATGAAACTCAGTTTACCACCAAACCAACATAAAGCCCTAAGGTGCGGGGGCATTCCCAAGTTGAGGAGCTTTGGATGAGGCACCCAGCTTCTTATATGATCTGTGTGGAGATGCCCTAAACCTATATGTTAGGTGTAATTATTATGTAGGTGCAAAGACCCAGCCCACTTTAAGGAGTAGGCATAGCATCCCCTCCTAGGAGGGATATTCATGGATATTAGGTGCCCTCCACATAGAGTAGGAAATTTGGGGGAAGTGCTTTAGGAAGGTCTAAAGTGGTTGTTTTTTGACCTACTCCTTGGCCTAGATGGTCTCCATGTGAGATAGGTAAACTAACTAACTACAAGTCTAAATGTTGTTGTACATGGCTTTTAAGCTTTTTACAAGATGTTTTTAAGCTTTTTAACAGCCAAAGTCTAGCATCCAAAGGCAGATCACCTATTTCTCTTTTATTGTTATTATTAGGCAGTTGAAGGTCTCTCTGCTTTGCACTTCTTCAACTCATTCAGGGTTTACTTGGTCTTTCTCATAACCACAGGTGGACACACTTCTGGTTGGTTAGTCTTGAATTTCTCACTAACTTGTTTATGAAAGTACCCTTTTATGAAAGTGGGTATCACTTCCAAAAAA
>Ga0209208_10006917_pt1 | contig 15560 bp, 9 predicted proteins | sample S1TSphfallax_3_FD_187694 | JGI IMG/M metagenome (GOLD analysis project Ga0209208, IMG submission 187694) | Host-associated microbial communities from peat moss isolated from Minnesota, USA - S1T2_Fd - Sphagnum fallax MG (SPAdes) (version 2) | ecosystem: Host-associated > Plants > Peat moss >...
GTTACTAGGATGAACCCAAAAAATATTATAGATATTTAATATTTGTGGAAATAAAATTTATTATCCACTTGCTGAATATTTAGAAAATGAATTATCAAAGGTTAACCTTAAAGACATAAGGAAAGAATGGAAAATGAAGCAAGGATGGAAGCAAATGAAGTTGATTTGGGGTTTTGTTTATTACATGTATTTTATATCATATATCCTTGCGGATTCATTGATCAATCACAAGTGTATAAATTATAAAAGAGAAGTGCGAAGATCAACAAAATGTTTGTGCCAAAGGTTGAAACAATTATTTAATTAATTATGGACTTATATGTTATTTTTGGACCTAACTCAACTTGTTGGGTGGCCACAAACCCTTGTGATAATCACCACATATTTGTAGATTTTCACAAGTTTTAGAAAAAATTGTAGTTTTTCCCTTTCATTTTAAGGTTACTTTTTCCTAAAGTGGATGTTGACTAGTAAAACTTGAAGAAAATTATCATTGATTTACACAACTCCCACACATAATAACATAGATAATTTTTGTTTAGTAGAGTGACAAATGAGCTACAAGTGATTTATTTACATACACCAAGAGAATCATTAAAAAAGGAAGTTGAAAAATTCATGTTGAAAAATTCAAAAAATTGTTAATGAATATATAGGAACTAATTTTGAAGAGTTTGCGCATGAACACCCAAGTGTGGTGTATACAACATAGAATTATGATGATTGATATAATTGAATTTACCAAATATATATAGTGGTTACCAATGATAATATGTGTATTCATTTAATTGTTGAGTAGAAAAATGTTTATTACATATCATAAAATAATTTTTGTCAACAAATGAATTTTTTGTAAACCAAGTATTAACACCTTAATTGAAAAATGGATTCCCTATGATTTGTTGTGGGCACCTAGAATCATTAGTGAAATTAATGTAATGAAAACAAAAGGTAATGAAAAAATCACCCTTTGGTGTGTCCATCGCGAGAAGGGTTACTATCATTAACTTTATTGAATTGATATGAATAAGATAGAAGGTTATTAATTGAACATGAAGGTTAATTGAAATAATTGAAAAAGTCCTACCAAAAACCTATGTCAAATAACGATAAGCTTCACAAGGAAATGAATGTCTAGAGAAACTTAAGGAACCAAGTGAAGAATGATATCAAAAACATATAATTTCACTATTACAAATCATGGTTTAAAAAAAAGTTCAAGTTGACAAATTTGTTACTTTTGACTACTAGACATGTAGATTTTGATTAAAGGTTATGAACTTGAAAAACACATGTATTTTTTGAATGATCAATGTGATTATAATGATTTATTTGACTAGATACATCCACTAGTAGAACCCCCCCACCCCCTTCCCACTCCCCCTTTTTGCTACTATGTTTTCAACTACATCTTGACTATAAAACATAGTTGAAAGTGACAAAAAAAGTTACAAAGTATTTATTGCAATTGAACCAGTATTTAGTGCATTTTCTTATATAGTTTGGATTATCAAAATGGAAGCCAAAAAATATGGGACAAATATTTTAATTTTCACCATGGGAAGACAAGCCTACTAACACACATAGGCTTACAACTTAAAACTTATAGATCTTTCTTGTTTCTTATTTGATTTGAATGATGTAAAAAAATATGGGAACATCAAGGTAAGCTCTACATTATCTCTTTAAGCTCTAGAAGTAAAGGAAAAACACATAAGAATCATAAAACATGTCAATTAGATAATTTGTTTTTTCCAAAAATGACCCATTATTTTTAAATGTCATATCTTATTCATATCTTATTCAATTTGAATGATCTAAAGTCATGGGTGCACCAAGTTAAGCTTTACATTATTTTTTAAAGTTTCAAATGCAAAGAACAAATAGAAGAACCACTAAAAGCACGAATTTGCTAAATTGGAATGTGTGAATTAAGCCTATGACCAAACATTTACCTTGCCTACTTTCAATGCCCATAATTTCATTTTTTAATCTATTTTGAGGGTGAAAGCATGCTAAATGTACTTGGTAGTCTACTTGTCAAACTAACAAAAGGTAGAACCAAAACCCATCACAAAATTACCATACATGCAATCTTTTTAGTTGAATGATTACTAACAAGATATTTCTTCATTATTGTGCATTAATTTTGAAATTTCACATTGTAAAAATAGGGTTTAAGTAGATTTTTCTAAATGTAAGTACCTTTGAAAACCTATTTTTTGTAGTGTAATATTTGATTCAAATATGTATTAAGTATATTCTATCAAAAAAAAAGTACTTGGGTTTTTTGGTGATGCCCTTTAATACACAATGATTTTTATGTTGTAACTTCATTTCATTAAATTGTTTAATGAAAAAATAAGTTTGAACATCATATTGATGAATCAATTTCAAACATACTTGTTACCTACTTTTATTATTATAAAAAAATCAAAAGTTTGTATTATGTTTATAATAAACCCAATTAAAAGCACAATGGTTTCAAAATCAAATTTAAGTAAATTTTAATGTACTTTTTAGTATTTTTGTCTAAAATTGCCTCAATTTCAACTTCATTTTTGTTTGTCAACTTTTTTTGTATTCTTTACCACGCTTACACCCTTGAGCAATTTAAGTGCGCATGGCTACTCCAAGTTGAGCTCTAAAACAAAATTTTGAGCTTGAAAAGCAAAGGAAGGATGTATTAAGATTTAAAGTTCTTTAATAACTTGAGTGTATGGTGGTCATTTATTTTACCTTAATAGCAAACCATAATAACATAGTTGCAATTCAATTAGATGTAATTAATTTACAACCTAATTTTAATTTAATTAAACCTAAACCTAAATTAATAGTTTACCGAACCAAAGTTTAGTTAATTATGTAAATAACTTGTAGTGAATATCAACAGAAATTTTTAATTCCAAAATTTAATAATTGATAATTTTTAATAATAAAAATTAATAATATTATAGCTAATATAAGCTATGTTGCTATTTAACTATTATTACTTGTATATTATTTAACTTTTTATAAATATTATAAATTAATATAATATATATTGAATAAAGATAAAATTTAATAAAAATATTGAAGTAAATATAATAGTGCTAAAATAAAAAATATTTTGAAATTATATAATTATGTATTAGATGTCCATACTAACTATTCCTATTATTAGTATTACTATTTAATATAAAATAAAAGAATAATGAAATAAATAATTTGAATATATATTCAAGCCAATAGTTAACATTAGATTAGTTATTACGTTAATTCCAAATAACCACAAATATGTTTCATTGCTTATGTTTTAAATTTATAAAAATAATTATCGTTACATGTGTTGAACATTGTTACTTAGAAATATATGTAGATAAGTGAATATGTAATTTTGAGCAAAACTAATAATACAAGGTTGAATAAGGGGTTAAATAAACAAGTAACTGAAATTTGAATTTAGGAGGGAAAAAATAGTTGTTTATTTCATTTAATACTACTAATTATTGTTAAAACAAAATAATATCAAAGTTTATTAGATCATTAGTACGTATATTGGACAACTGTTTGGTTTGGGACATGTTTTATCTTGTTTCTTTCAATTAGGAAAAAGAGAAAATATCATTTAACATTTTATCTTTTGGTTTGTTTGTGAAGTAAAATAATATAATTATTGTAATATATTGGAATACTATAATAAAAAACATAAACAAACTACCCCATAAAACTTGTTGATGAATATATAACATTAGAACCTATTCAATTTTCTTATGGTTTTAAATCAATTTCAAAAGCAAGACAATAAAAAACCTTGTTAAGAAACATATTAGTCTAACTAATATTTCAATACACAATATTTTAAACTTATACTTTAATAATTTATTATTATATTAACAATAAATTGAATTCATCATTTAAATGAAGAAAATTGCATCCTACATAAATTCATTTTTACAATAAAAAATAGATTTAATTTCAATTTAATGAATTTTGATAAAATTTTAAACAAGTATAAAGTTATCATGTGGATAAAAATGAATAAACATTAGAGTTCCACAAAAATATCAATTATATATCATCACTTGATATATTGAAAATTAAAATTGATCTACACAAGAATAAAAATTACATATATTGATTATTATTAATTTATATTTCAAAAATTTGTTTAATTTTATTTCAAAATTGAATACTATTATTTGAATGCATAAAAGAAAATTCCATCATACATTACCATTCACTTTTGCAAAAAAAAATTACATGTAATTTAATGTTTAATGAATTTTGATCGTAATTTTGAATAGATATTAAGTTATCACATGAAAATAAATGAACGAACATAAGAATTTCACAATTTAATTATCATAAATTATATATCATAAACTAAATTTGGTATACATAAAAATCAAATATTACATGTATGAACATATATGTCACAACCCTAGCCTTGGGCTCATGACCAAAACAAGGGCTCGCAAGCTTGTGGGCCAAGAGGAAAGCTCGGAAGTGAAAGAAAGTGTGAGGGAATGAACCCTCACACTTTTAAGGGAGCTTCCATTTTGGGAATTAGAGTTTTAGTGAACTTCCAAATTTTTAAAGAGCGATTTCAAAAGTCAAAACCCAATGAATTGAGGAGTTCTTTATACCATTAGATTTTTTTTAGAATTTAGATGTTTAAAATGGGCACTTGAAACACAAGTTAAGGCCAAAAGAAGGGCCGAAAGTCAAATTGGCAATTTGATTCCAGACCATTAAAAATTGAGAATCACCCCAATTTCCTTGTGTTCAGGTGGCGTGTAAGATACTGTTCAAAAGCTCTTGACGAGGGCTACAACTTTGCTTTAGACCTCATCTCAATCGGAGGTCTGCATGCAAAGTTATGGGCCCCCAAAGTTGTAGGAGTTCCAAATGTGGGAATTTCAGGACTCCCATTGAGAATCTTAGGACAAAATGACATTTGGGTGTTGGTTTTGTGGCCAGGCACATAGTATACTATAAGGGGGAAGGTGGTGGCTTTTGCCGAGTTTAGGCCGTGGTGAGTCTCGTGAGTTCGAGTTTGCTTGTGGCTCGTCCTACACCAAAAGTGCTCTAACTATGCACTAACCAACTTGTTGTTTGGTTTTGTGTAGGTTCGTGTGAATGATTAAGTGCTTGTCATTCTTCCTACTCCCATTCCGGAGCTCCAACATGCCTTTTTACCATTAAAGTGCTATGAGCCAGGGAACATGCCCCAATTCCTTATTATTTCGTTGTTTTCACTTTAGACTCACATTTGAATCTATCAAGCAGCTTAGGAGCGTGTCAATATAAAAAATTAAATTAATAATTTATATTCAAGAGAATTTATTCAAAATTTATATGCATTACAAAAATCATGTTACACATAACTATTCATTTATACAAATAAAATTTTCATGTAATTTAACATTGTCATATTTGGAATAAATATTAACATATATGATATGTATAAAAGTAAAACATATTATTTTGTTGAGTTGAAAAATAGTTACAAATGAAATTATCCTTCAATACATTTTATCATCCATGCATGTGTTGATGTTGTTACCAAAATAATTGAACATTGGTTAATGTTTTGACTATGTGTCATCTAAAGAACTTTAAATGTTAAAAAATCCTAAGAATGAAGTTTTATTCAAAACATGTTCATTATTTACCAATGTAGTAGACATTTCAACTTATAAACATTGTTGATGGTAATAATATTCAATGGAATATTCAACAAAATACCACCTAGTTGAAAACTATTTTCAATTATATATTCATTAAGTTGATGAGTCGACTTCTTTGGTAATTGCCGTTATTCAATTTATAAATTTAAAAAATTGTAGTTGCAACACAATTGCAAATCACATTTAGTTGAAAACATTTTAGTTAAGAAAAAGGGTTTTCTATTAATGACCCTAATCAAGGTTGTACATTTAGTCAATTTGTAGAACCTTAATCAAAATGGTCAATGACTTTTAGTCAAGTGGAACATTTAGTCAAGATAGCCAATGTTTTTTAATCAAATGCAACATGGTTTACTACCTTATGTATCTACCTCATATATATTCACCCACCTATTTACCTAGTTAGCTACTTACATATTACACCCCCACCCATTCACCTACCTACTACTGACCTACCTATTTACTTACTTACCTATTTATATTTTCACCTTTGTACAACCTACCTACTTACCTACCTACTCATGCACTTATTTATTTAAGTTTAACCACTATGTGTAACTTTTAAGTTTTGGTACACTTACATAATCATATATAAGTGAGAAGGGAAAAAATTTGGGAAAAACATATGGTATAAATATTGAATTGTTAACATGTGATAAAAGTGCACATTGTGTTTAGCCATTAGATTTAACCATTAGGTTTACCCAAATTTTAACCAAGAGTGTGCCATTAGGTTTAATTTAAGTTTTAATTATTAGATTTAAGCATTTGATGTAACCACCATTTTAGCCATTAGATTGGGCACTAGGTTTAGCATAAGTTTAATCACTAAGTATAGCCACTATGTTTAACTACGAAATTTAACCATGAGGTTTAATTATTATGTTTAGCCAAGATTTAATCATTATGTTTAACCATTAAGTTTAGTCAAATTTTAGCTATGAAGTTTAGCCATCATGTTTACCAACTAGGTTTAACCAAGATTGAACCACTATGTTTAACCATTAAATTAAGCCATTAGATTAAACCACTAGGTTTAACCATTAGGTTTAATCATTTGATTTAACCATTGGGTATTGTTTAGGTTTAGCCATTATGTTTAACGATCTGAAATAAATGTGTGAAATAAAAAACTTGACAAATGTTGAACACCTTTGATAGTGTAGTCCATTGGTAAGGACTTAGTTTATCATTGTGAATGTTTGGGATTCAATTCTTTACATTTGCAACCTATGTTCATGCTTAGAGGGCTAAGGTAGGTAGGTTAAATTAAAGAAGTTTAGTGAAATTTGGTGAAATAACATAGGCTAGGTTAGCACCTACCTACTTAAATGCCTTTTAAATACTTAGTTAGACCTTTTATTACTTACCTACATACTTATTTACCTACCTATTAATTTTTAAAATAATTATCCAAAAATAATAATAATATATAGTTTCAACCTAGTAAAATGGTCCATTGTCTACCAATGAAATAGTTAATTTATTCTATTAGTCAAACAATAAAGTCCAAATTGACTACCCAATCATGTTAGCAAGTCCAAATTGACTTGTTCAGATTGACACTTATCATTTTGGGCATTTTTTTATTAGAATACCCAACAAGAAACCATGAATTGTAGTAGTGTTTATTTGTCAAAAATCAAATATTATCATAAATGAAAAGGATTAGGATTAATGGATAAATAATTTAAATAAAGCAAGTTGGAATTATTGGAAGAAACAACAATATTTGTAATGCAAATATCAATTGAAAAAATATAAAATTGGGACCTTCAAGTGAAAGAGAAGAAGGATCATCAAATTTTACACCACCCAATGAACTGAATGGAACATCACCTTTCTCAAGTGGCTAGAAACCAATAGTATCAAAAGAAGGGTATGATCCAAGATGGGAACCTTCTTCGAATGCATAATTCGACCAAAGATGAATGATAGGTGAATTTGAACAATTTACTATAATCAATCCAACATAAATCCAAGTATTTGACATAGAAGTGGTGAATCGTACTGAACATGTAGATACCAATGCATTCAATCAAGTTCAAGAGACAAGGGAGTTTGATCTTTGACCGATAATTAACATATTGCCACAATTTAACATCCACCAAATATTGTTCAACCTAGAATTGTAATAATACTTCCAATGATAATGGCACTAGCTAGAAATGTTTTGAGAATTGAACTACCATTGCATCATGACGGAGATGATCCGACCTCACATTTTTGTCAATTAACAAAAGTTTATACAATAACATACTAGTAATTTCAAGAAAATCAAGTTAATATTTCCATGTCAACTATAGATTTTTGTCATCTTAATCATAAAAAAACTTGAAAATTTTGGCAAAAGATATTATTTATGTTCTTTACAATTGTTGTAAACCAAGGTAAATTAAATTGTGCCATCGCATGTTTTAAAATAAATTTTGGGCTACTTACTTTGCCATAGTGAAGGTGTTGGATGTTCTTTTTGTCCTCTTGTTTTCCCTTTCCATTTGCTTCATTTTTCTACTTTCCTATGTAGTTTCTTGTCCATGATTTTTTTTTCTATAAGATTCATATGTTGTTTGTAGAAGTCAAAATATGTGACATTGAATAACCTATTAGCAATTCCTTTCCTTTCATGTGTTTTATAAACAAGTAATCACAATACATTACGTAGATTCATTGCTTCTGGGGTTAGGTTCTGTGAGGTTTGGATTTTTTTTGTAAATGAGGATTCATATTATCCAAGGTTATTACATCTCACCATTTTCTACAACAATAAGTTGTTAGGCATATCCACATAGTACTATTGTTTAAGCTTTGAACCTTTTGTAAGATTACATCCAAAGGTTGATTCATGATCTGTTTCTGCCATGTTAAGAAGCTTGTTAGTTACAATTTGTTCCACCCATTGCTAGCTTGGACTAGCTTGGCCATTTGATGTGCAATCATTTTCACTTTCAATTTTACTATTTACAATTCTTGATGTGTAAATGCTTGATGGTTTAGTTTTGTTGTCCACGGCCTTAGGGTTAAGATGCCATATTCTTGCAACCTTAAACCATGCCTTGTTGTTTTATTTGGTCATTAATTGGTTTAAGGCCTTGTCCACCCATCTAGTAAGAATAATTTTGTTTAGTTCATTGTATTTGCTTCTAGTCGTAATTGCATCCTTTTCTTTTTTTTAATTTTGTGTTAAAAGCTTTCAAAGCAAGAAACATATAAGGGTCGAAGGTGCATGTGATGTGTGAGAAGGTAAGGCGACCATGTTTAACCCAAATTCCAATGCTTGTTTTATTGCCTTTAATGTAACATGCAAACCTTTAAAACCCCCCCAAAAGTAATATGTATAACCTTGTGTGCCACCAAACCTTCCTTTAATATGGTCCAAACACCCCCATATCCAAACATTGTGTTTTTCTTCCTAATTGGCAATATGTATATTGATTTCAAAATCACTTATAACCAAATGCTAAAAGGATTACCCCTTATGTATTGTGGGACTTTAGCTCAAATGTGACAATTGACAACTTATCACCAAACATATCCACACGAAGGGAAGGGAAGTCAAGTTCATGTTTTAGAAGAACCTTTAGTCCTAGTTTTGACATTGTAAAATTATTTGTAAGTTCCTTAGATGGGGGTGTGAGCTTAATTTTTCAAATTTTAAAAATTTCGGTTGCATTTCTAACATTTTTTTCAAATTCATGAACCTTTGAATCTAATTAAAAAATTAGGTTTGTTTTTGTGTACACACTACACACTCCCTTAGGCTAGAGATTGTATGGGTGCCAGTTTTTACCACAAATTAAAATAAGAATCTATTAGGTACAGTGTCAACATCTAATTAAAATTAATTCATAACTATAAAGTTCAACCTACTTATCAACTTTTCAAAAGAATGAACTTTCCTTTGTAAAGATCCTGAACTTATTTTCAAGAATGTTTTTTCACGGTTTCAAGTTTGAACTAACAAAAGGCTAGTTTCACGATTTGAATCTTGTGTCGATTCCAACAAAAGGGTGTCAACTCAAATCTAGGTCACAAGAACCTAGACTTGAACCCCTAGTATTAACTTGCAAACCAAACACCTTTGCAATGCTAATTGTGTTTAAGTAATTAATGTTAGGAATTTCAAATATAAATAAAATTTTAATGAACTCAAAAAAAAAGAAAAAAAGACGTTCCCACAAAATTTGACAGATGTCACCTTCTGACGATTCATAGTTTGACTCAGAGGTCACACAACTCTGGTTTTGGTCAATGCTTGGCTATAGAGCTATGAGGTGATTGTGAGCACAACTAGATACAACAAATGGAATGGAAAGTTATTGTTGAGGCAGAATCTTTGATTACAACAACCTAATAGATAGAAAGAATCTAAGTCCTGCTAGTTGCATTCAAATTCATTTCTTGAAGTAAATAGGTGTGTATAGGGGGGATTCCTAGTTTGTGTATCACTCTATAGAAAACAATTCCGTAATACCTGCACATTCAGTACTGGGAACACAACATTGGTGGTTCATTCTTCGATGCAAGAAATTATGCCAAATTCTCTAGAATACAAAAGTTCACATTTGTTTCCCCTAAGACCTGAATAAAAGAATCACATCAATTTCAAGCTCTCTCTCTCTCTCTCTCTCTCTCTCTTTCTTTGATGGGTTTTGTTTGTCCATCAAACACTCAAAAAAAGCTTGTAAGATTTTTTTAAAAAGCAGCAACTTTCAACAACAGAAACATGAAAACAACACACACCAAACAAAAAACACGGTTTTCTTCCACAATCTTTTTTGTCACAGAACTCAGGAAAGTCGTAAAGAAAGAAACCCATGTTGAGTCGGTGGATTGTGTGGACTAGTAGGCTTAGTAACATATTTGTTTACAACTGAGTGGTGGCTGGATATGCAAGTTGCAGTGTACATATATGGAGCATGTTGATGCCAGAAAGCCAGCCATTGGGGGAACCCACTCACTGCATCAATGAATGAATGAATGAATTTGTCACGATTACCAACCTTTTTTTTTTGTGCTTGTAGAGACCGCATCACACTTTCTTTCTGCAAAGGTTTTTTTGTCGGCTTTGGGATGGATTGAGTTCTGGACCCTAAACCCCCTCTTCCCCACCCCCACCATCCCTCCTTCAGTAGTCGACAAAATATATAGCAGCTTAGCCTTAGCATTAGCTTAGCTTAGCTTCCTTGTTGTCGTATTCAATGGCCTCCCCATTCAAAATGTTCTTTTGTGATGACCTGACCCCGTCCACACACACACACTTTCTATATACGAATGCATCCAATCTCTATAGGCTACTGGAGTATATAGTGTAGTACTAATTTGTTTTTGCAGACGAGAGGCATGGACTGCCCATGTTTTCCTTGTACTAAAAGATAATTTTGTGGGTTTATTACAAGAATGGGTAGGTAGTAGGTATAATTGCTAGTGGGTTGCTAGAGTGAGTTGGGTAGGTAGATAGGTAGGTAGGTAGGTACGTAAATATGTATAGATGGGTTGTTGGTAACTCTTTTATAAAGAACAAGTTCTTGCTACTACTACTACCTAATAAGAAGTCTAGCAAGGAGTCATAATAATAATAATAATAATAATAATCTTTTTTTGTTTTTTACACACAGACTAGGTAATAGGTAGAGGTTACCATCATCCTACATGATGACTCGTGAGGAAAACTTGCCAAAACTTTATTGTAATAAAAGACTATACATCAATCAAGAAATGGAAGGAAGGGTGTGCCACATTGTGCCGTTGCCATTTACATTAAAAAGTATTATCTTAAGGCAAAAGAAGAATTATACAAACTCAAATATTTCACCATGCAAAAAATATAATCTTCAAAAAAAAGAATCCTTCTAAAAGAAACCAAAATCCTTCAAGATATTATAACTCTATTATAACTAATCTCAAGTTTCAACACAAGCCAAAAATATCATCTTTCAAAAATCCTCATATAAAAAATAAATCTATTGCATAGGAGACAACATCCCTTAAGCTACTATATACTCTATAATGAATCTAAACACAACAATTTCCTTGCCTACCAAGGCAAGGACAAAAAAAGGAAAAAAAAAGAAAAAAAAGTACCCAAAGTGTGTTTCTTTTGGTATGTGTGAAATGAGCTCAATCAACCAAATAGGTAGGGTGTTTCTTAGGAAGGGCTAATAGTCCAGGCCAAAAATAGTGACAACCAATTTTAGGAATAGAATTTCCATGCTACCAATGAGAAGTGGTTTGTGGGGGCTGGGGGGGGGGTGGAAGTGGGGGACGAATATACTTGATAGATAAAGGACCAAGTGGCAAATCTAGCTCCTACAATCTAATCTAGTCTACCAAATTTTGGAAAGCTAGTGGTGGTGTAAAATAATAGAATGGGAAGAAAGAAACATACATACATACATACATACATACATGGTATCTATCTAATTGAAAGGGGTTGGGGGGAGGGGAATCATGTAGAAAAAGAAGAAAGAAAGAAAACGAAGAAAAACAAAAGTTGTGGGTCCAATAGAGAGAGTCTCATAGAATTAAAGATGATGTTGATGATTGCTAGCTTGATTGAAGAGACCCATTATATAGTATAGTATAGTATTACCTATATTGAAAATGCTATCACTTTGTGTGACCAACAACAACACAACCTCACAAGTCCAAGTCCAAATATGAGTGAATGGAGATTTGCCTATAAACTCCACCATTGTATTCAAGGAAAATAAAATAATAAAAATTTCTTCATGTAATAATAAGTGTTTCTTTTTTTAAAAACTAGCTTTTATTATTATCAATATAGCTTTACCATCTAGATAGATAGCTTCTTCATGACTTGGCTTGAAATTATTATTTATTAATTTATTTAAAGGCCTAGAAGGGTTCTTTCAAGTATGTAGGAAAAAAAAACACAAAGGGCTAAAATTGAGGAACTTAGCCTAGCTTAGGCTAGCCTAGTCTAGATGTTGCTGAAAGGTTGGCAAGCTTGGAGATAACAAGGAGAGTTTAATATTTTCTGACAATAGATCCCCCTTGTCTCCTACAACAAGCTCACAATCACCATGAACAACTCTTGTGTGTGTGTGTGTGTGTGTGTGTGTAGAGAGAGAGAGATTCACCCACCCAAGTGGGAAGGGAAAATGAACATTGAACACTTAAATGGAAGTAGACAAGTATGTGTATTGTGGTCCCCATCGGATCATAAATATGCTCAAAATACACGAGGAACATGCCATGACATTAACCAAAAATAGAAAAATCTTCTTTAAATTATAATTATAATTTATATTATATAATTTTCTAATATACATAATAACCATATTCATTACTTAACACAAGTTAGAACCAAAAAGAATTGCAACTAAACCAAAAATTTCAGGGGGGAGAAAAAAGGAAATGAAAATTAGAAAAAAATTAAAATTCCTATTTAGCAAATGAATTGGAGAATAATGAAAAATAAATGAAATATCAAAAGATTTTGCCTCCCCCCCCCTTTTACCTATTTTTAGAGTGGTGAGTTCAATCAAGCCTTTTAAGCTAGTTCTAGGTTACTACTAAAGTAGTACTATTTATATACTTGTGTTTGAAGATCACCTATTTTCTCACCATAAGGTTGAAGCTACTCTTTAAGATGAGTCATTGTAGACCCCCAAGTGAAAGCATGGCCAACCTAAAAGGGCTTTTGTAGTGTATTTTGGATGAAATATTACAATCATAAAATGACATTCCTAATGTATTTAGATGAAATATTACAATCGTAAGATGACTTTCCTAATGTATTTAGCTGAAATATTAGAATCATAAAATGGCTTTCCTAATATATTTGGATGAAATATTACAATCATAAAATGGCTTTCCTAATGTATTTGGATGAAAAATTACGATCATAAAATGATTTTCCTAATGTATTTGGATGAAATATTACAATCAAAATAGTGTAAATATGCCCATGTTAACAATGCCATGCAATGACATTAACAACAAGAAGTGATTATTCTCAATTGGCCAACCATAATGATTTGCCTAGGTGATAAGATTTAAATGGTCTATCACTTGATTCAGTCCACCTCTTCAGATGGATGGGTGAGGATGTGAGAGGAATTAAGTTGGATGTGCTAAGTACTGATAGAGACTCAAATGGGGGCTACCACTCAAATGGGCATGATTAGTTTTTACCTAAAGGCATGGCCCCAATAAATAAAATAGTGTGAGGGATGGTTGAACTTTAAAAGGCAAAAAACAAAGCAAGTTTTGGACCCATCCACCCAATTTAAAACAAAAATTTCTTCTCTTTGTTTTTTATAGTGCTAAAAATAATGTTGTCATTTGGTGGGGGGGGGGGGGGGGGGGAAGAGGATCATTTTGAAAAAAAAAAATTCCCTCTTCTTTGCTCAGACAAGCCACCTATGAAAAAAACAAAATGCTTTGTGTGCTTTTGAAATAGCCTTTTGTACTTCATGATGGTTTTATAGCTATAAAACCATATAAACCCTAAACCCAAAACCTGGAGTGGTTTAAAAACCCTAAACCCTAAAACTGGAGTGATTTGTAAACCCTAAACCCTAAAACTGGAGTGAGTGTCTCTGACAGTCCAAAAAAGTGCTACTGGGTTTGAAACTTTGTCAAGTACAACAACAAAGCCCATTTTTTTTTTTTTGCTTCTCTTGAGTCCTCCAAGCTCACATCTTTCTTTGCATTCATATTTCAAAGGCTGGGTATTGTTGTGAGATCTCAAATCTTGTAGGCCATATATGATGCTCTCTACCATTGTTGCCACCCACATATTCTGCATTCATTTTATCTGTGGGCCATGGTGTAGCCAATTGCTACCACATCTTTTGGCATTACTTATCTGATATGGGGGCTATGTCTCTACCATTTCCACCACATCTTTTGCCAACTTGCCTAGTTGTCTATGGCATTCAAGTGGCCCCCCATTGGGCATGTCCACCATTCTCACATGGTTCTATTGTGGGAATTCCCAATTGGGATGTTCTGTTGATTGGTTCTTTGGTTTCCCAAAAGAATCTTTGATTTGAAATGCACCCTCAAAAGTGCATAGCTTGGTTCCCTTTTGGTTTGCTCTTTGCTTCTCTTCTCTTGTTGGATTTACACTCCTTTCCTTGAGATGGATGACATTAGGGTTTTACAAGTTCCATTTGTCTTTTTTTTTTTTTCAACTCTTCCCTTTTTTTTAAAAAGGTTTTAGACAAAAACGTTCGCCATGTAAAGATGTCCCTAAGGTTACTATGTGACTTTTAGGATTTTTTCTCAATGTTTTGTTCAAAAGTCGTATTATTATTATTTTTTTTAAATCCTCATTCTCAAGCTTTCAACATCAATTGGTTTCTTTTGACTTGATTTTCATTTAGGCTCTTGCAAGGTTTTTGAATTCAAGGTTTTAGAGTGTTTAAAGGCTCCCCTAGTTTTTTGACAATCCTCTCTCCCCATCTTTAGAGTGGGATATGCCTCAATTTTGTTGAGATAGTTATCTCAAAGTGGAGTTGGGGCTTGTGACACAAGTCATTACTTTCAAATTCTTGCAAAAGATCATTGTCCATTCATATCGGAGGCCACATGGACTAATAGTTTAGGTTTACTTCTATTACAAGCCCATTAAAGGTTGGCTTGTGACCTTTTTCTTCCAATAATGTAGGTTTTCATTTTTCTTCTCAAGTAGTTTTTTGAAAGGGGAGCCGATTGTTTTAGGATACCATTTAAGAGAGTTTCCATTAACATTTTTTTTTAACATCATCTTTCACAAGTTTATTTCTCATTGCGCTTGCTTGAGATCTTAGATAAACTTTGAATTCAAGTGCTTGGATCTTCACTTGCCCAATCATTTCATCATTTTATGTGGTTTCATACATCTTTTCTTTAACATTGCACATCAAGTTCCCCCCC
>Ga0209208_10006918_pt1 | contig 15558 bp, 9 predicted proteins | sample S1TSphfallax_3_FD_187694 | JGI IMG/M metagenome (GOLD analysis project Ga0209208, IMG submission 187694) | Host-associated microbial communities from peat moss isolated from Minnesota, USA - S1T2_Fd - Sphagnum fallax MG (SPAdes) (version 2) | ecosystem: Host-associated > Plants > Peat moss >...
GAATAAGTTTGCACCTATATGGAGTTGAATTTGTGATGGCATCCAACCACCACGCTTCGTCCGCCTCGTAGCTCCTGCAAACCATGGAAGTGCGGGAGTTGAAAGATGAAAACAACATTGATTCTATACTCCAAATGCTTAGAGCTCTGTAAACCAATTCATCTTCAACCCATGTCTGCACACCATGCTAATTTGGTATTGTGTTGACAAACATCTGTTTCGCCAACACTAATAACATATTTGAACCATCAAAAAATATTACAAAGATATCCGGTGCATGACCCTAAACCCATGACACAAATTTTCTCCACAGTCTCATAATTCTATGCATGAAAAACAAGTTCAATTTTACAACATGCTACATCATTCACACAAGAGCTTTCTGTTCCCAATGACTTTTTCATTGCGCTCCAAAGCCATTGTGACAACGACCTCGAATCAAGTTTTGAGAGGGAAACAAATGTGGATGATGGTGTAGGGTTTAGATATCTATACCTATACATATTGCTCGCTGTGCTCAAATAGATGTTTGTGAAAGCATCAGGGTTACAATTGAAAATCGAAGGTCAATATACCAATAACACCAGCTTTGTCGAATCCACCTTAACCCTGCAGACACACGAAATTGGAGTTTTGGTGTTGGTGTTGGTGATCTTACTTGACACCAACATCCCCTCAATATGAGAGTGTTCAAATTCATGCATATGGCAAGGATGTTCTGCACATGTGCTTGCTTGGTCATGTTGCTGGAATAAGTTCGCACAGACATGGAGTTGGACTTGCGATGTGATTTAACAATTGTGCTCCCTCCACCTCTTTGCTCCTACAAAACAGTGAAGGGTGGGAGTTGAAAGATGAAAACAACACAGGTTCCATGTGTACAACAGGCTCCGAATGCACATACTTCAAATGTTTGGAGCTGCGCAAACCAATATAGCTAGGCCTCGGCAAGGTAAGGTAAAAGGTAAACGGGTAATCCAATTGAACCTACTTTTACCTTACTCGTTACCTTACCCTATTGCCACTTGTTAACATTTACCGTTTACTTTTACCCCCACTTTTGACGGGTAATTACCATGTGGCATTGATCATTGTTTTTATCACATGATTTCGGCCTCCAAAACAAAGCGTTCGAATTGTGAATTCATTAGTTCAACAACCCCGTCATCAAGAACCTCATCTTCCCAATGGTCTTCACTGGAGAGGGGAGGAGCTTCATGCCATTCATTATGTAAGGTTGTGGGACCCTTTCTTAGTAGTTATTATTATCCAAGTTCAGAGTAGCTACTAGCAACCAAACCCAACTTGAAGAAATAAATGGGTGTTTGCTGTCTTTTTGATTCTAAAGAGCCAATGTGTTCAACAAAGAGTCCAAACATTTATGCATGAATCAGCCCGCTGCACTGGCCACTGGTGATGAGTAGGTATTGGTAATTAACGGGTAATTGACGGGTAACCCTGACCCGCTACCTTTACCCTACCCTCTACCTTACCCCATTGTTTACCTTAGTGATTTACCCTAGAACTTTACCTTTTTACCGGGTAGAAAAGGTAAATTACCTTACCTTGCCGAGGCCTAGACAAGATTCATCAACTAGCCATGGAGCTAGGTAAACTTGGGTGCCCACCCACTTAACCCAAGGGCCCTAGGGTTTAGGATCATCATGCAATGAATGTGCAGATTCTAAACAACCCCTAAGCTTGGCAAACACGAAATGAAGGAAGGCCATTAATCGAACAAAGAAGAAAGTTGATGAATGTGTAGATTCTGAACAACCCCTAAGTTCAACAAACATGAGGTGAGGAAGGCCATCAATTGAACCAAGAAGAAGGTTGATGAATGTGCAGATTCTAAACAACCTTTAAGCTCAGCAAACATGAAATGAAAGGAAGGCCATCAATTGAACAAAAAAGAAGGTTGATGAATGTGCAAATTTTGAACAACCTTTAAGTTTGGCAAACATGAAATGAAGGGAAGGCCGTTAATTGAACCAAGAAGAAGGTTGTGGTTGAATGGCTTCGTTTTAAGAGGAGGTTTGGCAAGTGTGCAAGTTAAATGACCTATACTTACACACTTGGTGTCCCTTTAGTTATTGCAACTTCTTGGCATTCCACAATGGGGGTTTGGCAACATACTATGTGGTGTTTTTTCAAAAATTGAGAAGGACAATGACCTTGCATCATTCATTCAAATGAGCAAGGTGGAGTATTGCAAAACCCCTCATATTCATGTGGGATGTGTGCAACTTTGCTACAAAGTCAAGTAGGCACAAAACACGTAGAGGAATCTAATGCCCTTGTAAAATTCTAGGAATTTAAAATGATTCATGGCAGGTATGTTTCAAGGTGCCAATTTGTTTTCATTTGGGTGAAATCCTTTCTCATAGGTGGTTCATTGTGTTTTGTAGTTTAAAAACAAATTGAAAGGTAATATGGAGGAGGGGTTTGTGGCAGAAGTGATTCAAATTTTGGTGGAAAATCAACAAGTATTCACAATGACACATGCAATGAAAGCTTGAAAGGCATCTGCACATTATCGCCATATCAATGGCATATCCTCTTCCTCATCTAGTGAGGATGAGGCATAACATAACAATATATAGTATTTACGCAAGATATAGACCTAGATATCCATTTTGTAGCTTTACCATACGAGACATTTTGTACATGTTCATCTGTTCATTTATATATGATGAGGTTTTGGGTTTTCCTTCCATTACCTTCTAATATTGATGTTGTATGAATGTTTGAGAAAGGGTTCATTAGGTTTAAACTTGTAGGTGGGTAGGGGGAAAAAAAAAACAAGTTGCAAAAATATTGAAATAATATGAAAGGTAAATCATTTGTAAAAGTAATACTTTCATCCCATGACACAAAATTTCACTATTTTTTTCAAACACATGCCACAATACCTTCATGCTAAAATAAAAACCATCACTATTAGTCCATAGGCAATTATAATATTTTCATTTAAAAAAAAATCATTGTAATTTCCAATAGAGACACAATACCTTAACGATAAACCAAAATCATCATTTTGAAAGTATTATAATACCTTCATCTTTTAGCCAAAACTTTCACAACATTGACATAATACCTTAATTATAAAACTAAAATAATCATTGTTTGTTGCAACCCTAGCCTTGGGCTCGTGACCAAGGCGAGGGCTTGCAAAGGTGAGGGCCAAGAGTGAAGCGCGAGAGTAACATTTCATGCTCCCGAGAGTGTGGGAGAGTGTGAAGGAATGAAACCCCACATTCCCAAGTGAGTTCCCACTTTAGGACTTGGAGTCTCGATGGACTTTTAAATCTTCAGTGAGTGATTGTAGGGGTCAAAAACCCATTAGATTGAAAAGTTTTTTATATCATTGGAAAGTTCTTGGAACATAAATATTTAAAATGGGCTTGCATGACCTATTTGGGTAATTAAAACACAAGTTATGGTCAAAAGAAGGGCCAATTCATGGTTTACGATTTCACTCCCAACTACTAAAAGTCGCCCCGATGCATGTGGCATGCCACATATCGTTAAAAAGCTTTCGATGAGGGCTACAACTTTGCTTCAAACATCACTTCAATCAAAGGTCTTCACACAAAGTTATGGGTTCCAAAGTTGTGGGAGTCCCAACTTTGGTAATTTCAGGACTCCCACCTAGGAGTCTCGAGACAAAATGACATTTGGGTGTTGTTCCTATAGCCAGACACAAAGTATACTCTAAGGGGGAAGGTAATGGCTTCCCCCAAGTTCGGGCCGTGGTGAGTCTTGTGAGTCCATATTTGCTCGTGGTTCATCTGTGCACCAAAAATGTTCGAGTTACGTATTAACCAACTTGTTGTTTGGTTTGTGCAAATTCGTGTGAGTAATTGATTGTTTGTTAATCTTCCTAGTCCTGATCTTGGAGCTCCAGCATGCCCTTCTACCCCTGAAGTGCTATGAGCCAGGGAGCACGCCCCAACTCCTTTTTCTTTCATTATCTTCATTTTTGGACTCGAAGTTGAATCCATTAAAAACCTTGGGGGTGTGTCATTGTTGGTCTAGAAGGTAAAGCAATACCTTCATGTGAAACCAAAACCATCACTATTGGCCCATAAGGTATTGCAATATGTTCATATTTTAATCAAAACTTTCATTGTAATTTCTAACAGTGACACAATACCCTAATTATAAAATTAAAATAATCATTGTTGGTCTAGAAGGTAAAACAATATTTTCACCTTAAAACCTTCACTATAAACACATGATTTCATAAAAATACCTTCAAAATTTCTAAAAATCCTCATTGATGGTCCAAAGAATTGAACAATATTCTCATCTCCGATTTGAACCTTCACATTTAAGGTAGATGCATATGTAACACCCTCATTGTTAGCAACACTCACTATTATTTGAACAATACTTTCATTCTATGGGCAAACCTTCACAATCCTATTGGTGTTAGATGTTGTAAACCTTGGAAATTATACACATGTATACAAAGGCAAATAATAAAAAAATTACAATAACTAATTATGCACAAGATATTAAATGTAATTACGTGATTTTTAAAAAATGAAGGAACAAACCCTAGTTTTAAAAAAATAATTAACTGAAAATGAACCTTAAATTTAAAATAAGCTTAATGATAGATGCCCTAAACCTTAATAAACATATATAAAATATATTATAAATGCAAGATCCAACAATTTAATAACAACTAATTGTACCTTAATAAAAAAGTTGATTATAGAAAAAAAGATGAGGTTTGCTCCATATATTTCCACAAGAAGATTTCCTTCCAAAATATGTTTTAAAGTTGATTTTAATTAACATGAAAAGTTGCAAAAATCATAAATATGTGTGATTTCCCAAACCTTAAATATTATTCATTTATTTTAAATACAACTTTAAATAAGGACATAAACTCCTAAATGCACATTATATTTATTAAGTACATCATACTCATAAACACATCAAAATTTGAAATCTAGTGCCCATTACTTAAGTAAATTAATTAAATTAAGTTACATAGATCATGCATTAAATAGTCCAAAGTGGAGGTGCAGTTATAAAGTTTTATGCAATACCTTGATATTGTTATATCCATTGACACATGGTTGGTATTGCGTAAGTCGTAGGTAGGAAGGTGGGTGGGTAGGTAGACAATGGTTGGTAGGTAGGTAGGCATGTAGATAGACAAGTAGGTAGCTGGGTAAGTAGGCAAGTATGCAGGTAGGTAAGTTGATAGGTAGGCAAGAAGGTAGGTAGGTTAGCTAAGTCAGTAGAGTAGTTAGTAAGTTAGCAAGGTAGCTAGGTCAAGAGGTTAGCTAGGTGGGAGGGCAAGGTCAGGTTGGGAAAATAAAGACTATAAAAAAAGTCAAAGGTCAGCAGCTGAAAAGGTTTGACTGTGCTCCAATGCTGGTTAACCCAGTTTCAGGAACTGGATGAAGAAACGTGGCCCATCCTCTGGACAGAACGGCCAACGGTGCAGTCATGGGGGCTGGTTCACTCTGGCCCAGTGAACCTACAGCCACCAAACCACCATGAGGGATGATGGATGGTGGGCAGATTCGAAACACTTCTTCATTTGCTTCCAGTTCCGTCCCGGGCAGGGTGAACCAACACCTGGGGCCTTCGCCTTCTCAAGCGAGCCCTTTTAGTGGCTGTATTCAACTCAGGAAATGTTAAATTTAGATTCAGAGGCCCTGAGTTGTTCTTCTAGTGGGATATTTAATATTTACCTGATTAAAAGCAACCAAAACAAATTCAGTAAATTTACCATGGTATCCATTGGTGTAGGTTCCGGTTCACCCAATGATTCCCTCGTATATAGTTAAGGATAATATTCCAATGCAGCCTATGCAGAGCACAAGGTTTAGGAGGTAGAGGGTCATTGTGCCTATTGCTTAAGATTGCAAGGGATCTTGCACCTAATGGGTAGGCATAACATCCCTCCATCTCTCAATGAGTTCGTGTAAGATCCCTTGTCTGTTTTAGGAGGGAAATTCACAACTGTAAGGTGCCCTCCAAAAATACTAGCCTGAAATTTCTTCAAGTGGACAAAATACCTCTTCTCTGCTTTGAGAGTATTTCAATGGTATGTTGTTTCGTTTCAGTCCAATGTAGGGTTAAGGTTCCAAATTTACGTTGCTTTCAACTTTAAATCCTGTTCAGCTGGTATGCTCTGACTTCTGCTCAGGGTAATTGTTTTGAGCTGGGTACTCAAAGAGTAGCCTATATGTGCAAAAGCATGCTCTTGCACATATGTACTTCCGTATTTCTATTGCATCTTGTTATGATGGATTCGTCAGATTATGGTGACTAAATAATGAATAGTGTTTTTTTGGCAATTCATTTCCTGTCATTGCATTTAATACCTTGAAGAAGACAACCAACTGGAATACCTCCTAGTAAGTGTTTTCCCAATTTTGTGCTGTAGTCGAGGTGGTGATAATCTTTAAGCTGATGATTGAGCCATATTTGGCTATTAACAAAATATGAAATGGAAAAATTTCAAATATCCTTATATATGGTTACTTACTAGAGCCATGTATAGCAAATTTGGCTATTAACAAAATATTTTAACAAAGTATTTTTTTTTCTGCTTGCTAACATGCCATACTTGTACACATATTAATACATGCTTGATATGCCATACCTTTCACCCATATAAGGGTAAATGGTAAATTATTTACTACCCTTACCCTTACTTTGTGAATGAGGTAAGTATTGGTGATTTACGTTTACCCATATTGATAAGTTGCAAAACATATATTCAATTATCATTCCTCGGATTGGATACTGGTTGATGAAACAATTTTTTTGGTGGCAAATTTTCGCTGTTCTGCGAAAAATACTTTGGAATATGAATATCATGTTGCAATTCCTTGTTTTTGTTGAAAGAAATTCGCCAAAAAACAAATAAGTTAAAAAAAATTGCCAAAATTCACAAGAACTGCCTACAACATGAAACGGTACTTAAGTTTCTTCTACTTTTATATTCTGAATATTTCCAAATTTAGCTAAATATATCCCCACTTGAGTGACATCACAAAATTGAAGGGAAACACACTGCGTCGATGGCACTGACATTTTTTTCAACTTTCCGATGATGCGTCATAGACTAACATCCTAAGCAGTGTTTTTTCTGTGCCAAAAATTCGCAACTTGGTGATTTTTTCTATCAGAGAATGAAAAAAAGAGAAAGAACTATGATTTGTAGGGATTTTTTCGCCATTTTTCGAAATAAAAATAATTAAAGTAGCCACATCTAGACCTAGGCATTTACTAGGTCGCTTCTTGTAGCAGCACTTTTGTAAAATGCTACAGGCTACCTAGGACAGTTGCCATTAAATGCTAAGTAATGCTAGGGATCCTTGCCAGTGGACCTACTACAGGAATTTGGAAAAAAAACCTGGATCCCAAGAGGGATTTAGCATTAATTGCCGACAGGTTTATAGAACTTGTGTAAATACTAAAAAAAGTATTAAAGAAAAACTGGTAGCAGTCTAAAATCGGAACCCTATCGTGGTGAAATGTTTTCAAAGAATTTTTTTCTCAAAGTTTGACGATTTTTTTCAGAAAAAATGGGAATATTGCGACAGAATGTACCAATTTTAATTTTGTTTTCCCATTTTGGCGAAATTTTGCACCAAAAAAAGACGCTGCTTGATGGGTGATTATTTGATATTGTTAATAACCTCCAGATCCAGTCTTATGGAAATATGCAAAATCAAAGAACCTCCAGTTTTTTCAGACCCCTCAAAGAACCAACAGTTTTCATGAAAGAATTTGCCAAAGAACCAATAGTTTACAAAAGGTTATTTGATGGCTATTTATTAAAACTCTGGTTCTTTGATCTTTTGAGAATCATGTTTATGTACTAATAACTTGATTTTTAGAACAATGGTTATGAAATTAAAGAACTGAAATCCAAACCAATGGGCTTATCTTGTGCCATTTCTAATACCCACCAGACACTCATATTATTGCAGTTCTAAACCAACCAAAAATTAAATTACCATGACCAAAACACTTATAAGTGTTATTTTGTTTTTGGAGGTCGGTTCTACAAATCTTTGTAGTGCATTTAATAACGATGTCAGGCAACCCAAGACTGCTATTGTCAACTCAAAGTGTGGAATTATCATTTGAGCATATTTCATGACTTCAAAATCTCAAAAGGAAATGTTTCACATGAAAATCCACCTCTTTGTTTTCCACTCCTGATCCATTCGGTGTTTCTTTTTAGGTTTTCAATTTGTAGCATGAGTTGAAGGGAATGTGAGAAGGTAGAGCCTATATGGCTATCTGCAGAGAAAAGTAATAGACTGTAGGTGGCTATATTGCAAGAGCATAATAAGCCTAAAATTAAGCACATAATCTTGAAGTTGTTTTGGTCCGCAATGGTTTTTACCTTGACATCTATGTGTACAAGAGCAAGCTCTACTCGGGTAGACGTGTTTGGTCTTTGGTTTTTACCAAACAATTATGGTATGCAGTTTGGCAAATGTGGCAATTACAAGTTTTAAAATTATAATCTCTAACTCTAACCCTTTTGTATGGGATTTGAACCCTGGTCAAAAGGATTGTGCCGATTGCAACACAAAGTAATTGTAGTAGGCAACAATGTTAATATTATACCATACAAAAATAGAATATGATTGTGCGATGCAAAATGCAATCGAAATTACATTTAAAAATCTTGCATCCAAACTTCCAACTCCAAGGAAAATGCTCATGCATTGACTCCCACCCTTGCCTTATTAATAGAAGAAATTCTTAAATCAATGATTCCATATATGACTAATTTTGTAGTCATATTAGACATTATATGACTAAAGATGTTTTAGTTGACTTTGATTTTGATTCAAAGTGATCATTAGTTGTAACAAACAAGTAACAAAGGATAAACAATCATTGAATGTTCAATGTGGTAGTTTTCATCCTATAGTCATTAAGGACAAGTCACAAAGAATAAATCATATATAATGTTGAGGTGTCATATAATTAATGATTATAATATGATTGGCGAACATTAGACCATTTGATTACTTAAATTGATACTTACATTAAAATTATTTTTTTGGATTATTATAAAATAATATTTCTAATAGATAGGTAGGTAATAGGTCTAGGTAGGTTGAAAAAGGAAAGTGGGTAGGTAACAATTTGGCCTACTTAATTTGACCTACATAACCTATGTAACCTATTTCAACTTGCAATCTATGTGCATTCTTAAAGGACTAGGGTTCACCTTCACAATGATAAACCAAGTCCTTACCAATGGAGTACAACATCAAAAGGTGTCCAATTTTGGTGAAATTTTTTATTTCACATGTTTATTTTATATCATTACAAGACTATGAAGTAGGTAGCAAGTTGTAGGATGATAGGTAGGAGGTAGGTAGGTTATAGGAGATAGGAAATGAAAGGTAGGTTGGTGAAGTAGGTACATGGGTGAGTGGGTAGGTAGGTATGTGGGTGGGTGCATGGGTGGGTAAGTAAATAGGTAGGTTGATAGATGGGTGGGTGGGTATGTAGGTAAATAGGTAGGTATGTAGGTAGGTGGGGTGTAGGGTTGTCTATGTCCATATCAAACAACTTCAAATCATTTTTCAATCATTGTAGTGACAATTAGATGTTCATTTCATTGATCATGAATATCATATAGATGAAATAAAAGTGATGAAAATTGATACCTTTCATCTTGTTACCACCTCATCATCTATTAGTCACATGCCCCACTAATATATGATTATGATTATTTACATATATAGGATTCAAAGTAATAGTTTATAACTATTAAAGTCATACATATAGTCATTTAGGACTTTTAATCATAGATTTTTTAGTTGTAAAGGACCAAATTCCTTCTAGTGTATATATCCTCCATCATTCCAATCCATAATAACTTGCTGGAAAGGAAATGTTTCCTTAATGGAAAAGTTTTATGTAAACATGCATATGGCGATATTCAAATGCACTATTAATCAATTTTGCAGCTTGGACTTCATAAAAGATAAAGTGGAAATGTTCTTTCATTTTTCATGTTGCTAATGACCTAAAAAATGACTAATTCAACAAGCTTCATGAACTCAAAAAGACAAACAACTAGCAAATTGTTTATGGCAAGTTGACACTATAACTTAGTCATTTGATTTTTATCCTTAGGTTTTACCATAACTATAAAAGCTTGATTCTTTATGGTCAACTTGAAGAAAAAGATCTATAAATCCAATGTCTCATTTAAAAGTGGCCTAGAAACCCATTTGCCATCAACACCAACTTCTTGGAAATGCAATAATGCCATTTGATCAACGCAAAATGGTCCACAAAGGTGGACTCACAATCTAGTTGTAACTAGTAATGTGGGTAAATAATCCCAAAAACATTCATTAGCTCATGATTTAGAAACCTTCATTCCAACTCAAACATTAATAAATCATAATGCATTGAACTTTGATAGTTTTAATGACTTAATCAAAACCCTCATAAATAACTACAAAATGGATGTTAGTTAAAGAATTAACACGATGGACCATGTGGGATTGTCCAATGATGCAAAAAGCCAAATGTTCAATGCTGTCATTTAAATTAGTTAGACAATCTTGAATAATTTTACAAGATGTGTTTGCAACATCCATGAACTTAAGAAAGTTTTCATGCTAAAATGAGGTGTGTGGATCATTGTATATTTTGTATAGATTAACTTGGAAATTTTTAATAGTTTCAATGTAGTCACACATAAAAATGTCCTTGGCCTATGCAAATTTCATCAAAACATTAACATATTCCAACAAAAGCAATATACATATGCATGGCAAACCCAAGATTGTATGAACATCACATAAATTCACAAAATTGGCTTTGAATGCTTCCACATATCCATTATCAGCTGCCATTTTAACATTTAGGGTTATGTATTCTTTCCCAACTTGTTTTAAAAGTGTCACCATGTTAATCCACCTTGTTTTCATATTCTCAAGAATTTTTTAAACTTTTTGTTTTCATAATTTTAGTAAGTTTCTAGAATTCAAAATGGTGTTGGGGGGGGGTAAAAATATCCATAAAGCAATTGAAAAAGATTTTCCAATTTGGAGACCATTAGCATGGAAGACAAACTTTACAACTCATGGTATTATATGACTATGAGTTTTATTAGACAAGTTGCAATAAATTGTTTCCACAAAAAATCCAATTTGGGTATTAGTTGCTAGTCTTTCCCTTCAATGACATTACAAACTTTCCACTTGACCTATGTGACCTTCCCATTAACACTTGTGTAATAGATTTTGCCCAAGGTAGTTTTGCTACCCATGAAACTTGGAAATGACAATTAAGTTCATACATCTTTTTCCTCTTTTTGTTGTTGGCTAAATTTGCTTCTAATTGTGTTGGATTGAAAACCATAATAGCAAGCATACGGTTTTGGCTAGAACTTACAATATTGCTAGGGATGTGATTAGAAAAATAAACTTATGTTTGAAATTTTTTGGGACAACTAAGGGGGTTGTCGTGGCAATAAACACAACTTAACAATTGATTTTAGAAAACAAACCTCCGTAATAGACTAAAACCGGCTACAACAAATAAACTCAAACAATACACCTCAATGTTGAACAACAAATTCAAATAATAGATCTTCAAACAATGCAAGTATGGACTTTTACATGTTTACTTGATTTTGTGATGTGTAATGGCCTTATTTATAAAACCATGACATTACAACACACCATGAAAAAATCAAGGGTTTTACAATTAATCTTGTAATTGGGTTTTTGAGTTGTAATGGACATTTATAACTCATAGTATTTATATAATTGTGAGTTTTATTGGAGAAGTTGTAGCAATTGCACAAGTTGCAATAGACATGTATATGATATGCATATACAACAACTAAGATGCAACTTGGTGCATTTCAATTGCAACTAATTGTCCATGTTAGTTTCCCATGCAAATTCTTGTGGATAAATGATATGCCTTTGTGGCATTTCATTCATCCGTTAATGGATGAAGTATGTTCATATCTTTTAAACTTATTTACAACTATTTCATAATTAGATTTCAACAATTTTTTTTGAATATTTTTTCATTCATCCATTGACAAATGGATGGATGAATGAAATATATATGTCTATTGCAATTGTGTTACAACTCAAGGCAATGTGCAAATATAAATGATTAAATGACTAATTGACAACTATGTTACAATTTATACCTATGTATGTTAGTATTAATGTGCAATGTCTAATGTTCCACTATTGGTACTAGTATTCAATTTATAAATAATGCGTTACTAAAAACTATTATTTTGTGCTTAATAGATTTTTCCAATGGTATAATGTTGGAATTGGAGTTTAATTAATGTAAAACTTTCTAATTTGCAACTAATCAATTTGTTGATAGATTATTTTTTAATTAATATCCATTTATGGATGGAATTTTTGTGCACCTACTAGAATTGTCAATAATAATTTTGCACTATGAAACACCTTACATAAGCCCATTACATAAATAATGAAAACATCTTATTTGCAATAATGCAATTTTATATAATAATGTTTAATGTTGGAGAACATTCATACATGAAATTTTTGGTGATCCATGGTACTTTCCAATCTAATATCTATGGCTGGATACAATGCTAAAATATTCACTTTGGTTCTATTCATAAATTAATCTACATTTTAATTGCTACCAAACATAAAATGATGTTAACACCCTTGGTTGTATATGATATCATAAATATGGTGTAACTCACTTGCAAGTCACATGTAATTGGATGCAATTGTCTATCCATGATTAAAAGTAACTAACCAACAACATACATATAATTTACAATTATAATGTAATCAACAAGCAATACCTAAACAATTTTTGTAACTATAATGCAATTAACAAGCAATGCATACACAACTTCTGTAACTATAATTCAAATAACAAATAATGTGCATGATACAATGTCAAACATGTAAATGTAAACCTACATTCACTTTCATTACTTTAATGTAAAAGTTTATTGAGTTTGGATGCCTCTAAGGACCTGCATCGTCAAAGTTCATATTAATAAGTCATTACAACCAACAAGTTAACAACATAATATTTTTATGCATAAGAATAATGAATGATTTTTCAAATGTTAAAAACAACATGGGTGTTGAAGTTGAATATTATTACTTATTACAACCAAAAAATTGAAAAATTGGTAGTTTCATGGTTTCAATCATAAAAAAAAAACTAACAAAATTTTGTTCAAATTAAAAAAAAAAAAACCAAATCAAATATCTTCACAAAACATGTTATCAAATGAATTTTATTTTTTTAAATGCTAGAATGTTTCAAATTCTATACATAGTAACAAAAAACAAAAAAAAAAACAAAATGATGTTATACATAATGTGTCTCATAGTTGTTTCACAAAAAACTAACAACTTTCAAATTAAAAAGAACAAGTATCTTTATTCATCTTTTATATTATTTTAATCAATAGGCAAAATGTGTAAAAATTGTAAACGTAAGTATTAAAATATGTTAACAGTTACATCTATGTGTCATTTGGCTTCGCATATCTTGTGCAAATTTGAAATTTGCTCTCAAAGTTGTAATTTAGTTGTATACCAATTGCAAACAAATTTAGTTGATAATTAGTTGCAATAGAGTATAAGGTGCAAAATCTAATGAACGGTGGCAATGCACACACATGGCATGTTCATGCGTGAAAGCAATACATTAATTACAAAGTAGTTTCCCATTAAATGTTAATTATATCATAGTTGCCATAACTTGCCCACAAAGTCAAAATATAGTAGACTTGTCGCAACCCTAGCTTTGGGTTCGCGACTAAGGCAAAGGGGTTCCGAGGGTGCGGGCCAAGAGGAAGCCCGTGAGCCACATCACATACTCCCGAAAGTGTAAGAAAGTGTGAGGGAGTGAACCCTCACACTCCCAAAGCAGCTCCCATTTTGGGAGATGGAGTCCCGGTGGACTCCCAAAACTTCAGAGAACAATTTGAGGGGTCAAGACTCAATGGCTTGTGGCGTTCTTTATATCATTGGAAATCTCTTGGAACGTAGATGTCTAAAATGGGTTCACATTGCTCATTTGGACATCTGAATCACAAGTTATGACCAAAAGAAGGGCCAGGAGTCAAACTGCCAGTTTGACTTCCGACCAGAAAAAGTCAGGAATCGATCCGATTTACTTGACTGCAAATGACATGCGACATACCATTGGAAAGCTCTCGACAAGAGCTACAACTTTGCTTCAGACCGCACCTCAATTTGAGGTTTCCTCGCAAAGTTATGGGGCTCCAAAGTCGTTGGAGTCTCGGTTGGCGCGATTTTGGGACTCCCATTTGGGAGTCCCGGGAGAGAAAAACCATTTGGATGTAGGCTCCATGGAGAGGTGCAGGGTGAACCCCTTGCGGGGAGGGGGGCAAAAGCCCCTTCAATCATTAGAGAAATTGAGGAAGTACAAGGGAGGGAGCAAGTGCCACGAGATGGCGGCCTCGCCCTCTCCAAAGATGTGACCGTGAAGCCACTCGGCCCTAAAGGCCTTCTCAATATCAAGCTGCTTATCCTGACTCCTATCCTGTCTAGAGGACTTAATGGCCTTCCAGGTGGCCATGCCCACCTCGGCAGTGGCCTCCCAGGACTGGAGGAGGACTCTCTTCAGGGAGTACTGACCGTCGAAGTGTTTACGACACCTTTCCGACCATAAGTAGTAGAGGAGAAAACTTTTGAGAATATCAAGCAGTTGCCGTTTATAGGTGAATCCGCCCGTGTGGTATCGTTGGAGGTCCGAGGGGTCGTCTTCCTCTTCGAGGACGGCTTCCCCGAGAAGGATGAAGGGCCAGGTGATGGAGATGTGATTGGGAGCCTCCCACACTTCCCAAGTGCTACGGAAAGCATTCCAGGCATTTTGAGCGGGGGGGCAGTCGAGGAGGCAGTGTTGGGCAGACTCGGGGAGGCCTTGGTCACAACCTTTGCAAGTGGACTGGAGCCCCATAGTTTGGAGCCAAGTGCCTACCGGGAGCCCTTTGTTGAGGGTCAGCCATATGAGGGCTCTAACTTTGCGGGGACGGGCGTTGTGCCAAATCCTAGCCACAACCTGGGCGGTTCTGGAGTTGCAGAGACTCAGACCTTGGATGAAGTTGATGATTCCGGGGGGGGGGCTGAGGTTTCCTTGTGTTCTGGTAGCCTCTCTTGGAGGAGTAGCCGAAGAAGGGGGCGTCTCCCATGTTGTGTTTTTGTTGCCAATGCCAATCACCTGGGTCCCAATTGAGGTCGGAAATAAAACCGAATCCGAAGATCCAGTATAGGGGAGGTTTCTTACCTGGGATGGGAATGTCCTTGGCAAGCTTGAGGGTCGTGCGATGGCTATCCTGAGCAAGTACCCTTACTGGTTCGTACCCTTCCAGGGGGATGGTGATGACGTGGGAGCTCGTGGCTTGGATGCGGTCTGTGTGTGAGATATTTCTGAACTCTGACACGTTGGCGATGCTTTGGGTTGCTTCCAAGACTTGATAAACCCATTTTGGCGGGCCAGTTTGCTCGGTTTCCTTCTTCCCGATCCATTCTC